>Ga0074044_10004707_pt1 | contig 11248 bp, 10 predicted proteins | sample BogForMeECP23OM1_FD_94443 | JGI IMG/M metagenome (GOLD analysis project Ga0074044, IMG submission 94443) | Bog forest soil microbial communities from Calvert Island, British Columbia, Canada - Bog Forest MetaG ECP23OM1 | ecosystem: Environmental > Terrestrial > Soil > Wetlands ...
CTAGCCGTCCACGGCACCCGCGGGCGCGAGAGCGCGCTCGGCTGGGGCCGTGCCGCGCGCCTCCCAGAGATGATACGCGATCATGCCGACCGCCATGGCGACGACAAACACGACCACGGGCGGCGACAGCGTCGCCAGATTTTCGATCGCCGGTCCGGGACACAGTCCGACCAAGCCCCAACCGATGCCGAACAGAGCCGAGCCGGCGACGAGCGGGCGATCAATCGCCGTCTGCGTCGGCCATTGGTTTTGTGATTCAAAAAACGGTGTACGCCGTCGCGCCAGGGCGTAGCCCAGGCCGGTCACGGCAAGCGCGGCCGCCATCACCACGGCAAGGCTCGGGTCCCAATTTCCGCTCGGGATCGCCAATACGTCAAGGAAGCCCAATACCTTGTCCGGCCGGGTCATGCCGGAGATGAACAGGCCCCAGCCGAAGACGAAGCCGCACAACAGGCTCGCGAGTGCGCGCATGGCTCAACCTCCGACGTGTCGCGTCACGGCGACGACGATCATCGCGGCGACCATGAAAATGCCCGTCGCCGCGATCGAACGTGGCGACAGCCGTGCGATGCCGCATATGCCGTGGCCCGACGTGCAGCCGTTGCTGAGCCTGGTGCCGAAGCCGACGAGGAGGCCAGCGCCGGCAATGATGGCGAGACTCGGCGGCATCTGTGGAATTGGCACCGTGTAGCCGATCAACGCGGCGGAGAGCGGCGCCGCCAGCAGACCGACGATGAAGGTCGCGCGCCAGGCACGATCGGTGCTTAGGGGCTCGATCAAGCCGGCAAAAATGCCGGTTATTCCCGCGATGCGGCCGTTGAGGAGCATCAGCAGGACGGCGGAAAGTCCAATCAGCGCACCGCCGATCGCAGCGGAGATCGGCGAGAAATTAGCCATGGCTTTGCCTCGTGGCGAGTGTTGAAGGGCGCGAAGTATTTGTCGTGACGCCGCGATAGACCAAACAATAAGTCGTCCAGTTCACCGCCGCAACAAAGGGCCCCGTACGAGCTTCAACACCCCGCCGGAGATCGAAGATTTTCATGTGCGCCCGCGCGCATTTATCGAACAGATTGTGCTATCGCTCGATGCGGCTGCGGAAGATTTTTCCGAGCGCGAAAATATCCGATCAGGAGACCAGCGTCGTTAAACCCCGATCACGAGGAATTGTGAGATGAAGTTTTATGATTGCGCCACCGCGCCGAGCCCGCGACGGGTCCGTATTTTTCTCGCCGAGAAGGGCATCAGCGTGCCGACCGTGCAGGTTGACCTACGCAATAATGAGCAGCTGGGTGCGGAGTTTCGCGCCATCAATCCGGACGCTACGGTGCCGGTGCTCGAACTCGATAACGGCACCCGCATCAGCGATGCGATCGGCATTTGCGTCTATTTCGAGGCGACGCATCCGCAGCCGCCGCTTATGGGCGAGAGCGCCGAGGAGAAGGCGCTCGTCACCACATGGCAGCGCACCGTAGAGCGGAACGGCCTTTATGCGGGCATGGAGGCGCTCCGCAATTCGACGCCCGGGCTGAAGAACCGGGCGCTGCCGGGACCAGACGACTACGCGCAGATTCCGGCGCTCGCCGAGCGCGGCCGTGCTCGCATCGCGCGCTTCTTCGAGCAGATGGATGCCCGCCTCGCGCAAAGCGAGTTTGTCGCGGGCGCGCGCTACAGCATTGCCGATATCACCACGCTGGTGGCGGTCGATTTCACGCGCTGGGTCAAACTGCCGGTTCCCGAGGAGTGCCGGCACTTGCGCCGCTGGCATGCGCAAGTCTCCGCTCGACCCAGCGCCAAGGCGTGAGCGTGGCTAGCGGCCGTTATGCGGACCCCACGGCCCCGAAGAGGCTCCGGGGTCGGACGGAGTGCCGATTTGCGCAGGTGACCGCGACGGCGGCAGCGCGTCCGAGCGTCCGGTCGACGAATCCCACGGGCCGGCGGCCGCGCGGCCGTCTGTGGGTTCCTCGCCAGCCCCGCTCGCCTCCGCCGGCAACGCGATCGGGCCGGGATCATGGCCGCCGGCAAGCTTGACCAGCGCCGCGACCCGGCTCTCGACCGTGGGATGGCTGTCGAACAGCTCGCCAAAACCTTCGCGCGGGTTATCGACGCACATTTCCATGACCGCGGAGGTCGCACCCGGCAATTCGCCGCGACCCTCGATCTTGCGCAGCGCCGAGATCATGGCGTCGGGGTTTTTGGTCAGCTCCACCGAGCCGGCATCGGCGAGAAATTCCCGCGAGCGCGATAAGGCCAAGCGAATGATGAACGACAGCACGTAGGCGAGCACCAACAGCGCGATGGCGATCAGGATCGCGATGCCGGCGCCGCCGCCCCGCCGCCCGTCGGATCGCGAGCCACGAAAAGAAAAGCCATTGTAGAACCAGAGCCGAAAAACCAGCTCCGCCACGAAGGAAACGGCGCCGGCGATGATGACGGCGATAACCATCATGCGGACATCGCCGTTGCGGATGTGCGTCAGCTCGTGACCGAGCACCGATTCGATCTCGGCATCGTCGAGCCGGTCGAGCAGGCCCGACGTGATCGTAATCGAATATTGTTTTTGGTTCATGCCGGTGGCGAAGGCATTGAGCGCGTCGGAGTCCATTACCTTAAGCTTGGGCATGGTGATGCCGCGCGAGATGCAGAGATTCTCCAGAAGATTGTAAAGCCGCGGCTGGTCCGCGCGCGCGACCTCGCGCCCGCCGGTCAGCGCGTCGATCATGCTCTGGTGGAAGAAATAGGCGATAACCACCCAAAGCGCCGCGCCTAGCGTCGCTATCGGTGCCGCGTTGACCAGATCGCTCCAGGCGCGCTGCATCAGCGTGTTGAGGTCGGCATCGACCGACAGCGCCTCCGCGGTCAGCGCGCCGGCATAGACGAGCACGTAGACGAGAAGGAACAGGCCGACGAGGAGCGCGAGCGAGCGGCGGCGGTTCGACTGGATGTGACTATAGAGACCGTACGCGGCCATCGCGCATTCGCTCTAGAACTTGACCTGCGGCGCCTCGCCGACGGTCTTGCGCTCGTCGCCGAGATCAAAAAACTCCTTCGGCGCAAAGCCAAGCGAGGCGGCGAACAGGGCGGCTGGGAATCTCTGGATCCCGGTGTTGTATTCCTGCACCGCATTGTTGAAAAAGCGCCGCGCCGCGGCGATCTTGTTCTCGATGTCGGTCAACTCCGCCTGCAATTGCTGGAAATTCGTGCTGGCCTTGAGGTCGGGATACGACTCGGCCAACGCGAAAAGCTGACGCAACGCGCCGGAGAGCATGTTCTCGGCCGCCGCCTGCTGCGCCGGGCCCTGTGCGGCCACCGCCGCATTGCGCGCCTTTACCACCTCGTCGAGAGTGCCGCGCTCGTGCGCGGCGTAGCCCTTCACCGTCTCGACCAGGTTGGGAATGAGGTCATGCCGCTGCCGCAGTTGCACGTCGATGTCGGCAAAAGCCTCGTTGACCCGCTGTCGCATGGAGACGAGGCCGTTGTAGATCGTGATCACCCACAAAACCGCAACAACGATCACGGCAAGGACGATCAGTGTCGAGGTGCTCATCGGCGGTATCCTTCGGCGTGGCTGACGCAAAATAGCTTTGGCGGCGGCAATATAGCCCTGACATAAGACGGCGGCGAGCCGCGGCGCCCGCCACTCGGAACTGCCGGCTCGATCACCGCTCTGGCTCTCTAGATAGGATAATTAATCGGCGCCGTTAAGGTTAGCTGACGATGAATATCGCGTGGCCGCCACTTGTCGGTTAGGGAGTTACCAGGCCAGAAAAACAGGTGGCGTCATGCCGAAACGTTATCTCGGCTTCCTCTCCTCGGTTGGTTCGGAGGGGAATGCCGTCTTGGAGGATTTTCGCGGATTCGACGCGATGCGGCCCGATGTCACGCACACGAGCGCGGATGATGCGGATGATGACGGTTCACTCGACGCTGCCGATCGAGACCAACTCGAGGACGACATCGCCGAGATCGAACGCGCGTCCGCCGCGTTGTGCAAGGCAGAGCCGGCGCTGGAATCCTGGACCAGCCCGCCGGCGAACACGATGCAAAAGCCGCGGCCGATATGGTTGCTCATCGGGGTGCTGTGGCTTTCGACGGCGCTCGTCACACTCGGCGCGGTCGTCGCCATCGCAGCCCTCGTCGGCTGAATAACGCCAGATATTGTCCAACCGTCATGGCCGGACCGGTCTGCCGGGCATGACGAGGCAGAGTTCAAAGCTCGGCTTAATAGGCGTTCCGGTAGGCCGCGGGGGAGAGAACCGTGCGCGCGATGATTTTCAAGTCAAGCCAGAGCGACCAATTATCGATGTAGAACAGGTCGTGCTCTACGCGCTTACGCATCTTGTCCTCAGTGTTCGTCTCGCCGCGGTAACCGTGAATCTGCGCCCAACCGGTAATGCCCGGCTTGACGTTGTGCCGGCGCGCATAGAGCGAAATACGGCGCTGATATTCGTGATCGAGAGGCAGCGGGTGCGGGCGCGGGCCGACTAGCGACATATCGCCCGTGAGCACATTGAAGAGCTGCGGAATCTCATCGATGTTCCAGCGCCTTAGCCAGCGGCCGACCTTGGTCAATCGGGGGTCGTCGCGGGTTGCTTGCTGAATGCCGTCGTCGAGCGTGCGCATGGTGCGAAACTTGACGATACGGAACGGCTGCTGATTGAAGCCGTGGCGGCGCTGCGCGAAAAACACCGGACCCGGACTGTCGATCTTGATGAGGACGGCGACCAGGAGAAGGAGCGGAGTCAGCAAAAGCAGCGCGGCCGCGGCGAAGACAAGATCGAACAGCCGTTTCTGCACCACTTCCAGGCGCGACAGCGGCACGCGGGTAAGCTGCAAGCTTGCCAGCGGGCCGAGTTTGGACAGCTCGACTTCCTCGAACTTGTGCAGGATTTGTTCGGGCCCGAGATGAATCTTGACCGGAAGCGAGAGGAAGGTCTCGGCGCAGCGTTCGATGGTCGCGGTGGCGGACCAAGGCATCAGCAGGAAGATCGAATCGGGCTCAAGGCCGCGGACACTGGCGACCGCTTCGGCAAGGTCACGGTCGAGCGCCGCGCGCCGCGCCGTGGCGGAGGCGGTTGCCGCCACCGGCGTGAGGAAGCGGCAGCCGACGATGTTGATGCCGAGCGTCCACGGCTCGTAGCGATGGACGAAGGCGCCGATTTGAGCGCCGGTTCCGATCAGAAAGATCCGCTGCGCCGAAAGCACGCCAGCGGCGCGCGCCAGCGCGGTGACGCGGACGATGACCAAGCGCAGCACCAGCAAGCCGGCGAGCGTGTCGACGTAAAACAGCACGATCCAGCCACGCGAATAATCGACGCCGATCCGCGTCAGGAAGCCGAGCATGAGCAGGCAAATGAGCGTCACGTTCCACAATTGGATGGTGCGTCGGCCATGCGGTTTGAAGGAGAAGAAGTTCGATAGGCGGTATTCGCCGCGGAACAGGTTGGAAATGGCAAAAATGCAGGCCGCCAGAATCCCGACCTGGAGGAAGGAAGATACGTTGCCGAGATCGCCATAGGCGGCGAGGTGGTAGGCGATGCCGGTGAGGCAGGACATCGCCACGATCAGCGCGACGTCGGTAATGAAGATGGCGGTCGAGAATGTGCCGTGCGAGAGCATCGCCCAGACGCGCAACGCCCGGTCCGTCTGCGGCCTTGCCGCCAGCGTGTAGCTTGTGTGGGTATTCATCGGCGCGTGCTTGGCTTTCGCCTGTTCTGCGAAACACATCCCGCCGCTGCCCCGAAACGGGACAACGCCAAAGGTCACGTCGCTTAATCGCCAGAACCGTGCCAGCGAGGGCGCGGCAGCCGCCCCTCAAAGAGCCGCGTCGAACAGCCGGTGTTAAGATTAATGCGCTGGCGGGGCCGGTGGCCCGTGAGAGCCAAAGGCTATGCAGGGCAAGATCGCGATCGAGGAACGCCGTCGCCGAGATCGTCGCCGATCCGGCGCAAGCGGCCAGTCTCAGCTGGCCTCGCGCAGCTTCACGGCGCCTTCCAAATCCACCGAGACCAGCTGCGAGATGCCGCGCTCGGCCATAGTGACGCCGTAGAGGCGGTTCATGCGCGCCATGGTGATCGGGTTGTGCGTAATGATGATAAAGCGGGTGTCGGTCGAGCGCGTCATCTCGTCGAGCAGGTCGCAGAAGCGCTCGACGTTGTAATCGTCGAGTGGCGCATCGACCTCGTCGAGCACGCAAATCGGCGCCGGATTGGTAAGAAAAACCGCGAAGATCAGCGCCAACGCCGTCAGCGCCTGCTCGCCGCCGGAGAGGAGCGACAGCGTCACCGCTTTCTTGCCCGGCGGCTTCGCCATGATCTCGAGGCCGGCTTCGAGCGGATCTTCGCTCTCGATAAGCTGCAGCTCAGCGTTGCCGCCACCAAACAGTTCGACAAACAGCTTTTGGAAATTGGCGTTGACCGTCACGAAAGAAGCCAGCAGGCGCTCGCGCGCCTCGTGGTTGAGGCTGTGGATGCCCTGCCGCAGCCGCCTGATGGCCTCGACAAGATCGTCGCGCTCGGCGGATAGCTTGCGGTGTTGCGCGTCAACCTCGCGGAGTTCTTGTTCCGCGAGTAGATTGACCGAGCCGAGGCGCTCGCGCTCGCGCCGGATACGGTCGAGTCTGGCTTCGACTTCGCCGACTTCCGGCAGTTCAGCGCCCGCCTTGATGTCGGCGAGTTGCGCCGCCGCCGCCGGTTCGACATCGAGAAGATCGCGGATCTCATGCTCGATGTCGGCGAGCCGGCGCTTGGCGCCGTCGCGGCGTTCCTCGGCGCGCGCAGCCTCGGTGCGCGCTTCGCCGACCGCTTCGAGCGTGACCCGCGCAGCCTTGTCAGCTGCGGCAAGTTCGGTCTCGGCCCCTGCCAACCGGTCGGCGGCAGCGCGGCGTGCGGCCGTGGCTGTCTCGATCTCACCGATCAGAGCCCGGCGTTGGCCGGCGAATTTCTCAGGCGCGTGAGTGAGTTCGGCCCGCTCGCTCCGCGCCTCTTCGGCGCGCTGGCCGATGGTGGCGATCTGTGCCGCGGCGCTGTTCTTGCGTTCCTCCCAGGCCCGAGATTCCGCGGCGATCGCCTGCAGCCGACGATCGGCGAGTTCGGCTTCGCGCGCGATCGCCTGGGCTTCGACCCGCACCTCGGCGAGCGCGCCGCGATCCCGGGCAATTACGCCGTTGATCGTAGCGAGCTTCGCTTCCAGATCGGCGGCCGCGGGCAACGCGCCGAGAGTTTGCTCCGCGTCATGGCGCGCCGCCAGCGCCTCGTCGCGACCGGCGCTGGTCCGTTGCTTCGCCTCTTTGAGCGCCGAGATGCGGGCCGCGTTGCGGTTGATCTCGCGCTCGGCGGCGGCATGCTCCTCGCGTGTGGAATCGGTCAAGTGCTGAGCCTCGCGCCAACGCGCGCGGGCCTCAACTTCCGCGGCCGCTGCTTCGGCAAGGGCTGCTTCGGCCGCTTCGACGACTCGCTGCTTGGCCTCAACTTCGCCGCGCGCGGTCTTAAGCTCGCTCTCGATGGCCTGGAGGCGGCCCCGTTCGGCGAGCCGGCGCGCTGCCCCGGTCGGAGCTTGGGCGGCGGTAGCGAAGCCGTCCCAGCGCCAGAAGTCGCCCTGGCGTGATACCAGTCGCTGGCCGGGCTTGAGCATCGCCGCAAGGCGGGGTCCGTCGCCGCGTTCGACGACGCCGATTTGGGCAAGGCGGCGCGCAAGTTCCGGCGGCGCCGTCACAAAGCGAGCCAGCGACACGGCGCCGCGCGGCAAGCCGGGATCGGACGGATCCGTCGCCGCGCCCGCCCAACGCATCGGCGCGGACTGATCCACCGGCGCATCGAGATCGTCGCCAAGCGCGGCGCCCAGGGCCTTCTCGTAGCCTTTGGCGACGGTCACTGCATCCATCACCGGCGGCCAAAGATTTTTATTCTCGACCGAGAACAGCTTGCCGATGGTCTTCGCTTCGGTTTCCAGCCGTTGCACGCGGCGCTCGGCAGCGGCGAGCGGAGCGCGCGCGGCGTCGATTTCGTCTCGCGCCTGCGTGTGTGCGACTTCTGCCGCACGCGCGGCGCTCTCCGCTCCGGTGAGGGCGGCCTGCGCGGTCGCGAGTTCCTTGCCTAGTGCCGACAGGTCGGGTTGGCCGCCGCCGGCTGCGGCAAGGCCGGCTTCGATATTGGCGAGTTCCGCTTCGAGGCGCGTGGCGCGCTGCTCGTGATCGCGCAATGCTGCCTGAAGTTGATTACGGCGGGCCGTCAGATCGGCGAGCGCGCCGGTGAGCTCGGCAAAGGATTTTTCCGACGCGGCAAGCGCCGCGTCTGCCGTGGCGACGCGCCCATTGACGCCGGTCAGCCGGGCGGCGCTCGCCTGCGCTTCGGCCTTGAGCGTTTTCTCCTCGGCGCCGAGCCGGTCGAGCGCCGCGTCGGCATCGGCTGCAAGCGTATGCTCGCGCGCAAGGTCGGCCGCGAATTGCTGGAGCCGGCGGTCGAGTTCGCCGATCCTTTCCTTGGCGCGGGCCTCCTCGCGCTCAAGCGCCTCGCGCGCCATAAGCAGGCGTTGCAGCGCCGCGGCGGCCTTGGCCTCCGCCTCGCGCAGAGCGGGCAGGCCGGAGGCGACCTCAGCCTGGCGAGTGGAAGCTTGCGCTTGCTCGCCGGTGCGCGCGGCAACGATGCGGATGGCCTCGTCCTTGATTCGCTCCGCATCGCCGAGTTCGGCTCTGGCGCCGATCCAGCGCAAATGGAACAGCAGCGCTTCGGTCCGGCGCACCTGTCCGGAAATGTTGCGGTAGCGTACCGCCTGCCGCGCCTGGGTCTTGAGCGAAGCGACCTGCGCCGCAAGCTGGCCGATGACGTCTTCGACTCGCGTCAGGTTGTGCTCGGCGGCCTTGAGCCGCAGCTCCGCCTCGTGACGGCGCGCATGCAGTCCGGAAATGCCGGCAGCCTCTTCGAGGACGCGGCGGCGCTGGTCGGGTCGCGCCTGGATGATCTCGCCGATGCGGCCCTGATGCACCAGCGCCGGCGAACGCGAGCCGGTCGACGCATCGGCAAACAATACGGTGACGTCGCGCGCGCGTACCTCGCGGCCGTTGACGCGGAAGATCGAGCCCTGCTCGCGCAGGATGCGGCGCGAGACTTCGAGCGTGTCGGTATCGTTGAACGCCGCGGGCGCCGTGCGATCGCTGTTGTCGATCACGACAGCGACTTCGGCATGATTGCGCGCCGGACGATCGGTGTTGCCGGAGAAGATGACGTCGTCCATCTCCGAAGCGCGCATGGCCTTGTAGGAGGCTTCGCCCATGACCCAGCGCACGGCCTCGACCAGATTGGACTTGCCGCAGCCGTTCGGGCCGACCACCCCGGTCAGCCCGGGTTCGATCTCAAAGTCGGTCGGTTCGACGAAGGACTTGAAGCCGATCAGGCGCAGCCGCGTGAGCTTCATTCGCGTTTTATTTCCATCTTCCCTGCTGCGGCGGCAAAGGGAATCGCTGAAAGCTCACGCCCTTTTGGCGTGTCGAACGGTTGCCGCATCGGCGCGGAGAATGAATCTTCGCGCTCGCAAGCGCAACAGCGCCACCGCGTTATCCAGATTTTTGCGCTGGTGCGGGCCTGCAGGCGGGCGCGACGCGGTCGTCCAGCGAATCCGGCCGAGGTCAAAAAACCCTTATCCGTCCTTGAGATAGGGGTCAATCATCTTCGCCAGCGAGTCGATCGACTGGTCGCCGGTGAGCTTTTTGCCGTTGACAAAGAAAGTCGGTGTGGAATTGACCCCGAGCTTCTCGGCGGCGCGGTCGCGCACTTCTTGGATGCCGTCGAGCACATGCTGATTCGCCAGGCATTCATCGAACGATTGTTCGGTAAATCCGAACTGTTTGGCGATTGCCCGGAGCGGTTCGATCGGCTTTTGCACCAGCCATTCGGGCTGCTTGGCGAACAAGGTCTCCACAACCGGCATGAATTTGTCCTTGCCGGCGCAGCGCGCCAGCATGAAACCGGCGGCAGAGAGCGCATCGAGCGGGAATTCGCGGAAGATGAAGCGCACCTTTCCTTTGTCGATGTAACGCTTCTGCAGCTCCGGGAAGGTTCCGGTTGCGAAATGCGCGCAGTGCGAGCAGGTCATTGAGGCATATTCGATGATGGTCACGGGCGCCTTGTCGGAGCCGAGAACAACATCTCCTTCCGGGCCGGCTTTTGCCAGCTCCGCCTGGTCAGCTTCGGGCGCATCCGCTTGGGCCGGCTCTATGAGGCCGGAGAGAATGACACCCGTACTACCGGCGCCGGTGAGTGCAACGATCGCGGTAGCTGTGAACAATTGGCGACGGGACAGCGTCAAAGTCGGCTCCTGGTTCGAAGGGAAAATCCTGCGGCACGAATGTGGCATCCGCATGCCGTCCCGCCAAGACCCTGAACCAGCGCGATGGTCACGGTCGCTTGATTGCGGAGTCAGCATCAGCTGCGTCTGACGGCCGCCCCAAGCCGCGCCAGCGCCTGTCTCAACTCGTCGTCGGTGATCTCCGGCATGCTCGCGGCGATATCCGCGGCTGCGGCTGGGTCGGCCGCCGGAACGGGCTGGCGCAAGGCATTCCGAAGCGGCGCCTGACGCAGCGCAACGCGGTCGACGGCGCGCCAACCCAGGAAGCGGTTGACGCGCTCGCAGATCACGTTGGCAAGGTGCTGAATCTCGATCGCCGCCGGGCCCTCGACGCGCAGGATGAGTGTGCCGGGCTGGCGCGCCTCGCCGTCAGCCGGGCGCGTCCACTGTATTTTCATGGGTTCGCTGTGCGCGGCGATCTCTGCGCCGACGATCTCGGTCCAGCGCGTCACCAGTTCGGCCGACGCGAAACCCCGCCGCGTGAAAGTCTCGCCGACGACCTTGCTCAGGAGGTCGCGCAGGGGTTTGGCGAAAGAGCGGGAGGGCTTGTTCATATTGGAGCGCTCTGTCATCCCTCGGCCATGAGTCCGGCCAATAGTCCGGCAGCGACGGTAGCAGTGAAGCCTGCGGGGCGACAGAGCGCGCGGCGCCTGGCGGCAATTTCATTCCCGCAACCCACCGCCTTGCTCGCCTGGTACGACCGCCATCGCCGGGCGCTGCCCTGGCGCGCGGCACCGGGGAAACGCGCCGATCCATATCGCGTCTGGCTCTCCGAAATCATGCTGCAACAGACGACGGTCAAGGCGGCCGCGCCCTATTACGCCCGCTTCCTCGCGCGCGGGGGCGACGTTCGCACGCTCGCGGCGGCGCCGCTCGAGGAGGTGCTGAAAGCCTGGGCGGGGCTCGGCTA
>Ga0074044_10004708_pt1 | contig 11247 bp, 9 predicted proteins | sample BogForMeECP23OM1_FD_94443 | JGI IMG/M metagenome (GOLD analysis project Ga0074044, IMG submission 94443) | Bog forest soil microbial communities from Calvert Island, British Columbia, Canada - Bog Forest MetaG ECP23OM1 | ecosystem: Environmental > Terrestrial > Soil > Wetlands ...
CCGTCACGGCTTCGCTGAAATTGTCACACGTGGATTGCCCGCCGTTGGGCGACCTGAATGCGACGATCCTGGCTTTGTGCGCTGCCAACCCGGCGGTGGACGTGCAACTCCATTATTTGAGCGACAAGGAACAATTTCATTTCAGTTCCAAAGAACCGGCAGAAAAAAAAGTCGCAAGCCGCCCCGAACAAATTTCGAGCGGCGAGGAGAAAACGAATTATGAACCTGGAAGAGCTAAAAAAGTTAAAAGAAAAAGCACAGCGGCAGGTTGCCTTGCGTGAAGGCAGCAAAAAGTACCGCGTCGTGGTCAGCATGGGCACCAGCGGCATCGCCGCCGGCGCGCGTGAGGTCATGAAAACCATGCTCGACGAGATCGAGAAACGCGGGCTGGAGGACGTCGAAGTGCGCGTGACCGGCGAGGTCGGCCTGGAGGACGTCGAGCCGGTCATTCGTGTCGAGGAGGCCAGCGGAGAGAAGACGACCTACGCGCGGCTCGACGCCGAGAAGGCAAAAAAGATTGTCGCCGAACACCTCGAGAAGGGCAAAAAGGTGGACAACCTCGCCGTCGGCAAGGAAAAGAAACCGGAGTGATGAACGATGATTCGCACCCACATATTGGTTTGCGCCGGCGCCGGCTGCATCAGTTCCGGCGGCAATGCGCTGAAGGACATGCTGGCCGCCGAGCTGAAGAAGCGCGGCCTCGACGGGGAAGTTAAAATCGTCGAAACGGGCTGCATGGGACCTTGCGACCGCGGCCCGGTGATGCTGGTCCACCCGGAAGGGACGTTTTATCAGCGGGTCACGGCGTTGGACGTGCCCAGGCTCGTCGAGGAGCATTTCATCAAGGGCCGCCCCTACACGAAGCTGCTGCCGAAGGACGACATCACCGCCAATGTCGTCACCACTCAGCGCGATTTCTCCTTCTTTGCCAAACAGGAAAAAATTGTCCTCGAGAATTGCGGCCTGATTGACGCCGAAAACATCGAGGAGTACATCGCCCGCGACGGTTATGCGGCGCTGGGCAAGGTGTTGACCTCGATGAAGCCCGAACTGGTGATCGCTCAAATCAAAGCCAGCGGTTTGCGCGGACGCGGCGGCGCGGGGTTCCCGACCGGCGTGAAGTGGGAGTTGATGGCGAAGGCGCCCGCCAAACCGAAATACGTGATTTGCAACGCCGACGAAGGCGACCCGGGCGCGTTCATGAACCGCGCCGTGCTGGAAGGCGACCCGCACCGCGTGCTCGAAGGCATGGCCATCGGAGCTTACGCGATGGGCTCCAACCGCGGGTTCATCTACATCCGCGCCGAGTATCCGCTGGCCATCAAACGCCTCAACGTCGCCATCGCCCAGGCCTACCAGCATGGGTTGCTCGGCAAAAACCTGTTCGAGACCGGATACGATTTCGACATTGAGATCCGCATCGGCGCGGGCGCGTTTGTGTGCGGCGAGGAAACCGCGCTGATGCGCAGCATTGAAGGCCGGCGCGGCCAGCCGATGCCGCGTCCGCCGTTCCCCGCACAACGCGGTCTGTGGGGCAAGCCGACCAATATCAACAACGTCGAGACCTGGGCCACCATCAAGCCGATCATTTTGCGGGGCGCGAAATGGTACGCTTCGTTCGGGACCGAGAAGACGAAAGGCACCAAGGTCTTCGCGCTCGCAGGCAAAATCCGCAACACCGGTCTGGCGGAAGTGCCTTACGGCACCACGATGCGCGAAATCATCTTCGGCATCGGCGGCGGCATTCCCCAAGGCAGGAAATTCAAGGCCGTACAAACCGGCGGGCCATCCGGTGGCGTCATCCCCGAACAACACCTGGACGAGCCGTTGGAATACGAGTCGCTGCAAAAGCTCGGCTCGATCATGGGCTCGGGCGGCATGGTGGTGATGGACGAGGATTCGTGCATGGTGGATGTGGCGCGGTTTTTCATGGAATTCTGCTGCGATGAGTCGTGCGGGAAATGCCCGCCCTGCCGCGTCGGCACGCGCCAGATGCTCAACCTTCTGGACCGGATTTGCACCGGCGAGGCCGGACTCGAAGACATCGAAAAACTCGAATCGCTGGCGACGGTTGTCCGCGATGCCAGCCTGTGCGGGCTGGGCCAGACGGCGCCGAACCCGGTGCTCACCACTTTGCGCTATTTTCGCGATGAATACCTGGCGCACGTTGTGGAGAAACGCTGTCCCGCCCGCGTTTGCCGCGAGTTGCTGGAGTTCCGCATTAACGAGGAAAAGTGCGTCGGCTGTTCGCTGTGCGCGCGCGGTTGTCCGGTCCACACCATCTTCAAGCGGGACGGGCAGAAGAAATATTACATCGTGGAAGACGCCTGCATTCAATGCGGCGCGTGCCTTGACGCCTGCAGATTCGACGCGGTGCTTAAGACCTCCAACGGCGTGAACGGGCGGCCGGTCACGCCGGCGGCATCCGAGACGTCCTCAACCCGGGCCACGAAACCTGTGATGGAAAAATGATTGCACTGAAAAAAATCAAGTTGACGATTGATGGCCGTCGCTGCGAGGGCCAGGAAGGGCAGACGATTCTGCAAATCGCCCAGGCCAACGGCATCAACATCCCCACGCTCTGTTTCTTGAAACATCTGTCGCCGTGGGGCGGCTGCCGCATGTGCATCGTCGAGATTGTCGGCAGCCCCAAAGTGGTGCCGGCGTGCTCTACTCCGGCGAAGGACGGTGAGCAGGTGAACACCCAGAGCGAATCGCTCCAGAAACTGCGCCGCAGCACGCTGGAACTGTTGTTCAGCGAACGCAACCACATCTGCCCATTCTGCGTGATGAACAAGGGCGATTGCGAACTCCAGCTTCAGGGCTATCGGCACGGGATTGACGCCATCAGCATCCCCTACCTTTATCCCGCGTGCCCGGTGGACGTGTCGGGCAAATACCTCGCCCTCGACCACAACCGTTGCATCCTGTGCACCCGTTGCGTGCGCGCCTGCGAGGAAATGGAAGGCACCCACACACTCGATATTGCCAACCGCGGCGCGAACAACCGCGTGGTCGTGGACCTCGGCGCCACGTTCGGCACGTCGGATTCCTGCACGAGCTGCGGCGCATGTGTCGCGGCGTGTCCCACCGGGGCGCTGTTCGACAAGGCCGCCGCGTTCCGAGGCAAGCTCAACACCAGCCGGACCGTTCGCACCACGTGCAACGAGTGCCCCGTCGGCTGCGGCTTGCTGGTTTATACGAAGGAAAACCGCATCGTCGAGGTCTTCGGTGATTTCGATTCGCCGGTCAGCCATGGACACCTGTGCGTGCGCGGCCGTTACGAAACCTGGGCCGAACCGCGCCAGCGAATCCTGCAACCGATGGTTCGCCGCCATGGAAAACTGGAGCCGGCCACCTGGGACGAAGCCCTCGAGGCCGTGCGGCAGGCCGCCAAAAAGGCGAAGCCCGACCGGAAGGCCGTGCTGGTCTCGCCGCGCTTGAACAACGAAACCATTGCCACGCTGAAAAAATTCGAGCGCATCGGGATGTTCGTCGCCCAAAACGAAGGCGCCCTGTGCGCCAATGGTGACCGCAGCCCGGACAGCATCGCAAAGCTGCACGATGCTGACGCCGTCATCGTGCTGGGTGCGCAGCCCAGCCACGCGCAGGGCGTGGTCGCGGCCAAAATCCGCACCACCGTGCGTCAGCGCGGCGCGAAACTGCTGATCTTCCACACTCGCAAGAGCGACCTCGATCGGTACGCCACCATCTGCGCCAATGTCGTCAGCCTCGAACGCAAATTCTGGGGCCGCGTGGCGGACGTGCTGCGGGACGCAAAGCGGCCCGTGCTGGTTTACGGCCCGGAGGCGATGACCCCCATCGGCGTGTCTGTGCTCGAACGGCTTGTCAAAATCTTTGAAGCGAAAACGGCCGGCCCGGCGCCCGCGTTGATCGCGCTGCCAACCAGCCCGAACAGCCTGACGCTGGCCGCCGGGGGCATCGAACCGGTCGAAGAAGTCGGCCCGTGGCTCGACGCGAAACCGCTGAAGTTCCTGCATATCGTCGCCAGCGACGAGCCGGACGGCGGCGCGCGGTTGCTGGACGAGAAATACGTGCGGGCGCTGCTGGAGGAAATTGATTGCGTCGTCGTGCAGGCGGCCTACCAGTCGCGGCTGACCGGCCTCGCGAAAGTCGTGCTGCCGGCGGCCATCTGGTGCGAGAAAAAGGGCACCATCACCAATTTTGAAGGACGCGAACTGCCGCTGCAGGCCGTGTTGCCGCCACGCGGCGAGGCGCGCCAGGACCAGGAAATTCTGGAAGCGGTTTTGAAATGAGGGCGATTATGAGCGACAAACCCAAAATCAAAGTGGCGACGGTGTGGCTGGGCGGCTGTTCCGGCTGCCACATGTCGTTTCTGGATTTGGACGAGCGGCTGGTGGAACTCGTCAAACTGGTGGACATCACCGCCAGCCCGATTACCGACGTGAAGGAGATTCCCAACGTGGACGTGGGCATTGTCGAGGGCGCGGTCTGCAACGAGGAACAGGAGCACGTGTTGCGCACGCTGCGCAGCCGCTGCAAGGTGCTGGTCGCGCTGGGCGATTGCGCCATCACGGGGAACATCCCTGCCCTGCGCAACCAATTCAAGCTCGACGACGTCCTGGCACGCGGCTTTGTCGAAACCGAGAGCACGCAGGTTGGTGACATCCCCGGGCCTCCACCCGTGCCCAGGCTTTTGAAAAAGGTGCGTCCCATCCAGGAATTCGTAAAGGTGGACGCGCATATTCCCGGCTGCCCGCCCGACGCCGACACCATCTGGTACGCGCTGACCGAACTGCTCGCGGGCCGCATGCCACAGTGGAACGAGAAAAATTTGTGCTATGACTGAGACCAACACCAGGACCATTACGATCAACCCCGTCACCCGCATCGAGGGTCACGCCAGGATCACGATCCAGCTCGACGCCGCGGGCAACGTGGCGGACACGCAGTTCCACGTGGTCGAGTTCCGGGGGTTCGAGAAATTCTGCGAGGGCCGTTTCTTTGCCGAGATGCCGCAAATCACCGCGCGCATCTGCGGTATTTGCCCGGTGAGCCATCTGCTGGCCAGCGCCAAGGCCTGCGACGCGGTGCTGGGCGTGGCGATTCCGCGGCCGGCGAAGCTGCTGCGCGAGTTATTGCACATGGGCCAGCTCACGCAATCGCATGCGCTGAGCTTCTTCCACCTGAGCGCGCCCGACCTGTTGCTGGGCTACGACGCCGACCCGGCCATCCGCAACATTGTCGGCCTCATCCAGCAGCATCCCGACATCGCCATCAAAGGCGTGCGTCTGCGCAAGTACGGGCAGGAAATCATCAAGCACGTCGGCGGGCGCAAAATTCATCCGGATTTCCCTGTGCCCGGCGGCGTCAACAAGGCGCTCACCGTCGCCGAACGCGATGAAATGCGCAAGGGCCTGCCCGAAGCGTTTGCCCAGGCAAAGTTCGCGCTCGACCTGCTCAAGAAATATCAGAAGGCGCATCACGACGAAGTGGAAACGTTCGCCAGCTTCGACTCGAATTACATGGGCCTCGTCCAGCCCGACGGCGCGTTGGAACATTACGACGGCAACCTGCGGTTTTCCGACGCGAACGGCAAAATCGTCGAAGACCAGGTTCAGCCGGCCAATTACCTGGAAGTCATCGCCGAGGCGACCGAGCCGTGGTCATACCTCAAATTCCCGTTCATCAAACGGCTGGGCTATCCCGCCGGCATCTACCGCGTCGGCCCGCTGGCGCGGTTGAACCTTGTGAACAAGATTTCCACCCCGCAGGCCAACGCCGAGTTGCGCGAGTGGAAAAAGGATCGCCACGGCGCCCGCCGCAGTTCGTTTTACTATCACTGGGCGCGGTTGATTGAACTTCTCTACGCGCTCGAACGCACGCAACAGTTGCTCGACGACCCGGACATTTGCAGCACGGATATCATGGTCACCGCGAGGCCGGCCAATGCGCAGGGCGTTGGCGTGATTGAAGCGCCGCGCGGCACGCTGTTTCATCACTACTGGGTGGACGGAAACGGGCGCATCGAAAAGGTCAACCTCATCGTCGCCACCGGGCACAACAACCTGGCAATGAACCGCGCTGTCCTGTCTGTCGCGCAGAAATACGTGAAGGGAAATCAGTTGCAGGAAGGCATGCTCAACCGCGTCGAAGCCGCCATCCGCTGCTACGACCCGTGCCTGAGCTGCTCGACACACGCCGTCGGCCAGATGCCGTTGCACGTGCAGCTCGTCGCGCCGGACGGCAGCGTGCTGGACGAATTGACTCGCGGATGAAAGGCGCTGGATTGGCGGATTGATGGATGAATGGATTGATTTCGTTTTTCCAATCATCCACAAATCCATTTATCCAACAATCCAACTCGTTCCGTTTCCCCGCTGCTTTTTCAGCACGAATGGTTTAGTCTTTCAACGTGAGTGACAATCCTCCGGAAACCGCCGGCACCGACTTTCTGGTCATCGGCTACGGCAACACTTTGCGCAGCGATGACGGTGTGGGGGCGAAGGTGGCCGCCGCGGTCGCCGAACTGGCCCTACCCGGGGTTGTTTCCCTCGTGCGCCACCAACTCACACCCGAACTCGCGGAACCGATTTCCTCCGCACGCGCGGTGGTTTTTGTGGACGCCGCCGTGGACGCCGCCACTGAAGTCCAGGTGCGCCAACTCGAACCCGCCGAAGGCGCGCAACTCATGGCGCACGCGGCGGACCCGCGCTCGTTGCTGGCGTTCGCGCGGCAGCTTTTCGGGCGTTGCCCGCCGGCGTGGTGGTTGACCATTCCAGTCGAAAACCTCGATTTTGGCGAGGAACTTTCTCCACTGGCCCGCCGTGGTTTCCAAACCGCGCTGGACAAGATTCGAACGCTCGCCGACGGTCATTGAAATCCGCGCCGGACAAGAAGGGCGAAGAGTTGACCAAGCGTTCCCGCTTGGCAGTGCCTTTTTGTTCGGAGTTCCGCCTTCAGGCGGCCAAAAACCGCGTAAACGCGGAACTCCAAACTGAAATTGAGACAATACCTCCCGCCTTCGCGCATTGACCGGCGCCTGACACAGTGGCAGACTTTTGAAAGACAATTTATGCACGAAGTCCATCTCGTCCGGGCCATCGTTGACACGGTTGAAAAACAGGCTGCCGCGCAGGGGGCCAGGCGCGTCAACCTTATCAAAATCCGTTTCAATCCGCTTACCAGCCACAGCGCCGAACATGTGCAGTTCAGTTTTGAGGTTGTGAAAAAAGAGAGCGCCCTTGTCAAAGGCGCCACGCTCGCGCTCACGCAGGTTGCGCCGCTCGTGCAATGTGCGAAATGCGCGCACCAGTTCGAGACGGACCACCTGCCGGATGTTTGCCCCAAATGCGATTCGCTGGACCTCAAGGCAGTGAACTCCACCGACATGGTCCTCGAAGGCTTCGAGATCGAGAAGTGATATGAAGCCCGCCGCGCCCGACCGACTGCGGCTGAAACTGGTCGTTCGTGGCGCGGTGCAGGGCGTCGGCTTCCGTCCGTTCGTCTTCCGTCTCGCCACCGGACTGCAACTCGCCGGCTGGGTCAACAATTCAGCGCAGGGCGTCTTTATTGAGGTTGAAGGCCCGAGCGTTACGCTCGAAAAATTCCTGCTCCGCCTCGAAGTGGAAAAACCGTCGCGCAGTTTCATTCAAAGCCTCGAAGCCTCGTGGCTCGACCCCGTCGGCTATGCCGGTTTTGAAATTCGCGAGAGTGAAACCGGCGGCGCCAAAACCGCGCTCGTTTTACCCGACATCGCCACTTGTCCAGATTGCCTGCGCGAGATCTTAGATCCGAAGAACCGGCGTTATCGCTATCCGTTCACCAACTGCACGAATTGCGGGCCGCGCTTCAGCATCATCGAATCCCTGCCTTACGACCGCGCGAACACGTCGATGAAATCGTTCACGATGTGCCCGCAATGCCGGGCCGAGTACGACGACCCGCGCGACCGCCGCTTTCATGCGCAGCCCAACGCGTGCCCGGTCTGCGGCCCGCAGTTGGAACTTTGGGAGTGCGGCGACATGTCGCCGCCTTCAAAGCGCGGACATGTCCGCGCACTCCAAAATAACGATGTCTTGCTTGCCGCCGTTGCTGCCATTCGTGCCGGCAAAATTGTCGCCGTCAAGGGACTGGGCGGATTTCATTTCTTGGCGGATGCGCGAAATGAAAGCGCGATTCGCCGCCTGCGCGAACGTAAGCATCGCGAAGAAAAACCGTTCGCGCTCATGTTCCCGTCGCTGGAAAGCGTGAAAGCCGTTTGTGAAGTTTCGCCTTTGGAAGGGCGGCTTCTTCGCTCACCCGAAGCACCGATTGTTTTGTTGAGGAGGTTAGTCCGCCCTCACCCCGGCCCTCTCCCCCAGGAGAGGGGGAATCATCCGCCGCTCCTTCGCGAAAACACGACTGCCGACACCTTAACTGATGTAAAACAAATTGGGATGCACGATAGCTGTTCCCTCTCCCCGGGGGAGAGGGTCAGGGCAAGGGCGAGAGTCGAACAAAGTCTTTTGCCGATTGCTGTGTCAGTCGCACCCAATAATCCTTACCTCGGCGTCATGTTGCCTTACACACCGCTGCATCACCTGCTCATGGTCGAACTGAACTTTCCCGTCGTCGCCACCAGCGGCAACCTGCGCGACGAACCGATTTGCACGGACGAACATGAAGCGCTGGAACGACTCGGCGGCATCGCCGACGTGTTTCTCGTCCACAATCGTCCTATCGTCCGGCACGTGGATGATTCGATTGTGCGCGTGATGCTGGCTCGCGAGCTGGTTTTGCGTCGCGCCCGCGGTTACGCGCCGCTACCAATCGGCGTAGTGGCAGGCATCCTGCCTGCCGTAGAACCGGGCTTCCAGCCCGGCGGCGGCGGCGTTGATACTTCCACGCGCTTCACGAGTTCGAGCGAAAATCCGGGCGGCAAGATGCCACCCTCTACCGCAGGCAGGATGCCCGCCGCCACGATTCTGGCAGTTGGCGCACACCTGAAAAACACTGTCGCGCTCTCGGTCGGCAATCAGGTTTTCATCAGCCAGCACATCGGCGATTTGGAGACGGAACAGGCGCACGCCACCTTCCGCCGTGTCATCGCCGATTTTCACAAACTTTACAACGCCAAACCACAAATCATCGCCGCTGATCTGCATCCGGATTATCTTTCGACAAAGTTTGCGAAAGAATTCGGTGACACACCGTTGGAGTTCACGCTTCAGCGTGCTCCGAAGGTGTCGCAAACCGGCAAGCTAAAGCTTGAACTCCAGCCACGCCACGTCGGCGTCCAGCACCACATCGCCCATGTCCTGTCGTGCATGGCAGAAAACGAATTGTCGCCACCGGTGCTCGGCGTTTCGTGGGACGGCACGGGTTACGGCCTCGATGGCACGGTTTGGGGCGGTGAATTTTTCCTCATCACAAACGAAACCGTCGAACGGGTCGGGCATTTGCGTCCGTTTCGGCTGCCCGGCGGCGACAAAGCGGTCAAGGAACCGCGCCGCACCGCGCTCGGATTGCTTTATGAGATTTCCGGCGACAAGGTTTTCAGGCAAAAAAAACTGGCAGCGATCGCCGCTTTTTCGGCAGCGGAAATGGCCGCATTGAAAACCATGCTGGCCAAAAAATTGAATTCGCCGCTGACTTCCAGCATTGGCCGATTGTTTGACGCCGTCGCCTCGCTCATCAATCTCCGGCAGCAAATCCACTTCGAGGGTCAGGCGGCCATGGAACTGGAATTCGCGCTGGAAGGGGTTGAAACCGACGAAACCTATCCAGTGCGGAGTGCGGAACACGGCTCGCGAGGACGCTCGCCCCACCAAAACTCCGAACTCCGAAATCCGAAATCCGAAATCATTTGGGACTGGTCACCGATGATTGAAGCCATTCTGGCTGACGTGAACAGCAAAGTTGCTGCTGGCGTCATTTCCGCCAGGTTTCACAACACGTTGGCCGAGGCCATCGTCGCGGTCGCCAAACGTGTTGGCCAAAACCGCGTGGCGCTTTCCGGCGGCTGTTTTCAAAATCGTTATCTGACGGAGCGCGCGGTGCGACGTTTGCAGGCAGAGGGTTTCCGGCCTTACTGGCATCAACGCGTGCCGCCCAACGATGGCGGAATCGCCTTGGGACAAGTCATTGCCGCGCTACGTACAAGCGGTTAGATTGAAGGAACATGTGTTTGGCCATTCCAGGAAAGATTGAAAGCATCAGCGGCGACGATCCGATGTCGCGCATGGGCAAAATCAATTTCGGCGGCATCCTCAAGGAAGCCTGCCTTGCCTGCGTGCCGGAGGCCAAGATCGGTGATTACGTCATCGTCCACGTCGGTTTTGCCCTGAGCCGGCTCGACGAAGACGAGGCGCGCAAGGTTTTCGATTACCTGAAACAAATGGAGGAACTCGGCGAGTTGGAAGACAGAAAGGCTGCACCATGAAAGCCGCACCGGTAGTGGCACGGGCGTCCCGCCCGTCCGTTTCAAAAGTGGTCCGTTTTTCAGACCAGAAACTCACAGGCGAGACGCCTGTGCCACTATGAAATACCTGGACGAATATCGCGACGGTGAACGCGCGCAACAGTTGGCGCGGGAAATCCACCGCCTCACGACCCGGCCGTGGAACATCATGGAGGTTTGCGGCGGCCAGACGCATGCCATCGTGAAGTTCGGCATTGACGAACTGCTGCCCAAACCCATCACGCTCATTCACGGGCCGGGCTGTCCGGTGTGCGTGACGCCGCTCGAAATGATAGACAAGGCGCTCGAAATCGCCGCGCGGCCCAACGTCATTTTCACTTCGTTTGGCGACATGCTGCGCGTGCCGGGCAGCACGACCGACCTTCTGTCCGTCAAGGCCCGGGGCGGCGACGTGCGCATCGTTTATTCGCCGCTCGACGCTGTGAAACTCGCGGAACAAAACCCGGCCAGGGAAATTGTCTTCTTCGGCGTCGGGTTTGAAACCACCGCGCCGGCGACGGCGATGGCGGTGTATCAGGCGGCGCAAAAAAAGCTCAAGAATTTTTTAATCCTCGTTTCGCACGTGCTCGTGCCGCCGGCGATGGAGGCGTTGCTGTCGTCACCGAATTGCAAGGTGCAGGGTTTTCTCGCCGCCGGGCATGTTTGCACGGTGATGGGTTACGAGGAATATCCGCCCATCGCGGCGAAATACCACGTGCCGATTGTCGTCACCGGCTTTGAGCCACTGGACATTTTGCAGGGTGTGCTGATGGTTGTGCAACAGCTCGAATCCGGCCGTGCCGAGGTCGAAAACCAATACACCC
>Ga0074044_10004709_pt1 | contig 11246 bp, 10 predicted proteins | sample BogForMeECP23OM1_FD_94443 | JGI IMG/M metagenome (GOLD analysis project Ga0074044, IMG submission 94443) | Bog forest soil microbial communities from Calvert Island, British Columbia, Canada - Bog Forest MetaG ECP23OM1 | ecosystem: Environmental > Terrestrial > Soil > Wetlands ...
GGCGGATGGGCGGCAGCGACCGCTCGGCGTCCCGGCGCTCGAAGACAAGCTTGTTCAACGAGCGACGGTGGAAGTGCTCAACGCGATTTACGAAACTGACTTCCTCGGCTTCTCTTATGGGTTTCGGCCAAAGCGCAACCAGCATAAAGCGCTGGACGCCTTGTTCTGTGGACTCCACGAGAGACGTGTGAACTGGGTGCTGGACCTGGACGTGCGCAGCTTCTTTGATCGGCTGTCGCACGAGTGGCTGGTCCGGTTTCTCCAGCATCGGATAGGGGATCGGCGCGTCGTGCGGCTCATCCAGAAATGGCTGAACGCCGGCGTGCTGGAAAAGGGAACGCGAACGTTTGTGGAGGCAGGTTCGCCGCAGGGCGGAAGTGCATCGCCATTGCTGGCGAACATCTACCTTCACTACGTCTTTGATCTCTGGGTTCAAGCATGGCGTAAGAAGCGTGCTCATGGCGATGTAATCGTGGTGCGCTACGCTGACGATATCGTGGTTGGATTCGAGTTCAAGACGGAAGCCGAACAGTTCTGGAAAGAACTCGCTGAACGCATGGCGAAATTCCAACTGGAACTGCACCCGGAAAAGACGCGGCTGATCGAGTTCGGACGCCATGCGGCGGCCAACCGAAAGCGCGCCGGACTGGGCAAGCCGGAGACCTTCGATTTTCTCGGCTTCAAGCACATTTGCGGGAAGACGAAGAAGGGGCGGTTTCTGGTGCTTCGGCAGACGGTTCGCAAACGCATGCAAGCGAAGCTGCAGCAGGTGAAAATCGAGTTGTGGCGACGCATGCATGACCCTGTTCCTGAAGTCGGTAAGTGGTTGAAGTCCGTTGTGGGCGGGCATTTTCGTTATTTCGGAGTACCGGGTAACGGTCATGCCATGGCCCACTTTCGTTTCACCGTGAGCAACCTCTGGCATCGCACGCTGTGCAGAAGAAGCCAGCATGGTCGCGTTCTGTGGGAGCGAATGAACCGGCTCATCCGCCGCTGGCTGCCTCCGGCCCATATCTGCCATCCTTATCCTTCGCGCCGTCTGCGCGTCACCACCTGAGGCAAGAGCCGTATGCGGGAAATCCGCCCGTACGGATCTGTGCGGGGGGTACGGCGAAATCCGTATCCCTACCGCGACGAAATTCTTCCGGTGCGAAGCACCGTTCTTGCTCCGGCACGAAATTGAAGCGCGGATCATGCCTTCAACACCCGCACAGAAGCCGCGGACTCCAGCCCGGCTGCCTGCTTCTTAGTCGGCTGCTCCGGCGCGTCTTTCGCGTCCTTGTTCGGCCCTCTACGTACGCGCAGCGTGGAAGCAACCTGCTTGGCCTGGGGCGTCTTCAGAAAGTCCTGAAAGTCGCGGTCTTTCGAGAAGACATAGTTGAGCGCCTTGTCCACCACATCGTCGGCGGATGCGTGGACGAAGGCGGCGTACTGATCGACCTGCTCGGCTGTGGTTTCATCCAGTCGAACCAAGGCATTGATGTAGTGGCTTAGGTTGATTTCGAGTAGCGGCATAGTGTTCTCCTTCTAGGTGTTGAATCACGCAATCTTTCTCCGGGTAATCGTCCTCTGTGCTGTAAGGGCAATCTCCCGCGCACGAGCGGAGCAAAGTGCGACGGGAATCTCAAAGCGGCGGCGGACTTCAAGCATCGTGACAACGTCATCTATCGGAACGCCTTCGATGAGCCAAAGCCTGGCCGATGCAACGTCAACGGTCCGCTGAGCGTAATAAAGAGGATTGGGCTTATCGGCGCGGCGCGAAGCGAGCTTGCGCGTGAGCTTCGCGGCGTCCTTCCCACGGGCAAGTTGATGCAGAACCCAGGCCCAATCGTGCTCGGAATTGCTGTGGTTAGCGGGATGCTTTCGCGGTGTGATTGAACCGGCCGAAAGGATGGCATCTGCCGCTAGAATATCCAGCCGGAAGTCATCGGAATTCCAAGTGGAATCGCCGGGGTATTCGACGGTGACGGGATACGGCGGATCGTACTTGCAATTCATGAATCCCGGCAGGCGGAGAACCCGGTTACAGTCCGTGCAAGCGGGATCGCCGCCAAAGGTAATCGCAAGCAGTTTCAGGGCGCTTTCGTGCTGTTCAAGAGTGAAGCCGTCAACTCGCCAAAGGATCTGATACTTGCCGAGCGATGTCGAGAGGACAGCATTCGGCGGGGGAACCGCATCCGAGGCGCGGAGCGAAGTGAGGCGGTCCTCTCCGTCGGTGTCGAGATCAAGGTACAGATGCCGCACCGCGGCGATGCACTCTTTTGAGCGTTTACGGCTGCCAGAGCGAAGCGGATTGGCAGCCACATAGACGTTCGCGCCGGTAGAGTTTTCGTGCGCGAGCCAGCCGAGGTAACGAGGCGCAAGCGCATGCTCCAGGGGACCAATTCGCTGAAGCGTCTGGTTAGGAGATTCCCTCCGGACGAGCAGGGCAATCGTTTCATCCGGAGCGAAGCAACGGGTGAGGAAATCAGCCGCGGTGGTGGTTCCATTTCCAGCTCTATGGTGTGGCATGTTTCACCTCGAATATCGGCTCGATTAGGAAGCGTTTGGCATCGCGGTCGTATCCGCGAAGCGCCAGCACTTCGCGGACGACACGGCGGCTCGGTTGGCGTTCGACATGAACGACAAGATCGACGGCTTCCCCGATCTCCGCCTCGGTGTCGGAGAAGGTGGTTTGCGCGTGGTCGCGCATTACCAGGTTGGCAAAGCGGGTGAGGGCTTTGGCTGCCGAGTTGGCGTGGATCGTCGCGAGGGATCCCGCGTGGCCGGTATTGAAGGAATCGAGCAGTGTGCGGGCCTCGATGCCACGCACTTCGCCCATGATGATCCGGTCCGGTCGCCAGCGGAGAGCGGACTTTAGAAGCTTGTCGAACGAGATGTTGGCCTTGAAGGTATCGGTCTGGCATTCTGCGGCCACAATGTTTGGCTTCCGGATCTGAAGTTCGGAGGTATCCTCGATAACGACGAGGCGCTCCTGGTCTGGAATGAAATCGGCCAGTATCCGCAGAAGCGTGGTCTTGCCGGTGCCGGTTCCACCACTGATAAGCAGCGTCTTTCCGCTGCGAATTTGCTCGGCTAAGAAATCTGCGAGGGGCCGCGTCAGCGTGCCGCGAGCGATGAGGTCATCGACGGTGTAATGGCGGCTGGTGAACTTTCTGATCGTGAGCGACGGACTGGGGCATACGACCGGCGGAATCACCGCCGCAAGACGGCTCCCATCCGGGAGATGAGCGTCGAGTAAGGGGTTATCTTCATCGAGCTTCTTGCCGAGTTGATTGGCGATGACTTCAAGGCCGGTGCGCAGCCTGCCGGCGTCGAAGGAAATGTTCGGTTCCTGGCACAATTTTCCATCGCGTTCGCAGAACCACGAGGCATCCGGATTGCCCATGATCTCGCTGACGCTTTCGTCGAGCAGCAAGGGCTCGATGGGCCGAAAAAATGGCAGGATCAATTCAAAACTCACAGCGAGAACCTCCTAGCGTGGAAGCCCAGCGGGTAGCCGGGCTTCCGAGAGTGAAGAGGAAGGGCCTATGCGGCCGTTTCCTCTTGGGACGATTCATCGTGCTCCTGATCTTTCTCTTGGTCTTCCGGGGCGGCTTTCTCAGCGCGGTCAAGCTTCAGGATCGAGGCGACCCGAATTTCCCAGACGCGCTGCTTCGAGTCCGTCTTCTTGCTGGTGTATTCCCGGCTGCGCAGCTCGCCTTCCACCTGGATATGCGCGCCCTTGGTGAGCGTCTTGGCGAACTCCGAGAGCTTGCCGAAGACCACGCAACGATGCCATTCGGTGTGCGAGATGTACTTGTCATCCTTCTTATAGGAGGACTTCGTTGCCAGTGAGAGCGTGGTAAAGCTGCGATTGTCGTTGGTGCGAAGTTCTGGGTTGCTGCCGAGGAATCCGATGAGGGTTACTTTGTTCTGGTACATAACAGTGTCTCCGTTTGTTGAATTTTCCCGTTGTTGATCGGGTCACACAGGGCGGAGCCAAGCGAGTGGGCCCGGCTCCCAAGTGCCGAAGGTCTGCTTTCTTGGGAGGGGCCCGAAAGAAGTTTGCGCGGCGCCTTTTGCCGTGGTTTGCAAACTTGTTTTGGGAGGAACCGAGACCCCGAAGGGGCGCGCAATGCGAAGCAGAAGACCGAGTGCCGCAGGGCGCCGGAAAGGCCCCGAAGCTGTGACCGAGCAAAAGACGGGATACATAACGGCAGACACGCTCCAGAGCAAAGTTCTCATCTGCACATTGGCTGCGGAAGTTCACCGCAATTGCAGTGCGATTCGAGTCGGCATGTCCGCCGTAAGAAGGGCGCAATTCGCTACCTCCGTTGCACGTCGGAAGGCTGTTGTTCGCCTGCTCCACCAGGCACGGGGACAGGTGGGGAAAGCCAGCCGGATTAGCAGCAAGAAACGACATGAATAAGCCTCTGTGAAGGTCGATGAGTCCCTTCATCCTTAGCTGAACGCCTGGTCGGCCCGGAAGCGCACGATGGTGAGGCCGAGAGGGTTTACGGCCAGCTCATTGTTCTTCACGTTCTCGCGGAAAACGTAGGTGACGCTGGCTGTCCATCGCTCCCGCTTGAGTTCGGCATGATCCGCCGGATTGCTGTACACCTTCTCGAACTCGATACGCGCCGAATACGGCGACTGCCGCAGGTCGTCAAGGATGACGTTCTTGATCTCGACATCGACATACGGCAAGGTGCTGTCTTTGACGTAGTTCTGAATGCTGTTGTCCTTGCGTTCCTGGTCGATTACGGCGCGTTGCACGTCGCTGTTGAGGAAGTACAACGACTGCGTTTGGTCACGTTCGATGGTGAAACGATTGCGGCTGAAATACAGTTCCGCCCAGCGCGTGAGGTAATACTTGTTCTCGGCTTCCTGCGGGCGATACTGGAAGTTCCGATAGTCGATGGCTTCCGCGTGGCCCACGTCGTTAATCCGCACAATCATGGGGTGCATGTTGGCAAGCGCTGTTTGGCTCTTGAAGGTCAGCGCCGCCAGTGCGAAACAGACGGCGGCGAGGACTAGAATCGTGACCTTAAGATAGGTGTTCATCACCAGCGGATCGCCATATTGTTCCAAGTAACGTTCCGCGGCACGAGTGATTTCCGGCCTCGCATTGGTTCCCTCGTTCATCGTTTCTGCTTCTGCGTTCATATCTGATCTCGTTTCTCGTGTCTCGTGGCGCGGTTTACAGGATGGCCCGCGCCGCCATCACGGCCGCAGTCAGACCGCCGTGACCGCCACCGCCTCCCCCGAATAAGCTGTGCGACATGCTTGGAATCTTGAAGAGAATGTAGACATTGACCAGTACGAGAAGGATCAGAAGCGGTAACGTCTGAACGATCGTTGAGGGGTCTGCAATGCTCTGGCCGAGCTGGATGTAATAGTTCGTCAGAACGTGAGAGAGAACATTCATCGTGGCGGCGGCGATGACCTTGTAAAAGCTGAATCCGAGGTACGCCTTGAGCCATCCCCAAAACAGCCAATCGAGCTTGTCGAAAACAAGAAACGGAATAAAGATCGGCCCGAGCAGTCCGATGATGGTTGCCGCGATTGCGCCGTAGGCGAGGATGGCCGAAACGATTGCCGCGAGGAGTGCTAAGAGAAACTGCACGACAAAGTACACAATGGAGTAATAGGGCGACATGATACTGGTCAGAAGCGATGGTCCAGTCTTCGACGATGCGGCGTGGATCTCATTCAGCATCGTGGTTGAACCATCCGATCCAATGAGGTTCACAAGATTGATGGTGCCGCCGTCGATGAAGCTCTTGATGGAAAAGCCAAGTCCAGGAATGGCGCTGTCGTAGTAGTTCACCATCGCGTAAGCGAAGGTGAGCAGCATGAAGAGGTTGAGAAACCTCCCCATGCTGAAGCCGGCCTCTCCGTGTGCCGATGCGAGCGCTTCCTGTACGCCGAACCAAACCAAAACGATGGTTGCCAGTGCGAGGACGATGTGAATCCCCATCGCAGTGACCGAGGGTGCCACCGTGGCTGCAAGCGACTGGCACGCCTGAGCGATAAAGTCGAAGAGACCTGTACCCATGTTTCTCACCTTCGTTCTTTCGTCTGCTTTGTTCTAAGTTCCTTCCGCTTGCGGCTATTCAGTACGCTTGCGTAAGAAGATTGGCCGCGCCGCTGCTGGTTGTGGCGACGTTCGAGTTGTAGTAGCTTTCGTATCCCGATGAATCGCGAAATGCCGACTTCATCGCGTCCTGCTGCTGCTTCTGGGCGACGATCTGCTGCAGGGCGAAATTGGCGTTCATTTGGTTGGCGTCCTGCTGGGTTCGCAGTTGCAAGAGCAGGGCTTGATTGATGCGTTGGAGCGTAGCCATGATGGTCTGCTGCGATGGGTCCTGGCTCTGTGTCACGCTCTCCAAGGTGGCGATGTCGGTTTGTCTAGTGGCCTGATTGGCACGCATCGTCCCGAGCATTTGCAGGTTGTTCGTCATGACGGAATCGCCGAGATCGACGGTGGCGCCCTGAGCGGCGATCTGCATCTGCCCGGCAACACTGGCGCTGCCGTAGCCGGGAATCATGTTGGTGGTATTGGGGACGCTGACTTGCTGGTAGGAGGCTGCGGCCCCGGTTCCCGTATTGGCCGAATTGAGCCATCCCATGGAGTTGCCGTAGGTGTTCGAGATTTGTTGCAACATCCTCAGGTCGGTCGTGGGAGACAGAAAGCGCTGATAGAGCATGGTCGGCGCGAGGATCATCTGGTGCACGAGTTGGTACTGCTGTTTGGCGACGTTGTATGCCTGTAGAGCCGTCGTCGCGATCTTGACGGTGTTGGTGAAGATTTGTTGGCCCTGTTCGATCTGCTGGAATTGGTTGGAGATGGATTGTTCTTCGTGTTCGATCTGCGTGACGGCGTGGACCGACTGGGTAGGATCGTAGACGATGCCAGAACCGAATTGCGCGTGCGCTGCAGGTTGCAGTGCCGCGGCAAGTCCGACGGCGAGTGCGGTGAGAGTTAGTTTCTTCATTTTTTGTCCCTTCGTTTGCGGTTGGTGTGGCAAAGCCTCACAGCGATACCGCGCTACTGCTGTGCAGCAAGAATTTCTCTCTGGATCTGTGCAAGTCGGTCGGCCTCTGGCTTGCACCGTGCATCTCGTTCTTTTTTCTTGGCGTCGAGGGTTGCCGCCTGCTCCGCGGTCAGCTTCTCTCCGGTCAGCATTCTTGCGGAACCGGAGGTTTCATCGAGGCAGTCTTTGGCATACGCCGGGTATTCGGCGTTGTATTCGTCCTGCAACTTCTTCACCTTTTCAGCTTTGCTCTGGCAGCCAGTAAGGGCGAAGGTCGATAGGAGCAAAAGGGAGAGGGCAACTGATCGCATCGAAAACCTCCTTAAAACGTTTGTGGAATGGTGTGGTTGGAGTACGCAGGAAGAAGCAAGTCCTGTGTGAAATAGACTTTCACGCGGTGGCCCTCCCGGATCGTGATGGTGGGCGGTATCTGCATGAACCGATCAAGGATGGTGGTCGCAGACTGCGAAACGCTGGCCGCAGCCCCGTTGGTGAATGCCTGGGAACCGCTGGTGGTAATCGTGCCGCCGCCCTGCGTGAGTTCGCCTGCTCCGGCGATCACGCCCAAAGCTATGGATGTGCCGAAAATCTGAAGGTAGTGATTGTTGACTTTGTCCTTCAGCCCTTCCTCGCCGATCTGGTCGAGGCCATGGAATTGGTCGAGATCGACGGAGTAACCGTCCGGCATGATGAGGCGGTGAAAAACGACGGCCATTCGTCGCTGTTGTCCGAAACCCGCTGCGCCAATCTTCTTGGCCTCACCGAGAACAACCGTCCCGTCGGGAATGATGACGTGCTGACGATCGTGCGAATACAACGGATTTGAGACAAGGACTTTGACCGGTCCCACGGCATCGCCATCTAGGCGATTCATAAGAACGGTGTCGAGAACCGAGCCTTCGTAGATGAGATAAGGCTGGCCGGTGGCCGAATCGACATTGGCTTCCAGGGGGCGCTTATAGCCTGCCGACGTTTCCTCCTGTTTTCCTTCGACTTCTGGGGGGACGGGACGTTGGTTTGCCTGCCGTTCGGTATGGTCATACTGGGCAGGCACGATCTGACCTTGCTGTGGCGTTTGTTGCGGCTGTTCGGCGGAACGGGAGTACACAAGGTTGGAAGCGAAACGGGCGTCGTCCGCTCGTTCGCGTTCTTTCGCGGCGATTAGTTCCGCCTGTTGCTGTACGGGAGTAAGTTGCATCTGCATGTTGCCCTGCTGCAGTTGTGGGCAGGGCCGGCCCGGAACACAGGGCACGGCAACGCCGGTCGGGCCGTAGGCCGCGGCGGCGGCCTGCTGCGGGGGCGTAGCAGAAGCAAGCGAAGGATCTGCCATTGCAGCAGCGGCCATGGTTGCCTGCTGTTCTTTCTGGCGTTCGGCTTGAAGCTGGTTCTTCAACTCCTGCACGTTGCTGTCGGTGTTGTCCTGCAAGGCCGGTTGCGGCGGTTGCCCCTTGGCCGCGCCCTGTCCTGCAGGCGTCTTCTTGTTGCCGGAGGAGCTGAAGAGTGCCGCCACAATCACCAGCAATGCCGCACCCAGATAAACGAAGGTCTTGAGGTTTTTCTGCAAGACGCCTTTTGGCAGCACGAGGTCGCGACGCAACGTTGGCTCTGCTTGCGGCTCGGTGCGGGCCTCTGTGTGAGAAGTAAAGTCGTTGTCGGTCATGACCAGTTATCCCTTCCGCGTGAAGCTCATGCGTTTCTTACCCAGCTCCACATATCCGTCATCCATGACTTTTGGGATGATGTAGGTCCCTTCCCGGAGGTCATAGGTAACGAGGTTGGGCTTGCCGTCCTTCATCTCATAGACGCTGAACTTTTCTGGCGCATTGGTCTTGATGTAAGTGAATTTGTCGTCGTGGTAGATCGACTGGATATCGAAGGGAGATTCGTTGGCCTTGTAGACGTAGTCGAACTTGAGTTGCGTTGGATAGCTGCTCTTGTATTCGTCCACAGCTTGCTCGACGTGCGATTGAAGAGCGGCAAGCTGCTGCCTAGACTGTTCCAGTTGCGCGACAGGCACGAACTGGGGCGGGCCGCTCGCGGCTACAATTGCAGAACGATCGGCGGGTTCGACGATCACCTTGAGGTCGGGCGCACCGGGAGAGCCGGAGATGTCTTGGAGGGTGAAACTGTAAATGTTTCCCTTGTCTGTAATCAGATTGAGGTTGGAGCTGATGCCCTGTTTCGCCGGATGCACGAAGCAAAAGTTGCCGACGACATCCACGATCCAGAAGTCCTTATCGCCGGTGGCGGCTTCCATGATCTTCTCGGTGGTAGGCAACTCGATTAGGGTTGTGTATTTCACTTTGGCTCGGATCGGAACGATGTCTTGCGAGTGATACTGCACTGTGCGCGCGGAATCCTGCGCCACAGCGCCGATGGAAGCAACGATCAATACGCAATTGATGAGGGATTTCGGATGTCGCATAACATTTCTCCTTAGTGGTTCGTGTTGGAAGTTGATACGGCCAGCGCGCGCGGCTGGAATGGCCACTCTTCCGCCAGACGCCGAAGCCCATCCGCGAAACCGTGGCGGTCAAAATATTCCCGTTTCTTGAGGTTGTCGCGGGCGTTATTGGTCGCCATCCAGTGCGAGACGGAATCGACGTTCAAATGCACTTTTTTTGAGGTCTGCGCTTTGCGAATGAGCATCTGACCGGGCGGAATCAGGCCCCCGATAAGATCCAGCTCTGTGTCGTTCAGATGAAACGCTTCCCGGTAAACTTTGCGGTTCATGTCTGGGTTGGCGAGGAAGATTTTTGTAGGGCAACTTTCGGCCACAATCGCTAGCATCCCCGACTCCTCAAGTTCCTTGATGGATTGCGTAGCCAGGATCATCGCGGCGTAGTGCTTGCGCCAGGTCTTCTGCGCCTGCACCACGTAGTTGCGAATCGTCTCGTTTTTGATGAAGAGCCACGCCTCATCGAGCAGGAAGATCTTGAAGGTGGCAAGCTTCTCCGCGTCGGTAATCTCATTCGACGCCCGGTGCAAAACGTAAAACAGCAGCGGTTCCAACACCTCGGGGGCATCATTCCAGCCGTGGAAGTTGAAGGTCTGAAAGCGGGAGAACGAAAGCGTATCGTCAGCGTTGTCGAAGAGAAAACCGTACTGTCCACCACGAGTCCAGCGGTGCAGGCGTTCTTTCAACTCGCCGATGATGTTTCCAAAGTTCGAGATAGTGCGTTGGTTCGGTTCCAGCACGTACATGCGCTCGATCGCATCCCACAACCGCCGTTCCTCTTTGAAGTCCAACCGGTAACGCTGTTCGTTGCCCTCAATGAGCACGCGGAAGAAGCTAAAGAGAAATTGCAAGTTTTCTTTCGTCTGAGATAACGAGAATGGATTGATGGTGAAGTCACGCGCCTCCTGCCCGACGTTCAGATACGAGCCGCCGAAGATCGTCGTAAGCGACTGGAAACTGCCGCCGATATCGAAGATGAAGGTCAGCGGCTTGTATTTCTGTGCATTTTGAAGCAGAAAATTGGCCAAATAGGACTTGCCACTCCCACTCATTCCGAGAATCAGGGTGTGGGCAACGTCGCCGGTATGCAGGTTGAGATAGTAGGGTGTGCTGTTGTCGGTTTCGAGCACAGCCAGGTATTCGGTGCCGAGGTGCGCGTTCGTCTTCTCGCCGGGAAGGATCGTGAACAGAAAAGACAAATCGGCGTAATTCGTGTTCAGCAGATACAGCTTGCGAAGGTTGAGCGCATAGTTGCCGGGCACGGTGGCGAAGTATGCGTTCAGCTGGTTGTAGGTTTCCGCAAAAAGATTGCCATCCGCGTTGGTGAAGAGGCCAGTGAACTCGGCGCCGAGCTGCTCCAGTTCGGCTAGTGAACGCCCGTACAGCACAATCGTGAGCGAGAAATCCCCGAGCGATTGACCGTCGCCCAGGGCGCGGAGGCAGTCGCCAAGATTTTCAATGTCGGCCTGTTTGGATTCGTCCACCAGCACATCACGCGGGTTCGTCTTCGTGGGATCGTTGCCCATCTGGGAGACAAACCCGGTCTTCGACATATTGAAGTGACGGCGGCGCTTGTTTACTTCTTTCCGCGCCTTGTCTGCCGCCAGCGGGGTCCATTCGGTGACGACGTAGAAGTTGGCCGGAATCTTCAGCAGGGTGTCCAGCACCAAAGGCCGTGTCTCAGTGATGGCCTCTTTCATCGTCAGCACCCGGACGATGTGATCGCCAACGCGCAGGTGGTCGCGTTCCGCTTCGATGTCGGAGTTGAC
>Ga0074044_10004710_pt1 | contig 11243 bp, 5 predicted proteins | sample BogForMeECP23OM1_FD_94443 | JGI IMG/M metagenome (GOLD analysis project Ga0074044, IMG submission 94443) | Bog forest soil microbial communities from Calvert Island, British Columbia, Canada - Bog Forest MetaG ECP23OM1 | ecosystem: Environmental > Terrestrial > Soil > Wetlands ...
GAACCTGCTGCATCAGCGTGACGCTGCCGTGGATCAGCAACAGGAATTGCTCGCGCATGACCGGGATATCCGCGAACTCATGGGTGCACGGGATCTGTATGTCGCGGAAGTGTACGACGTGGCCCGCACCGGTGCGACCCAAAAGCCTTATGGGCGCGTGTTTTACACAAAGGGGAAGTCGCTCATCTTCTACGCCTATGATCTGGATCAGCAGACTGTAGCGAAGAACGCCAGCACGTTCCAGGTATGGGGCCGGCGCGGGCCGGACCGGGAGCAGGCATTCCCCCTGGGCATCTTCTATGAGGACAATGCCTCAAAGAAGCGGTGGGTCTTGAAACTGGACGACCCGAAACTGCTGGCACAAATTGATGCTGTGTTCGTCACGGTCGAGCCGAATGGCGGAAGTCGCAAGCCAAGCGGCAAACCCCTCCTCTTTGCTTATCTCCGAGTAGACCCCAATCATCCTTAATTGCGGTTACATCTTTCCTGGCTCCGGCACGCTTCCAACTAATTAAGGAAGGAGTGGTACCAGGTGAGCCCCCTCTCCGTAGACCCGAATAGGATTTCCAAATCCGTCGGCCACAGGAGAATCACCGTGCGCGTGCGCTTCCCCCGCATCGCTTTTCTTTTCGCTTGTGCCGTGTCGCTAGCCCTCCCCTTAGTGGCACAGTCCCCCAATGGAACTATCAACGGCCTTGTGCTTGATCCCTCCAACAGAGTAATCGCTGGTGCTGACATCCTGGTAATAAACGATGTGACAGGCGTCAAGTACTCCGGCAAGACGAATGACGACGGCATCTACGTTGTACCGAATCTCCCGCCAGGACCGTACCGGCTTCAGGTTTCCAAGGTGGGATTCAAGACACTCATCAAGCCCGATATTGTTCTCAACATTCAGGACGCGCTGTCTATCAACTTTACCCTGCCGGTAGGGGCCGTTTTCGAAACCGTGACGGTTGAAGGCGGCGCGTCGATGATCAGCACCACGGATGCATCGGTCAGCACGGTAATCGATCACACGTACGTGGAAAACATGCCGCTGAATGGTCGCAGCTTTCAGGATTTGATTTTGCTCACGCCGGGGATTGTGACCCAAAGTCCTCAGAACAGCGGCAACTCCGTCCTTGGCATGACTGGCGAATTCAGTGTCAACGGCCAGCGCACGGAATCCAACGACTACACCGTGGACGGAGTGAGCGCCAATGTGGGGGCGGCTGCGGGTTACAGCATGCTTATTAACGGGGCTGGTGCTAGCGGTTCGGTGCCTGCTGCGACAGCCCTAGGAACCACGCAGGCGCTGGTTTCCGTGGATGACCTCCAGGAATTCCGCGTGCAGAGTTCAACTTACTCTGCGGAATACGGGCGTAATCCTGGTGGACAGTTTGCGTTTGAGACAAAATCGGGTACCAATCAATGGCATGGCACGGCCTACGACTACTTGCGGAACGGAGTTTCCGATGCCAATGATTGGTTTAACGATTACTTCGGTTTGACGGAACCCACCCTTCGGCAGAATGATTTCGGTGGCACTGTTGGCGGCTCAGTCGAGGTTCCGGGCCTGTACTACGGGAAAGACAAAACCTTCTTCTTTGTCTCGTATGAGGGCTTGCGCCTTGCTTCACCACAGGCAGCCACGGTCAACTACGTGCCCGATGCCACCTTGCGGGCAAATACCCCCGCCCCTCTTAATCAGGTCCTGAACTCCTTTCCGCTGCCTAGTCCGAACGGGATTGATGACATGGCGAATGGGATTGCCCAATACATCGGAAGTTGGTCCAACCCCGCTTCGCTCAACTCTACCAGTATTCGGCTTGACCATGTCATAAGCGACAAGCTGAGGCTTTTTTTTCGATTCAGTGACACGGGATCCAGTTCATCAACTCGAGAGACTTATACGCTCGGAGGCTCTCCACAATCGGACGTTGTTTCTTCCTATGCTATGCGCACGTACACGGCTGGCGCCAGCAGCGTCTTTACGAATCATCTTAGCAACGAATTTCGCCTGAACTACAGTTCTAACGGGGTCACAGCTAGTACCTTGATTGATGCGTTCGGGGGTGGGGTGCCCGTGAATGTGCTGCAACTTTCGAGTCTGGATTCAGAATCGATCGGACCGACCGCTTTGGTTGGCCTTTTATACGGAGGATATGAAGTTGGCTTCAATCAGGAACGGAGCTTCGGAATTCAGCGGCAGTGGAACTTCGTGGATACAGTGAATTTATCTGTGGGTCGCCATCAGTTTAAGATGGGTGTGGACTATCGCCGACTGTCGCCATACGCAGATCCGCTGAATCCTCAGTTGGTTTACTTTTATTTTAGCCAGGCGCTGGTTGAGGCGAACAGTGCATATACATTTGCGCAATCGTACGCTCCTTCTAATTACCCGCTGTACACGAACTTCTCAGCGTTTGCCCAGGACGGATGGAGAGTATCGCGGCGATTGAATCTCTCCCTGGGGCTGCGTTGGGATGTGAATCCCGCGCCGGGTGTGACGCAGGGTTTGAAACCCTATACAATTCAAGGAACCAACTTTAATGATGCGACGCTTGCACCGCAGGGCGCGCCGCTTTGGAAAACCACATGGGTTAACTTTGCGCCTCGGCTGGGCGCGGCGTATATCCTCAATGATACGCCGGGCCGGGAAACAGTATTACGTGGTGGGGGCGGCGTTTTCTTCGATACCGGTCAGCAGTTGGGGTCGGGGGGCTTCGGTGGGCCAGGATTCTCCGCTGTATCAGCCTTTACGTTTGAGCCGTTTCCAGTAGACGGTGCTACGCTAGCTCCTCCCATAGTGATCCCGCCTGTGCCGCCGTATAACCTAGTGTATGCGTTTTATCCCCATCTGCAGCTTCCGTATACGCTCCAATGGAACGCCAGCATTGAGCAGGCGCTGGGCAAGTCGCAGGCCCTGACGGTTTCCTATGTTGGCTCCCACGCAGCGAGATTGTTACAGCAAAATCTGTTCGCCCCCAACAATCCAAACATTACGAACCTTTACTTCACGGAAAACGGTCTGACGTCCGACTACGACTCACTGCAGGTTCAATTCCGGCGGAGATTAAGCCGAGGATTAACGGTTTTGGGCTCATACACATGGTCTCACTGTATCGACTATGGCTCTCTGGACTATGACCTTGGGTATCAACGAGGGAATTGCGACTTTGATGTCCGGCACAATCTCTCGGCTGCTTTCTCCTATGATCTACCGAACGTAGGCCGCAGTGGATTTGTGAATACCGTACTGCATCACTGGGGCCTCGATGATCGCTTTACTGCGCGAGGGGCTTTCCCAGTAACTCTGGTGGGAAATGCTCTAGTGCAACCGAATGGACAGGTCTTTCACGGAGGGCTCAACGTTGTTCCGGGCCAGCCTGTCTATCTCTACGGTGCCAATTGCGCCACAGTTCTTCAGGGTTTGGGAGATCTTTTGCCGGGGCAAGGATGTCCGGGAGGCCGGGCGATCAATCCGAACGCCTTTACCCTTGCAACTTCCGGCCTCGGCGATGCTCCGCGGAACTTCGCGAGGGGTTTTGGTGCTTGGCAAATGAACTTGGCGGTCCGGCGGGATTTTCCGATTCATGAAAGGCTGAAGCTGCAATTCCGTGCGGAGGCTTTTAATCTCTTCAATCATCCGAATTTCGGAAGCGTCAATCCGTATTTCGGCCAGAACACGTTCGGACAGGCCACAGCCACACTCGCGAGTTCCCTGGGCATTCTTAGTCCTTTGTACCAGACGGGTGGTTCTCGCTCGATGCAGTTTGTGCTGAAATTAGTGTTTTAGATTGAGTTGACAGTTAATGGCGGTCACCGACAGCTAGGGAAGTCTCGCCTTACCCGTTCCTTTCGATCTTGTCACAACTTCATCAGGAGAAATAGAGACAGTCCATGCACTCTAGGAAAACGGAAATCTTCGGGCTCCTGATCGCCGTTTCTATATTTGTCAGCGGCATCCATTCCTCAATTGCATCGGGGCAACAAATAAAGGGATCCTTCACGGTATCCGACGAAATTGGGCTGGCGCTTTTTGACGACCCAAACGGTGTGCCTGCCGAAGTGTTGTTCTCACCGGATGGAGAGTATTTCGTTGTCAAGACGGAACGCGGACGGTTGGACGTCAATCGTGTCGAGGACTCAGTGCGTTTGTACAGTAGTCAGGAAGTTGAGAATTTTCTCGATCATTCAGAAGCTTCGCAGCCGTCACCGGTTTGGACCATCAGCCGCACGAGCAACGAAGGCAGCGTTATCAGCGGATGGCGCTGGCTCGCCGATTCCAGCGGGATTGTATTTCTAGAACCCATCGAAAACGGCGATCATCGGATTATTCTGGCCGATCTTCAAAAGAAAACGGTCGAGCCGCTGACTTCCGAAACAGAGGCAGTCAAGGCTTTCGATGTCCGTGACCGGCAGCACTACGTCTACACCGTTGCCGATCCGGCGGAACAAGAGAAAAAGAAAGTGGAACGTGAGGCAGCTTCCGTGGTGGGCACGGGGCGTAACTTGGCGGAGTTAATTCTCCCGAGCGATCCGATCACCGCAGGCATTGCTCCAACCGCGATTTCTCTTCGGGTGGTTATCGAAAATAAATGCTTCGAGGTGAAGAAGGACGGTGCGCCGCTCGCTAACTTCGGGAGCTTTGCGCTGTCGCCCGATGGAAAATCTCTGGTCACGTCGCTGCCCGTTCTCGATGTTCCATCCGATTGGGAGACCCTCTACCCTCCGCCACCTTCCACAGTCTCCAGGAATCGCATCCATGCGGGACACTCCGATGCGAAGTCGAGCCATGTGCATCAGTACGTGCGGGTTGATTTGCAGACAGGTTCAATCCAATCCTTGACAGATGCGCCGCTCGCGGATGATGCAGGATGGCTGGCGGCCGGTGATCCCAGTTGGTCGGACGATGGCCGCGAAATCCTCCTGCCAAATACTTTCCTCAAATCGAAAGAGAATGCGCCGTCGCGTCCGTGCGTGGCCGTTGTCGAAGTATCCTCTGGCGAAAGCACATGCGTGGAAGTGTTGAAGGCGCATAAGACCAAAACGAGCGTTGAGGAAGGCTACCACCTGGTTTTTGGCGCGCGCTTTGCTGGCGGCAAGGGCCACGTGATGGTAGCCTTTATCGGCCATGAAGACCAGTCATTTAGAACCACGGAATACCAGCGTGCAAACGACACATGGGAAGCCGTGAGGGAGATCAATGGCGCATTTCCGGCGGAACAGGACGGTCTCCAAGTTAGCGTGAAGCAAGGGCTGAATGATCCTCCCGTGCTGGTTGCCACAAACGAAGAGACCTCTAAAGTCATCTGGGACCCGAATCCGCAACTCAAAACCATTGAACTGGGGCAGGCCAGCGTTTACACATGGAAGGATAAAGAAGGGCGGGAATGGAAAGGCGGATTGTACAAACCCAGCAACTACAAGCCGGGACAGCGCTATCCGCTGGTGATACAGACACACGGATTCGTGGGATCCGAATTTAGACCCTCCGGTATATTCCCAACGGCGTTCGCGGCGCGAGCACTGGCCGCGACGGGAATCATGGTTCTACAGACCGCGAACGGAGTGGCCGGAGCCCATTGCCCAATCGTCACGCCTGAAGAAGGACCCTGCGCCATCGCGATGTTGGAATCCGCTGCAAATCAATTGGTATCGGACGGATTGGTAGATCGGGAAAGAATCGGCATCATCGGATTCAGCCGCACCTGCTTCTACGTGATGGAGATGCTTACGACTGTTTCCCTCCATCTCAAAGCCGCTTCCGTCACAGACGGTGTGATGGAAGATTATTTTCAGTACATACTGAATCCGGACCGAGCTTCGGGCGAATCGAATTCGATGATTGGTGCGCCGCCGTTCGGTGACGGCTTGCAACTGTGGCTGAAGCGTTCTCCCGGTTTCAATCTCGATAAAATCTCCACACCTTTGCTAGTCGTTGGAGAAGGCCCCGCCAGCTTGCTCTTTATGTGGCAACCGTACGCCGGACTTCGCTATTTGCAAAAGCCAGTGGACCTGATGATGTTGAATAGCGATGAACACGTTCTGACCAATCCAGGCGAACGCATAGCGTCGCAAGGCGGTTCGGTAGATTGGTTCCGCTTCTGGCTGCAAGGCTACGAAGACCGCGACCCCGCCAAAGCTGACCAGTACGCCCGCTGGCGCGGCTTACGGAAATTGAAGGAGGAGAACGATAAGAACGAGTGATCTATAATGAGTGACTCATGAAGATATTCTTGTAGATAGTCTCTTGATTCTTATTCCCATTCTTCATACGCAGAAACCATCTCATTGCAGACGAGATTCTCGATAAATATTACCTTGACATTTTATAGATCCTCGTACCGCCATGAGTGCAAACGTCAAGACAGTCAGTTCTGGAGTTTCATAGATCGTGGCGTTAATTTTCAGCATGTATATCATATTTGTTAGGAAACTAGCTGCCGGAGCGTCCGAAGTGACGGGCGCTCCGACAGAAGTTTACTTAGACTTCCCAATCGGAATAGGCACCGATCACTTCATTGTGAAAGCCATCAAGCGTGGTAGTGGTATATGGCTTGAGTCCATCACTCTGAATAGCATTGATCGCGGGCGTCAATGCTGTCAGTTCCGGAGTTTCGTATTTCATGGTTGTCACCTCCTTTCTTTTTTGAAGTGTACGTACATTGCTAGCTAGCTAAACTTTTGGGCTGAGTGGACGACTGGAGTTCCTTAGCCTCCAGAGACGAGGAGTATTCTTGTCTCTTTGTTGACACCGAGTTCGTCAGGACTCCTTGGAGCGTGAGGTGGCGGAGCCAGGATTCCAGTATCAGGGTGCGGTTGAGGCTGCCGATGGGAACGACTTCGTTGCGCCGGGCTTTCTGCAATGCCTCCGCAAATCGCTCTGGGTCTACGATCCCGATGGCGCCGCTGGTGATGTGCTGCCCTATGTCAGGCAAGTGGGGTGTTTCTTTGGGGCTGCCTTTCGGTGAGTCCTGGGGAACAGCCTCCCTCTTCTTTCGGTTCAGGATTTCATCGGGGACGATGCCGACGAGGGCCCGTTTCATCAGGGAACGGCGCTGGCCGACGCGGACGATTTGTTCGCGGGGGATGGCGTACATAAATTCGAGCAGATCCCGGTCATAGTAGGGATAGCGTATGTCGCGGAGCAACTCTGAGTGGAGGCCACAGGACGCCACGAACCTCCGAGTGGCCGACAATTTATCGATGTGGTCCTGAAAGCTGGGCAAGGGGCCGAGCAGTTTAATTCTGGAGGAAAAGCCGTGGAAGACGGCGCGATTGCGGCGCGTGAAGTCGGGGTTAAACCAGGGAGCGGCTGGATTTACGTATTCTGGTGTGTCCTGAAGGGCGAATCCTCGAACGGCATCCCAGAGCACGGGGAGTCGGCTTTTTCTCATTTTGGCGGCCCAGGCGTTCAGTTGACGAGTGAGGGTAACGAATCGTGCTCTCGCCAGGAGATTTTGGAGTTCCGGCGCTGGTGTGGGCACGCCGTCGCCTGTAACCTCGCCTCCGATGCCGGAGAGGGTGATGCGGTAGCCTTGGGACTTTATGTAGGCTGCATTTTGCTTGAGAAATTCGGAGGTGCGGCTGTTTGGGATTGGCGTTGCAGCAAGGCGATCGCTTGCAAATTCGGCGCCGAACGATATGGGCGAGTGGTCTTCTTTTAGGGCAGCGGCATTGATGTGGTGGCCGATGCGACCGCGCTTCTCTTCGACTTTGGTGAAGTGCGGGAGTTCGCCCCAGTTGGGTTTGGACTCGTCGAACCAAGTGAGGGTGTCGAGGCGGGGGCAGTCGGCGTGGCCGCGGGCGATGACAACGTCAGCCATGCAGACGATGGAGGAGGAGTCCATGCCGCCGGAGAGCTCGGCGAGGACGGGGCGGTCGGAGCGGAGGTGGCGTTGGACGGCTGTGGCTAAGGCGGAGCGGAAGTGTTCTTCGTATTCAGAGTCGGTGCGGTAGCGGATGCGCTTGCCTGGATCAAAATCCCAATACTTGTTGACGATGTGCTTTCCGGGTCGGAGGAGGACCGAAGAGGAGGGCGGGACGGAATGGATGCCAACGTAAGGCGTCAAATGAGCGGCGGGAAACTGAATCACGAACCAGCCGGCGATATACTCTTCACAAATTTCGAAGGTTTTGCCCGCGAAAAGGACGAGCGGATCGAGGATGGTGCTCCAGGTTAGCTGCTTGTCGTCAAATGAATAATAAAGATGCTTCGTACCGATGGCGTCTTTGGCGAGCAACACGAAGCGCTCGCGAGGATTCCAGATGGACAGCGCCCAATCCCCGATCAGTTTTCCCAGGCAGTTCGCGCCCCACTTTTCGTACGCCGCGGCGACGATGGCCACGTCCGTTGAGGCGATGGTCAAGGAATCTCGCAGCTCGCTGATGAGGTCAGCGCGATTGTCCAAGCGGCCGTCCCAGGTGATGACCGCGCCAGACGCAGAAATATATGGCTGCTTCTCGCAACGCGATTCCTTCGTGGTGTGGAAGGCGCGATAGAGGATCTTTATGCCGCCCTTCGAATACGATTCGTTGCTGTCGGGGCCATAGGGAGCGAGAGCCGCGCTGACTTTCTCGAAGTAGTCCGGAGCAGGCGGCTGACTTTCGAGATTCCATCTTCCAAACTGGACACTCATGATTTGCTCCCTTGCTTCCCGTTCGATCTCGATATGTTCCTCGCGACTGTTTTCATTGGCCTGACATGGTCTAGCCATGGGTAGAAGCCTGCCATCTCAGCTTAGGCTTCAAGGTTGTATCCAGGTCTATGATCCCCAAGGCGCGAAGATCCTTGAGCCAACTTTCGAGGAAAAGCGTACGCCTCAAAGTGACCATGGGGACTTCTTCGCCCCGCCGAACCTTCTGCAAGGCCTCGGAGATACGCTCCGAGTCCACAATTCCGAGCGAACTGCTAAGCATGTTCTGAGTCATCTCCGCGAAATGGGCCCAGTCGTTTGAGATGGCTACCATCGGCGACCGGGCGACAAATGCTTTGCCCCTTCTGTTCAGGATCTCGTCCGGCACGATACCGACGAGTGCGCGGCGCATGAGGGAACGGCGTTGAGTCGGGCGGACCAGTTGTTCTCGCGGGATGGCGAACATGAATTCCAGCAGGCCGCGATCCAGATAGGGATAGCGTTTCTCGAAAGGCGGTTCGAACGGCAGAGCGGTGCGCGCCAGTTGCCTTCGCAAGGCGTCGAGTGTGTTCACATTGTCCTGGAAGCTTGGCAGAGGACCTAATAGCTTCGTCCTGGAGGGATATCCACTCAGCGCGGCCCAATGACGCCTCACAAAGCTGGACTGCAGCCATGGGGCCGGCCGCATGTACTTCGGGACACCCACGAGGGCGGGAGGGAAGAATCCACGAGCGGCCTCCCAGAACAGATGGAACCAGGGCTTTCTCTTTTCCAGCGCCCAGACTTTCAGCTGGTGAGCGAGGGCGCCGAACTGTGCTCTTGCGAGAAGATTCTCAAGTTCGGGCGCGGGAGTTGGCACACCGCCCATAACTTCGTCGCCACCGATGCCGGAAAGCACGACGCGATTTCCTTGCGCGTTCATACACATCCTGATTTGCGGAGAAGTGCGGCCATCGTAGCCGGGAGTCGGCACAAACCGAACGTGAGGAGATTCGGTCGGTGGTTCAGGTGCGGGGATTTGTCCCGGATCTTGCACACCGACGTTGATGTGCCAGCCCGTGCGGCCGCGCTTTTCTTCAATTTTGGTGAAATAGGGGCGCTCGTTCCAGCTGGGTTCGGAGTCGTCATAGTAGGAGATGGTATCGAGGCGAGGCGTGTCGGCGGCGTCGCGGGCGACAATGGCATCGGCCATGCAGACGATGGACGAGGAGTCCCTGCCACCGCTGAGCTCGGCGAGAACGGGTCTATCAGAACGAAGCTTGCGCTGGACGGCTGTGGCGAAGACGGTACGGAAGTGTTCTTCGTATTCGGCATCGGTGCGGTAACGGATGTTTTTGGAGGGATCGAAATCCCAATACTTGCTGATGGTGTGCTTTCCTGGTCGGAGGAGCAGCGAGGATGACGGAGGGACAGAATGAATGCCGACGCAGGGTGTCAGATGCTCGGCCGGAAACATAGAAAACCAGCCGGCGATGTATTCTTCGTTGAGTGAGAACGTCTTGCCCGCAAACCGGATGAGGGGATCGACGATGGTGCACCAGGTGACTCGGTTGTTGTCGAACGAGTAGTAGAGGTGGTGCGTGCCGATGGGATCTTTGGCTAGGATCAAAGAGCGGTGGATGGCGCTCCAAATGGAGAGCGCCCAGTCTCCGATGAGCTTTGCAAAGCAGTTGGCGCCCCATCTTTCATAGGCCGCGGCGACGATGGCAATGTCGGTGGAATCAAAGCCCAGAGCATCTGGTAGCTCGCTGATGAGTTCGGCGCGATTGTCCAAGTGGCCGTCCCAGGCGATGACGGAACCGGACGAGGAAATGTGTGGCTGCGCTTCGCGACGCGATTCCTTCGTCGTGTGGAAGGCGCGATAGAGAATGCTTACGCCGCCCTTGGAATAGGCCTCATTGCTATCGGGTCCATACGGCGCGAGGGTCGCACTGACTTTCTCGATGTAGTCCGGGGCAGGCGGCTGGCCTTCGAAATTCCATATTCCAAACTGGACACTCATGTTCACGTTCCTTCATCTGTCTTCATTGTTTGGGTGATGGTGCGCCTTGATCAGAGCGCAGTAAATAGAAAACAGTTGGCTTTTTCTGCGATAAGGCTAGCCTTTTATGCTAACTAGGGACTCTCTGAATAAGTAAGTTTCTGACGGTGCAAGTCTAGTACTTCAGCAAGGGTGGGTTGATGACCTAGCCCTCCACTTGGATTTCTTGCCTTCGCTTTCGCCCATCGAACCGGCTTTCATCTACGCCCTCGCTGTCAGCACCTTCTGACGACTGAGAAACAGATTGACCAACCCGCAGATCACGAACAGCTGATGCGCGTTCTTCTTCAGTCCTCGGTAACGCAGCTTCACAAATCCAAATTTCAACTTCATCACCTGAAATACGTGCTCGACCTTTGAGCGCACGCTCGATTTCGTCCGATTCTTCGCCCGCTCCTCTTCGTCAATCCCGTTCTTATAGCGGTAGCGACGGTGCGTGTGGTCCTGCGCCCGGGGTGCGCACTCCTGGATAACCTCAGTTTGTCCGCGATAAGCCTGATCACCCCATACGCGGGTTTCTTCCCCGTGCAACAGATCGGGCAGCACTCGCGAGTCGGCCACATGGGCCGGCGTGGCTA
>Ga0074044_10004711_pt1 | contig 11243 bp, 16 predicted proteins | sample BogForMeECP23OM1_FD_94443 | JGI IMG/M metagenome (GOLD analysis project Ga0074044, IMG submission 94443) | Bog forest soil microbial communities from Calvert Island, British Columbia, Canada - Bog Forest MetaG ECP23OM1 | ecosystem: Environmental > Terrestrial > Soil > Wetlands ...
GCCTTGCACCCAGTTTCTCGAAGCCTCCCCGGGATTTCCACATCTGCGGTCGGCGTGCGGATTAAGGGGGAGCTACCATGAGGGAGCTGTTCCTCCAACTCGGGGATATCGGAATCTCCGCCATGACGAAGGTGAGGACAATTGCCACGCATGAGGTCGTCAGCGCCGCGTACCCGCGCGAAGTCACGGAGCGTGACGAGATTGGTATGGCTGTTGGGAAGGCGATCGACGAAACTCTCTCTCAGTGGAGCTACGAATTCAGTCAATCGCGACGACCGACTTTCACCTCAATGAACCGACTGGCGTCCCAAAGACTCGATCAGGAGCTCGCGGACGCCGATGTTCAACTGACCCCGGGGGATCGCGAGCGACAGCTTGCCGGGATCTCCACCGTGCTACAGGCATTCCGGAAAAGCGAGGTCATGGGCCTCTCTCGGCCCAAGAGTCGATTGATACTGATCAACGAGAGCGTGGGGGTCTACGCTCAGCCCGATTACTGGAATGGTCGCGACCGGTTCTACGAGATGAAGAGCTATTACGCAAGCCCGACGCCCCCTGACGTCACCCTACAGATCCAACTTTTCCAGTGTGCCTTTCCGGGCTTCCAGGCCTACCTTGCTAGTTTCGACCGTCACGCAACACCGGTAATACCGCGAATCGAGTTGATCCCGCCGCCGGAGAGCGCCAGAGTGGAGGAGATCCTAAGACTTGCCTACCGAACCGGTGTGGACCATGGCAATGAGAAGGTCTTAGAATACGTCGATAGCCCTACCATTCGCTACTCCATCTCTGCAGGCGAAGAGATCTAGAATCCACCGAGTTGTCGGCGCAATGCGCCGCGCACACTCCTCGGAGGACGGACGGAATCTCCCCCAATGCGTAAATGCGATAGTCCGTCGATCACGGATGTAGCCACGGAAAACGGGTCACGTCGGAAGTGGCGACCATGTACCCTCCCGCGACTGGCAAACACGAGTGGCTCGAGGCCGACCGTAACGCGTCAGTCTGGGTCGGGCGAGGACGACCTTGCCAACCGCACCGGTCGCACCTTGCCCTGAAACTTAGTACTGGCTCTCGAGGCCACCCCGTGTCCAAACGACGGGCAATGACCTTGACCACGCGAACCGGCCAGGGACGGGATCGCGGTTCCCCGGGGATATACACCGCGAACGCGAACCTCGCTGCAACCTAATCTTGATTTGGTTCGTGCGGAAGACCGCTGGGGTTCGGCCGGTAAGCGAGTTGTAGGTGCAACCGACGGCACACACGATCCGTGTCTAGTCGGCGGAGACCCAAAAGTGAGATATCGCCGGATACTTTTCGCGGGACCCATGGTCGACCTGCCGAGGGAACGCGGGGTTATGCTCGACGCGGACCAGGTGACGCTCAAGTACTGTGGCTTTCCCGACTGTCGTGCGTATTCGTACCACGAACCTCTCCACCTCATCGTCTCCGAATCACGAATCTTCGCGATTTGCGGGAATTGCTATCGCACGCGACTCGGGGCTACGCATCCAAAGTAGGCTGGAAGAGGATAGGTGCAATGCGTTGCACCCACTCTCGTCTATCGGGTTGAACCGCATCGGGCAGGGCGGTGATCGCATTCGCGGAACCCGCAGTTTCCTCCGGCTTTCGGGTGAGTGTCCCGACGACAGACTGAGGGCAGCTTAATTCCGGTCAAGGGAGCGACTATCCACCTCACGGTCTCCACACTCATCAGGTAGCAACATGGCACAGCGGAGCTTGGTCACGCTTGTAGCGGCACTTGGCGGTATCCTGATCATTCTCGGAGGGATCCTGGGATTCATTCTCAGTGTCGGTCCTTACGGGTACGGACCCTACGGGTACGGCCCGCACTACTACGCCTCGGCGTACGCCCTCGTGTTGGGGGTGCTCGCCGTCATCTTCGGTCTCGTGATCGTCGTCTATTCGGGCTTCACGCAGCTTCGGGCTGCGGAGCGTAACCTGACTGGCGGAGTGGTCCTGGTGGTCCTCGGGCTCGTCACGTGGGTGATTGCAGGCGGATGGCTCCTCGTTGCCCTGGGATCGTTCTTGACGGTCTTGGCCGGCATTGTCCTCTTGGCGCTGATCCTGCTGGGCAACCCTCACATCGTGACGACACCGTCGACGCCCCCGTGAACTCGCTCGGTGTCTTCTCCGAGGCCTCGAGCACGCCCTCCGTCGACGTGAGTAGCCGTGAAGCCAGTCCCGTCAGCTCATTCGGCCTAGCCGCAACGCTCGATGGACGGACCTTCTCTCCCAAGGCGTTCTACGAAACCTTCGCCGCCTCAGCCCAGACCCGGTAGAGGTTTGCCTGGTGGGCTCCTCGCCAAGGTTCCCCGAGCGCTCGAACACGCGAAGGCGGAAGGAAATCCTCGAGGGGCATCTCGACGGCCTTCCTTCGTGATAGTCCAGAGAGTCGCGCCTCTCTGACGGTCTTTCGGATTCGCTCTAGGTACCGAATGTCGGATTCTAGCCTCTCGCTTGAGCACGGTGGACCGTGTCCCTGCACGATCAATCGCGGTCGGAGGTTCTTGATTCTACGGAGCGAGCGAATGGAGTCGAGACTATTGCCAAACCACACGAAGGGAAGCTCCATAACGGCGTCCCCCGCGACGAAGATCCGACGGTCGGGCAGAAACACCCCGACGGAATCAGGAGTGTGCCCCGGAACATGGATCAGCCGAACTTCCTCGCCATCGAGGTCAAGCAAAGCCCGCCTCCGGAACAGTCGGTCGGGCACCTTGAGGCGGAGACCCCCCGCTCGCTTGTCTCGGGGCCCGCCGACCCACTTTGGCCAGTAGCGTTTCAGGTATCTCGGCCCGAGAGTATGGCTCCAGATCGGGCAATCAAACAAGGAATTTCCCACCGTATGGTCGGTGTGCCAGTGGGTGTTGACGAGAGCCAACGGCTCGACGCCCCAGCGCTGGAGCCGCTGGAACAACCGACGAGCCTCCTTTGGCGCATAGAGCGTGTCGACTACGATCGCGTGCTTGTCCGAGATCACGATCGCGGCATTTACGCCGTAGCCCCACTCGTGAGACCCAGTGATCTGCCAAACACCTTTGGCAATCTCTTGTTCGGAGTACGGTTCCTTAGACATCAGTGCCACTTAGGGGTTCGTGAAGTGGGTTCGGGGGAGGAATCCCTTGCTTCACCTGTCGTCGCCAACTCAGAAAGACGTAGCGATGCACTTTCTTCAAGCCGAGGAAAAGGGGGAATCTCTTCAATAGCTGTGAACGTCCTTTCGTCGACACTTCGGTCGTACGTGTTACCACGACCCCAGAACTTGTTGCAACAAGATCGAATGTATCCACGATCTCGCGGACAAATCTCTGGAAACGCATATCCGTCTGCTCCATGCGGAAGGACAGGCGCTTATTAGGCACCCAAACGAGAATTCGCTGGTGGACAACACCCTGGTCCGATATGCACTCCCGTTCGCTTCCTACCCCGCCGTGACCGTCAGTCACCCGACACTGCACGGGTTGCGGGACGCCCAGTTTGAACAAGAGTGAGGACGTACCGTCCATTCGCGAGTTGCACAGCAGAGACCATACCGTACTGGCCGGGCAAGGGAAGGTTTGGCTGGTCCGGACCATCAGATCCTTCATCGACTGAACCGCGATCTCCTATCGTCACCAGACCGTAATAGAATTGTGCACGTCTCGGGCCTTTTCTCGTCTGACCCGAGCGCTGGCCCCCACTCCACGCAGGAATGCTGGTCAAGAGGAGAACCGGTGGGTGCAACCGACATTGCATCTCGGGAGACTGCCGCGGGTCAGCCTGCACTCTTGCGGACAAACTCTAGGCGAGGGGTGGGGTCGGGGGATCGAGTGCGGGCTCGTAGGGATAGGGCACTGGCCCGCCAGGCGTTGGACTCTCCGGCTTCGCATCGCGGACGATAGCGGGGTCGGGATTGGATGGGGTGGCCCCGAACGGCGGACCTGTTTCCTTTCTCTCGACAGCAAGCACGTCCGTGCCGGGAATGAAGTCAGATTTCACACATCGAATTCTCGACCGCTGCTCGCACTTTCGCATCTCAAATTCACCTTTATCCGAGGCACCCAGCGACGAGTGGGGGTTAAGGTCGTCCTTGGTTGGAATTGAGGAGCACCGCCAGGAGACCGTCGATTCGGGTCGGCCCTCTTTCTCTCAGGAGAAGTAGGCAACCGCGCTTCTAGACGGAGTGCAATTGACATGGCTCTCTGAGTGATGGCAAGACGTCGAAACTGATGACCCCCGGAATGGCATTGGCGAATCCCTCCATCACAATGTTGCGAATCCCGCTCTGGGTAAAAGCCGGCAGCGCCACGAATGCAATCGGTTGGGACCCATGGCGAAAGTGTTGGGTGGTGAGCTGTCGGGAGCCTCCAACCGGTGGGCGGGCAAACCGCGCCGTGGCGGCCTTGATCGCCGACTGGCTCGAGCTCCCCCACGCGTCAGTCCGTTGGACGAAGGCAGGGTCGTCGCGCTCGAAGATGCTTTCGGTCACCGGGATCACCGAGGATGAAATCGTTCGTCGGCTGAGGTCCCACGTCTCGACGGCAACTTTGGGATCTCAACCGCCTTGAGAGCGGAGCTACGACAACGCGGCTGGCCACCCGAGGATACTGAAATCTCGAGGAGACGGATACTCGGCGGATTGGAGGGCGCTTTCGATTTCGGCCTTCCGTTCATCGCACCCGACCGGCCTTCGATACTCGTCGACGATAGCCGACGACCTCGTTCCCCGGTCGGGCGCTCGCGTTTACCCACGACCGCTGGTGCTTTTCACCGGCGTTTGCTATGTCGCGCGGGTGTCTTAGGTCTTCATGATGTGGCGGCCCGCCGGGCGCTCCGCAATGGGGCCCTTGCCGTCCACTCGCTTGGCTGATCGCTTTCTTGCCGCTACCATTCTCGCTCCGCGTGTCCTCTTCGCCATGGTCCCTCTGGTGGATTCGGACCATATCCACCCGACCTTAACCCGCCTTAGGAACTGACGGCGAATTCAGCCTGAATTCGGCCTTCCTTTCAACTACAAGTTCTGTCAATCGAGCTCATTCGGTCGCCGCGAACTTTAGCTGCAATCGAGGTTGATTTGTACGGCACTACCTTGGAGTGGGTGCAACGCGTATTGCAACTCGCCGTGGCCTAACCCATCGAAAACGGAGTCCGGGTTCCCGTTTTCCCGGATTTCGGACGAGAAGTCTTTATCGTGTAGAAGTAGTGGGACGAGGCATGCGGTATCTCATTCGAGGAATTGTTCCCGCGGACGTAGGCAACAAGTTGGATGCATCTGGTGGCCCCGGGAAGCTCCTCGGTCACATGATGTCTCGATTCAAGCCCGAATGCGCGTACGCCAACTACCAGAGCCGCGAGATCATCCTCGTCGTGGACTTCGAGACCCCCGCCAAGCAGGCAGAGTTTATGGTCCTCTGGTCCCGGTGGTTCGGCAATTACACCGAGATGACGTCCGTCCAGCCCATGTCGGCCGTCGCGAAGGACGTCGAAGAAGCGATGGGCCACGTGAACAAAGCCCCCCAGTGGCCCTGAGGCCGCGAGATCTCCGAGCTTCTACGTTTTGGGGCCCGGCATCGCCGATAGGCAGACCTGCATGCCGGGCCAAGACCGGCTCGTCGATACATCCACCGAACAGAATTGTGTGCAACGCGGCTTACAACTACCAGATCTCGCCCGGATTTGACCTCCGGTGCAAAGCGTTTGGTGAGAAGAGTGCGGTCTCGCGGTCCGTTTCATACCAAACATCATTCCGGAGCGCATGGCGGCCGGTAAACCCACGATGGTGCAGTGCGCGGGGTGCGGAACCGGATACGATTCGTCCAACCCAGTCGAAGCGCACTCTACCCACACGGTGGAGCACATCGAGCAGGGGTAGTCCGCCAGTATCTCGGGTCGGACTCAGTTGGCCGGCGGTCGACTCTCGTCCCACTTTCGCTGTAAATCGAGGAAGCGGGGATCGGTCCGTATCGATTCGAAGAGAGGAGAATACCTCAGTTCCAAGGCCGGCTCCGCCCCCTCCCGTCGCGCCCGTTGCATCGCATCGAAGAACGCATCCACTTCGCCGAGGGCAAAGTGGACGAATCCGGCCAAGAAGATGGTCACCTCGGTGCCCTCGCTGTGGCTCTCGAGCTTTTCGATTTCGCGCTGGGCTCCCTTCCTATCCCCTCGCCGGGCCGCGAGAAATCCTCGGTACATCTCCGTCCACACGCTCGAGGGCCGGATACGTTCCATTTCGCGAATGGTCTCTTCGGCTTTGGCGTAATTCTGGTGGCTGAGATAGTACTCGGTGAGATGGGCGTTCGTTCGGAACGCGACCATCGGCTTAGTCCTCTCCCAATGAGCGAGGGCCTCGTCCCGCGTAAAAGTACGCCCGTCCCAGGAACGCCATGACGTTGACGTCCAGAGGGTCGATCTGGTGGGCGGTCTCGAGAAACTGCACGGCCTGGTCGATCTCGCCGCGCCCTGCGGCGACCTGAGCCAGCCAGCGGTACGGGTCGGAAAGACTGGGATTCAGCTCGATGGCCCGGCGAGCCTCCCTCTCGGAGCCGACGAAGTCTTCGCTCGTCAACAGGATGGAGGCGAGGCAGGTATGCGCTTCCCGAGCGCTTCGTTCAGCTCGAGGGCTTTCGTGACCTCTGCCAGGCCCCGCTTCATGGATTCGGCGTACGGTAGGGCTGCTTCGCCGCCGAGCCACGTGATGGCCTCGGCGACTCCCACTCTCGCCCGGGCGAACTTGGGGTCGCGACGGACCGCCTCGTCAAAGAACGCCAGAGCTTGCCGAATCGATTCCTCGGAGGTCTTTTCCCCATAGAGTTTCCGCCCGTGCAGGATGCTCTTGTAGGCCTCCAAATCCTGCGTGTCCGGCGTTTCGTGGATGAGCACGGTCGGGGGCTTGCGTTGTCCACCGGAGAGGTGGAGGGAGACCTGCGTCGCGATCTGCCCCGCGATGTCGTCCTGAATGGCAAAGATATCGTCGAGCGGTCGTTCGTACCGCGAAGACCAGAGGTGCTCCTCCGAGTTCGTGTCCACCAACTGACAGGTGATCCGAACCCGATTCCCCGCCTTCCGAACGCTTCCCTCAAGGGCCAGGCGTACACCCAGGTCCTGTCCGACGTCCCGGAGCGATTTGGACGACCCTTTGTATCGAAGAATGGAGGTCCGGGCGATGACTCTCAAATTGGGGATCTTCGAGGACCGCGTGATCAGTTCATCCGTGAGACCGTCCGCGAAGTAGTCATCGTTCGCGTCCGGGCTCAGATTTGCGAACGGGAGAACGGCCAGCCGGAGGCTCGAGTCGACCTGCTCCGCGGCGGGGCGGGGCCGGGCTGCGTCCGCCCAGAGGACGACCCGGTACACATCGACGGGGAACTCCACGTTCTTGAGCGTCCGGGATCCGACCTTTTCTATCGGAAGGCGGAGTTTGTTGCGTACCTGATCGTACACCGAACCCGAGACAGAGATTCCACCCGGCTCTGCCAAAGGTTCAATCCGAGATGCGACGTTCACCGCGTCCCCCACGATATCGCTCCCTTCGCCGACGACGTCCCCTACGTGGATTCCGATCCGCAGAACGATGGGCACCTTGGACGTAGGCAGGGAGTTCCGTCGGGCTACGGCCTCCTGGATCTCCACCGCGCAGCGCACCGACTCCACCGCGCTGGGGAATTCGATCAAGAATCCGTCGCCGAGCGTCTTGACCTCCCGACCCCCATGAGGCGCGAGGAGCGGTCGCACGAGGGACTGGTGCTCCTTTCGTAGGCGCAGGGCCTCGTCTTCGTCCCGCTGGCCCAGTTTCGTGAATCCTACAAGGTCGGTGAACATGATGGCGGCGAGGCGCCGGGAGCCATCTTCCACGTTCCCCGAACTCACCCTCCCTACGTTAAGGGCTACGAGTGGACCCGCCCCGTCCGGACGCAACCCATGGAATGTCTCCAACCTTGGTGAAGCGGATCGAGGGAAGAAACCCGTCTCGTTCTGCTGCGGTGTCCTGAGTTTGTTGCAACTGACATTGGACCAGTATGCCAATCTCGCACGGGCGGAAACAGCTGGCCGGGGACGGTCTCTACGGACTATGCGAGGAACCAATCAGGCCTTGGTCGAAGCCGGGAGGACTCGCGACCAGTTCTGAATGCGCGACCACTCTCGGAATGTGCGCCAGTGGACCTGCGGGTAGTCGGTCTTCAGTTTCGCGATGTCCGCGCTGTAGCCGACCCGATTGAACCAGTCATACATCTTCGCGAAGTCCTCGCTCTGCTGTCGAACCTGATCAAGTGGGATTGTCTGGTATGTCAGCTTCGTCCGGGCGACCTCCGAAATCTGTCGAGCCATCTCGAGCGGGGTGAGTTGGTCTGACGCAATGTTGATCCTCTTCCCCCGGAACGAACGGGGTTGCTCAACAGCGAGCGTCGTGAACTCCGAGATTTCTGGGAGCGAGATGATCTGCAGCTTCCGATCCGCAACAATTCCCGTCGCGAAGACTCCCTTGCCAAAGCCAGCGGTGATCCACGGTGCGAAGAAATTCTCCATGAAGAACACCGGGGCGATGATGGAGTAGTCAGTGCCGAGGCCCTTGAGATGCTCCTCGACCTCGGCCTTGCTGTCGAAGTGGGGGATACCGGTCTTTCGATCTGCATCGCTCACTGAGGAGTATACGATGTACGGGACTCCCGCCACACGCATCCCATCCAGACCCGTCTTGCCGAATCGAGTTTCAGCTGCCGAGCCTTGTTCGTACGGAGTGGCCACGAGGTACGCGACGTCGACCCCTTTCGCCGCTCGCGCGACCGACTCGGGATCCCCAAGGTCCCCGGCGACGACCTCCGCTCTTAGTTTCCTCAGCTCGCCAGCAGCGGCGCTGTCGGGCTTCCGAGTCAGAGCCCGCACGTGATGTCCTCGTTTGAGGAGAAGACGGGCGAGGCCTCCGCCTTGTTGCCCTGTTGCCCCGGTTACCAATACGCGTTTGGGTTCTGAAGACCGGCCCTCGAGCTCTTTCGAATGCGGCATGATCGGACCGGCGGGAACTTGCCTCATGCCCAGATAACCTCGGGCTGACCGAAGGGTAACCTCCTCCTTGGAAAGTCATCTGGGCATGAGCCTCCAATCCGTAGGCGGAATGCGCGAGAGGGATCCCTCCAAGGTCACTTCCACCCCGTCCTAACGAGGTGCAACTGACATTGCAACCTCGCCCCTCGGTATCTCGTGGGCCTCCCGGGTCGGATTCGTCGGCCGCCTTCGCGCAGTTACATAACCTAGGCCGGAATCAGTCCATCTTGAGTCCCCTGATTGAAGGGGAGGAGAAACCGAAGATTATGACGAAGATTTCCGCAGCTACGCTGGCGACTCTGATACCGGTCCGCAACATGAACCGTGCCATCCGGTTCTACACCAAGACGCTCGGGGGAAAGGTACGGTTCCGAGGACAGGGCGCGATGAGGAATTCCTGGGCATCCCTCACGCTCGGAAAGAACGAGATCTGGTTGATCGCCCCTCAAAAGCGGGAGAAGAGGACGCTGGCGTACTCCACATTCCTCGTTAAGAACATCAGGTCGGTCGTGAAGGAACTGAAGAGTAAGGGAGTCTCGTTTCAGCGCGCCGAGAGGATGGGTCCGGATACCCGAATTGAGGGACCGATAGCCCGCGAGTCCTTTGGGGCGGCCGCCTTCTTCAGGGATTCCGAAGGAAACGTGCTGATGATCTGGCAGAACATCCCCTCCGTCTGATCGGTGGGTAGGACGGACCCCGGTCCGGCGTCGCCTCTGCATCTGGGTGGGGTGCGGCCTCCACCCAGCGGTCCGACCCGCTTCGTCTCAGAAGGCGTTCGTCAGCTTTCCGACATCCGGTCGTCCGGGGCGGTCTTCGCGTTCAGTCATGAGGCGCTGGCCACCAAGGGAGGTCGTGACCAGTCTCCTCAACGACGGACGGACAGGGGATGCCCATCGATCTCGACCGTTGCCCCCTGGTTAACGACCCATCCGAAGAACGGAGCGGCGTTCTTCCCGCCGGCATTGCGGTTGTTACCGAGTGAGACCATCACGGCTCCGAGTTCCACGTCCTCGAGTTGCGGGGTGTCGTGAAGATGTGGATTCAGCCCGATGCTGAGGAGACCGGGGCGGTCGCGTCCCTTCCCGCCCGTCTTGAAAGTCTCGTCGAACCGCTCCCCGCCGCGTGTGAACTCGGCTTTGGTCAGCTTTCCGTGGTGAAAGCGGAGGACTCCGCCGGTCGCCTTTCCATCGTCATAGTAGCTCGTTCGGTTAGCCACAATCGTCCCCTCCGCCACGGTTTCATCGAGTGCCACGCGAATCGAGCCGGCCGGTAGGTTCAGAAGCATACGGAACGGCCGCTTCAGGTCTTCCGGGGTCAACCGACCCGTGTTGGAAAGGGCCCGTCGTCGGGCCAACCCGAGGGTCAGGTCGGTCCCTTCCTCATCATGGATCCGCACGCTCTTTCCCCGTTCCAGCGCCCTCGTGATCGGAGCGGCTGTCCGGCATAGTGCGTCTGGCGAAACCATCGTCGCGCGAATGACCTGATCGCGCCATTCCGATTCATCTACGCCGTACGCTCGTGCGAGCGTCGGGAAGGGTCGCCCGATCTCCATTCGGGCACCCCGGAGTCCAGTCTTGGCGGCCGTGGCGTACCATCTCGGGTTGAACTCGAACAATCGGCCCGCCTGCTTCGGCGGGAGCGCGTTGAGCCGTACCCGGTCGCCCGGGCCCCACATGTGGATGTAGACATCGGTTTTCCCAAGCGCGGCCCACTCGTGGGCGGGGGCTTTCCCGAGGACATCTTCCTCACCGTCTGCGACAGCGTCCCACCAAGCCGTCTCATCCTCGTAGGGGACCAGCGTCTGGGCACCCAATCGGCGCGCCTCTCGAGCGAATGCCACCGCCCATGGGAGAGTGTGGGTCCACGCTTCGATGATGACGTGCTCGCCCTTCCGAAGGCGTAGGTTGTTCGTGAGGACGGATCGGGCCAGTTTTGCGCGGGTCGCGCGGCTGACGGGTTCGTTCGCCATGGCGGGTGGAATCCCACGGTCGTACTTACACAATTACACCCCCCGTAGGGGGCAGAGACAAGTCGCGCTCGCGGTTATCGGGTGGAACCCCGACGGGCGTTACGGGGATCTCGCTCGAAGATTTGACGTCGTCCGAGGCTCGTACCGCGAGTGGATTGATGTTGGTTCTTCACGTGTTGGCGCTTCTTCTTACCCACGGGCTCGACGTATTCCTCGCCGTCGATAAAGC
>Ga0074044_10004712_pt1 | contig 11240 bp, 8 predicted proteins | sample BogForMeECP23OM1_FD_94443 | JGI IMG/M metagenome (GOLD analysis project Ga0074044, IMG submission 94443) | Bog forest soil microbial communities from Calvert Island, British Columbia, Canada - Bog Forest MetaG ECP23OM1 | ecosystem: Environmental > Terrestrial > Soil > Wetlands ...
CCTCGGAGCGGAGAAGTGCCTCATGAATTTTAGAAAAGCGCAGCCGGTTCGTCTCGTCATTGCCGATGACCACCCCATTTTCCGTGATGGTCTGCGGCGGTTGCTGGAGGCCGAGGCGGACCTGAAGGTTCTGGGCGAAGCCTCGGACGGCGCCGAAGCGGTGAAGTTGGCGCGGCAGTTGAAGCCCGACATTCTCCTGCTCGATCTGGCAATGCCCAAGCATCCGGGACTGGAAGCCCTGCGGGAACTGAGCGTGCCGGCGAATGCGACTCCGGTGCGGGTAATTCTTTTGACCGCCGCGGCGGAAAAGAGCCAGATCGTTGAGGCGCTGCAATTGGGCGCGCGCGGCGTGGTGCTCAAAGACTCCGCCACGCAGTTGTTGTTGAAAGCGATTCACACGGTGATGGCCGGCGAGTACTGGGTTGGACGCGAGAGCGTCTCCAACCTGGTGCAGTACCTGCGCACTCTGATGCAGTCTTCGCATGACGAGGCGCGGCAGAAGAAATTCGGCCTGACGCCGCGCGAACTGGAGATCGTTTCGGCCGTCGTCGCGGGGTACTCTAACAAGGAAATAGCCGAATATTTCAAGATCAGCGAAGATACCGTCAAGCACCATCTCAGCAATATTTTTGACAAGCTGGGAGTCTCGACTCGTCTGGAACTGGCGCTGTTTGCGGTGAATCAGGCCCTGCCCCTGAAGAGCATTGCTTGAACGGAGCGTCACCGGCCTGAGAGTCGAACCGTGGTGTGCAGTGGCACTTCCGTGCCATTGGCGGGGAAGAGTTTGAATACTACAATTCCGTTACAGATCAGCCTTAGGAAACTGTGGGTAGGGTAAGTGTGATCAGCGATACCCTTTGGAGTCTGGGGCACGGTCATCAGCAAACGAGAGCAAACGAGAAAGAGGAGCCCCGTGGCGAAACGGTTAAAGCAGCTCTGGAACGATGAGAGTGGACAGGACATTGCGGAATACGCGGTGATGTTGGCTGTGATTCTGGTGATCGTCGTGGGCACGATCCGGCTCATCGGTTCGAACGCGAACAACGTATTTTCACAAGTCGGCAGCGCCATTCAGTAGGCGGGCTACTGCGGGCTAGTATGAAGCAAGCGGCGAAGGCTGCGTGCGAGCTGTCTCTCTCTCCGCGTGCATGAGTTGTTCCGCCCTTCCCAGCTTGTCTGAATATTGTTCCCCGAAGAAAGTTATTTCTGTTCAGGCTGCGACGGCGATCCGGTCGTCAGCGCAACCTTTTCCGTGCCGTTGGCGGACAACCTCGTGAGGTAAGGGAAGACGGGAGTGATTTCAAACTCCAGCTTCTCGCGCGCCGAGGTCAGCGCCACCGGCTTGGCCTTGGAGAGTTCCACCTGATCGGTCCAGGGATCGACTTTGATGCGGCCGCCCATCGGCAAAGCTGCAATCTGGTCGAGGCGCTTCGCGTCGAGGTTGGGGGCCGAGGCGAGCAGTGCCGCCATGCGAACGTTTTTGCGATCGGCAAAGCTGTTCCCCAGGTGAGGACGAATCAAATGCTGCAGCTCGGGCGCCTTCTCCTGCAGCGCCTTCAGGAACAGTCCTGCATTGCCCAGCTTGTCTTTGTATGGGGAGTTCTTCAGCAGTTCGAGAGCCTTGGTGTCCGCGGCTTCCTCTTCCGCCGGGTTGCGCTTGAAGTCGAGACGTTGGAAAGATTCTTCGTCGGGGAAGAACAGCTTGTCGTTGAAGGCGAGCTTGGTGTCCAGACGATGTCCCAGCACGATGTGGCTGAGTTCATGGGCGAGCACCATGGCCAGGGACGCTTCGTCGGGAAGAACGTCGAGCAGGCCGCGACTCAAGACGATAGTGTGGCCGATGGTGAACGATTCCAGAGGCGTAGTCAATAAAATGCGGCAGTGGACGTCTCCCTGCAGGTCAATGTTGTTGGTGACCAGCAGATTGTTGACCACAGTCGACAAAATTTTATCGACCTCGCCGGGAGGCGCCAGCAACCCAACCTTCTGCAGCCGGTCGATGGCGTTCTCTTCGGCCTGCTGTTCCCACATGCGCTCGGCGACCACGGGAGTGGCATCGGCGGCGGCCGGGCTCTGGTCGTTCACCGACTGAGGAGAATCGATCAGAATCTGGGTGAACTCTTCATTCTTGCCCAGATTCTTCAGGTCATAGCCCCAGAGCCGGGTCTGCGCCTTGAAGTGCAGAGCCTTGGTCAGTCCTCCGGTCTTGAGGTTCGATTCTTCGATGTAGACATAGGCCGGCAGCCAGGTTCCCGGGCGCATGTTCAGGCGCCAACTGTCAAAGTGAAAGAAGAAATTGTTGTCGGACTTCGGGTTGTGGTAGCTTCCGTTGAAGCGGACGATGTTGTAATCCTGGTCTTCCACCCAGATCCTGCCATTGAAGCGCGAGACCTTCTGGCCTTCCTGGGGCTGGACATCGATCACCAGGCAGCGGACTTCGCCCAGAAACTCCCGCCTTACGAAGGTGAAGTTGTAGTACTTCTTCTGGAAATCGGAATCGAGGATCACCATCTGGGCAAAGCCCATGGGAAGGTAGTGCAGGGAGTAGACACCGGTCAGCTTGGCGATCATGCGATGACCAAATCCCGGCTGCCCTACGAAAGAAACGTCCTCGGGGCCATCGGACATGTCGAGCCGGCCGAGAAAATACTGGTCTTTCACGGGAGTCGTGTTCCCGTCGTGGTCGTTCTTCAGGTCCTGCAGGTAGGTCTCGATCATGGGATGCATGTGACGCATCTGGGCCATGAACAGGTGTTCCCGCTGCACTACGTGGTCGAGCACGTCATTGAGCGTGAGAGCGGCCGAAGGCAGCGACTCAGCACTTTGAGCGGGCGCGCTGGGCGGTGCGGTCGTCTTAGAACCAGGACCAAGGCTCGCCGCCGGTTGCCCCGCGGAAGGAGAATCTTGAGCGGTCGCACCGAGAGCGCTGACCAGCACCAAAAGAACCAACATCGAGCCCGACCGAACAATCTGCATAAAGGACCTTCTGGGAGTCGATCACGCTAACTGAAAAATGATGTGCAAAACCACCGTCGAGTCCGAGGGCTGGCCGTCCTTCAGGGCGGGCTTGAATCGGATCTGCTCGGCGGCGTGCACGGCCGCGTCGTCCAGACCATGCCCGAGCCCGCGAACTATTCTCAACACGTGTATTTTACCGGATGCTTCGAACACAGCCTCAAGCAGCACCTCACCCTCGATGTGCTTGGCTTTGGCTTCTTCAGTGTAGATGGGAGTCGGCTTGGAAAGGATTTCCGCCGGAACAATTTTCGCTGCCGCCTGGGCCGCGGGTCGCGATTGAACGGTGGGAGGAGCGGGAACGTCGGCATCGCCGAATCCCGCCTGGCGCACCACGCCGCGAGAAGCGTGCGGGTCGCTGGTGGCAACGCCGCCGCCGAATCCGGTGCTGGCAACTACGCCCCGGGCACCGTTCGCTCCGCCTGTCCCGTTGCCATAGCCGGGGCCGGTGGGCATGTCGAATCCGCCCGCCTGCGCGATGTTGACGGCCCTTGTCTGAGTGGTTTTTGCGGGTACGCCGTTGGGATCGCCAAAACCGCCCGTCTGCACCTTCTCCGGGGCGCGCTCAATGGTCTGAGGCGCCGAACTGCCGGTTGAGAAGGTGCCGGTTGCTACGATTTTCTTAGGGATGACCGGAGCCGTAGAAGGCGGCAGATCAAGCTTCTTTTCAGCAATCTTCACTTCGGGAGCGGGCGCATCTTCCACTTTCGGTTTAGGCAGAGGTTGAGCGGGCAAGCGCAAAGCCGCCGGCGGAGGATCGAGCTCGGCTACTAGAACCGGCTTTGGCAGTTGCCGCTGCGGCGTGTGATCGACCGGGACCGGGGTCGGAACCAATTCAATTGCGTGGTAATCCTTCTTCGGACCCTCCATGATTTCCGGGTGGAGGACGGGAATCCAAACCAGAATCGCGATGACAACAGCCTGCGCCCCATAGCTCCAGACAAACTCATACCAAGGCATTTTCCACTGCGGTAGCGGGGAGAACAGGTTTGGTTCGGTGGAAGGCAACGGCATAATCAACTCTGATGTTACAACGGTTCAAATGGTTCAAACTGCAATGGCTCAAACCCCGTACACAGTGTAAAAGTTTCCCCCGGCCTTTCGAACGCTAGGGAACCTGGGAAGGCAGGGGTGCAACTAAAGTGTACTACCAACTTCAGTCATGCACGATACAGGCCATTTCGCGCAGCCGAGGAAAATGGGCAAGACCCTTAGCATCAGCCGGTTACGAGATATCGGCGGCGATTCGAGGGGACGCCGGGCTGGAGGGGATGCACGAAACTACACCCCTGTGAGGACAGATTTCCTACCGGGCAAGCAGGGCGCAACGCGCCGGTCCTCTAGCAGCGCACAATCTTGTTGCTTTCAATCCCCCGGGTAGCGTTGCGGGTGTCGACCACGAGTTGGGCCTGCTCAACGATGTGGCGATAGTCGTAATCGGTGTGGTCGGTCACGATCACGACACAATCGTATTGCCCCAGATCTTTTAACTCGGCGCACTTCATCTGCAGATCGTACTTCCGGCCTTTGCCAATGAAGGGGAAGTAGGGATCGTGATAGCTGACCTGGGCTCCTTCTTTTTGCAGGAGTTCGATGATGGTGAGCGCCGGCGACTCCCGCAAATCGTCGATGTCTTTCTTATAGGCCACGCCCAGGATCAGAACACGCGTGCCATTCACTGCCTTCCGGTGGCCGTTGAGCGCATGGCCCACCGCGGAAAGAACGTGGTAGGGCATGTTGTTGTTGATCTCCCCGGCCAGTTCAATGAAGCGGGTGCGAAAATCAAATTCCTTGGCTTTCCAGGAGAGATAAAAGGGATCGATAGGAATGCAATGCCCGCCCAGACCCGGCCCGGGATAGAACGGATGGAAACCGAAAGGCTTGGTGGAGGCGGCTTCGATGACCTCCCAGATGTCAATGCCCATGCGCAGGCACAGCAGCTTGAGTTCGTTCACCAGGGCGATGTTGACGCAGCGGTAAATGTTCTCCAGTAATTTTGTCATTTCCGCGGCAGCGGGGGACGAGACTGGGACGGTGCGAGCGAAGATGGAGCCGTAGAGAGCCCGGGCGAGTTCCGACGCCTGCGGATTTAATCCTCCGACGACCTTGGGAATATCGCGGCGCGCCACCGTGGTGTTGCCGGGATCTTCGCGTTCGGGCGAGAATGCCACAAAGAATTCTTTTCCCGTGGCAGGCCCGTTGCGGGCGGCTTTGAGGCCGGCCCGGTTTTCCTTTTCAAGGATGGGGATCATCACTTCTTCGGTGGTGCCGGGATAGGTCGTACTCTCAAGGACAACCAGTTGTCCGGCGCGCAAATGCGGAGCGATGGAGTGGGTCGTGTCGGTGATGTAGCTGAGGTCGGGCTCGTGGTACTCATTCAGCGGCGTAGGGACGCAGATGATAATGGCGTCCATCTCGGTGAGTTGCGAATAGTCCGCGGTCGCGGAAAAGCCGTGAGTCTGGGCGGACTGGATTTCCTCGGCCGCAATGCGGTAGATGTAGGAACCGCCCTTGGCCAGAGTGTCGATCTTGCGCGGGTCGATGTCGAAGCCGGTCACCCGGAATTTTTGTTCGCTGTAGAGCAAAGCCAGAGGGAGTCCAACGTAGCCCAGCCCGATGATGCCAATGCGGGCCTCGCGCTGCTGGATTCGGGTCTTGAGTTGATCAACAGAGGTATCGGCGGCAGAGTAGGTCGTCATGAAATTTTTCCGGATGAACCCTAAATGCGAAGCAAAAACAGCTTAAGTCTAGCACAATGAAACGGGGCAGCTTTTGCGGCGTTCGGTCGGCAAAGAGCAGCAAAAGCCAAATCTGGAACTTCATGGATTTGATGGGGAGTGGATGCTTTGAACCAAGGCTCGCGCAAAAGAATACGGTGTTGGATCGTCGCCGTTGTATTGGCCGCGATGCTGCTGGCGTTCGCGGCGAATGCGGGCCGGTTGTTGGTGGTGGACGCTCCGCAGCCCTCGGACGTGATTCTGGTTCTGGCGGGGGAGACGGAAAGCCGTCCGGCACGGGCGCTGCAGTTGCTCGATCAGGGCTATGGCCGCCTCGTGGTGATGGATGTTCCTGCAGCGGCCAAGATTTACGGGATCAGCGAACTTCAGTTCGCCGAAACCTATTTTCGCAGTCTTCCGCAGGCTGCAGCGGTGCGGATCTGTCCGATTGAGGGGCTCTCGACGCGAGAGGAATCGCATGAAGCGGAAAAATGCCTGGAAGGGGAACGGGGCAACCGGATACTGATTGTCACTTCTGAGTATCACACGCGGCGTGCTCTGAGCATCTTCCGCCACGAGGTGCCAGGGAAGTCCTTCTCCGTGGCCGTGGCTCGCGAGGACGGCGAGTTCGGCACCCGCTGGTGGACGCATCGGGAGTGGGCCAAGACTTGCACAAGCGAGTGGGAGAAGTTGCTGTGGTGGACGCTCGTGGAGCGATGGTATTGAGCAGAATCGCTTGCCCAGAGCGGAAAGCGCCGCTAAAGGTTCGATAAGTTTTCCACTGGAAAACGGCTTTCCCGGCACAAAAGGCATTGACTGACAACAACTGAGGAGGGTACGATGCGGAGCAAGGTCACCAAAACAGTTATTAACGGAGTGTGGGAATGGGCAAGTCCGCGTTTCGCGGTATGGTTAGTTGCGTGCTAATGATTCTGTTCCCCGGTTCGTTGTTTGCCGCCGATTCCAATGCGGCCATGCTTTATACCAACGGAGCCGCCTGGGTGAACGGCGTGCACGTTCCTCGCTCTTCCTCTGCAATCTTCTCCGGTGATCTTCTCCAAACGCGTTCTGATTCTGTGGCGAATATCAACGAATCCGGCTCCAGCATCACCGTTCTCGCCGACTCTCTGGTGCAGTTCGAGGGCGCGTCGGTGGATATCGAACACGGCGGCGTCACCGTATCGACGTCTAAGGAAATTGCGGCCACAGCGGGAGATGTGAAAGTGGCACCTGCGTCGAACGCGTGGACGGAATTCAACGTCACCGATATCGACGGGACGGTACGGATCTTTGCCCGCAAGGGCGCACTGACCATTGACGACGGCAAGAGCGTGGTTACACTCGCCCAAGGTCAGGACACGACCCGCGCCGAGACTTCTGACACTTCAGACAACGACAACGCCAAGGACAAAGATAGCAAAAAGAAGCACAGGAAAAAGATGGCCGGGGCGGTTCCGGCAGCGGGCGGGGGAATTTTGAGTTCCCCTTATGCCATCGGCATCGGTGCGGGAGCTATTGCGGGTATCACGACCTGGGTGTTGATTAAGAACGACAACCCGGCCAGCCCCACCGTGCCCTAACCGGCCGCGCGGAGTCTCGCGTACTTCATTTCGCGCACCTCATTCAACCAGTCGGCGGACGTGTCCTTTCAACTGCTAGCTTCATGAGCGCGCCCTCAAAGCGCTCGTCGCCACTCCGACAATTCCTTCCTGTAGGGGACTCAGGTGCGGCTAGACCACTTCCGAAGCGGGCAAAACCGCTTCTTGCTCAGTGGTTACAGGTTTGCGCTTGCGGGCGCGCTGCAGCAGCGGCGGGGCGGCAGCGATGGTGCAGAGCACGTAGAAGAGCGCGGCGTTGGCGGGAATCTGCAAGTTGAAGTCGAGCAGGCTGTGCACCAGGATTCCAGTGAAGCCCAGCGTGCAAGCCAGAGTGACCGCACTGCTCACGTCCGACGTCCAGTTTCCGATCTGGCGCAGGGCCGTGCGATAAAGCACGACAAGGAACCATACCATGGTGCCGAAGCCGAGCAGTCCCATCTCGCAGAGCAACTGCAAATAGTCGTTGTGAGCTTCATTCACAAAAAAATTCGTATAAAAACTGCGGTACTGCGGATAAATCACGGGGAAGGTTCCCAGTCCCCAGCCAAGTATTGGCTTGCTCCGGAACATCCGGAAGGTGTCGCGGTCAATGGAGAGGCGCATCCCGCCGGAAAGTTCAGTGCGGGCTTCGGTGGAGATGCTGGAAACGCGAGACGTCAGCTCTTTGCCACCCACCCAGGTCAACACGCTGACCAGCACGACCGCAAACGCGACTACGCTGACGGCGATCCGAATGCTTTTTTGCTGGCGCAGCAGCACTGCGGCGAAGACGGCCAGTTCAACGAAAATGGCGAGCATACCCCCGCGCGAGCCCGAAAGAAAAATCGTCCCTACCATGATGGCCGCGGCCACGCCGGCGACCATCCGTTCTTTTTCGCCGACCAGGCGTGTAAGCGACAGCACCAGAGGGATGGGCACGAGCAACTCCATAAGCCCCGCGTAGTGGTTGTGGTTCACATAAGGCCCGTAGATCGCGCCTCCCATGCTGGGATGGCGAATCCAGTACAGCTTGCCGTTGGGAGCAATGCCTTGCAGCAGGGCGAGAGCCGCGATTGCGAAACCATAGAGGGCGAGGATGCCGGCGATCTTGCGCGCCTGTGAGCTGCGCAATAGAGTCTGCGCCGCCAGAAAACAAAGCATGGCATAAGCGCAATACAACATGGCGCCGGAGATGGTGTCGTGGAGGTAGACGCTGGCGCCGAAAACGATCTGCGCGAGGATGAGAAAGCCGAACCCCGCCATGGGAAAGAACAGCGGATTCCACTCGATCGTCAATTCGCCGTCGAGGAACTGTTTGCTAAGCCAGAGACCGGTGAGGAGAGCGGAGCCGGCCTCCAGGATGAAAGTCGACCAGGGCTCGACCGCGCCAAAGGCGACCGGACCGAACATGAGCAATCCGAAAGTTCCGTAAAGCAGGATGGTTTCAATCTTCGCCGATGTCGCCTGACGGTTGAATTCCTTCCGCTTTTTTCTGTGAACACGCATCAAGGTTGTTGTTTTTTCTCCGGCAGTTTAAGACGGCTTTCTGGTGAGATGAAAATCGTCGATCCAGAGCTTACCACGGATTGGACTGCCGGCCGGAAGCCGGCGGACGTGCAGTACGACGAGTTTGCAATCCGGCCCGGTGGTGAAGTCGCCTTCCGCCGATTTCCAGAAACCGGCGTTGGTCAACTCATCGCTCTCGTAATAAATCGCCTGCGTGTACATGTCTTGAATCGTGAAATGAGGGCCGCCCGCTCCCTCCATTTCTACGTTCTTGTAATACGCCGAGAATTGGTAAGCGGTGTTGGGCTGCACGGCGACGAACTGATAAATGCCTGCGTCGTTGATGCCGGGTCCGTCAAAGGTGATCGTCAGGGACTGCCGGCCGGCATGGGAGTCCGTGGGATCGAGTTCCAGTTTGACGCCGGACTGGCCCTGATGCTGCCAGTCAAAGCCGGCATTGAGCACATTCAGACTGAAACTGCCGTTCACGATCAGGTTGCCCGGGGATGGCAAATACGAAGTAAGCCCGAAGCGAGCGGCCGTCTGTTGCCAGACCAGCACGGCCTGATCGACGTCCTTGTGCTGAATCAGATAGCGGAAGTACTGGTCGGCTTGGCGGCGCTCGAAGAACTGATGAGTCTGCATTAATGCACTCCAGACCTTGGCGGTTCTTGCGGTTTCCTCTTTGGTCTCGAGCAAGGTCAGGAATGCGACGTAAGCGTCGTTGCGGGGAGGCACCACGTCGCGCAGAAGCACATCGACGTCCGGTTCGACGCGCCAGCAGAACTGGATGGCTGCATCGGCAAGGGAAGGGTCATTGGCGAGCACGACGCGAAACTCGCGCATCGCTTTTTCATTTTCGCCCTGCACCAGGTAGAGATTGGCCGCTTCCCAGGCCACGTCAGGCGTCATGGAATCGGCATGGATGGCGCTTTCCAGCGCGGCAGTCTGGTTGGCCGTGTCGCCCAGAACCTGATACGCGCCGGAAAGGTCGAACCAGAGGCGTGCGGAATGAGGATTCAGTGCGACGGCCTCCCGGTATGGCCCCACCGCCGTGGCCGGGTCCCGGTTGACCAGATCGTAGAATCGCCCTAAATGATTGCGGTAATCGGCGTTTCCCGGATCGAGCCAGGCTGCCCTTTTGAGGCTGGTTAACTCGACGCGGCCTCCCAGCCAGGAGGCTGCAAACCGGCTCGCGGCCAAGCCCACGTACACGACGGCGAGGCTGACGGCAATGGTCGCGACCAGCCGCCTGCGAGCCGGACTGTTCAAGGAAATCTTCATGTTGTGTGGCTGGAAAACCCTGTCGCTACGCGCTGCTCGACGACGGGGAGATTTCGTCCTCGTCGTCGCTTTCTTCTTCGTGTCCGGACGAGTGTTCGTCGCGGTAGTAGCGGGCATACTTGCCCTGGTACTCGTAATAGTAATAGTAATCCGGCGAACTCAGGTCGACCGCATTGAGCAGCACTCCTACAACCTTGGCATTGACCTGGGTGAGAATATCGCGCGAGCGGCGCAATGCGTTCTTGGTGGTCTGGCCAGAGCGGATCACGAGCACGACGGCATCAGCGCGCGGCGAAAGCACCACGGCATCGGTTACGGACAGCGACGGCGGCGTGTCGATCACAATGTGGTCATATTCCCCACGCAACTGAGCCAGCACGTCTTTCATGTTGGCCGAGGCCAGCAGTTCGGCCGGGTTGGGCGGCGGCGTTCCGGCAGGGAGCACGAACAAGTTCGGCAGGACCGCCGTGCGGGTGATCGCCTGCTCCAGCGTGGTGCTGCCGGTCAGCACATTGCTCAAGCCGCTGTGCGGCCCCATGCCCAGAGTCTTGTGAATACTAGGACGGCGTAAGTCGGCGTCAATCAGCAGAACCCGCACGCCCTTCTGAGCCAGCACGACGGCACAATTGATGCTGGTGGTGGTCTTGCCCTCCTGCGGCAGCGCACTCGTCACCATGATGACCTTGGGCGGAGCTCCCAGGTTGGAGAGCAGCAGCGAAGTGCGCAGGGCGCGGTACGATTCCGCCATTTGCGACTGTGGCCGGACCTGCGTCACCAACTCCACTGCTTCCTTGGAACTGGCGATGACCAGGCGCTTGGGATTGGGGCCTTCGCGGGCCGATTTGGAGCCCAAAGGAATCATACCCAGCGACGCCAGGCCGGAAATCATCTGGGCCTGTTCTGTGGTGCGCACGGTGCTGTCTACACCTTCGAGCAGAAAGGCCAGTCCAACCCCGGATGCCAGCCCGAGGACCAGGGCAAACAGCAGGTTCCGCGGAACGTTGGGCTCGATGGGCGCGGCTGGCTGGGCCGCCCGGTCCACGATGCGGAAATTGTTCGATTTTAGACCCGCCGAAACGCCCGCTTCTTTCAGCTTTTGCAGGAGACCCTCGTAGAGCGTGCGGTAAGTCTCCGAATCGCG
>Ga0074044_10004713_pt1 | contig 11238 bp, 8 predicted proteins | sample BogForMeECP23OM1_FD_94443 | JGI IMG/M metagenome (GOLD analysis project Ga0074044, IMG submission 94443) | Bog forest soil microbial communities from Calvert Island, British Columbia, Canada - Bog Forest MetaG ECP23OM1 | ecosystem: Environmental > Terrestrial > Soil > Wetlands ...
GAGACGCCAGGCCGTCGTATGCCGTGGTGTGTCGCTTGATGTCATTCTCGACTATCTGCGCCAATTCCCTGAGCAGAGGCTTGGATGGAAGCGCGGGCGCGTCCGCGTAATCGGTGGAGAGAATCTTTTTCAGGTCAGCAAGCGGATTGAGGACTCGGGTTCCGAACGAGCCCAACGGAACCTTGATCTCGCCGAGCAGCTTGGAGACGAGCTCGTCAACTTCGCGAGCTTCCAGCTTACCGGAAGCGCTCACGAATTTAAATTCTGCTCATCGACCACGTTTTTCAACTCCCAGTCGTCGATAGCCAAAGCACCCGGGCCGGCGGCGCGCGTCCCATCTCGAATGAATCAGACAGTCTACTGAGTTGAAGCGACGTTAACCAAATTCCGATTATCCCTATGTGGCGGTTAATTTTGCGGGCAACATCTTCGATTAACCAAATAAAGACCGTGACGATGTATTAGTTTGGCTAATAGGGTTCTAGGGAAGCACGCCGCGCTATCCCGGCGAGGGTTACAGTGAAGCCCGTTGCCGCGATTGGCCGAACGACGTTTTGAAAAAAGAACGGGCCAGCGGAGTAACACGCCAGCCCGAAGCCGACCGGTGAAAGGGAGGCAAACACCAGCCCGCGCCCCTCGTGTATCAAATTGCCGCGCAAGCGTCTATTGCCGCCAGAATTGCGCTTTATACGGTAACGGCAGGAACCTGCCAGTGGTGGCCGCTCGCGTAGCGGACCGCTATGGTCGGCTGAGGGTCAAACGGAAATCTCGGATTACACACACGGTGGAGAAATCAATGAAAACGGTGACGAGTTTTACTCTTAACCTGGCGGCGGCCGTGCTCATCTTGCTCACAAGCGCGACCATCGCCGCGGCGGCGGCGGGAATCGACGTGTGCGTCGGATTGGATGCGAGCATTGGTGGTACCTGCACGCCACTGACCAATACCACCAGTGACACTACAGACAGTATCGCCATCGGAGACGATGCCCTCAATGCCAACACCACGGGCGGCGAAAATACCGCCGTCGGAACCTTTGCCCTCATTGAAAATACCTCGGGCTCGGAAAATACCGCCATCGGAGCCAGGACCCTCAATAGAAACACCACTGGCTCAGGAAATATCGCCATCGGAGTTTTTGGCCTCACTGCCAACACCACGGGCGACGACAATACCGCCGTCGGAAATTTTGGACTGAATGTCAACACCACGGGCCAAGGCAATACCGCCATCGGATTCGAGGCCCTCACTTCCAACACCACGGGCGACGACAATACCGCCACCGGGGTGGTTGCCCTCGATTCCAACACCACAGGCCAAGGCAATACCGCCATCGGATTCGAAGCCCTCAGCTTCGACACCACGGGCGACGACAACATCGGCATTGGCGCTGAGGCAGGCGGCAATCTCACTACCGGGAGCGGCAATATAGATATCGGCAACGTAGGCGTTGCGGGCGAGTCCAGCACCATCCGCATCGGCAGGCAGGGCACCCAGACCGCGGCCTACATCGCCGGCATCTTCGGTACCCCGAAGATCAAGAAAGCCTGCGAAGTAGTAGTCGAAACCACCGGTCTGCTCGGCTGTGTCACCTCGTCGGCGCGTTACAAACGCGACATCCGCGATATGGGAGACGCCAGCGACAAACTGATGAAGCTGCGGCCGGTGACCTTCACCTACAAAGCCGACTCAACCGGCACTAAGCAATATGGACTGATCGCCGAGGACGTCGAGAAGGTATACCCGGAGCTGGTGATCGATGACGCCGATGGCAAGCCCGAGACGGTCGCCTACCAGGTGCTGCCGGCGATGCTGCTGAACGAGGTGCAGAAGCAAGCCAGGGACAAGGACGCGCAGATCGCAGCCCTACGACGGCAGGTCGCTTCGCAGGAGAAACAGATCGACGCGCTCAAGAAAAAGGACGGTCAAATCGATGCGCTCGCTGAGCGTATGAACGCCTTGGAGCGGCAGGCCCGACTGGCCAGACCAGAGCACTTGGCAAGCGCGATGCCTCAGTTAGAACATTAGCAAGACGGAACCGGCTCCGACCATCGTTCGCATCCACTGGTGCCGGTACGTTTCGCGATGCAAGGCTCGTCTCTGTCTGAAACGCGCGACGCTGATCGCGGAAAAGGTCGATACTGCCGGTCGTCACGTTCGCCAGATCGAACTGTGCCCGCTGCACTGCGACATGGTCATCGAGCGCAACCGAGTCTCGCGGTCTTGAGATTTGCGATCGGGGGGATTAAGTGCATCGATGAACCATACCGAGTCGATGTTACCCCCGACCCCGAGTTCCGAGTCCACGTTCATAACCAGCACGTCGGTCACTCAGTTTGAGTATCGCCCTCTCGACGCAGGTGAATTATCTACGCTAACCACGGAATGCGGATTTATCAACAGAATTGACGCGGAAGCGTCCGAAACAATTGGAATCTGCAGCTGCGGGGCTGGACGTTGAGCCGCGTGACTTGTGGCCTTAGGTAGAGAGGCATTGCCGTCACCATGTCAGTGGGCGGCAATGCCTCTCTCCTCTTGCGCCGCTGACTGCGCCGCCCCTTTATAGTTCTGCCGATTGCGAGCGTTGGAGCGCGGAAGGTTTCGGTTACGTCGGAGCTGTGTTAGTTCCGAGTGCATGAACCTCCGCCACGCCGCTGCGCTCGCGCTTGTGGGCTGGTATCTGATGGTGCCGCCAACTCTCGACCCTCGCAGACAACAGTCGGGACTTTTCGTGGACGTATCAGCACCGTTGCCCAAGTGCGATACGGTCTTCGATGCTGTTTCTCCTGTTTATACTCTGGAACAATCCCCATGAAGAAATCGCGGCGAGAGCGGTTATCGCGAAGAATGCGTGGATTCTGAAAATCCCGCACGTTACAGGCATTGAGCCGGCGTGGAATGGCGAAATCATCATCGTAGTCTTTGTTGACAAGGAAGAGAACGTAGCGGAGGTAGAACAGCGACTACCGAACAAGCTTGACGGCTTCCCGATTGAAGTATCTCCACCGCTCATGATGGAGGATCTGTAAGGAATCGACCCCGGCTCAAGGGAAAGTAGAATGAACCCCCGCCACGCCGCCGCGCTCGCGCTTGTGGGCTGGTCTCTTATGATGCCGTTGCTTTATCAAGGTCGGCCCGTCGCCCGGAGAGACAGGCCCAGTGCATCGCCAGCGACGATCCGCGTCTAGCGAAGTAGCCTGAAAAAAGAACGGGCCAGCGTCCTGATGCAGCCGCCAGCCCGAACGCCGACTGGTGAAGGGGGAAACTCTTAGTCAGTTATATCGAAAGTGCCAAAGTCACCCTTATATCCTTTGCAGTTCTCAACTTCGTACGGTCCGGCGATTTCATCTGGCGCGACCAGCATCCCAGTGGCCTTAAGATGGCAGCTGCCTTTAATTTTCAATAAAAATTTCAGCACCCAATCGCCGGCGACGTAATTGATGGAACCCGTGAAAGTGGAACCACCGAAGACGGAGCCCCATGTTCCTGACAGCTTCCAATTCGGGTGTTGATCGATGGTCATCTCGATCGTGCCGGTGCCAAGTTTGTGATCCTTTACTAAGCCAGAATAATTACCGGCGACATTGGGCGGCGTCTTCCGAATCTCGGGCTCCGTTGAAACTTCGTCGGGCTCCGAGTCGCCGCTGCCACCGTCGGCCCAGCCCTGTTGAGCTGCGGCCGCCGCGCAACCGAACTGGCCGTGCGTGACTAACGCGCGCACGTGCCCGAGTCCGAACACCGCGAGCAGTGTGGTTACAATCGTGATGCCGATTTTGCGGATCATAGTTTCCCCTCCGCGAGAGCTAATCTAACGGCTTGCGTCGCCCGAAGCCGACTGTGAAAGGGTAAACACCAGCCACCAATTCTCGACTACTAAATTGCCGCGCGAGCGTCTATCGACGACGGAACTAAGCTGGCCGACACATTCGGCAAATCGAACTGTGCCCACAGCACTGCGACATCGGCATCGAGCGCGAGCGCTCTCGTGGCCTTGAGATTTGCGACCGACGGAACGAATAGAGCTCTCTGCCAGCACGAGTCAGGAATCCTAAGACGCGGCTGTCGGGACATTCGCTCGCGCCAGCTTTTCGGTCTAAATGTGATTCTGAGTCACACGTTCAGCACAATAAAACTTGCGAAAACGGGGCTAGAATGCTACTGGTGCTCGGTCAGGGGGAGCGCCTCCGCATGGCGCCGGGAGGCACCGAAAACATTCAGGGAGGAATGTATGAGACGGATAGGCAGTTTAAGTTTAGCAACCTTGCTCGGAGTTGCGGTCTGGTATGCGGGTCCGGGATTGCGAGGAACACCGCAGCAAGCGTTCGCACAGGCGGTCGGCTGCATAGAAGTTGTAGCAGATGGAGCAGCTCCAGCAGTTGAAACACTTATTGATCCCGCATGCTACGATGCTTACAAACTAAGCTACTTCGACGTGGCAACCGCCTTCGCACCATCGGCCGGCGGCTACGGCGGGGCGGGTAACTCGGGAGGCACCGGCGACGCCTTGCTCCGTATCGTGGACGCTGGCAACTTCGAAACCGAGATCGGGATAATCACGGCAGCACCCAGGAGCACGCCAGACAGTCTTCTTCCGTTTCCGGTGGCGGGGGACGTATGTGCGAACATCTATGTGTACAACGATGTACAGGAACAGCAGGAATGCTGCTCATGCCCACTAACCGCCAACTCGTTGCAGACCTTTTCCGTGATAAATAACCTGACCTCAAATCCCTTCAACCCGAGGGAAAGTTTGTCGGCTGGCGTAATCAAAATCGTAGGTTCTTCTATCGGAGCCACCGGTTGCAGCAACTCGGCCACGGCAACGACTGCCGCGGGGCGTTATCTACTAGCTGGGGGACTGCATGAGTGGATCAACCATACTGAGACGATGGCCAGCAATCAGGCGAGTTTCAAGCCGACGCCCTTCGGGTTCATAACCAGCACGTCGGTCGAGGAGTTCACAAATGCCGTTCTCGACTCAGGTGAACTTGCCAACCTTCAGGCCGGATGCGCAGCCATCAACTCCGCCAACTTACACGCAAGCGAGGCCATAGGAATCTGCAGTTGCGGAAAGGGTGACTGAGTCGGATATTCTCTCGCCCTAAGTTAGGAGGCATTGCCGCCGCCAGGTTGGTGGCGCCCGCTGCACTGCCAAATCGTCATCGAGCGCGAGCGTTCCAGCGGCCTTGAGATGGAACGAATAGCCGCAAAAGGCGGCTTCTGCCGCTTCGCCTGATCGAAGAAATCGGCCTGCTGAACCTGGCGAAGATTCCGGCCGGGACCCGCCCTTGGGCGCTATTCCACTTTTGGTTCCTGTTTCGGTTCTTGCTTCGGTTCCTGTTTCGAGCCGAACAGTTTCTGAACTTTCTGCATCGCCTTGTCACGCATATTCTTGATGAAGGAGGGCTTTTTCTTCTTCTTGGCGTGAGCAGCCTTATGAGCCGCCGGCTTCCCGGTCTCGGTCGGCTTGCCGACCTCGCCCCCGGACGGAGCGCTCTGGGTTGCGCCGCTAGAGGACGGCGTTACTACTGAATTAGTTTGAGCCTCCACCGGCAGAGCCGACGCCAGCATCAAAAGCGCCGCAGCAAGCCATATAGAAGCACTACGAATTGGCGCACAAACAGCTGCCTTCATGAATCGTAAATACGATCATACCCGCTAAACGGTTACGACGTGCCGCGTTCGCGGCTGGGGCGGGATGATGATGCGCAGCCGCGCGAGCGTTCTCGCGGGCTTGAAATTTGCGACCGACGACGCCCCCTCGACGGTTGTCCGCGTCAGCTTTTCGCTTTTCATCATTGCATTTGCTAAATCGCAGGCATGAACCGCCGCCACGCTGCCGCGCTCGCGCTTGTCGACTGGTACTATTCCCTCCGGCCCTTGGCTCAACTCATCCTTCGAACAGCGTCCCCTTGTACGACCGCGAGGCCAGGTCTATCTCACCCTCGCCAGCGAGCCTGCGGCCATCGGAGAGGCCGCGTGAAAACGAGATTTGCGATTTTTCTAACAGTCGCGTTGGCCTTGGACATGGTTTCAGTTTTCGGTGTGACCGCCGCCAGCGTGGTCCCGCTCGCATCGGTCGCGTTGAACAGAGCCTGACATGGCGATAATAGCGGTGCCGGCAAAGAAATCTCGATTCCCACCGCGCGCGCGATCGATTCGGACCACGTCAAAGCCCGAGCAAGGTCAGCACCCCAAGAAACCGCGCGCTTCCCTTATAAAAGCCCGAACTATATAAGCATGCCCAGCGGCTGCTTCTGGCCGCTGACATTCTGGCGGCGCTTTTCCAGCAGCTGTCTACTCCTCAAGCCGAAGGGAGGCTTGATATTGGCTAGAGCCACTGTATCTCCCCCCTCTGGCGAAGCGCGCTTCGCGGTGCGCGGCGCCGTGCAAGTCACGGTGGCTGTCCTGGTGGCCGTGATCGCTGCGGCCGTGATTATGGTCTACCGCGCGCCGCGACTAGCTGCAGCTTCGGCCTCTTCGGTTGTGCTCATCGCGGGCGGCGAGGGCAGCGATGGCAATGACTTGGCCAGCACGGAATTGTTCGATCCCGCAAGCAATTCGTTCACACCCTTGGCCGAGCCGATGCCGGCTGCGGTCGATTACCCAGGCGCCGCCGCGCTCGCGGATGGAACCGTGCTAGTCGCAGGCGGGACGACTGATGGAGTCCCGTCGAGTGTTGCGACGCTCTACGACCCGCAGCGCCACCGCTTCTCCGTCCTCGCGAATATGAATGATCCCCGTGTGGGTCACACAATGACGCTGCTCGACGACGGCTCGGTGCTGATTGCCGGCGGAGACGGTGTCTCGCCTACCGCTGAAATCTACGATCCAGTCTCGCAAACGTTCGCCTGCGTCGGGGGCTTCGACAGCCTCGCCGGCCGTTGTGCGGACTCGATGGCGGCCGCTCGCCAATGGCACGTTGCAGCGCGGCTCGATGACGGCCAGGTGCTACTGGCCGGTGGCAACGACGGCGGAGTCGTGCTGGCGTCTGCGGAGCTCTACGATCCCGCCACCGGCACGTTCTCCCCGACCGCCGGGGCTATGTTTGCAGGGCGCGAGCACGCGACCGCCACGCCGCTAGATTCCACCGCTTCATCCGAATCGAGCGAGGGGCTTGTGCTGGTAGCGGGTGGGCGCGACGCGAGCGCGCACGCGCTGGCGTCGGCCGAGCTCTATGATCCTGCGACCGGCACCTTCTCGTCCGCCGCGCCGATGGCCAGCGGGCGCCAGTCTCACACCGCGACGTTGTTTGCCGACGGCCGCGTTCTGGTAGCGGGCGGTGGCGTCGCCACGGCGGAGTTGTTCGATCCCTCTGCCGCGCGATGGTTCACCGCGGGTGCGATGTCGTCGGCGCGCAGCGGGCATAGCGCCACACTATTGGAAAACGGGCAGGTGCTGATCGCTGGTGGTGAGCGCAAGCCCGGCGCAGGCGGCGGGGCCCTCATCCTCGGCAGCGCCGAGCTCTTCGATCCCCGGACCATGGCCTTCTCCTGTGTGGCCGGCTCCACTGGCGTGGCGGGCGAGTGCGACTCGGCGATGAGCACGGTGCGCAGCCATCACGTCGCAATCACGGTGCCGCGTCTCGCCGGCCAAACTGACCAGGCGGTGGGGACGTCGCCGGCCGCAAAAACCTCCAAGCTCCATCCGTTGAAGGTCTCCTCCAAGACCCTCGCGTTCGGCAAAGTCCAGACCGGGACCATGGCGATCAAATCGGTGACGCTGAAAAACTCCAACAGCGTCGCTGACGCGCTGAGCCTTCCGGAAGTGACGGGCTCGTACTATTCCCTGTCGAGCAATGGATGCGGTTCGTCGGTGGCGGCGGGAGGCACCTGCCAGATCGCGGTGCAGTTCGATCCGCTGCTGGCCGGCAAGAAGTTTTCGGCCACACTTACAATCGCCGACAGCGCACCCAAGAGCCCGCATCTCGTCAAGCTGAGCGGGTCCGCCTTTGGCTCGCCTGCTGCCACTCCGACCGCCAGCGCAACTGCAACAGCAACGGCGAGCGCAACTCCTAGTGCAACTGCAACCGCGACTGCTACGGCGACAGCAACAGGAACCGCAGCTGCAACAGCAACGCCGACGGCCACGGCGACTGCGAGTCAGTCCGCGACCGCAACCGCAACTCCTACGGCCTCTGCCACCGTGACTCAAACTGGAAGTGCTACCGCGACGCCGAGCGCATCACCCACCGCGACCAGGACGGCCACGGCGACTGCGACCCAGACCGCGACCGCCACAGCGAGCACGACCATCAGCGCAACTCCGACTCGCTCCGCGACGGCTACTCCGACCGCGACCATCACCGCCACCGCGACCGCAACTGCGACCGCAACGCCGACTGCCACCGCAACGCCGACTCTCACCGCAACTCCAACCGCGACGGCGACGCCGTGCCCGGGACAGATCTGCGGTGGGGTTTGCGTCAATGAACAGACCGATGCCAACAACTGCGGAGCGTGCGGCCATGCATGTGCCGCAGACCAGGTCTGTAACGCGGGGGCTTGCGGGTGTCGAGCAATCGACAGCAACTGCAGCAACACTTGCGTCAATGAACAGACCGACCCGAACAACTGCGGCACCTGCGGCAACGCATGCTCGGGGTTAGACGTTTGCCAAAGCGGCTCGTGCAAAACTACATGTCCGGCCGGTGTCGCTAAATGCGGGCGAGAGTGCGGCGTCGATCTCAACACTGACCCCATGAACTGCGGCAATTGCGGTACCGCATGCACCGGCGACCAGGTCTGCACGAGCGGTAATTGTGTCGAGGTCCCACCATTTTAAGGCGACGGCGACCCCCACCGCCAATCCGACGCCCTGAGACCCTCGAACGGGCCACGCCGGCCGGTGTGGCCTGCGGTCACCCTGACGATTCAGGCTTACTGTTAAACGAGGATCTCCAATGTCCGCCGAAAATGTGACGTGCAGTTGGTTCGCATCCTCGGAGTTGATCTATCTCCCATTTTCTCGTCTTCTGAAATCGCCGAACTTAAAAGGAAGTCCACGAGGGCGAATGCCTGATATAGGTGAACTTTTTCTTCACCTAGCTGAATCGTCTCGGCGGCGCGAGAAATGTCGTCGAACCCAAGTCCGAACGCGGCACGCAGTGCGAACGTCGTTCCGCTCATATGAGGGTTCCTTTCAGGGATGCCCGTCTCTCCACTACCGCGTGCTGACCAGTGTTGTCCGTTGTCTTCGAACTGCTCGCTCCTATCGGCCATTGAGTAACCCGCCGGTTTATGTCCGTATGACTTTCCGACGACGACTATCCGTAAGGGCTGACTATTTTTGAACAGATCGTAGTGCTTCCCGACGTAGTGCAATTGGCCCGCGTAGAAGATTCCGCGAGGAAGCGAGTCTGAGAAAGAATTTTTGCAGGCGCCATCATGCTGGCAAATGAAACTGCCATCTTCGGTCAAAACGCTTGCGCGAAAGTATGCTTCGAGCTTCTCAATTCGTTCCTTCGTCTTGCGACTGTCGCTTCTAAATTCTGTTTTACTCATTTCCATGACTTTTCTTCGCAGAAAAAAATGTTTGAGCGTCCGTGATCCTGCTTAATTATCGGCAAGATCAAATACCAGTTCACAAGCGCGAGAGCGGCGGCGTGGCGGAGATTCATCGACTTTGGGTTAGCAGATGAGCGCGCGACCGACAAATCCAGCAAGTACCAAGGTCGCGCTCATCGTTTCCAATCAAGCCATTTTTTAAGCTCATCGGACGAAGGGATCGCGTGGCCCAAAGTAATCGTTACGTAGTTGTACTCATCTACAAGTTTGACAAACGATCCACTTTCGCGCTCAGCGAGTTGCAAAACACCATCCTGAGATCGCTTCAGCCGTTCGACATCTTGCTCTAATCCAGAGATTTCATCGGCGACCTTGCGTAGAAACTCAGCATATAGCCAGCCTGGTTCTGCATCCTCAGGATGTTCGCGACTGAACTGGGTTTTGATACCGGATTACCGACCGAGCGCACATCATCGAGACCGGCACCGAGTCCTTCCGCTTCCGCAGAACCCTCGAAAAACGCAAAGCCAGAACGTCGGTGGTGAACACCTCACCGGCGCCGCCGCCAGCGGGGAAAACACCAAGCTAATGCCGATGCTCCCGGAGCGCGCTAGTAACGCTGATCGCGCAAGGTACGTGCTGCGCACGTCTCCTAGCGCGCACGGGGCGAAAAGACCAGACGATTATAAAATCTCTCTCAGAAAAACAGAAAACCAAACCCAGGAGGGTGGGCCAAATGTAAGCATCGAAGTGGGCCAGACCGGATTGTCAAAAGCACTTGCTCCTTTCCTCGACCGGCGCCTTCCCGTTCTCGAGACCTCGGATCCCCACCACGCGGCCGCCGTCGAAGACGAGTTCGCGGACCATGAATCGCTCCCGAACCTCGGCGCCCGCCGTTCGGGCCGCGTCGATGAGAATCTTGTCCAGATAGAGGCGCCTGGGTGTGTAGTCGGAGTCGATTCCACGGTACGCCGGCGCCTCACCAGACAGTGCGACGTCGCCCATTCGCATCGTGAGGCGGCGAATACGTGGTGTTCCTATCGCCTCGATTTCGTCGAGCAACCCCCAGTCCCGCAGGAAGGCTGCGCCTGTGCGCTTCAAATAGTGGGTCGACATCGTGTCGCTCGGAAATTGAGATCGATCAACAAGCAACACACGGTGGCCTTTGCGTGCCAGGAGCATGGCTAGCGGTGCGCCCCCGCAGCGAGCTCCGACCACTATCGCGTCGTACGAACTGGGCATCCTTTTACTCCCTTCCATCATCCGCTGCGTCTCTTCGCTATTTGTTGTCGTTCACAAAGCGAATCACTGGACCCCCTCTTTCTTCAGCACCTCCAGGTTCTCCTGCTTCTTGCGCCACGCCTCACCCATGCTGTCCAGCATTTTGGGCGGCAGCGCTGTCAGCGGGACCACGAGGTCGGTTGTCACGGGCCACTCCGGCAGCAACTGGGGGTGGTAGCCCTTTGGGTAGTACAGGTTCGGGTCGATCTCATGTTCGCGCACGAAGGGCTCCTGGATCTCCTTACGCGAGGTGGTCGGATGCGGAACGACGAGTTGTCCCTTGGAGAAGTCGAACTGGGGCGCTCGTGAGTTGGGAAATTTGGGGAGGATGCCTTCTCGCACCCAGATGTTGTCTTTCGTCACGTTGACGACAACCCCGTCGGGCGCGCCGAAGTGGTACGGGCCATTCCAGTGGTAGCGCACCTCGGCCACCGTCTCCTCGTTGAGGTA
>Ga0074044_10004714_pt1 | contig 11237 bp, 10 predicted proteins | sample BogForMeECP23OM1_FD_94443 | JGI IMG/M metagenome (GOLD analysis project Ga0074044, IMG submission 94443) | Bog forest soil microbial communities from Calvert Island, British Columbia, Canada - Bog Forest MetaG ECP23OM1 | ecosystem: Environmental > Terrestrial > Soil > Wetlands ...
GAACTGCCGCTTAGCCGGTATCGCCTCGAGGCGTCCCGGGATCTGGGGCGCATTGGCGAGGGCCAATACCGATGTCCGAACGTCAGCACCGATCGCGTACGCCACCGCCAGCGCAGCCAAAGAATTGTATACATTGAATCTTCCTATCAATGGAAGTCGAACCAGGTAACTTTTCTCTTTCGCGTTTAATTGGTAGGAAGTTCCGTTCATTTCCACCTTGAAGTTACTCGCCCGGAATTGCGCTCGAGCACCCATTCCGTAAGAGATAATCGGAAGATCTTTGCCGAATCGGGCAGACAGTTGTTGTCCGTACGGATCGTCAATGTTGATTACTGCGGCCCTCTCCTTTTTTGGGTTGTCCCGCACGCTCTCGAACAAGCGCGCTTTTGCTTCGAAGTAGTCTTTCATCCCGTGATGAAAGTCCAGATGGTCCTGCGTCAGATTAGTAAAAGCGCCAACATCAAATGCAATTTCGCTCGCCCGCCCTTGACTTAACGCGTGGGAGGAAACCTCGAGAACAACGTTCCGACAACCCGCCTCGACGCACTGGCTCAAAAGTTCTTGTAAATCAAGCGACTCCGGCGTGGTGCGCTGGGCCGGCAGCACACGTTCGCCAATCTCGTATCGGACCGTGCCGATCAGACCTGTGGATTGGTTTGCACGTTCAAGCAGGTGCTTAACAAGGAAAGTCGTGGTGCTCTTGCCGTTCGTGCCTGTTACTCCGATCACCTTCAGCCTGCGGGACGGGTCGCCGTAATAAGTCGCCGCCAGCCGGGCCAGCGCCTCACGTGAATTTGGCACCACGATCATTGTCGCCCGCTTTGAAAGACCGGGCTTCTCTCCGACTATCGCAACGGCTCCTTTGTCGACTGCTTGTTCGATGAATGAATGACCATCAAAAGACGAGCCTCGCACCGCAACAAAAAGATTCCCGGGCCCTACCCGGCGCGAATCGTAGCGGAGGCCGGTTATCTCTCGATCAACCGGACCATCTATTGATATCGCTCTTAACCGCTGAATTAGGTCTGCCAGTTGCATGATGCTTGCACTAATCGCGATTCCGCTCGGATAAAGCCACTTTTTTCGAACCGTTCGTGAGCTGTGCGGGAGGAACGTCTTCTGTGGGCCGGAGATCAAGATAACGCGCCGCTTTCTCGGCGATTCTTGCGAAAACCGGACCTGCGACGGTACCACCGAATGCTTCCCCCTGCTTCATCGTCGGATCGTCCAGGAGCACCAGCAAAGCGAATTTCGGATCGTCTGCCGGCATGAACCCGACGAACGAGGTGACATAACGGCCAACCATATAACCGCCTCGGGGATCGACCTTTTGCGCAGTTCCCGTCTTTCCAGCAACACGAAATCCTGGTACTTCCGCCCTTTGGGCTGTGCCTTGTTTGCTAACAACGTCCTTCAAAGCTGATACGATCTTGACAGCTGTCTCGGCGGAAATGACGTCACGGACCATCTCCGGAGTAAAACTGGCCACTAAACGCCCGGTCTGGTCTCTTATTTCAGAAACAATCATTGGCTTCATCAGTTTACCTCCGTTAGCGATACTTGACATCGCTGTAACCATTTGCAACGGAGTGACTGCCACCGATTGGCCCATGGGAATCCGGGTGATATCAAGCTTGCTCCAGCGGTGAGGCGGATTGACCAGACCACTAATCTCCCCGCTCAACGCAATCCCGGTCCTCTCTCCAAAACCGTAACGCCGAATGTACTCGTACAGCTTCGTCTCGCCAAGCTGCAGCGCCAGTTTGGCCACGCCGATATTGCTGGACTTCATCAACACTTGATGAACCGTCAAAACCCCCATCGGGTGCGCATCACGCAGCACTCGCCCCGCATACTGAAAGTGTCCGTTCTCGCAGAACACTGTCGTATCGGGTGTCACAAGTTTCTCTTCGAGCACAGCAGAAGTAGTAACGATCTTGAATGTCGAGCCGGGTTCGACCATGTCCACAATCGAACGATTTTTCTCCTGATCCGGTGCTGCTTCACCGGGTTTGTTCGGGTCAAACGTAGGACGGCTCGCCATCGCCAGGATTTCTCCGGTCTGAGGACGCATCATGATGGCGGAAGCATCCTTGGGCTTAAACTCCGCGCATGCCGCGTCCAATTCGGCTTCGAGAATATTCTGTAGGCTGAGGTCAATGGTGAGCTTCACGTCACAGCCGTCTCTGGCCGCCCTTTCCTGTCCGCGATAGGGCACTAATTCTTTGCCCGTCCTATCCGTCTCGATGTAACGAAAACCGTCGGTGCCCTGCAGAAAATCCTGCATCGTGCGCTCGATCCCCATCGTTCCGTTGTGATCGTGATCAACAAACCCGATCACCTGCGAAAGCATCTGCCCATTCGGGTATACCCGAACAAAGTCCTGATCAAAATAGATTCCGCGCAAGTTCGCGACGCGGAGAGATTCCTTGATCTTTTCGGCCGTCTCCTCCGGAATCTCCGCCTTCAGAACTATGTGTTTGCTGCCTTTGCCGCTCTGGCTCAGCTTAGATGCGATGTCGCGCGGATCCATTTCAAGCTGATCCGCGATTGCCGCTGCCACAGCCACCGGATCCCGAATATGCGACGCGTCTGCAACGACGGTCTTGACCGGGATGTTTTCTGCAAGAGGCTCGTTATGAGAGTCTCGGATGATACCACGCCTGGCATAGATTATCTGTTTATGGTTATGTTTTTCCGCAGCAAGCGTCGTGAACTTCTCGTGCTGTACAATCTGTAGATCGATCAGGCGAAACGAGTAGACACTGAATAGGCCGACCAATCCAAAACAGACCGTGACGGCGCGCGCTTGTGCATTTCGAATCATTGGTTAAAGCCGCGATTGGAGACGACCCTCAACTCATCTCCGATGCCATCGTGGCGCTGGTTAAGGCGAACGATTTGATCACTGGCAATCGGCACGAGGCCGAGCGAATTCTTGGCCAACTTCTTTTCGAGAATACCTCGCGAACTGAGCTGTGTAATTTGCACACGGACAGCCTCGTTGGCAGTTCGGATTTCAGTGAGCTCGTGCTCCAATCGACGTTGAATCTCTCCATACTGCTGGAGCTGATTCTTCAAATAGACATAGGACAATCCGGCGGTGGCCAGAATTGCCGTGCTGACAACTACCTTAAAGATAGAAGCAACCTTGATAGAATATGTGATGTTGCTGCGGTTACGATTCATTACTGATCCCTTCAATGACCCGCAGCTTCGCACTGCGAGCACGTGAGTTTTGTCGTACTTCTTCCTCGCTCGGCTCAATCGGCCGAGACGTTATCAACCGAAAGGCGTGCGCAGGATTTCTCCGCGGCGCCGGCCACTCAGGCCTGTCAACCCATTCCTGACTAACTTCTCTAAAATAACGTTTTACGATACGATCCTCCAAGGAGTGAAAGGTAATGACGACCATTCGCCCCCCGGGCTTTACCGTATCGCTTAGCTCGTGCAGTGCGCGCTCCAGAACGCTTAACTCCGCGTTTACCGCGATGCGGAGCGCCTGGAAAACCTTCGTGGCGGGATTCTTCGGCCCTCGTTTGGGGATGATCGACTCCACCGCCCTCACTAAATCTTGCGTCGTCTGAAGCGGAACCCTCGTCCGCACCTTCACCAGATGCGCCGCCAGACGCCGCGCGGCCGGCTCCTCCCCGAATTCGTAAAAAATCTGTGCCAGCTCTGCCTGCGAACCATGGTTCACTATATCTGCTGCTGTCCGCTGGACCTGCGGCCCCATGCGCATGTCCAGCGGCCCATCCCCCAAAAAACTAAAGCCGCGGGAAGGAGTATCAAGCTGATGCGACGAAATACCGAGATCGAGAAGAATACCGTCAAATTCAGTCACGCCGAAACTCTGCAGCCGATCAGTTAGGTCAGCGAAATTCGACTCGACAAACCGAACCCGACTTGAAAAGGCGGCAAGCCGCCTTGAGGCTTCTGCCAAAGCCTCAGGATCCTGATCGCAAGCGATCACCGACGCGCCCGCTTCCAACAATGCCAGAGAGTGGCCGCCACCTCCAACTGTCCCATCCAAAAAGATCTTCCCTACCGCCGGTTGAAGCGCCGAGATAGTCTCACCCAAAAGAACCGGCACGTGAAAACGGCTTCCGGCACTCTGTCCTTCGCCAGGCATGTATTTCTCGTCAATTAACGTGATCATCTCGCCCTTTCAGTCCAGTTGCCCTTCCAAAAAAAAGCCTGCAAATCGTCTTCATCGATTAGATCCCAACCCGTTCCAGCAAGTAACTGAACGTCGGGGCCTCCTCTTCCGTCGTCTTTTGCCAAACCTCCGGACTCCAGATCTCGAATCTGGAGTAATTCCCGACGAGCACCACTTCGCTCCGCAAATTCAGCGGTTTGCACTGCTCGTCTGGAAGCACGATTCGTCCCTGCTTATCACTGGTGACATGTTGCGCCCGGGAAGAAAATTGACGGATAAATCTGCGCCTCTCAGCTGGTGCCAAACTCTCGTCATGCTCCACTTTTTCTGCTAAGCGCTTAAACTCCCCCGGGGGCATTACCATCAAAAATCCTCCCTCCAGGTTGGGGATAGAAAAGAACTCGTCTACCTCGCCCCGACGCCAGCGCGACGGGATGGTAACGCGATTCTTCGCGTCCATCGCGTGCCGGAATTCTCCGGTAAATATCGGCTGCTCAATCTGAGGCGACTCCATCGGCAAATTATGGTCCAGCGAACCACTTTACTCCATAACGCCCCACTTTTACCCGCCAGACGCCATTCGGGTCAATTAAATTCGACACAGAACAAACAATTCACTTGCCGAATCGCGAAATTTTTGTCTACAAGGCGTCGGTTGTTAGCCGGATGGATTAGTCGTCAACTGCATCTTGGCATGAATGATGACGACCGCAGCCGGTCGCAACGCGCTCCCGCGCGATCCGGCGTTCCACGTGCGGAAACTTCCTTTCGCTGATAACACGCCCGCCCTTATCCTTAGATCCCTTTTTATGCGCTGTTCACGTTCTATGGACAAGCAACGCCGGACGCGCGGGAGCGCATCCCTACCCCACCTGCACGCGCGAGGGCTCCCTCTCACCTCTCACCCCCTCACCCCCGGACCTGACCCGTACCCTCTACGAGATACTTATAGCTCGTCAGCTCTTCTAAGCCCATCGGACCGCGCGCACGAAGCCGATCAGTGCTGATTCCGATTTCCGCCCCAAAGCCAAACTCGCCACCATCGTTGAACCTGGTCGAGGCGTTCCAGAACACCGCCGCAGAGTCGACCTGGTGCAAAAATTTTCGAGCAGCTGCATGATCCTCGGTAACTATCGCATCGCTGTGATGCGAACCATATTTTCCGATATGCTCTATCGCGTCTTCGAGGGTATGGACCGTTCTGATCGCAAGGATCAGATCCAGGTATTCGGTGCTCCAATCTTCCTCCGTTGCTGGTCGCACCTTGGACCCCAGAATCTCTTGGGTCACAGCGTCACCCCGGAGCTCAACGCCCCGCTCCCATAGCGCACCCGCGCACTGTGGCAGGAATTGGCGAGCGATCTCGTCGTGAACCAGCAACGTTTCGATAGCATTGCAGACGGCTGTTCGCTGGCATTTGGCGTTGACCACAATCCGTTCCGCCATGCGAAAATCTGCCGCTCGGTCCACGTATACCGCACAAATCCCGTCGAAATGCTTAATTACTGGCATACGCGCCGCAGAGGTGACCGCCTCAATCAAGGAACGACCTCCCCTCGGAATGATCAAATGAATATAGCGATCAAGCTGCGCCATTAGCGTGACAGCCGCCCTGTCGGTGCCGGGCACAAGCTGGACTGCGTGTTCGGGCAAGCCGGCATCCTGACATCCACGGTTAACCGCCTCCGCTAAGGCCATGTTCGATCGAATTGATTCAGAACCACCCCGCAAAATCACGGCATTGCCAGCCTTGAGGCAAAGCGAAGCTGCGTCACTCGTGACATTTGGGCGAGATTCGTAGATGATCCCAATGACTCCAATCGGAACGCGAATCTTCGAGATTTTGAGGCCGTTGGGCCGCGACCACTGCTTTAGCACTTCCCCCGCCGGGTCTTTGAGATTAACGAGCTCCCGGACGCTGTTGGCGATCGTCTGAATTCTTTTGGGGTCCAACCGGGTCCGATCAAGCATCGCTGAACTCAAGCCGCGTTCAGAACCTGCTCTTAAATCGCCCTCGTTCGCGGCGAGAATTGCCCCCGTCTCTTCGTCGATTCGACGGGCTATCGCCAGCAAAGCCTCGTTTTTTGTTTTGCTTGTGGCTTGAGCGAGAATCAGACTCGCCGATTGCGCTCGCTGTCCAATCTGCTCAAGAGTTTGTAATAGGTTTAATGTCATTTTCTTGCCGGAAATTGGGTGCCGGCTGGCTTGCCGGCCACTGCAGCGGCAAGGACCCCTGCCTCGAACCCGCTTGCGATCACACTGGGAATTCCGGATTGGAAAGCCATTTTTGCCGCCTGAAGCTTCGTAATCATTCCGCCCGTCGAAAGAATCCCGGTCTCGTTACTCGCCAGATGAACCACCGCGTCGATATCCGTTACTTTTGAAATCAGCTTTCTCTGGTTGTCCAGCAAACCCTCCACGCTGGTTAAGATCACAAGTAAATCCGCTTGAGCAAGGATAGCCACCTCCGCAGAAAGACGGTCATTATCCCCGAACTTGAGTTCTTCGACGGCCACAGAATCGTTTTCGTTGATGACTGGGACGACATTCCCGAAGCGAAGCAGACGCTCCAAGGTGTTCCTTGCGTTCTGGTACCGGGTGCGACTGTCTATATCCTGATGGCTCAATAGTAACTGGGCCACATGAAGTCCGTGTCGCTGAAAGCATGCTTCATAGAGTCGCATCAGGCGAGATTGACCAATCGCCGCACAGGCCTGGATAGATGGTAGATCTTTCGGGCGTTGGGGCAGACCCATCAACATCAATCCGGCGCCTACCGCTCCGCTACTGACCAGGAGACATTGATGACCAGCCCGTATCAATTCCGCAACTTCTGTAGTAAGCCGTCGAAGTTGCTTGGGATTCAATGAACTCCCGGTCGATTTCGTAAGAATTCCGGTCCCGAACTTAATCACAATCCGCTTCCGCTTATCCGACATACAAGGCCCGTATATATCGCCATGGGTTGACCAAAATGCTAGTACCAGCTGATAGATAAGCGAAGGAAACCGCGTGCATATTCTCACCATTATTCGCAGACAAGCCGAAACACGGCCCGGTCACTTGGCCTTCTCAAGTCTTGACGGAGGTGAACGCGTGACCTACCGGCAACTTATCGGGCGCGTTGACAGCGTGGCTCAGTGGCTGACTGAACGCGGATGTCGCGGAGGCGAAAGATGCGGCCTGATGCTGGCGGACGGAGCAGATTTCCTTCAATCAGCTTTAGGTGTATTCAAAGCAGGCCTCTGCCTTGTCCCGATCGCGACATTTTTGCCCGAGCAAGAGAAGGATTTCATAATCAAGGCGGCCGGGGTGCATTGGCTGCTCCAGGAGGAGTATCGTTTGTATCGGTTGCCATTTGCAAAGCCCGTTGACGATCGGAACGACGAGGAGTTCAGCGCGTGCGACCCGGCGTATATTCGTTTCACCTCCGGCACTACGGGGCTTCGCAAGGGGATTCTACTAGGGCACCAAACGATTCTGGATCGTTTAGACGCCGCGAATGCGATATTGCAGGTCAACTCCGATGACAGGATCTGGTTTGCTCTGCCGATGGCTGACCATTTTATTGCCTCTCTACTGCTTTATCTTTCCCGCGGTGCGACCGTGCTCACTGCTTCGAGCAGCGCAAACCGGCGGCAGATTGCTCACGGCTATCGCCCCACAATCATTTACGGTTCGCCGGACTTTTACCAGGATCTCATCGAATCCGATATCGGAGCGCTCGATTCCGTGCGCCTTGCCATCTCCACTACTGCGCCTCTCCCGGCGCAAGTAGCCGAGGGTTTTGCAAGACGCTTCAGCAAGAATCTTAATCCCGCTCTGGGTATCATAGAAGTTGGTCTCCTGACGCTCAATACCAGAGCCGATAAAGTGGGCTCAGTTGGGCTCGCGATGCCCTCCTACGCCATCACTTTGGTCGGCAAAGACGGTAAGCGAATCGAAACAGGAGAGATCGGGGAACTGCACATCAATGGTCCGGGACTTCTCGTTGCCTACCTTGCCCCATGGCGCCCGGTCCGACTGCTTCTGAAGCAGTACGGGTATCCAACCGGCGATTTTGCCCGGATTGACAAGGACGGTTACATCTTTCTCGCCGGCCGCGGAAAAAATCGGCTGCAGATAAACGGGATTCAGTTTTTTTGCGAAGAGGTAGAGACAATTCTCAACACCTTGCCTGGAATTGAGGAAAGTCGAGTCTTCTTCGATTCGACGTCGCAGACGCTGTCTGCGGAGGTCGTGGGTTCGCCTGGCGCGACCGAACGCCTTTCAGAACTGCTTCTCCAGAAGATCGACCCACGGAAGGTTCCGAGACGCTTTCACGTCGTAGAAAACCTTCCGCGCACTCCAAGCGGAAAACTGCGCCGAACGTAGTGGCGTTCGGTGTTCGGGGTTCGGCGTTCGACGTTCGGCGGCGCAGTTTTGAGTGGCGGTGCCGTTCGTTACCGCTCATCGTGGGGCCACAACCAAAACTCCAAAATAGAACTCCTCCTCACCTCTCACCCCCACCCCTCACCCCTCACCCATGTCCATCGTCGTTCAGAAGTATGGCGGCAGCAGCGTCGCGGACGCCCAAAAGCTAAAAAAGGTTGCCGAGCGCGTCATGCAGACAAGTGCTTCCGGTCATGCAGTGGTCGTGGTCGTTTCGGCAATGGGAGACACCACTGACGAACTACTAGCGCTGGCGAAAACGATTTCGCCAAATCCCGACCGGCGCGAACTTGACATGTTGCTTTCGGCAGGCGAACGCATTTCGATGGCGCTCCTGTCCATGGCGATCCGAGAGCTTGGAGGGGACGCAATCAGTTTTACCGGAAGCCAATCGGGGATTATAACGAACGACCGCCACGTGGACGCGCGGATCATTGAAGTTCGCCCGTTCCGTGTGCAGGACGAGTTAGCTCGGGGGAAGATTGTGGTCGTCGCAGGTTATCAAGGTGTTTCGTACCGCAAAGAGATCACCACGCTCGGCCGTGGTGGGAGTGACACGACGGCTGTGGCCATGGCTGCGGCACTAGGAGCAGAATGGTGCGAGATTTGTTCTGATGTCGACGGTGTCTACACGGCTGATCCGCGAGTTGTTTCGCAAGCTAGGAGGATTCCCGTTCTTTGCTATGAGGAGAGCCAAGAACTAGCTGAGTCAGGCGCAAAGGTTCTGAATGCACAAGCTGTCGAATTCGCCAAAGAAAAAGGAATTTCGATATACGCCAGAGCTACGACGGGTCCATTGCCTGCAGAGGATCCGTCCGCAGACGGCACCGTGGTTCGCAAGTATGGACCGCGCCTGCCAGGTTCTGTCGTAGGGATAGCGAGCGAAAAGGAGGTTTTGATAGTTCAAAGCCGCGATGTGGATCGGTTACTGATCGTAATGGACGATTTAGGCGTCTCCGGGAAGCAACTCCACGTTACCACCGCGGGGACCGAACAGGATGGTCTTACGATGGTGGTGTCGAAAGAGAATCTCCACCAGGCAGCCAAGCTGGAGGTCGCCATCAAGACCCTTCCGGTGCGCTGGAATGATTCGGCGGCAGCTGTCAGCATAATTGGCGCCGGAATTACGGCATCGCATAGCAAGGTCCTTCAAGGCTCGCAAGCCCTGCGCGAGCTAAACGTGCGTTGTTTCGGGATAGCCACCTCGTCGTTCCGGGTGACCTGGCTGGTGGATCGAAAACGGGTGGAAGAAGTGGTTCGACTGTTTCATCACTGCTTCGTCGAGAGTCCGAGATCAACGGTTCCCTAACCCGCAAAAATCACGCGAAAGCCGAAACGACGAGATCATTGCGGGTTAGCAAGATCTATCAGGATTTGCGAGCGATGCAGGCTAATTGGATCGTAGAAAAAAATAAACCAGCTCGATCAGAGGGGGAACACGTTCTGGGGGCCAATCGAGCTGGTACAAAAGAATATTCAGCGGTTGACTGTTCATCAACTGATTTTTTTGCCATTTTCAAACATAAATGGATCGGCTAAGGCATTTGATCAAAGCAGTTATAATCCCCAGAACCTCTGGAGATCGCACGACATTGCAACTTTTGTGTTGCTCTCTTTCCAGCGCCGATGAACCGTGATCAGCATCTAAGAAGATGTTCCATCCCCAGAGCTATCTAGCCACCAAGGAACTCACCGACCGGATTTTCCAAGAAGCTTTCGGCGATGCAGAACCCGGTCCTGCCAAAGATTTGATCCCATTTTCCTTCGACCTTTTCCACGGACGCAACCCGCGATTTCAGGCATGCGATACGGCATTTCATGATTTTGATCATACAATGCAGGCAACCGCCGCGGTCGCCGAATTGTTGGCTTCACACCGGCGCAATCCTGTTATTTCCTCTCTGACACAGCGGGATTGGGAGCTGGCCATCGCTGCCGTTATTCTCCATGACACAGGTTACCTGAAATTTCGCGATGATCTCGACGGCTCTGGCGCAAAGTATTCCGCGATCCACGTCGGACGGAGCTGTTTCTTTGCCTGGGATCTGTTGCCGGCCTTCGGTTTCAATCGCGACGAGCTACGCCGAGTCCAGAACGCAATCAGCGCCACTGCGATATCCGAACGCATGGAGGACATCCCGTTTCGCGACTCTTGCGAGTGGTTGATCGGAGCGATCGTTGCAACTGGAGACATGCTTGGACAGATGGCCGCGGAGGACTATCCGGAACGGCTGGCTGGATTGTATCTGGAATTCCGCGAAGCAACACATTTCTCTCGATTTCAAAAGACGAGCTTTGCCGTGCACAAAAACCTCCTTGATCTGCTGGAAGGCACCGAAAAATTTTTTAACGGATACGTCATGCGTATGCTCGAAAGGGAGTGGAATGGAATTTACCGCGTTCTTGATGACCGGAGAGGCAAGAACTGTTACATCGAACGTATTCGTGCCAACATTTCTCGAGTAAACCTCATGGCCCGTTCCTTGGCTTCCAGCCACCGCGAACCGGTCGCCAGAAGATTTTAGCGATCGGGTCGGGTCACGGCGATTGCGCACCGTGACCCTCCCACACCACCGGACATGCCGTTTTCAGCATCCGGCGGTTGAACCTCGTAGCTCGCTTTCTGTAGTCGGAACGCGGCGGCTTA
>Ga0074044_10004715_pt1 | contig 11237 bp, 12 predicted proteins | sample BogForMeECP23OM1_FD_94443 | JGI IMG/M metagenome (GOLD analysis project Ga0074044, IMG submission 94443) | Bog forest soil microbial communities from Calvert Island, British Columbia, Canada - Bog Forest MetaG ECP23OM1 | ecosystem: Environmental > Terrestrial > Soil > Wetlands ...
CATTAATGCGACAAATTCGTCCTGTGATTATTTGCTGTACTCCGGTGGGTTCTAGCAAACACATAGGGAGCGCCGTTACTAGACTATCAACTGGCATTAACAAATTTATGACTTGATCGGCAGCAATTGTTTCAATTGCATTGAAACTGACAGCCGACGCTATATCGAACCCTCCGACAATGATTCTGCGCAAAGCGGCCAGCATTGCGCCACAGCCAAGTTCGCGACCAATGTCTTCTGCCAGCGCACGCACATAGGTTCCACTACCACAATGCACCCGGAGGTGTAAACGGTCCATGTGATAATCCAATAATTGAAGATCGTAAATTATTATCATGCGTGGTTCGACCGTTACTTCTTCACCCGCCCTTGCATAAGCATAAAGCGGTTTGCCGCGATGCTTGACTGCGCTATAACGGGGTGGCGTCTGAGAAATAGTGCCGACGAATCTCTGAAGGGTTTCCTTTATCTTCGGCAAGCTAACATTTACCGGCAAGCGGGTCACGATCTCTCCCTCGGCATCGCCGGTCGTCGTCGTCATTCCAAGCATAATCTCTGCAAGATAGACCTTATCAGCAAGAAATGCGTTTGAGGAAAACTTGGTTGCTTCTCCAAAACATAACGGCAATAATCCGCTCGCCAATGGATCCAAAGTTCCGCTATGTCCCGCTTTCATGGCACACAACAAATGTTTCACTCGCTGCAAAGCGGCATTGGAAGTAATGCCGGTCGGCTTATCCAGCAATAACACCCCATCAACCGGTCGACGGGTGGTGGAAAATCTTCTCGACATCATCCGTAACTATCGTCGCTTTCTGGGCATCCGTTTCACAGGAGGTGGCATTAGTGCCTCATCAATCAGATGAGATAAGCGTACGCCACGTTCGACAGACTCATCATAAACAAAATGCAGGTGGGGAATGGAGCGAAGTGAAAGGCGGTGAGCAAGCTCACTTCGCAAGAAACCTGACGCATGGTTAAGACCCGCTACTGCAGCAGCAATCTGCTCGCTGTTTCCGAGAACCGTAAAAAAAACCTTGGCGTGTGAATAATCCGGGCTGACATTGACTTCGGTCAACGTCACCATTCCCACCCTCGGGTCTTTTATTTCGAGCCGAATCAGCCCCGCCACTTCACGCTGGATGAGTTCGGCAACTTGTAATGTACGCGGAAAATCACGAGGCATCGATTCACAACGTACGTGCTATCTCTACCGTTTCATAAATTTCTAACCGATCGCCCACCTTCAGGTCGTCAAAATTCTTGACCGACAAGCCACAGTCGAAGCCCGCCTTGACTTCCCGTACATCGTCCTTGAACCGTTTGAGCGACACGAGTTCACCGGTATAAATCACGACATTGTCACGCAACACACGTACCATGGAACTACGGCGTACCAGCCCTTCCAGCACCATGCAACCAGCTACCATGCCGACTTTCGATATTTTGAAAATATCTCGCACCTCAACCAGCCCGAGGACGTTTTCCTTCTTTTCCGGGGATAGCATGCCTGACATCGCTGCCTTGACTTCATCAACCGCCTCGTAAATAACATTGTAATAACGAATATCTACCCCTGAAGATTCTGCCAGTTTACGTGCGTCAGTATCGGCACGGGCGTTGAATCCGATGATAATTGCTTTTGAGGCCAGCGCCAGATTGACATCCGATTCAACAATGCCTCCAACTGCACAGTGAATAATGTTGACTTTGACTTCATCCGTAGAAAGTTTCTGCAAAGCATGGGACAAGGCCTCGTAAGATCCCTGCACATCGGCCTTAACGATTAGGTTTAATGTCTTGACGCCGCCATCACCTAGGTGGCTGAACATGTTTTCGAGCTTATTTGACTGCTGCCGCGCAAGCTTGACGTCACGAAATTTTCCTTGACGGAACAATGCAATTTCGCGCGCCTTGCGTTCATCCCCCAGTACAATCACTTCTGACCCGGCTGCTGGCACGTCCGATAATCCTTGAACCTCAACCGGGAGCGATGGTCCGGCTTCGCTCAATGCTTTACCATTTTCGTCGAGCATCGCCCGCACCCGTCCGAATACCGCGCCGGCAAGCACTACATCGCCGCGTTTGAGCGTGCCCGATTGTACCAACACGGTCACAACTGGCCCGCGGCCTTTGTCCATCCGGGCCTCAATGATGACGCCTTTCGCAGGCGCGTCTCTCGGAGCCTTAAGTTCAAGTACTTCTGCTTGCAGTAAAATGCTTTCAAGCAACTGATCAACTCCCTGTCCACTCTTGGCCGAAACCGGCACAAACATGGTATTACCGCCCCACTCCTCAGGAACCACTTCTTGTCCCGCTAAATCCTGCTTGATGCGTTCTGGGTTTGCTTCAGGTTTATCGATTTTGTTAAGCGCGACCACTACCGGTACTTTGGCAGCTTTTGCGTGATGGATTGCCTCGATAGTTTGCGGCATCACGCCATCGTCGACAGCAACCACCAGCACTACCAGATCAGTAACTTTGGCACCACGTGCTCGCATTGCGGTGAATGCTTCATGGCCTGGAGTATCGAGAAAAGTAATCATACCGCGCGGAGTTTCAACGTGATACGCGCCGATGTGCTGCGTGATGCCTCCCGCCTCGCCGCTGGCTACGCGAGTACGTCGGATATAGTCGAGCAGCGACGTCTTGCCATGGTCGACATGCCCCATTACGGTGACTACCGGCGCACGGGGTTCAAGCAAAACCTGTTCATGTTGCTGATCTTCAGAAAGAAAAGCGTCTGGATCGTCAAGCTTGGCACGCACCGCCTTGTGCCCCATCTCCTCAACAACAATCATCGCTGTATCCTGGTCAAGGACTTGGTTAATCGTGACCATGTTGCCGAGTTTCATCATCGTCTTGATGAGTTCAGCCGCCTTGACCGACATTTTCTGCGCCAATGCTGAAACGGTGACTGTTTCTGGCACGGCTATTTCACGCACGATCGGCTCGGAAGGGGCTGCGAACGTATGTTGCTGGTCGTTGTTCGCCTCACCTTCATGTTTGGCATGGCGCTCTTTGCGTTGACGCCAGCCCAGACCACCGCTGATATCGCCGCGCAACTTGATGCTGCGACGCTTTACAGTTTCATCTTTCCAAACGATTTGTTTGGTGGGCTTTTTGGCCTTTTTTTCTGTTTTTAACTTATCCCCAGGCTTCGGCTGTGGTCGATGCAGCGTGCCCTCAGAAAGTGGCACCTCAGTTACTGGCTGTGTAGTTGTTTGGACTAATCCCGAATTTTCCGCAGCTTCCACCGCAGGTACACCATCGGCTTCTACCGATTTCTTGCGACGTTGACGCGTTTGCTTCAGATGCGCATCTTCGCTTTGGCGCGCAATCAGTTCGGCCTGCTTCTGAGCTTCCACCTCACGTTTCGCAACTTGCTCTGCATCCAGAATAGTGGTCTTTTGTTCGATGGGTTCTGGAACATCCCTTTTTACAAGTACGCGTTTCTTGCGAACTTCGACCTGAATCGTGCGCGACTTACCGGTGCTATCGGCTTTTTTGATCTCCGTTGTTTGTTTTCGAGTTAGTGTTATTTTAGTTTTATTTTCTTTGGCCCCGTGCGCTTGGCGCAGGTAATCAAGTAATTGTGTCTTATCTTTTTCGGACAATACAGTATCTTCAGCCAGCTTTTTCTTGATGCCAGCCGTTTGCAACTGCTCAATCAGAAGATCAATCGGCAGCCCTAATTCTTTAGCAAACTGTGTAATGCTAATTTGTGCCATGAAAAATCCTACAAATCAAGCAAACCACGGTGCGCGGGCAATTATAATTAATTGCTTGGCCCGTTCGACGTCTAGCCCTGTCATCTCCACCAAATCATCGGTTGCGAGATCCGCCAATTCTTCTTTAGTGATGATGCCTTTTTCCGCCAGCAACCGCGCGGTTTGGCTGTCCATGCCTTCAAGGGTCAGTAAATCTTCAACATCATGTTCCAGTTTTTCTTCAGTTACGATTGCCTGTGTCAATAAAGAATTGCGTGCCCGACTTCTTAACTCATTAACGGTGTTTTCGTCGAAAGCTTCAATTTCGAGCATTTCATTGAGTGGAACATAAGCAACCTCCTCAAGTGTACTGAAGCCTTCCTGCACCAAAATATCTGCCACTTCCTCATCAACATCAAGTTTTTCCATAAACAAATTACGTATACCTGAAGACTCTTCCTCGCTCTTCTTCTTCGATTCTTCGACCGTCATCAGATTAAGTTCCCAACCGGTAAGTTCGCCTGCCAAGCGTACATTTTGGCCAGTGCGACCGATTGCCTGGGCAAGATTCTCTTCATCAACAACGATATCCATGGCGTGTTTATCCTCATCCATTGTGATTTTGCTCACCTCTGCCGGCGCCAGTGCATTAATCACAAACTGAACCGGCTCCTCCGACCACAATATGATGTCAATGCGTTCGCCCCCGAGCTCCGAAGTCACCGCCTGCACACGGGAGCCGCGCATGCCCACACAGGTGCCGATCGGGTCGATGCGTGAATCATTCGATTTAACTGCGATTTTGGCCCGCGATCCCGGATCCCTTGCGGCAGCCTTGATTTCAATTAATTTATCCTCAAGCTCTGGAACTTCCAGTTCAAATAATCTGACCAGAAATTCCGGGGTAACACGAGACACTATAATTTGTGGACCGCGGCTGGTTCGGTCAATTTTCCAGAGACAAGCCCGCACCCGGTCGCCGGGGCGCAAATTCTCCCGCGGGATCATTTGATCTCGTGGTAACCTGGCTTCCACACGGCCAGACTCTACAATAGCGTCGCCTCGTTCCATGCGCTTGATAACCCCGGTCACCAGATGTTCGCCGCGCTCCAGAAAATCATTGAGAATCTGCTCGCGTTCGGCATCGCGGATTTTCTGCAATATCACCTGCTTCGCGGTCTGGGCACCGATGCGCCCAAATTCCACCGCTGGCAACGGTTCTTCAATAAAGTCGCCGGGCTGAATATCGGGGTTTTTCTTTTGTGCTTCGGAAAGCGTTATCTGCTGCTCTGTCGACTCCAATAATTCATCTGATACAACCTGCCAGCGCCGGAAAGACTGGTAATCACCGGTAACCGGGTCAACCGCCACTCGCACGTCGATACCGTCGTGGAAGCGCTTTTTAGTTGCTGAAGCAAGCGCCTGTTCAAGCGCACCAAGAACAATATCCTTATTGACGTTTTTTTCCCGCGCCAGCGCATCGACCAACAACAATATTTCACGACTCATCTCAGGCCTCTAAATGTTCGGTATCAATCGCGCTTTTTCAAGATTGGTCAAATCGAAAGGCAGCAACTTGCCGTCTACTTCCAAATTCAATTTTCCGTCACTCACAGTGCGCAATACACCGATGAAATTCCTTTGTCCATCCAGCGCGACACGTAGTTTGATCTGCGCTTTCTCCCCAGCAAACCGAACAAAATCGCCCTCTTTTTGCAAAATTCTGTCAAGCCCCGGAGACGAAACCTCCAATCGGTCGTAATCTACATTTTCCACCGCAAATACCCGTGACAAATGACGACTGACATTGGCACAATCATCTACCCCTACTCCCACCCCATTCGGTTTATCAATGAATACCCGAATCAGACGCCCTTTGGACGAGCGCTCCCAACTGACTACCTCGTAGCCCAGCCCCGTGACCACCGAATCAAGCAATCCAGAAAAATCCATAACTCTCTAACTATAAACAAAAAATGGGCTTTCAGCCCATTTCTATAAACATTTAACATTTTAGCAAACTATGGGTAATTTTGAAAGCAGGCGAGCTACATATTAGATTTGCTTGATTAAACCCGATCTACCGGCAACCGGACTATGTGGCGTTTGAATTCTGGACGAGAACTGCCTTGGAAATCTAACCATCATGAGAAAATGGCCCCTATAAAAAACCTTGCTTCTTGCATTTTTTCAATGTTAGAATTTTGTGTTAGATAACCTATAACTAAGCTACAAATTTGATTTGATGCTGGTCAAACATACACATTATAAGGGGGTGTAAAATGCTTGAAACGGATACAACAACTATTGAAGTTCTCTGGATGTACGTGGGTTGGTTTGCAGCCATATTTACAATGGTTTACGTCCTGATGAAGAAAAATTCCTGATCTGGATTTATACAAATAATTAAATGACGTGGGGCGCAGGATGATGCTCCGGTCTCTTAAAGGGGGGAGTAACAGATGGGTAAATGTATATACGTTTCAGTGCCATTATTTTTAGCAATGTTGGCGCTGTCAGGAACAGTCTTTGCAGAGGGGGTGACTGCGAGCATTGCCAATGGAAAAAACATCTATACCAATGGCAAAGAAGGGGCGCCTGCATGCATGACCTGTCATGGCGAGAACGCGATGGGAATGGATGCGATGGGTTCACCGCGACTGGCCAGTGTAGGTTATGTATATATTGTCAAACAACTCACTGAGTTTGCCGCTGACAAGCGCACTGACACCACCATGGGTGTGATGAACGGCTTTGCAAAAGCACTTACTGCGCAAGATATTCGTGACCTTGCAGCTTATGAAAACACCGTGGAAAAAGCGGGCGCAACTCCTGACCTGTCGGATCTTAAGGCGCTTAAAGCCGCGGGAACAACGGTTGGCGAGCCCTATCTTGGAAAGAGCATCGTTCTGTATGGAAAAACTGTTGTTCAGGACGGAGTAACGCATAACGTATCAGCATGCTCATCCTGTCATGGCTATGATGGCCGCGGTAGCGACCCGATTTATCCGAAGATCGGACAACAAAAATACGTGTATCTCATTAATCAACTGAAAAAATGGCATGACGAGTCGCGGACCAACGACCCGATGGGACAGATGCGCGCCATCGCAAAAAACTTGACGGAAGATGACATCAAAAACGTCGCTGCCTATCTTTCGCAAGCTCCAGAAGAAGTCTTGGGTAACTCATCCGTGCCGGATAATCAAACCGTTCTCAAAAATGTAGTAACCAAGTAACGCCATTTACAAATCATCCTTCAAAAAGCCGCAGGGGCCAAGCTTAAAAACGGCCCTACTCGCGGCGTGGCTTGTTATAGTATTTAAAAAACTCTAGGTAATACCCTGGCGGCCCCAATCCCGGGCTGCCATTCCATTCTGAAGCCTCGCAAATCAGAAACCCCAATTACTGTTGAAATCGGTTGGTGAAATTACAAAAATAATACCCCTACAGCCAAGATACTTCTCAAAATATCTTGTACCGCATTGATTTACTCAATCTGTTAAGTTGAAATCAACGAGGTCGATTGTGTCTTAGCTAGAGTAAAATGGCGGCAGCAAGACAAGTAAAAACGGTAAAGGTGGCTAAATGCAAGATAATAAGAAGCAACAAATGAAAACTGGGGAGAAAATACTGTTTGGGATTTTTGGTCTGTTTCTGTTGGCCACTGTGGTAGGTTTTATGATGCTTGAATACATACGACATACCAAAGAAACACCGATGTACCCAATCTCCAATCATTATGACTTTTCGAAGGAAGGACTGCGTGGTTCCACAATATTTCGGAAAAAAGGCTGCACCAATTGTCACCGGGCGCTAAGAGACGGCACCAATATGGGGGTTGTCCTTGATGGACTCGGTTCCAAGTATGGTTTCGATTATTTCTACAATTTCCTCAAAAACCCAGAGCAGACTTACAGAGCAAAAACCATCGACCATGGTCCCCGCCCCAAGGCGGCAGCATATGTGTCCTCTCTTCCCGATAGCGATCTAAGAGCAATTGCACAATTCCTCTCAGAATTGCGAGCAGATCCAGGTGCCGCCGATTCGCCGATACCCCCCGGAGAAAAGTCGACTTTTTTAGAATCCATTCTGCAAAGTCTGGCGCCATCTGGCTGGAAGAAAAATTTTAAGGATATTCGTGATGGAGCAACAGATAAAGAGGAGCGTCGTGATTCAGACCACTGAAACCATGTTTGATAATCAAGACCTTACCCGGTATACGTTGTGGTTTATCTACAGTTGCATCATTTATTCCATCATCGGGTTTTCATGGGGATCTTTAATGGGAGGGATTCCCGAATTTCGCCATTTTGTTAATTTCACTCCCCATGGGCATCTCATCGTGTTAGCCCACGCGCACATCAATTTGTTAGGATGGGTCGAAATGGCGATCTTTGGTGCTCTGTACTATGTGGTACCCAAGGTAGCCAAGGCACCAATCTACAGTATACGTTTAGTCAAGGTTCATTTCTGGATGCACAACATAGGACTCATTGGAATGGTGGTACTATTTTGCATCGCAGGTATCATTGGCGGCATATCGACGGCTGACGATGTTGAAACACAGGTAAGTCACTTGCTGGCCCTTGTTGGCATATTTGGAACATTGGTTCTGCTGGCAAATATTATCTGGGGTTATAATTTGTTCCGTACAAGTGCTGGCTGGGAAAAGCGTTGATGATTGGCAAACAAGCATGTCTGCTCGTAGTTTGTTGTATTGTTTTGGCAAACCTTGTTGGATGCGATGGTTTCAAACCAGGTTTGGCACCGGGCACCCGCGCTCCAAGCCTGCCAACCAAGACATTAGCCGATGTCGGTGGGGACTTCAGCAAAATCACGACTTATCATCAGCCCGATGAGCGCATGTATCAATATTCGGTTGATAAGGCATTGCAGGCTGGGAAACCCATTCTGCTGGAATTTGCGACTCCCGGTCATTGCACCGTCTGTGATGGGCAGTTGCAAATGCTTAAAGCGCTACTGGATAAATATCAAAATCAGGTCATATTTATCCACTTAGATCAGTATCAAAATCCTCAAGCATATAAGGCCTTCAAGATAATAGGCGATCCATGGACGGTCGTGATCGATAAAGGCGGCGTGGTGTGCTTCCAACGACCGGGGCGAATGCTGTACAGTGAAATGGAAGAGGCGATTAAGAAAGGATTGCCAAAAACGTAAACGCCCAACATACAATCCAGTGCGCCCATAAAAAAGCGGCAGGGCTGATCTAAACGTCAAAGATTTTCTAAGTCACAGATTTTCCCAGATTATTTTCAAATATTATGCCCTTAGATTTTAGTTATGGATGAAAAACATCTCAGTTTTCATTTGGTACAAGATTCAAAGGGCATGACTTGGGATTTACTGCTCTACATCCCGACGGTTGCTGTGCTTGCATCCATAGGAGCTAAATTATGGTACGGCGGCGACCATAATTTGGCGTACCTGCTGTCTTTTCTAGCAAGTTTTTTCTTTATAGCCGGAGCCAATCGTATCCTTAAAACGCGGCTGATGCTATTGCCAACAGCACCAATCTGCCTTGAAATTGATAAACATAACATCCGCCTAACTCAGCGCAATGGCCTAAAAATAGATTTGGTGAAGAATCAGCGCTTCTACTCAGACTACACGGGAAAATCATTTGGCATATCCGGCTTAGATAGCAGCGGAGCACGGCTTCAGTTCGTATTCCACAAAGGCCAATTTTCGGATGCCTCCCTGTATGACAGGGCTCTGGAAAGCCTGAGGCATAACTTCAAATAAAAGTCTTGATATAAAACACCGGTCTTTATAAAGTCGGCTAAGGAACTTATCGATTTTCAGAACGGCGTTGAATTACCTCCCTAACCATATAACCCATTACGCCGGACATAATCACACATGCTACAGTGATTAAAAGATATTCTATTTCTATGCTCACCAAACCGCCAACCAACATATGTATCGCATATCCCATCATGACCAAGGAGCTAATTGCAATTGCCAGATAGACTAATGCTTCCCTCATAAGCATTCTCCTTGTTTGCTCAGGGAATTGCAGGCGCATCGCCATGAGGAGATGCCCCTCTCATTTGAACGATTACACCGGAATTTTGCACGGCAATGGTTTCGGCCTTTTCACCACCCAACAATGCTAGATTGCGCACCAAGGATTGATTATCGGTATCTTGTGGGTCAAATATTAAGTAACTAATCCCATGCAGCATCGTTAGCAAGGTTTGCTCATCCTTCACAGACGGTGGTAAAGGTAATGTATCGCATTTGCAAGCCAGCATAGTACGGCCTGGCCATTGACTTGCAATACGTATCTGCTTATTCCCATCTGATCTGTCTCTTTGTTTTAGAAAATTATTATCTTCAACCAAGGTTTGAATCAATTTATCGCGTGGTGATAAAAAGCCCCGCTGCAATTGCTGATAGCGCATCTTGTCCGTAAACATAAACGTTGTGGAGATAACAAATAATAACGTCAAAGCTACCCCACGTTGGCTCAGAAATCCCCCTGATATGTCTACTCTTACTTTCAGCAATAAAGGAAAACCCCAGTATAAACAGACCATTAAAGCGAGCACGCTCCAAGCTTCATCAGCAACCGGTAAGCCCGCGATAAGACCGATCAACAAAGCCCGGCCTAGCAAATCGTTCCATAAACTAAGCCTCTGCTGCCAGACCACCAGAAGAAGCACCCCAAGTACCCCGCTTCCGACGGCTCCACGAATTCCGACCAGATCGCCTTCTATGGGTGAAGGCCCCAACACTAAGTCTGATAGGCTCCTGACTGGATTGGTAAGCCAGCCCATAGAGTGCCAACCCGAGGTCAACAACAAGGCAATCAGTACGGCTATGGTGATGCCGATAACAAAACTTTTTCTCCGTTCTTTATTCAAAGGTTGCCTGTACCACGACCATGCCAGTGCCACCGGATAAGCCAAGCCCGCTGGATGAAGTGTGGTACTCACAAGGCATAAGAATATTTGAGAAAAATATAGGCCACTGAATGCCCGGGGTTCCTCACGATAAAATCGATCCAACCATGAGCCAAATACGAAACAGCTCAACAAGTAAGGCGCAACACCAAGCATGTCGACCTGATCAATTATTGAAGGAGAAATCAGCAATAGCCCGGTAGCCAATAAAGCGCTTTCGGCGTCTCCATTGCGGAGCCGCCACTTGTAAATACTTAAAGCCACTACGGCCATAAAAATAACTGTAAATATCCTAGCCGCCAGTATGCTTCCCGTCCACAAAATCGCCACAGGTACAAAATATATTGCACGAAAATCTGGTACTCCAAGTGCTACCACCGGGGTTACGATCCGATCCACTACTGACCATGTCAATAACAACCCTCTGGCCGCACCTTCATCCACCCCATAAGCAGATTTTTGTAGTAGAAAATAAACCGCTACCCCCCACGCTGATAGCGTTAAATAAGCCCAATAGCGCCAAGGTATTCTGGAAAGAATGTTATCCATAGTCGAATTTTATGTAACAACCAATATATTTAGTTTGTAGCTGACG
>Ga0074044_10004716_pt1 | contig 11237 bp, 8 predicted proteins | sample BogForMeECP23OM1_FD_94443 | JGI IMG/M metagenome (GOLD analysis project Ga0074044, IMG submission 94443) | Bog forest soil microbial communities from Calvert Island, British Columbia, Canada - Bog Forest MetaG ECP23OM1 | ecosystem: Environmental > Terrestrial > Soil > Wetlands ...
CACCGAGAGGCAATAGGCCGTAGCCACAATCGGCAGCGCCACAACCATCCACGTTCCCAGGCCAATGCAGAATGTCGTGAAGGCGGGCAGTTGAAGACCTTGCCCCTTCAGCCTGACCATTGCGGGCAGTTGCAGGACCACCCAGACGAGCCAGCAAGCCATTCCGAAGAAGGCGAGAACGATTCCATGAGCGAGTTTGTTCATAAGATGTCTTCTAAGATTCGACTGTTATGGAGCAAGATCGTCACGCGGGCAATGAAGGAGACGACCGCAAGGAGCGGGGCCATTGACAAAGTCGCAGGCAAGCCCAGACAACCATAGTGTGGAGTGCGGCGGCAAGCGAAGCGCGACGCCGCTGTGCCACGCATCAACGATCCGCTGGGGCATCCCCTGCGACGCTGTGATCTACAGCGGCGTCGCGCTTCGCTTGCCGCCGCACTCCAAAATGTCCTTGGCGACGCCGCGGCTTCAGGCCGATGAAAGGGTTTGGTAGCACTCAGCACGTCCCCAGACCCGGCTGAAGCCGGGGTGTCAATTAGAGGTTGCGAGCGGGCTTGAAATGTCCGGCCGGTGGCTGCGCTGCTCGCTCTCGACAAGAACCGACCAGCCAATTAGTCTGCCGTCCGCTTAGTTGCACAGATTTGATTATGAATTCAGCACCCGCATTCACCCGTCGCCATTTCCTGCGCCAAACATCCACCGCCGTCGCCGCCGCTTTCGCTGCGCCTGCCTTTGTTCCGACATCGGTCCTGGGCAGGGCGGGCGCGATGCCACCCAGCGAGCGCATCACGATGGGGTTCATCGGCGTCGGCGGCCAGGGGGGCGGCCACCTGCTGGGCGGCGCGTGGACGTATGTGGCGGGCGGCTACGCGGGGCGCAAAGATGTCCAAGTGCTGGCGGTTTGCGATGTCTGGCGCGATCGGCGCGAGAACGCTACCAAGAAGGTCAATGACCACTACGCTGAAGCCTACGGCAAGGGTAACTACAAGTCCTGCGAGGCCTACACTGACTTCAGGCAAGTGCTCGACCGCGCAGACATTGACGCCGTGCTGATCGCGACCCCGGCCCACTGGCACGCGACGATGGCGGCCATGGCCGCTGCGGCTGGCAAAGACCTGTATTGCGAGAAACCGACTGCCGTGACCGTGCGCGAGAGCCAGGCCATGCTCGCGGCGGTGCGGCGTTACGGACGGGTCTATCAGGCGGGCACGCAACAGCGCAGCGAATACGACGGCAAGTTCCGCCGGGCTTGCGAATTCGTCCGCAGCGGCCGGATCGGCAAGCTTCAATCCATCTATGCCTACCGGGATGGCGGTGCGGTCTTCTGGCCGACGCGTTTCGGCGCGGCCAAGCCGGTGCCCGCGGACCTGGATTGGGACCTCTACTTGGGCCCGGCGCCCTGGCTCCCTTACGATGGCAACACCGGCGCTCACCGGTTTGACATTGGCGAACTCAACTGGGGCCAGCATCACTACGACATCGTCCAGTGGGCGGCGGCGGCAGACGAGACCGGGCCGGTGGAACTCTTCATGGAGAATGGCCGGTCCTGCTACAAGTACGCCAGCGGGGTGGTGGTCTATGGGAAGGACTACCCCGGCGAGCCCATAGGCAATGACGGCGGCGCTTGTTTCGTCGGCACCGAAGGCCGCATCGCGGTGGACCGGGACGCGCTCGTGTCCGACCCACCGGATGTCGTGCGGGAGCCGCTGCGGCCGGACGAGGTGCACCTCTACCGCAGCACTCGGCACGCCGATAACTTCCTGGAATGCATCCGCACCCGCAAGAAGCCGATCTGCGACGCTGACATCGCGCACCGGGCAGCGAGCGCGCTCCTGTTGGGCGGAGTCGTGAAGCAGTTGAACCGGCCACTCAAGTGGGACCCGCAGGCCGAGCAGTTCGTAAACGACGACGAGGCCAACCGAATGCTCTCCATCGCTAAACGTCCCCCCTGGTGCATCTGAAGCACCTTCGATCTGCGATTTGCTATGCGCGCTTTTCAACTCCATTGCTGAACCGGACCTTCTCATGAAACCAACCCTTCTCTTAACTTTGGCGTTCGCCGTGCTCGTGCCGGGGCTTCCCAGCACGGCCGGAGCTACACAGACCAACGAAGAGCAACAATTGGTTGCTGTCGTGCAGTCTGATCGGTCGCTCGGAGAAAAAGACGCCGCGTGCGCCCGGCTCAAACGCATCGGCACCGAGCAGTCTGTGCCGGCGCTGGCGGCGTTGCTGACCGATGAACAGCTTTCCCATTCGGCCCGCTATGCGCTTGAATCCATGCCCTCCGCCAAAGCCGGCCAGGCGCTGATTGACGCGCTGGGGAAGACCTCGGGCTTGACCCAGGTGGGCCTCATCAACTCGCTCGGCTTCCGGGCCGAGAAGCGTGCGGTGCCTGCCCTGGCGAAGCTTCTGACGGATCAGGACGCACACGTGGCGGCCGCCGCAGCTATGGCCCTGGGCCGGATCGGCACGTCGAAGGCCCTCGAAGTGTTGCAGCAAACCACAGCCAACTCCGCCGGGCCGGTCCACACCGCGGTGGTGGACGCCTGGCTGCGCGGCGCGAACGGCCTCCTTGCAGCCGGGAGCGCGTCAAAGGCGCTGCCTATCTTTCGGGTTCTTTATGACACGGAGAAAGCAGACGTGATCCGCACTGCGGCCTATCGGGGAATGATCCTCGCTTCCGGCAAGAAGGCGCTCCCACTGATGATCCATGCTATTCTGGGCAAAGACGGGGCCAGCCAGATTGCGGCGCTTCAGTTGGTGCGCGAGGTGACTGCTCCCAACGCGACCAGGACGTTCGCCGTCATGCTGCGCAAGGTGGAGCCGCCGGTCCAGGTGGCGTTGATCGAAGGCTTGAATCAGCGCGGAGATGTCTCCGCGGCACCTGCCATTGCCGCGATGGTCAGCAGCACCTCGCCGGAGGTGCGCCTGGCGGCAGTCAAAGCCCTCGGCATCTTGGGCGATGCCACGCTTGTTCCGTTGCTGGGCGTAGCTGCCGCTTCGGCGAACGGTGAAGAACAGATGGCCGCCCGGCTGGCGCTGGTCGAGTTGCGGCGCGGCAACCCGACCGAGACGTTGCTCCGGCTGCTGCCCGACGCCAAACCGGAAGTGCAAGCGGAATTTGCGCGCGCCTTGGGGGATCGCAGTGACAAGGCGGCTGTTCCAAGGTTGGTGGAGTTAGCGCGGCAGGGATCGGGCTCGGCGGAAAAGGCCGCGCTTCAGGCGCTGGCCCTGCTGGTGGAGGATTCCCAAATGGGGCTGATGGTGCAGTTTGTGATTGACGCCAAGACCGAGGCCGCGCGCGCCGACGCCGCTGAGGCCCTCAACAGTGCCTGCCACCGGATTCTGACTCGGCGCGGCCAAGTGAGCGTTGAGCCGCTGCTGCAAGGTCTGGCGACGGCGCCGACGGACGCCCGTGTCGCCTTGTTGCCCGTTTGCGGCGGGCTGGTTGATCCCAAGGTGCGGACGGGGCTGCGCGCTGCTCTCGCCGACCCGAACGCGCAGGTCCGTAGCGCCGCCATCCGTGCGCTGTGCGACACGCGCGATGCCGAACTCCTGCCGGACGTGGTGAAGGTCGCCTGTGAAGCGCCGGAAGAGAACTTGCGTACCCTCGCAATTGGCGCCTGCGTTCGCCTGACTACGCAGGAGGAGACCATCAAGCTCCCCGTCAAACAGCAGGTCGAGCCGCTGAAGGCCATCCTTGCAAGGCCTCTCCATCCTGAGCAGAAGCGGCTGGTGTTGGCCGGCCTGGCTGAGATTCCAGACCTGGAAGCCCTGAAACTCGCCGAGCCGATGCTGGCTGAGCCCGCCATCCAGCTCGAGGCCGCCAAGGCCGCTACCAAGATTGCCGCTGCCCTGTCCTACGCGCAGGCTGGGCCATCAGAGGCCGCCTTGGAGAAGGTCATCGCAGCGACCACCGATGCTGACGCGCGCAAGGGGGCGGAAGCCGCCCTCAACGAAATTCAGGCTGGAGCCGATTACACCACCGCCTGGCAAGCCGCTGGGCCCTATTATCAGGCGGGCAAGGAGTATAATGAGCTGTTCGACATTGTCTTCCCCCCCGAAACGTCAAATGCGCAAGGCGTGAAATGGCAGGCGATGCCGTTGGGTCCGGACGCCAAGCGTCCCTGGGTGATGGATTTGCTGAAGGCCTTCGGGGGCGAACAGCGCGTGGCTTATGCGCGCACATGGGTGCATTGCGACCAGGCAAAGCCCGCGCGGCTTGAACTGGGCACCGATGACGGAGTGAAGGTCTGGCTCAACGGCCAAGTGGTGCACGCCAACAATACTTTCCGCGGTCTGGAACCCGGGTCCGACAAGGTCAACGTCAATTTGAACGCTGGGTGGAACCCGCTCCTGCTGAAAGTCACCCAACTTAACCAAGGCTGGGGCTTTTGTGTCCGCTTCCGCAAATCCGACGGGAGCCATCTGGACGGCCTGCAATTCTCGGCCGAGCCGCCCGAGCGCTGAGCCGCGACCGCGGGACCGTAGCCTGCGTGATTCACGCTGACGCCGGAGCGCCGGCATGTCACCGGCTTACAGGGTCCCGGCAGTCTAAGCCGGCAACATGCCGGCGCTCCGGCCTGCCGGCATTTCGTGCGGAGCGTGAGGTGTTCGTTTGAGTCGCGCTCAATAGACTACTTTGTTGAGGGGATACTCGATGATCCCTTCGGCGCCGGCGGCTTTCAAGGCCGGGATCAGCTCGCGGACGATATGTTCGTCAATGATCGTTTCCACCGCCACCCAGCCTTCCTGGCTGAGGTGGGAAATGGTCGGGTTCCGCAGCGCGGGCAGGGTTTGCAAGAGCTTCGCGAGGTTCTTCTGGGCGATGTTCATCTTCAACCCGACTTTGGCTTCCGCATCCAGGGCGCCTTTGAGCAGCAACGCCAGCGTTTCGATCTTCCGCCGCTTCCAGGCGTCCTTCCAGGCAGCGTGGTTGGCGATTAGCCGCGGGGTGGAACTGAGGAGGGTGTCCACGATGCGCAGCTTGTTGGCGCGCAGGGAGGAGCCGGTCTCGGTGATGTCCACGATCGCGTCCACCAACTCGTGTGCCTTCATCTCGGTCGCTCCCCACGAAAACTCCACCTCGGCCTTCACCTTGTGCCGGCGCAAATACTTCCGGGTCTCGTTGACCAGCTCGGTGGCGATGCGTTTGCCTTGCAAATCCTTGACCGACTTGATCGGCGAGTCCTCGGGCACGGCCAACACCCAGCGGGCCGTTTGGCGCGTGGCCTTGTTGAACTGGAACTCGCCCACCTCATGGACCTTTGAGCCGTTCTCCTGAATCCAGTCGTAGCCGGTGATGCCGCAGTCCAAGTAACCGTGTTCGACGTAGCGGCTGATTTCCTGCGCGCGAATCAGCCGGATTTCCAGCTCCTCGTCATCCACGTATGGGATGTAGGACCGGCTGCTGACGGTGATGTTGAACCCGGCCTTGGCCATCTTCTCGATGGTGGCCTCTTGCAGACTGCCCTTGGGCAGCCCAAACCGCAAAACCTGCTTCTTCTTCATGCTGTAACCTGGCTCTTTGGCAGGAGGAAGAGGAGATCGTTCCGCGGCCCCTCTGGCTCATGCGAGTCGAGTTATGTGCCACGTTGCCGGGCAGAAAGCGACCTTTTTCTTTGGGGCCGTTTGAAGACGGGTGTATTTGAGCACTGCTGGCCTAGCGGCACGCAGGTACGGTGTGGCACTTGGCGCGCCGAAAGGGGCCAAGAACGGCCTTACGTCGGCGGCTTCAGTGCAGCCTGCGGCGCGCACGGAGTGACGCGCCCTACCATCGGAGGTTCAAGGCGTGCGCTGGATCACGCGCCGGCCGCGGATGGCGAGGTCATGGCGCGCGAGGGCGGCTGCGCATCGGGGGTACAGATCATGTTCGGCCACCTGAATCCGCTGGTGCAGCGTCTCGGGGGTGTCGTCATCCAGCACCGGGACAGTCTGCTGGCCGATGATCGGGCCTGAGTCCACGCCGGCATCCACGAAGTGCACGGTGCAGCCGGTCACCTTTACGCCATGCGCCAGCGCCTGCTTCCAGGCTTCAAGGCCGGGGAACGACGGCAGCAGTGAGGGGTGGATGTTAATTATCCTTCCCGCGAAGGCTTTAAGGAACGCGTCTTTGAGGACACGCATGAAACCAGCCAGCGCCACCAAATCCACCTCGGCCTTCAGCAACGCCTCGATGTACGCCCACTCGGCTTCATCGTCCAGCTTGGTGCGGAACTTGCCCGGCGGCACGAACTGCGCCGGAATGCCGTGCTCGCGCGCTCGCTCGAGGATTCCCGCCTCGGCTACGTCGCTCAACACGAGCGCGACTTCCGCGGGCACCGTGCCCGCACGGCAGGCATCGGCAATGGCCACAAAGTTGGAGCCTTTGCCCGAACCCAGCACCCCAATGCGGAATTTGCGCTCACCCATCACGCTGCTTTCTTACACGCAGCCGGGCGGGCCTTACAAGCTGTAACTGCCGGGTGCTTTGTGCTTGCTACCCCGCCACGCTTGCCGGCTCGAACACCACGCCGATGAACAGGATGGTCCTGGTCAGGTTGTCCGAGATAACGAACAGGAAGGGGCGATCCACAACCATCTCGAACGGCGGGGTCACGGGCCGCACGACGGCAAGGCTCACGATTCCGACGGTGGCGGCCGCGGCCTCGGTTCCTTCCTCATTCACCTCGACAAAGCTCTTGTGTTTCACGGCACTCAGATACAGCGGACTGGCCGACATGCCCGAGAAATCTGCGGTGCGACTGAAGGGCAGCGTCATGCCCATGGCCTGGAGCGATGGCTTCAGCTCGGCGCCGTATTCCAGCTTGAACCGAGGCAAACCGATCGTGCCTTTCCGACGCCGCAATTGGCGAAGAAGCTGGTCCTGCCACACGTGGTCGGTCAATGTGGCAAGCAACGTGTTCACGTTGGAGCCGGGCTCGGGCAAGAGGACATACATCCCCAGCCGCCGCCCCGCGTACGGGAGCCGCACGGCCTGGCAGCCGTTTCCGTCCTGATACTCGAACTCGCCGGTCTGCTGCATCATAGGGACTTGCTTCTGGCCACCGGTGAGCAGGTGGAAGGGGCGCTCTTTGGTTGCCTTGGGGTCGAACTTCCGGTCCCAACTCCCTTTGAAGTAGATCGCATTGGCGAGGAGCATCCTGGTGTCGCCCGGAAGACGGCTGGGAACGATGTTCTTGATTCGCCCAGCCGTGCTCTTTTCAGCCCAGGCGTTGACGATGCCCGCCGCGCCGGGGTCGGTGAAGTCGAGCGCGTCCATTGTGGCAGCGTAGAAGTCTTTGTTGAGGGAGGCAAAGACCGGGTTCACTTCAATCCCCGCGGAATACCAGATCGCATTGGCGATATTCAGCGCCACATTGGTCTGGGCGCTGCGAACGGAGGCATTCAGGTCCTTGAAGGCTTGATTCAGGGCGGCTGGCTCCAAGCCGCTGGTCCCCAGGACCTGCGCCATTTGGTGCCGGGTCGAGCCGGCGGCACCATTGCACACCATCTGCAGCACGGTCGAAATGCTGTAAGGCGAGATAAAGACGTTATTCGCCGGCTGCTCTTTAACGAGTTCCTTTAACAGGCCAAACGCAAAGCCCGTGTCGGCGGAGACCAGACTGGACTGGTCCGTCGGCGACGACGCGAAGATCGGCCAGCCGAAGATGATGACCAGACCCCCGGTCAAAGCGCCGCGCCCGACAGCATTCCAAAGTCGTGTAGTTCTCATCCCAGCATTGACGATTACGTTCCAAGCATTCCTACTACGAGCCTCACTCGTCCCAGCTAGCGCGTCAAATGCAAGTGTGAAATCCAGCGGGGCCCTCGCGTGGCTGGCCCTCGCGTCCCCATTGGACATGGGGGCGCAATTCTGTTAGCCTCCACGCGAGATTCGACAACTATGGCAAACCAAGCTCCTGATTCCACGGTCGCGGCCGGAACCGCGTCCGCTCCCTCCGATTTCATCCGTGACATCGTTGCCGCCCACGTCGCCGAGAAGAAATACCCGCACATCCACACCCGGTTCCCCCCGGAGCCAAATGGCTACCTGCATATCGGTCATGCGAAGTCCATTTGCCTGAACTTCGGCATTGCACGCGAGTTCGGGGGCGTCTGCAACCTGCGAATGGACGATACCAATCCGACCAAGGAAGACGTGGAGTATGTGGATTCGATTACTGAGGATGTGAAATGGCTCATCAGCGCGTGGGCGGACGACCGGCTGGGGCTAAAGCCCAAGGGCAGGACGCCGGAGACAAAGACCGTCAGCGGCAAGACGGACTTCCACCTGGGACCGGTCACCCTGGCCTCGAACGAGCAACTGGAGCCGTTCTACGCCAGCGATTACTTCGACCAGATTTACGAGTACGCCCTCCAGCTTGCCAAGAAGGGGGCCGCTTACGTGGACGACCTCTCACCCGAGGACATGGACAAGTATCGAGGTTCGCCCGATCGTCCCGGCAAGGAGAGCCCATTCCGCGGGCGTTCGATCGAGGAGAATCTGGATCTGTTCACGCGGATGAAGGCGGGCGAGTTCCCTGACGGGACGCGCACGCTCCGGGCGAAGATTGACATGTCGTCGCCGAACATCTGGATGCGCGACCCGGTGCTCTACCGCATCCGCCACACGGAACATCATCATACTGGCGACAAGTGGTGCATCTACCCGATGTATGACTTCGCCCACTGCCTGAGCGATTACATCGAGGGCATCACCCACTCGATCTGCACGCTGGAGTTCGAGGTGCACCGGCCACTTTACGACTGGATTCTGGAGCAGCTCGAGCTGCCCCGACCGCTGCCCCACCAGTACGAGTTCGCACGCCTGAGCCTGGGCTACACGGTGATGAGCAAGCGCAAGCTCATGCAACTGGTCACCGAGGGGCTCGTCTCTGGCTGGGACGATCCGCGGATGCCGACCATCAGCGGCCTGCGGCGCCGGGGCGTCACCCCGCAGGCTTTGCGCGATTTCGCCTACAACATCGGCATTACCAAGTACAACGCCATCACTGATGTCGCCGTGCTGGAATACTCCATTCGCGAGGACCTCAACCGCCGGGCGCTGCGCCGGATGGCGGTGCTGCGGCCTCTCAAAGTCGTCATCACGAACCATCCGGCCGGCCAAGTCGAGGAGCTGGAGGCCGTGAACAACCCCGAGGACGCGAACGCCGGCAAGCGCAAGGTGCCTTTTGGCCGCGAGCTTTATATCGAGCGTGACGATTTCATGGAAACCCCGCCGCCCAAGTATTTCCGGCTGCGCCCGGGGGGCGAGGGGCGGCTCAAATACGCCTACATTATCAAGTGCGACGAGGTGGTCAAAGACAGCGCTGGACAGGTGGTTGAGCTTCGCTGCACGGCCGACCTGGGCAGCAAGACCGGCGGTCCGAATGCCGGGCGAAAGGTCAAGGGCACCATCCATTGGGTCAGCGCGCCTCACGCGGTTGACGCCGAGGTGCGCCTTTATGACCGGCTTTTCACCGTGCCTGAACCCGACGCCGGCGGGGACTTCAAGCAACACTTGAATACACACTCCCTGAAAGTCGTGACAGCCAAGTGCGAGCCGAGCCTGAAGGAGGCAAGGCCCGAAGTCCGTTATCAACTCGAGCGCCTGGGCTACTTCAGACTCGATAAGGACAGCGTCCCCGGCAAGTTGGTGTTCAACCGGACCATCACTTTGAAGGACGCCTGGGCCAAGGAAGCTCAGAAGCGTTAGGCAGAAAGGCGTGTTCGCAGGTTGACTTTCCGCCCAGCAGCGGCAACATTCCACCCACGTCCGTACGATCTAACGAACCATTCCAAATACGCCCCTAACATGAAAACCAGAATTCTGGCCGTCCTCGTCGTCCTGTCGCTTTCGCTATTCAGTGAACGGGGGGTTGCCGCCGAGCCAACGGCCGCGTCGGGCGAACTGAACGACTTGGTGGCGAAGGTCAAGGCCAAGCTGCAGGAGAACAAGAGGACTGAAGCGGACCTCGCACCCGAGTTGAGGGAGTTCGACGCGCTGCTCGCCAAGCACAAGGGCGAGAAGACGGACGACGTCGCCCAGATCCTGCTCATGGAGGCGATGCTGTACCTGCAGGTGCTGGATAACAATGAGAAGGGCACCGAGTTAATCAAGCAGCTCCAGCGCGACTTCCCGGGCACCAAGCCGGCTGAGAACGCGGACAAGATTCTCGCCTCGATGAAGAAGCAGGCGGAAGCGAAGAAGATAAAGGCCGCTCTAGCAGAAGGGACGAAGTTTCCCGATTTCGAGGTGAAGGACACCACGGGCAAGCCACTTTCCATCGCCAATTACAAAGGCAAAGTGGTGCTGCTCGACTTCTGGGCGACCTGGTGCGGGCCGTGCGTCCACGAACTGCCCAACGTCATCAAGACTTATGCGGCTCATCACCCCAAGGGATTCGAGGTTATCGGCATCAGCCTGGACAAGGACCAAGACAAGCTCGCGAGCTTCACCAAAGAGAAGAACATGACCTGGGTACAGTACTTCGACGGCCTTGTCTGGGAGAACAAGCTGGCGGTGAAATACGGCATCAACAGCATTCCGGCCACGTTCCTCCTCGACGGCCAGGGAACCATCATCGGCAAGGACCTGCGTGGCGAAGCCCTGGAGGAGGCGGTAGGCAAGGCGCTGGCCAAGCAGTAGAACCCGCAACGCCGGCCCATATACCGCAGGCCCGGAGGGACGATTTGCGCCCGCGGTTCGTAGTCATAGTGCCGCGGCTTGGACTCGGCGCGTTTGACAACCAGGGATACGGCTCTACGTTCTCGCTGTCTGCCGGCGTTACATGGATCGGTGGAAGACTGCAATGCAACAACGAAACGAAAGGAAAGGCATTATGAGAAGAGGATTCGTCGGTTCATTAGCCCTGGGATTGGTCGCCGTTACGGGATGCGTTGGCCCCATGGGGCCGGTGGGAGGCGTAGGAGGCTTCGTTTATACGGACGTGTCCGGCCCCGTGGGGGCAACGAGCAACACGGCGGGCACCAAGATGGGACAGGCTACCTCAACCGGCATCATCTGCGTTGCGACGGGTGATTCGAGCATTAAGACCGCCGCCGCCAACGGGGGCATCACCAAGATTTCGCACGTAGATTATCACACCACCAGCGTCTTGGGCCTTTATACCAAAACTACCGTCACCGTTTACGGCGAATAGAGGCCATCTCTGAACGAGCACGGTGGCCAACTGGAGCGCCAATTGACTGGCTCCGCTCCGTGCCAGCGGGGCCTTTTCATGGCTGTGAAAAGG
>Ga0074044_10004718_pt1 | contig 11234 bp, 10 predicted proteins | sample BogForMeECP23OM1_FD_94443 | JGI IMG/M metagenome (GOLD analysis project Ga0074044, IMG submission 94443) | Bog forest soil microbial communities from Calvert Island, British Columbia, Canada - Bog Forest MetaG ECP23OM1 | ecosystem: Environmental > Terrestrial > Soil > Wetlands ...
ATCATGCTGGCTGGTGCGTTGCGCCAGTATCGCGGCGTCAACGAAACGATTTCGAGCCTGTTGCTTGTTTATATCGCGCTGGCAATTCTCAATTTTCTCGTCGAAGGTCCGATGCGCGATCCGGCCAGCCTCAACAAGCCGTCCACACGCGAAATCGGCGCTGCAAACATGATCGGCAGCATTCCGGGTACCGACGTGCATTGGGGTTTCGTGTTCGGCATCATCGCCGCCGTGCTCTCCTACATCCTGATTTATCACACCGTGTTCGGCTTCGCCGCTCGCGTCGCCGGCGGCAATATCCGCGCCGCCAAGGTGGTGGGATTGAGCGTCGGCAAGCTTATTCTGATCATCTGTTTTCTGGCCGGTGCGGCCGCCGGCCTTGCCGGCATGATGGAAGTCGCAGCCGTGCAGGGGCGTACCAACGCCAATCTGGCGGCGGGCTATGGCTTCGCCGGCATCCTGGTGGCGTTCCTGGCGCGGCAAAATCCTCTGGCCGTCATCCCGGTCGCCGTCCTGCTCGGCGGCATCGGCGCCAGCGGGGGGTTGTTGCAGCGGCGGCTGGGATTGCCGGACGCATCGGTTCTGGTGTTGCAGGGCATGATTTTCGTCATGGTTCTCGCCAGCGACTCGCTTTACGGACGTTTTGGAATTTTCAAGCGAAAGGCGTCCTGACCTTGGCCGACCCGGGCAACATCGGCTTGTGGACGGTGCCGGTCGCGGTGCTTGGCGGCGCCGTGCGCGTCTCTACGCCGTTTATCTTTGTCAGTCTCGGCGAGTGCATTACCGAACGCAGCGGCCGTATCAATCTCGGCCTCGAAGGCACCCTCGTCATGGGCGCGATGGCCGGCTATGGCGTCTCCTACCTTACCGGCTCGCCGTGGCTCGGCGTCCTTGCCGCCGGAGTGACCGGCGCGGGGATGGGTGCTCTGCACGCCGGCATCTGCGGGCTGCCGCGCGTCAACGATATCGCCGTCGGCATTGCGCTGATGCTGTTCGGCGTCGGCTTGGCGTTCTATCTCGGCAAGCCGCTGATCGAGCCGACCGCGCCGCGCCTGCCGTCGATCGATCTCGGCTGGTGGACCGACATTCCGCAACTGCGCGCCGCCTTGCGGATCAATGTCCTGTTTCTCATCGGCGTCGCGCTGGCGCCAGTGCTGGTCTGGGCGCTGCGGACCACGCGATGGGGCCTGATCATACGCACCGCCGGTGAGAGCGCCGACGCCGCTTTGGCGATGGGCTATTCAGTGAATTTCATCCGCCTGCGCGCGACCATGTTCGGCGGTTTTCTGGCCGGGATCGGCGGCTCGTTCCTGTCGCTGTATTATCCGGGGAGCTGGAACGAAGGGCTGTCCAGCGGCCAGGGCATCACCGCCGTGGCGCTGGTGATCTTCGCGCGCTGGAATCCCATGCTGTGCCTTGCCGCGTCGATTCTCTTCGGCGGCGCCGCCGCCTTGGGACCGGCGTTGCAATCCGTCGGTTACAGCCAGGGCTACCATCTGTTCAACGCCGCTCCCTACATCCTGACTTTGTTGATCATGATCGCGACCTGCTCGCCGAAGCGCACGCTGATCGGTGCACCCGCTGAGCTATCGATTACGAGGTGAGTCATGCCCGGATTGGCGCGTAAGCAGAGCGAAACGGCGGAACGTTACGTGACCGCCGATCCTTACCTTTGGCCTTACAACGGCGATCTTCGCCCGCAGAATACCGTCCTGATCATCATCGACATGCAGACCGATTTCTGTGGTGTCGGCGGCTACGTCGACAAGATGGGCTACGACCTCTCGCTGACGCGCGCGCCGATCGAGCCGATCAAGCGCACGCTCGCGGCGGCCCGCGCCAAGGGCTTCCATGTCTTTCATACCCGCGAGGGCCATCGCCCCGATCTCGCCGACCTGCCGGCAAACAAGCGCTGGCGCTCGCGGCAGATCGGCGCCGGTATCGGCGATCCCGGACCTTGCGGCCGCATTCTGGTGCGCGGCGAGGCCGGCTGGGAAATCATCCCCGAGCTTAAGCCGCGCGAGGGTGAGCCGATCATCGACAAGCCGGGCAAGGGCTCGTTCTGCGCCACCGATCTCGAGCTGTTGTTGCGGCTGCGCGGCATCGACAACATCGTGCTGACCGGCATTACCACCGATGTGTGCGTGCACACGACCATGCGCGAGGCCAACGATCGCGGCTTCGAATGCCTGCTGCTCGAGGATTGCTGCGGGGCGACAGACAAAAGCAACCACGACCACGCGTTGAAGATGATCAAGATGCAGGGCGGCGTGTTCGGCGCGGTGTCCGATTCGGCAAAATTCATCGAGGTCATTTCGTGACCGAGTTCGCCACGCTGATCCCGCCCGGCGGGCTGGTCCCGCCGTCCGCATCAAAAAAGACATTCGGCGTCGAAGCGCTCTCTATGACCAAGCGCTTCGGTGAGTTCACCGCGCTCGATCAGGTTTCGCTAAAAGTTAAACCCGGCACATTCCACGCGCTGCTCGGCGAAAACGGCGCCGGCAAGTCGACGCTCGTCAAATGCATCATGGGCTATTACCAGTCCGACGCCGGCGAACTCATCGTCGACGATCGCCAGGAAATCATCGGCAATCCCCGTGCCGCGCATGCGCTCGGTCTCGGCATGGTCTATCAGCACTTCACGCTGGTACCGGCCATGACGGTGGCGGAGAATTTCGTGCTGGCGCGCGACGACGTGCCGGCGGTGGTGGATTGGACGCGCGAGCGCAAGGCGTTGGAAGAATTTCTCTCGCGCATGCCGTTCCGCGTGCCGCTTAACGCCAAGGTGTCGGCGATCTCCGCCGGCGAACGGCAGAAATGCGAGATTCTTAAGCAACTTTATCTCCAGCGGCGCTTTCTCATCCTCGACGAGCCGACTTCGGTGCTCACCCCCGGCGAGGCCGACGAAGTGCTCGGCATGCTGCGCCACATGGTGGCGAGCGGCGCGCTCACGATCCTGATGATTACTCACAAATTCCGCGAGGTGATGGCGTTCGCCGATGAAGTGACCATCCTGCGGCGCGGCAAGTTGGCGGGGCAGGGGCAAGTCAAGGACTTGAGCCCCGACGCCATGGCGCGCGCCATGATCGGCGCCGAAGAGTTGACGGTGCAGCCGCCGCGGACCGGCGAGTTCGGCGCGCCGCGGCTCGACATCGAGAACTTGCGTGCGCTCGACGACGGCGGCCAGCCGGCGGTGCGCGACGTATCGCTATCGATCCGTGGCGGCGAGATTGTCGGCGTTGCCGGAGTGTCCGGCAACGGCCAGCGCCAGCTCATCGAAGTGCTCGCCGGCCAGCGCGATGCCGAAAGTGGCCAAATCTATCTACAGGGCGAGCGTTATCACGCGACCCGAGAGGAGATGCGCCATAACCACCTGTCGGTGCTGCCCGAGGAGCCGCTGAAGAACGCCTGCGTCGCGCGCATGAGCGTTGCCGACAATCTCGCTTTCCGCGAATTCGATCGTGCGCCATTCGCGGCCGCCGGCTGGTGGCTCAATCGCGCGAAATTCCATGAAGAGGCGATGCGTAAGATTGGGCTCTACAAGATCAAAACTCGCTCCGACGATACCGCGATCGGCGAGCTTTCCGGCGGCAACGTGCAGCGAACCGTGCTGGCCCGCGAGCTCGCCGGCGAAGTCGACATCCTGGTCGCGGCCAATCCCTGCTTCGGCCTCGATTTCGCGGCGGTTGCCCAGATCCACGCCGAGATCATGGCGGCGCGCAACCGCGGCGCGGCGGTGCTCTTGGTCAGCGAGGATCTCGACGAGCTGCTTGAACTCGCCGACCGTTTGGTCGTGATGTTCCACGGCTCGATCGTCTACGAAACGCGCGCCAGCGAAGCCGATCTGACCGAAATCGGCCGCCATATGGCCGGGCATTAGGACGCACAATCATGAGCTGCTCGGCCGCTTGGCGATGACGGCAGCCGCCTAAGCGCGGTCTCGATCATTCTCGGTATTCTCGCGCTTCCGGCGCGCTTCGTAAGTCTGCAAATGCGCATAGGCGATCCGCAGCAGCGGGCTGTCATGGGCAGGCCGCGTCGCGCCGCGGCGCAGCAGATCGCCGACAATGTGGTCAGCCTCGATGGGTCCGCCGCGCTCGATATCCCGGAGCATCGATGCCGTAATGGCGGATTGAGGCGCTGTGAACATGCTTCGGCTGAACTTTACAATAGCTTCACCTGGCGGAAACCCTTGCGCCGCCGCGATCGCGCAGCACTCATCGAAAAGCGCGGTCGTCAGGTTGGCGGCGCCTGCGGCGACGATGTCGCCGAAAGGAGCTCGCATCAAGCAGTTGATGCCGGCGCCGGTGGCGATGAACACCCACTTCTCCCACATCTCCTGCAGGATCGCCTTGCTCAGGCGCGACTCGAAGCCGGCGCCCGACAGCGCCGCTGCGATGGCCTCGCTGCGCGCGGACACGGCGCCGTCCTGTTCGCCGAACACCATGCGATGAGTGTCGTTGAGGTGGCGGATGTCGCCCTCGCGGCCGAGTGTTGCCGAGATCACGCAGAGGCCGCCGAGCACGCAGCCGCCGCCGAAACGGGACGCCAGGAAGTCCAAATGGGCTATGCCGTTGAGCAACGGCAGGATCGCGGTTTGTGTTCCCACGGCCGGCGCGAACGAATCCGCCGCCGCCGCGAGGTCGTAGGCCTTGCAGCTGAGAAGGACCACGTCGAAGGGACCGCGTAGCGTATCGGCCGTGATGGTGGGCGGTGCCGCCCTGTTGACATCGCCAAAACGGCTGCGGATCACCAGCCCGGTCTGCACGAGCTGAGCGGCGCGCCTTGGCCGCACGAGGAAAACAACATCGCGGCCGGCCGCCAGCAGCCTGCCGCCGAAATATCCGCCGATCGCCCCAGCACCGACCACCAGAATTCGCACAACAACCCCGCTGAGCGCGACGTTAGCGACCGACGCAAGCGCCTTCGCCGTGATAACAAGTCAACGTCATACTATACCGCTAGGCGTCACGGCGTCGAGCGAACCGCATCTCCTTTATCGTTTTCCGCTGGCGGCCGTCGCGGCACCATGGCGTTTTGGATAATCTCTTGCACCACTTGGCCGCGCTGATTGAGCGTCCGCGTCCGCATCTTGATCAACCCATAGTCGGGGCGTGACTTGGACCGGCGCACATCGAGGACTTCGCTTTCAATACGCAGCTCATCACCTGGACGGACTGGAATCGGCCAACGCAGCTCGTCGAAGCCGAGACCGATACTGCCGCCCGCAGGTTTCGATTCCCTCTCGGTCAGGAGACGCATCGTCAGCGCGGCGGTGTGCCAGCCGCTCGCGACCAGGCCGCCAAAAATTGAACTGCGCGCGGTTTCCTCATCGATATGGAAGTACTGGGGATCGAACTTTTTGGCGAAGGCGACAATCTCGTCCTTCTCGACTCGTAGTGGCCGCGTGGAGGCAAAAACCTGTCCGACGACGAAATCCTCAAAAAACAAATCTGCCATTTTTCATTGGCTCCCGGCTGGTTGAACGACGGCATGCCGGCGCCTGTCGGCCCGGCCGCGCAAAAAAACTGTACGCGCTATTGCATGAGGTCACTGCGGCGGAAAGCTCATAAGTCCTCGCCGACGCGGCCGGCTACCGGCAAACTTTCACCCATGTACATATCTTCTTGAAATTCTCCCAATGACATTGCTGCTCCATCCGGCAATTTTTCCCCTTTGTCTCCTGAGCGCAGGCAATCGCGGGGTGGCAAATCGAAATGAGTGCAAGAAGTCCGCAGGTCAACAACAGATGTCGTCCACGCATCGTTTTCTCCATTCGTTGGCGGCGAGATTTTGGTGTCACCCAAACTCGCGTCCCCGCGCCGTCCCGCGTCAGCGGCAAGCGGACAAAGGGATGCCGATCGAGGCCTTTCGTTGGCCCTGCAAGCATCCATCTTTCCAGGTACCGCGCACGCCTTCGCCCGCCTCTGTCAGAGTCCCTGCGCCATTCGGCTTCCCATTATGAAATTCACCCTGATAGCGCAGTTTTTGCACCGTCAATACGCCGTATCCGTTCGGCTCGCCGTCCGCAAGTTGCCCTTCGTAGCGTCCGGTGGACCAGGATTGCGTGCCCTTGTTGACCTGACGGCCGTCGCGCCACTCGCCCTCATCGGTCTCGACCGGAATGTTGCCTTTCAACCATCGCAAAATTCCGTTCCCTTCCGCGCGACCGTTCGAACATGAACCCGACCAGGTCACCGATTCGTCCAGTTGCGGATTCGGATTCCACACGCGACAGCCGGATTTGTCCGCGATCCACTCACCCGCGTGAGCCGAAGGCGCCGCGACGATCAAGCCGGCCGCCAGCGCCGCAGCCGCCGTGCCGCGGACTAATGGCCTCATCAAAACGAAGTCGGTCATGGGCTTCACCTTCGCTCACCGCGGCAGAAGCGGAACCACGATCTCATCGAGCAATTCATCGCGCACCTCGATGAATCGGTCGCGGATCTTGCCGTCGGCATCGATGACCCAGGTGATCGGCACGCCTTGCGGTGGCCCGAAGCCGTCTTCGGTGATGGCTTTCGACACTGCCGTCGGATAAGCGACCGCTTGGGCGGTCTTATGAGCCTTTTTGAAGTCGCGCTGAAAATCGATGCTGATGCCGATCACTTCCAGTCCGTGGCCGTGGTAGCGCCGGTAGAACGCGTCGAGCCTCGGCATTTCCTTACGGCAAGGCGCGCACCAGGTCGCCCAATAGTTCACCAGCACCACCTTGCCGCGCAGCTTGGCGAGATCGAAGGTTTGGCCGTCGAGCGCGGTGAGGACGAGCGCCGGCGCGGGCTCGCCAATCTCCGGTGCGGCACGCGCCAGGTCCGATGCCGACGGGAGCCACAAGATGGCGGCGGCCGCAGCCAAGAGCGCGAGCCGCGCGAATGTCGCAGATTTCGTCGCGACCACTGACATTGTGCATGTTCCGTGGGCCGTTGATGCTCAGAAATTGTAGCTCGCTACCAGCTTGATCAGGTAGGGAGCGACGAGTTGGCCTTCGGTCCCGGCATTGTTGGCGGCATTGGCCCGGTAATAGACCGGGACTTCAACGTCGGCATAGAGCTTGACGACCCTGTTATTGGCTTCGTCGACCACCTTGGTGAACTCGACGCCGGGAGAGAGCATCACCCGGTCAAAACCACTGTTGAATGGATCGGCGCCGGTGCCAGTATCGTTGTCGCGGTGAGAGACGATGACCTGAGCGAGCGGCGTGATCTTATCCAAGCCGAGCACGTGGTACCAATTGTTGTAGAGTATGCCGGCCGCGCCATCGATCTGCCTACCCGGGAAGTAGGTTTGCACGACGCCCGGATTGCCGTCGAAGAAGCCCTGCGGGTCGGCGGCGGACTGATAGAGGAACGGCTGCCGCAACATGACCTGCGAGAAATACTGCCACGCATTGTCGCCGGAGAGCAGGCCGCGATGGAAGGCGCCGAGCAGCAAGTCGGTGCTGCCCGACCCGATCTGAGTATCACGGTCGATCCCAGGCGCGCTGAAAGTGCCCGTAGGAAGTTTGACGCCGAAGATGATGCCGGTCGACAGGTCCTTGAAGAAGCCGGTGTACATGCCCATGATCTCGATGTCACCGATGTCCTTGGAGTTGTAGGACTGGATACCGGCGAATGCCCCGGTGTCGGTGGTTAGAGTGCGGTTGGTCGTGGGAATCCGCACCATCACTCCCCAATCGCGATTGAAGTTGTAGCTGAAGCCGACATTGATCCACTGGGTGTTGATTTCCTTGTCGGAGTTGAGATTTCCGGAGGCTTTGGAGCTGCCGACATAATTCTGCGTCTGGTCGCCGCTCCAATATTCGAGGAAAACCCGGCCGCCGTGATCTTGCTCCTGGGGCAAATCGAGGCCGCCGACGTCGAACACGCTGCAGCCGCAGGCGCAGGCGCGTGCCGGCGTTGTGGCGAAGCCGACAAGCGGTACGAACGCCAGCGCGTTCGTGGCAAGAAGCGTAATAGCCGCGGCAACGCAGCGCCCGGCGGGACGCGGCTTTGTACCGCGAGCCGAGCTCTTAGCGCACGTGATCATGATCTATCCCCCGAATTGCCGAACTCACCCGTCGCAATGGGTGCCGGCCAGGATTTCCGATGATGATTGCTGTCGAGCCTGAGGCGGCTCAGCCATCACGACGGCAGCGGCGGGCCTCGGGGCGGCTGACTCGGATGCCTGATCGCAAATTTGTTGCGCCAATCGGCGGTCGGCCAAATTATTTCGTTGGCATCGGGAGCGACGAAAACGAGGGGGGCGGCGTCCGGCGGCTCAACGAACGCCGGGCTGCCAAGAAAACAGCCGCAATCGCAGCCGGGGCGGCCGCCGCGCCCACCGTCACCGGGGGTCTGATCGCCGGCGCCGCCATGGTCGCCGTTGAGGCAAATGATGGCGAACGGATCGAAGGCCGCGGTCGACGCGGCGGTCTGGATCAATCCGAGGCTGCCGACGATCGCCTGTAGCGCGAGCGCATAGGCGGCGATCCAAGCGATCGTCTGCCGCAATCTGCCCAACGTGCATCCGCTCACGACAAGCTCCCCTGCGAATTCATAACATGTCGCATCGACCCTGCAAAGTTCGGCTCGTCGCTGATCGGTCACGCCGATGCGCATGGGCTGCGCCTGTGCTGTCCGAGAAAACCTCCGGCTCTCGTCTTTCCTTCTGCGTGCCGCTGCGGTTATCATCGCCCAGTCGCACTGGAGCTTGGCCATGACGATAAGGCGTACCGTTTTCGCGTGTACCGTTGTCGCGTTTACCGCTGGGCTTCTCGCCTGCATCGGCACGCCTGCGACAGCAGGGCAGTATTGGCACAACGGCCACGGCAGCCATGGCGGTCACTGGCGCGCAACCCACCGCGCCATTTACAAGTTGGAAAACTTGATCGCCTTGCTGGAGGCGGACCCGAAGATGGATGATGGCTACAAAGGAACTATCATCACCGGGGCTCGTGCCGACATCATGCGGTTGCGCGCGACGTTGGACCGGCCGCGATGGCGTTGGCCGACGTCATGCTGCTACAGCCGCAAACTCATTTACATTCGCTGAGCCATGGCATCTGCCGAGGCCTGCGCCTCGGCGTTGCGCGCAGTATCACGCCTCGCTCCCCGCAGGACGCGTGCTGAAAGCCCCCGGCAGCAGCCCCAGTAGTCGCTGCCGAGCGCGCATCGACCAGCCGCTCAATCGGTCGAGATAGAGATAGACAACGGGCGTGGTGTATAGGGTCAGCAATTGGCTGATCAGGAGCCCGCCGACGATTGAGATACCCAGCGGACGCCGAATTTCTCCGCCGTTGCCAAAGCTCAGCGTCAGCGGGATGGCGCCGAGAATGGCGGCCGACGTCGTCATCATGATCGGACGAAAGCGCAGCAGGCAGGCCTCGAAAATGGCGTCGTAGGAACTCAAATCGCGCGCTCGCTTCGCCTCGATGGCAAAATCCACCATCATGATCGCGTTCTTCTTGACGATGCCGATCAAGAGAATCACGCCGATCAGCCCGATAATGTCGAATTCCGTGTGGAACAGCATCAGCGCCAGCAACGCTCCGACGCCCGCGGACGGCAGCGTCGAGAGAATGGTGATCGGGTGGATGTAGCTCTCATAGAGCACGCCAAGCAGGATATAGACCGCGGCAATGGCGGTGAGGATCAGGATCGGCTCCTTGCCGAGCGATTGCTGAAACAGCTGGGCCGTGCCGGCCATAATGCCGCGGATCGACGAGGGCATATGGATGCGCGCAATGGCGGCATTGATTTCGGCCGACGCTTCGCCAAGCGATTTACCCGGTTGCAAATTGAACGATATGGTCGAGGCGACGAACAAGCCCTGATGATTGACGGACAAGGGCGTGTGGCCTGGCCGGTAATGGCTGACGGCGGCCAGGGGAATCATCGTTTCCTTGGTGGTACTGACCGAGGCCCCGGCCGAAGTGGCGCCCCGGCCGGTATTGGCCAGCGCGTTGGTGAAAGCATTGCGCGCCGAATTATTGTTGGCATTTGCCGAGGCCGTTGCGCTCGCCGTTGCAGCACTGCTGGCCGCAGCGGAGGCCGTGACCGCCTTGGTGACCGTCCCCGCCGGCGCGTTCGAGATAGCGGTCCCGGCCGGCGTCGCGCCCGAGGTGGCCACGTAAACGTCACGCAGCGAATTGGGATACTGCGTGTAGCGCGGGTCAATTTCCATCACGACGTGGTACTGGTTGATGGCGCTGTAGATGGTCGATACCGGACGCTGGCCGAACGCGTCGTATAGCGTATTGTCGATTTGCAGCGGGCTGATGCCGAGGCGCGAAGTGGTGTCGCGGTCGATGTCGAGATAGGTCTCCAGCCCTTTCTGCTGTTGGTCGGAACTCACGTCAGTCACCACGGAACTGTGCTCGAGCGCGTCGACGAGCTTGGGCGTCCACTCATAGAGATCGTCGACATTGTCGGTTTGCAGCGTGTACTGGTATTGCGCGTTGCTCTGTCTGCCGCCGGCGCGCAGGTCCTGGACGGCAGCCAGATACAGACGTCCGCCGGGAACCTCGGCGAGCTTCGGCCGCAACCGCGCGATCACCTGATCCACCCCGACGCGCTGCGATATCGGTTTCAGCGAAACGAAGACCGAACCGGTGTTGATCTGCGCGTAGCCGCCGCCGCTGCCGACGCCGGTATAGCCCACGACATTCTCCACCGCCGGATCTTGGCGGACGATATTCATCATCTGTCGCAGCTTGCGACTCATCAGCTGGAACGAGATGCTTTGATCGGCCTGCAGCGAGCCGATCAGCCGGCCGGTGTCCTGCTGCGGAAAGAAGCCCTTGGGGACGATGATATAGAGTTCCACGTTTAGGCAGATCGTGGCGATAAAGATCAGCATTACCAGGCGGCTATGCCGCAGCGCCCAGGTCAGCGTCCGTCCGTAGCCGCTTCGGACCCGCTCGAAAATGTTTGGGCCACGTTCCAGCTCTTGCGCCGCCCGCGTCCGCAGGAATAGCGCGCACATCATCGGCGTGGTGGTTAGCGAAATTGCCAGCGACACGAGAATGGCGATCGAGAGCGTCACGGTGAATTCGCGAAACAACCGGCCAAGAATGCCGCCCATCAGCAAAATCGGTATGAATACCGCGATCAGAGACAGGCTGATCGACAGTACGGTGAACCCAACCTCCCGCGCGCCGCGGAAGGCCGCCTGCACATGCGGCATTCCCTCGTCGATATGCCGGGAGATGTTTTCCAGCACGACGATCGCATCGTCGACGACAAAGCCGGTCGCGA
>Ga0074044_10004719_pt1 | contig 11234 bp, 9 predicted proteins | sample BogForMeECP23OM1_FD_94443 | JGI IMG/M metagenome (GOLD analysis project Ga0074044, IMG submission 94443) | Bog forest soil microbial communities from Calvert Island, British Columbia, Canada - Bog Forest MetaG ECP23OM1 | ecosystem: Environmental > Terrestrial > Soil > Wetlands ...
AATCATGCCGATCGAAACGATCTGCTCTGGCTGCGGATCCCGCATGCCTGACTGTGAACTGGTCTGGGCCGAACAGCTTCCACACCCCGATCCGCAGCCGCTTGCCTGCTTGCGGGTCACGGCGTTCCAGGCGAGCCTGGCCAGGTATCCGGCCGCCGCGAGGACAATGCCAAGAGCTGCGAGGTCTTGCCAGCCGAATTCCATGAGCGGCTCTCCTTCAGATTCCGAGCCAGCTTCCGACCTGATAGGTGACAAGCGCTCCGACGTATGCCAGCACCGTCATGTAGCCGAACGTGAAGGCCGGCCAGGTCCAAGTTCCGGTCTCGCGGCCGATGACGGCCAGGGTCGAGACGCACTGGGCACAAAGGGCGAAAAAGACCATGATCGACAGGGCGACGGGGATGTTGAACAGCGGGCGGCCCGAGTCGGGCCAGGTGGCCGACTGGAGCGCTGCGCCCAGCCGTTGAGAACCTTCCGGCTCGTCCACCTCCTTGCCGACATCGAAGATAACCCCCAGCGTCGCGACCACGACTTCGCGCGCTGGGAACGAGGCGATGACGCCGCTGCCGATCCGCCAGTCCCAGCCCAGCGGCTTGACCGCCGGCTCGATCAATCGGCCCACGCGGCCCAGCAGGCTCTGCCGCTTCTGCGCTCCCTCAATGCGGTTGGCAACGCCGGCCAGGCCAGTGCTCGCGGCCTGTTCCCTGGCCGCGTCGCCCGCGGCCCGGGCGTCGTCCCGCTCGTGCCCCAGCCGGTCGCGCGCGGCTGTCAGTGGCGCGAGCTCGCCGGGCGAGATCCGCGGGTAATAGAGCACACCCCACATCACGATCGAGACGGCGAAGATGATCGTGCCCGCGTTGTGCAGGAAATCCCAGCCGCGGTCGAACATCCGGTGCAGAACCACGCGTGGCGACGGCCACTTGTAAACGGGCATCTCCATCAGGAACGGCGGTGCCGCGCCGCGGAGCAAGGTCCGCTTGAGCAGCAGCGCCACCGCGGCCCCGATCACGATTCCCAGGGCGTACATCGAGAAGAGGACCAGACCCTGGAGCCCGATCAGCCCCCCCACAAACTGCCGTTCGGGGATGAACGCCGCGATCATCAAGGTGTAAACCGGCAGACGGGCGCTACAGCTCATGAGCGGGGCGATCAAGATCGTCGTCAAGCGGTCGCGCCGGTTCTCGATGACCCGCGTGGCCATCACCGCCGGGATCGCACAGGCAAATGACGATAGCAAGGGTATGAACGACTTCCCGCTCAGCCCGACCCGGACCATCAGCCGGTCCATCAGGTAGGCGGCCCGCGCCAGGTAGCCGCACTCCTCCAGGCTGGTCAGGATCAGGAAGAGAATGAAGATCTGGGGCAGAAAGATCACCACCGCGCCGATCCCGCCGAGAATCCCATCCACCAGGAGGCTGCGCAGGGGACCGTCCGGCAGGCTCGCCTCTATGTGGCCGGACAGCCACGAGATAGCCGCTTCGATTCCGTCCATGGGCAGCTTCGCCCAGGCGAACACGGCGCTGAACATGAGCAGCATCACGACGGCGAGGATCACCATTCCCCAGAACTTGTGCGTCAGGACCGCATCCAGCCGGTCGCCCCAGGTATTGACGGGCTCGACCGGATGTTCCACCACGCCCTCGACCACGCGAGCAACCCAGCCGTACCGCGCCATCGTCTCGACAGCCGGAACCGGGCAGCCGGCCTGGCCCAGCCGGTCTCGCGCTGCGCTCAGCTCCGCCCGGATCGCGGCCTGGTCGCCGTTGCTGGGAATTCGCTCCTCGATGTAACCCCCTGTGTCGAGCAAGAGCCGTTCGACCAGGTAGCGGGGCAAGCGACTCTGCGCCGCGGGCGCATCACCTTTGGCCAGGAACGACTCCAGCCGGTCGACCTCGTCGCGAAAGGCTGGCGGAAATGGGCTCTCCGGAATCGCGCCGGGTCGCTGGCCCGCCGCGGCCAGGGCGTCCTTCAGGTCCCCGAGGCCCAGGCTGCGGTGCGCCTGGATCGGCACCACGGGAATGCCAAGCTGCCGGCTCAGCCGCTGGGTGTCGATCTGCAATCCATGGTCCTGGGCCACATCGACCATCGAGAGCGCGATCACCAGCGGCCGGCCCAGCTCGAGAACCTGGCTGACAAGGTAGAGGTTTCGTTCCAGGTTGTTCGCCGCGACCACGCAGAGCACGACGTCGGGCGCCGGAACATCCGCCAGCCGGCCCAGCAAGACATCGACCGCGACCATCTCGTCGGGCGACCGGGGCGCCAGGCTGTAGGTTCCGGGCAGATCGACAAGGATCCACCGCCGGCCGGCGTGGACGAGCTCGCCGAGCGTTTTTTCCACCGTCACGCCCGGATAATTGCCGACCCGCTGTTGAACGCCGCAGAGCGCACCGAACAACGTCGATTTGCCCGTGTTCGGGTTGCCGATCAGGGCAAAAGTCCAGGTGCTGCGATCGGTGGCGGGCGGCATCATGGAACCGGAGGGAATAGACGGGTCGGCTTGCCGCTCATCTTGACCGATTGAGTCAGTCAAGACGCCACGGCACTCACGCGGACCATTACGTGCGCGCAGTCATCCATGCGAAATCCGAGCCGCTGACCCTGAAGGCGGATGATGCATGGGCTTCCTGGCCGGATCATCTGGATCGGAGCTCCATCGTAGAGCCCCATCTCCCGCAGGCGATGGACCATATCGCACGTGCCCAGGACTTCTCCGACGCACCCCCCCTCTCCTGCGCGGAGCCGACAAAGGGGAATGAGATCGACCTGAGTTTCCTTCGCTCTTGCCTGACCCGATGCCTTCATGCGTGGGCCTCGCACATTTCAGAGGGTCCGTGACTCTTGGGGCAGCGCTACCATCAAGATTCTATCGGCCTGAGATTCGGTTCGACGTTAATTGAGATTGAATCTCAATAGCAATTATAGTTTAGCCTGGGAAGATGATCAATCACTTTTCCGGAAGATTCGCGATTGGTGACCGCTGAACGCGAGTTTGCCTTGCAAGTCCTGTCGAATTCTCTCGGCGTGGCATTGCGACATCAGCGCGTGGCATTCGGTAGCACCCATGCGGAAGTCGCGGAACACGACCGCGAATCGACCGAGAGTGGCCGGCGTGTTTCGCCGCAATGATCCACCCGCTTGACGATCCCGTGCGGCCATCCCCTGTCCCGGCGCATAAGCTAACTTTGTGCCACGGGCTTTCCTTTTATGATCCGGCCCGGTGAATAAGATCAGGTGTTCAGATAGGTCGCGGAAGCGAGAGGCTGCCCGGATGAGCAAGAAGTCGATCCTCGTCACCGGCGCGACGGGTTGCATTGGCGGGCGGTTGATTCCACAATTGTTAAGCCGAGGCTATGACGTGCGCTGTCTGGCGCGCGATCCGAACCGGCTCCGGGGCCGCGGTTGGGAGAGTCAGGTCGAGATCGTCGCGGGCGATGTGCTCGATCGGGAATCGCTTGGTCCGGCGCTCGCGGGTTGTCGATCTGCTTATTACCTCGTGCACTCGATGGCCGGGGGTACAGGTTCCTTCCGCGATCGGGAGAAGAGCAAGACGAGGAGTAAGATTATGAGCAAGAGTACGAGCAAGATTAGGACTCAATTCGCCGCGTTGCCTTGTGCGCTTTATCCTCTTCCTGATCCTAATCCTGATCGTAATCCCTCCTCCTCTTGCTCTTTGTACAAGACTCATGGCGGTGCACCTACGAGCAAGAGCAGGATGAGGAGTAAGACAAGGAGCGGTTCGCCGCGATTCTTGGCCGGCGTTGCTGGATCTTCGTCGTGCCCGTTCTGACCCCTCGGCTCTTGGCCTACTGGGCGAACCTGGTGACGCCCGTGCCCGCGTCGATCGCCTTCCCCCTGATCGAGGGTCTGAAATCCGAGACCATCTGCGAGGACGATCGCATCAACAGCCTGGTGTCTGTCGAGCCGATCGGCTTCGACGACGCCGTGCGACTCGCCCTGGAGAAGATCCGCCAGCACGAAGTTGCGACGCGCTGGACCAACGCCAGCATGCCGGGCCGCGATCAGACTCGCGTCCCGTTCGATCCGCGCGATTTCCCCATCCATGACGAGCAAACGGTGACGTGCGACTGTCCCGCGGCGGCCCTGTTCGACCAGGTTCAGCGGGTCGGCGGAGACCGGGGCTGGTACTATGCCGACATGCTCTGGAAGGTCCGGGGCTGGATCGACCGGGTCATCGGCGGGGTCGGGCTGCGGAGAGGCCGGCGCGATCCCAAGAACGTCTTCCTCGGCGAGGCGATCGACTTCTGGCGTGTCGAGGACATGGTTCCGGGCGCGCGCCTGCTGCTGCACGCGGAGATGAAGGTTCCCGGCGATGCCTGGCTTGAATTCCGGGCGCTTCCGCTTGAGGATGGCAGCCGGTCCCAGCTCATCCAGACCGCCTTTTCCCGCCCCCTGCCGTTCTGGGGACGGCTCTACTGGAACGTTCTCTACCCAATCCACCGGCTCGTCTTCCGGGGAATGGCGCGAAACATCGCGCGGGCGGCCGAATCCTCCGTGAAGGCCTTGCGATAACAAACGCACAGAAACCAACGGTCTGGGGTGTCCGCCAGTTCAGTTATGCGCCTTCTGCTCTCGTTCAATCCTCGACCCACGACAATATCAAGCTCAAGTCGCCCCACGCCACCGGGACCGTCATCTTGTGCTTTGACATATCATCGGGCCGGTGCCGGGCCACAAACGCCGGGATCGCACGCAGGCACCCTTCCATCAGTACCAGTTCCCACGCCAGCGGGAGGCGCATACTCAGGCCCCGCTCTTTGCGAAAGATCGACGGGTACGCCTCCGGTCCTGCCACCTCCCAGCCGAGTCTCCTGCTGGCGTCCAGGTCGGCGACGGGGACACCCGTCTCGTCATCGAACGTCACCGTCAACGCCACCGTCTCTCGTGAGTTCTCCTCGTCCGACATCTCACCCGCCCACAGCTTCTCCAGCGTCTTCAAGTCGTCGTAGAGGGCCACACCGAACGTCAGCCCCGACTGCCCCATCACCACGGCGTACCACGGGCCACTCTCGAACCGGTCGCACTCGACTTTGATCGCCGTCTCGTACCCCAGCTTCCGCCAGGGGGCTCTCCGGTAGAACCCAGCCGCCGCTCGGTAGAAACCGGCCGCCTGCTCGGGCCTGATCCCCGGCATCTCCAAGAGGCTGGGAGGGGCGTCACCGGCGATGTGCCGGGCCATATCCCTGAACACAACATCCAACTGGTCCAGTTCCTCGGTCGGCACGACGGCGATCCCGATTTCGTCGAGGTGAGGCTTCAGTTCGTCCCACCGCTCATCGGGACGCACCTGCAACTCGGTGGGGCGATGTGGTTCGCCCGCCGCTGGCTTCCTCACGGCCTTGGCCAGAACATCCCACAGCAGGTCGGAGGACGGCGGCTCCCAGCTGATCTCATGGGCCAGGACCAGGTCATCGCTCCGGCTGGTGATCAGCACGACCCAGGGCCGTGCGGGTTCGCCTCCGATCGTGATCCAGTGGGGCGTCGGGCGGAAATCCGCCTGCCAGACATCAAAGACTTGCGAGAGATGTTGCAGCTCTTCCTTGACCGGAGGGGTGGGGCCTTGTGAATCGGGGGTTGGGTCCTTCGACCTCTTCGTTCCTTGTTCCGTCGCTTTCAGCCAGGCGGTCGCTCCCGGTGTCTCCTTCCATCCGCTCAGGGCGCTGACCACGTAGAGAATCGCCTCGTTCCGATCTCCCGGGCTGTAATAACCGGGTCGCTCCACCGTTAAGGGCTCCTGGCTCAACAGGTAGGCCGGGACGTGCTTGTTCGCCTCTTTCGCCAATTTGAGCAGCTTCCGGGTCTCGGTCGTGTCCCCGTTCTTCCGGAAGGCCACCAAGGCCTTCGTGTAAGCCCAGGTTGCCGAATTCTCATCGTATTGCTTCAGCAACCGGACCAGTTCCTCGTACGAGCCCTCGGCCAGCAGCCACCCGGCCAGGGTGTATCGTACCCCCTGGTTGTCGTTGGGATTGAGACGCAGCATGTCCTGGAGATGACCGATCGCTTCGTGCCGCCGCCCCGCCGTCCAGAGGAGGCTCGCCAGTCCCTCACGGGCACGCATGTAGGGGCGGGTCTCGATCAGGCCCCAGAAGTGCCCCACGTTCTCCTGAAACGCTTCCGGCCCCAGCGCCCGCTCGCCAGCGGCGACCCCCTTCTCGAAAAGTTCCAGGGCTTCCTTGCGGCGTTTGGTTTGCTCGGCCAGCAGCACGTAGGCATCGGCGCAGTCGGGGGAGAGTTCGAGGGCCTTCTTGGCGAGTTCGACCCGCTCCATGGGGTCGTGCGAGTCGAACGCCTTGTACATGAGGTCCTGCGCCTTGCTCAACGGTGTCTCTTCACGGGAGCCGACCAGCCCATCCAAGAGACCCCGCATGACCCCTTCCATGGCACGCCGGTCGGGGAGTTCGTGAACCGGTTCCTCCATCGGGATCGGCTCGGTTGGTCGCTTCAGGATTCGTTTGGGAAGTTTGCGTTTTTTCTTCGCCATCGCTCAGCACCCCTGGCAGGTTTTCGTTGTGGCATGGGCTTGGTGTCCATAATAATCGGGGCAACAGAGGTTCTGAACGGGGCTGTGATGGAAGTGCGCCGGAAAAGCCGCCGGTCAGCAGCAGCAATGATGCAATCGCCAGGCCACCCCAGCGGCCCATGTCGAGGCGCACTCCTCTTCGGCTCGTCGATCGAGATCGACGTTGCGACCTACGAAGAGACTAAGGCGGATTCTTCGGCGTCCGGCGGAGAGGGCGACGGTGGCATATCCCGGGTTGAGCGAACCGGTCCCCGTCCGATACGCTGGGAGACAACCAAGGATTCGCTCCGTCCGTACAGGCGAAGGAACCAAATAGCGATGTCAAAACTCCCGTTTCGCCCCGAGGGCCCCGAAGGCTCGGTGGAGCAGTACCTCCCCAAGGTTCAGAACGCGATCGTGAAGGCGCTCACCCAGGCGCAGAAGGGCTTGTCCCACGACACGCTGAGACTCGACAGACCGAACCTCAAGACATTGGCGGGGATTCTGGTCGAGTTCGTCGAGGACCTCCATTGCGAAATCGGCATCTGGCGAAGTCTGGAACGATACAACACGGAGTTCTTCGGGACACCCTTGCCTTTCCTATTCGAGCCAAGGACCGTGTTTCCCCTGGATGCGATTTCCCCAACCCGCCTCCAGCACTTTCTCTGGATCCTGTATCCGCAGTTGATTCCCGATCTGCTCCTTTACCCAGACCACACCGATCTGGTTCGTCTGGCGCAAGTCGCCGCCGAAGTCTTACAGGAGCAGTTCGCCAATCTCCCCAAGGACTCGGGCGTCAAGCACTTCCTGGGGACTCCCCACAAGCAGGGCTGGGAAGTCAAGCGAAAGCTGGTCTGGCTCGGCACCGGATCGTATCTCTTCCGCATTTTCTGCCAGCGGTACATTGAAGAGCAGAACGCTAAGTTTTCAGACATCGGGGTCATCGACGACTTCCTCTGCCAGCAATGCACCGAATGGGCGGGGCTTGGGGCGCTTGAGGTCCTCGCCAGCGTGCTAGACCTTTCTCCGGAGCGGCGCGCCGACCTGGTCTCGTGGTCCGAGCGCCACAACGCCGTGTTCAAGGTGCTATCAGGCAACAAGGAGAAGATCGAGGTCTTGAACCTGATCAACGATGTGAAGTACCGCGTCCGCTTGAACCTGGAGCGGAACCCGTTCGCCCGTGGTGAGTTCGTCTACGGCAGCCTGGTCCCCTGGGAGGGGGAATGGTACTGGTCCGGAATCCAGAAGATGTTCCATCGGTTGGACGCCGCTGCGATCGAGCTGGCGAAGCAGCATTATCGCAAGCTGCCCACGATCTATTACCGCTATTCCCCGGAGGACCTGAAGAAGGCGCGGGAGATGGTCCGCCAGCAATACGAGGAATTCGTGGCGAGCCGCGGCAAGGACTGGGTTCTCTACCCCGACGGTCTGATGATGGCTGCCGACTGGCAGAAATCTGCCAAGGCGAAGTTCGCTGCGCTCCCAGAGGACAAGCGGAAGCGGCTGGTGGAGAAGCATGGGTTGAAGGCAGCTTCACCCGAGATGAACATCCCGCGCGACATGTTGGAGTCGAAGAACGGAATCGGGGTGTATTTCAACCCCAACGAGGGGATGGAGATCATGCCGGACTTCAACGACATCCTCTCGGGGCTGAAGAAGAAGGGCAGAGGACTGACGGGGGGCGAGGAACTGGCGATACGGGGATGGGTGACGAGCCAATCGCTCAGTCCAGGTTTCGTCCGCCGCCTGGCAGAGGAACACGGTAGCGAGTCGATCGCAGCCGCCTTTTTGCTGGAGAAGCAGAAGGAGGACTACGTGCTCGAGTATCTGCTGCGGCGGTACAAGGGGCGGTTCTACCGACCGAGGTATCCGACCCTCACGATCGTGAATTGAGGGAAGGGCCATCATCGGAGATGCGCTCCTCGAGCGGCGGCATCAGATCGGCTGGGGCGGAAGCAGGTGGACCGGCTCGCTCGCCAAGATCTGGTGGGCCAGGAAATCCACATACCCGGCCCGTTCGTACCCGAGGCGCAACGCCTCCTCATACGACGGGCGGATGCCGAGGATCTGCTCTCCGTGAATGACGACCCACTGCCCCTCGTACCGCAGCAGTTCTCGCTTGCTGGCCTGATAGGTGGCCCATTCGAGGCCGAGGGGCGTTTCGGCAGACGATGAAGCGCCCGTTTCCTCGTTCGAGTCGCGCACCGTGGCCCCTTGTCCACGCAGGAGGGAGGCCAGCCGTTCCAGGAATGTCCGCTTTCTGGCCACGCGATCAGCCCCCGAGGCTTTCGGGGTCGTAATCCCCTCAGCCGTCCTTGGCCTGGGGGCGCGAAAGTGCATGCGAGCGACCGAATTCGGTCCAGAGAATCCGTCAGTCACGCTCCATCATTCCATCCTCCATCATGGCCCATCGAGCGACTTGTCTGGAAGGGGCACGGTCGGGCGTAGCCGAAGGGGTCAAAGGACAACAAGCTCCGACGGACTTAGCGGCGATCAATGACGCTGACCGATGCCAGGGATCGGTCAAGTGAAGGCGTCCGGTTCAGTCCCAAGAGACTGCGTCGTCTGCCCAGAAAGACGCAGCCGCCTCCTCGACACCTTGATTTGCCCCCCCGCCAACTCACCGTATCTCAAGGTCAAACGAACCTCTGATGCGAGGGCTCGATGCATCGGTGTGCGCCGGAAGTCGCAGTGACTGCGTGATCCGAGACCAAGGACGCACAAATCAGCCCTCCGAGTGCGTTGGTTTTTGTCCGTTTGCTATCGGAAGGCCGTGAAGCAATCTCCTTGGAAACCGGCAGCATGACCCGCCATCGACAAGGCCATGATATCGCCCTGGACGCAGCGGTGGTCCGCCCACGGTCAAGTGAATCGTGGCGGCGCGGGGCGGCTTGAAGTAAACTCGTCTTCACGCCGTCGCCGTGTGGCTTCGGGAACTGCGAACTCCATTCTCTTGCAAGAGGAAAAGCTCGTGGCCAATCAAATCGTCTGGGTGGATATTCCGGTGCTGGATCTGGACCGGGCGGTCCGCTTCTACTCCGCCGTCCTGGGGGCTGAGGTTCAGAAGCAACAGTCTCCGAGGATGACGATCGCGCTCTTGCCCGGCGCCGACAGCGGCGTCAGCGGTTGCCTCTTCACGAAGGACGACGAGAAACCGTCCGACCGCGGCATGCTCGTCTATCTGAACGCTCAGGGCCGTCTCGACGAGGCCATTTCCGCGGTCGAGTCGAGCGGCGGCAAGGTGCTCCAGCCCAAGCACCAGATTGGCCCGTACGGCTTCCGGGCCGTGGTCCTCGACAGCGAGGGCAACCGGGTGGCGCTGCATTCGATGTGAGGGGCCGTTCCTCCCCTTCGTTCCATATCCCTGGAGTGGAGAGATCAAGACGGCCGCGCCTCGACTCCGGCCGGCTCTGATCGTTGTGATGGTCGCGTTCGGACCGGCTGCGGCCGCCGAATCCCCGCGACACTTCGAAAGGACTTGTTTGACTAAAAATGGGCCGCCACCGAGCCGGTCATAGCCAGCATCCAGCACGTCCTCATGGCGTGGGTAGAAGCCGAGAACACCTCGACCTTTGATCAGAACGAATTGACCCTCGCGATCGGCCCACCCAGGCAGGTGAGTCTCGTACGTCCTTACTTCCTGCGCCAACGGAGGGTTTCTGGTGGTTGCCTCGGCCTCTTTATCCTTCTCTTGCTGAGAGCAGCTATTGGCCGTCATGGGCTACCTCCGTTCAGGAATTCGATTCCGTCCGGCCAGTTACGGATATCGTGAACCGAGGGGACAAGCGTGCAGAGGCGAGAACTGCTGGCTGCTCATCATGGCAGCCCCAACGCCGCCTTGAGGCACTGGTTCACCTTCTGCATTGCCTGCGCGGACAGCGAGCCGATCACGTCCAGAACCAGCGACTGATCGAGGGTTGCCAACGTATCGCATTGCAGGTACGAATCGAACCGCAATCCTGAGCCAGGCTCGTCAGTGACTTCGATCAGAATCTCCGTGTCTGGCCTGCCGCTCGACATCGACGTGATGATCGCCAGAATCGCGTCGTCGCGGATCGGGTTCAGCGTGTCCGACTGTACAACGAGCGACGGACGGACCTTGCTTCCGGTCCGGTCGCTGTAGGGGAAATCGATGATCACCACGTCTCCACGTTTCATGGCTTGCGACGAGGATCAAGATCGTTGTACACGTCCATCCGAGGGTCGTCCCAGCCCACTCTTTTACCGATGTGGGCGATCATCGCTTTCTGCTCTTCGATGGACAGCGGGCCCGTCTCCAGCAGCGACCGCAGGCGTTCGTATGCCGCCGCCTTGACCACCACATAGGCGCCGTCGTCGATGGCAAGGTGACCGTTCGACTCGATTGCTTGTCGCTGCTCTGGGGATAGAGTATTCATGAATGCCTCCGGTGCGGGATTGTACCGCGCCGCCCGAGGCGGGAGAACCCAACTGCGGTCATGCCACCGCGTCCCGACCGTGCTACCTCGGCGTTGGGGGAATCACTTTGATGTCCCAAAATCCGACCACCGAGCACCGCCGCTTGAGCGGCAGTGCCAATCGCCGCGCTGACTGGAAAAACTGGGGCCCTTATCTGGCCGAGCGGGCCTGGGGCACTGTCCGGGAAGACTATAGCGCCAGCGGCGATGCCTGGAACCACTTCCCCCACGACCACGCCCGCAGCCGCGCCTACCGCTGGAACGAGGATGGACTGGCCGGT
>Ga0074044_10004720_pt1 | contig 11229 bp, 8 predicted proteins | sample BogForMeECP23OM1_FD_94443 | JGI IMG/M metagenome (GOLD analysis project Ga0074044, IMG submission 94443) | Bog forest soil microbial communities from Calvert Island, British Columbia, Canada - Bog Forest MetaG ECP23OM1 | ecosystem: Environmental > Terrestrial > Soil > Wetlands ...
GGGAAGCCGAGAACGTTGTTGACCTGGTTGGGATAGTCGGAACGCCCAGTCGCGATAATTACGTCGGGACGAGCGGCCTTGGCTTCTTCGTACGTAATCTCGGGGTCGGGATTCGCCATGGCGAACACGATGGGATCAGCCGCCATCGAACGCACCATGTCCTGATCGATCGCGCCTTTTGCCGAGAGTCCGGCGAAAACGTCGGCTCCGGCCAGGGCCTCGGCCAGCGTGCGCAGCGGCGTGTCCTGTGCGAACCGCTCTTTGTATTTATTCATGCCAACCTTGCGGCCTTTGTAGACCACGCCCTTGGTGTCGCAGAGGATGACGTTCTCGCGCTGCACGCCCAGCCGGACGTAGTGCTCGGCGCAGGCAATGCCGGCCGCGCCGGCGCCGTTGAACACGACGCGCACTTTGCTTATGTCTTTGCCAACCACTTCCAGAGCATTCAACAAGGCCGCGCCAGAAATAATCGCGGTCCCATGTTGGTCGTCGTGGAAGACGGGAATCTTCATCGTCCTGCGCAGTTCTTCCTCAATCTGAAAGCATTCGGGAGCCTTGATATCTTCAAGGTTGATGCCGCCGAACGTGGGCTCGAGCAACTGGCAGAGCTTGATAATCTCTTCAGGATTTTTACTGTTGACTTCGATGTCGAAAACGTCGACATCGGCAAAGCGCTTGAACAGCACGGCCTTGCCTTCCATTACCGGCTTGCCGGCAAGGGCACCGATATCGCCCAAGCCAAGCACCGCGGTTCCATTGCTCAGAACTGCAACCAGATTGCCGCGGCCCGTGTATTTGTAGGCGTCCTGCGGATTCTTCTGGATTTCCAGGCAAGGCACGGCCACGCCCGGCGTGTAGGCCAGACTGAGGTCGCGCTGCGTGCGGCAGGGCTTGGTGGGTGTGACTTCAATTTTTCCCGGACGCGGCCCGTTGTGATAATCGAGGGCCTGCTGCTTGCTGATCAACATGATTTCCTCCGTACCGATTCCTCAGCCATTTTCGTAGGGACGTAGCTTGCCACGTCTCCCGTACGTGCGCTCGCAGGGAGAGCTACTCTTTCGGGCTTCTCCGCCACATGGGCACGCACGGATTCCAGTTGTGCACGTCCTTCTGGAAATCGCGGCCTGCCTGGGTGGCGCCGACGCTCGACAGTTCCTCGACCGGAGACTTGAGCAGTTCCGCGATGTACTGCTCGACCTGCTCGCGCAGGCGGGGATTTTTCAACGCCTCCCGCAGATCGGTCTTTTCAATGTGAGTGAATCCGCCGCACAGCGGACACTTGACCACGTCGTCGTTCACCATTGCCAGCCTCATTTGTCGGGGAGTAATACGAAGAACCGGTGCCGCCCGGCACGTCCTCTCCGCAGTTCTATTAGAAGACGGAGGCGGTTTCTGGGCAGTGACAAGGGTCGCTCGGGATTGTGATCGCGGTCACAGATTAGGATGGGGTGGCAGAATCTCGTCAATGAATGAGGGTATCGGGATTTCTCGCCAAATGGCTGATTCGAGTCAGAACTTCATTCCGAAATGAGCGGCCTATGCTGCTCGCTTTTGCTTGACGGGACGCAACCGAGAGCGATGCCTATCCTTCACTTGTTCTGTAAGAACAACGCTGCGGCCAAAGTCCGCGATTTGCACAAGCTCGTGCTGGATCGCTTGTAGCCGCTCACTCCTCTGTCCGTGAGCGAGTTGAGAACCTGTTCCATTCCCGCCGTCTCGCCGAAACTGCTGATTCAACACTTGTATGTCAGTGATCTCCACTCGGAGACGCCCAATCTTGTCCTGAAACACTGCTAGATGATCCATAGGATCGGAAATCCATTCTCTGGACAGCTCCCAGCACCATTGCTCTAGAAACAGCTCTGAGCATCCGAGTTGTTGCGCACGATGAATGTGAGCAGTTCTGTGGGAGTTCAAACGAGCGCCCCGCGACTGAACCGAGTCCGGGGCACTGTCGTTTGTGCAGAACGGAACCCTATGCGGCTAAGGTCTTTGTCTGCTGTTGGGTAATTTCCGACTCAGCTTGCAGCCAATCCTCTACTTCGCGCCCTTCTCGTCCGCGTTGCTCGTACAGTCCGTAGGCACGAACGCGAATCTGCTCTTGAACGTCGGGCGTCCGTTTCGCCACCTGTGTTGGAGTTTGATTGGCAATAGGTGTGGTGCTGGGGTTTTTCATTATGCTTACTCCTTAGATTTAAGATGATCGTTCTGTTTCGATGGGTTCTTCGGCCGTTTCTCTTCAGCCGTGAGCCTGATTACTGGCGGCAGCTTACCGTTGGTGGTAGCCGAAGGATGCCCCCCGCTGCTTCCAGTGGGTGCATGTATTGCCCCTCTGTGCTTGGCGCGTAAGGTGTTATATCGACACGCTTGAAAATAGATTCGGCAGCGGAAAGTCTGGTTTCCATCGTGTACTTTTGGTGGAAAACGAGCACAAACCGCAGTACCGCAATGAGCCAATTGACTACTAACCATTCCCTCAACTGCTGCAATTAACTGTCGTAACCAGGCCTTACACGCATTGACCCATCATCGAAATATGTACTTCGTTAAAGAAGCCGCCAATAGATGTCGCCACTGAGAGGCAAATTTGCCTCAATTTTTTCCTCGAATCGGAAACGCGATGGTCAAAAAAGACAAAAGTACGATGAATGGTCCGAGGAGAAATACCAGAGAGCGTTGGCTTTCAAGCTATATGATCCACAGGATCATGCCAACCCATTGAGCAATGTCCTCGCGATTCCACTCAGACTCCTCAGGCATTTTCAAAACTCCTATTCCCACTGCGTCTCATTGCAGAATTCTGAGGCGAGTTGCGTCAGGGGACGTAACCAGGGCGTTAGCACTCTCTGACCCCACGGCATGCCATCGCCACCTGCAAAAGTCAGTGACCCCGCGCACTCAATTCCGTGATCGGAACCGCCTTTACTGAAAAAGCAAACCGCCGTCATTTACGCGGCTTCCCCTTCCCTGCTAACATCATTTGTTTACCACTCAACCGGCAACCAAATCTGAGTACGCCTTCATAAACTTTACGGAGGAAACATGGCAATTAAAGTTGGCATCAACGGTTTCGGACGCATTGGCCGCAACGTGCTGCGCGCTTCGCTGAAAGACCCCAACCTGGACTTCGTCGCGGTTAATGACCTGACGGACCCGAAAACTCTGGCTCATCTTCTGAAGTACGACTCGGTTCTGGGCAACCTGCCGAATCAAGTCTCCGCCGGGCCGGACAGCATTACGGTCGACGGCAAGACCATCAAAGTCTTCAAAGAAAAAGACCCGGCCGCGCTGCCTTGGGAGTCCGTGGGCGCGCAGGTGGTCATCGAGTCGACCGGCCGCTTCACCGATGCCAACGACGCCAAGAAGCACCTGCGCGGGCCGGTGAAAAAAGTCATCATCTCGGCCCCGGCGAAGAACGAAGACATCACGGTGGTGCTGGGCGTGAATCACGAGAAGTATGACGGTCACAAGCACAACATCATTTCGAACGCGTCCTGCACTACGAACTGCCTGGCGCCGGTGGCCAAGGTCATCAATGACGAGTTCAAGATCGTCAGCGGCACCATGACGACCATTCACTCCTACACCAATGACCAAGTGATTCTCGACTTCCCGCACAAGGATCTGCGGCGTGCTCGCGCGGCCGCGCTGAATATGATTCCGACGACGACCGGGGCGGCCAAGGCGCTGAAGCTGGTGATTCCGGAACTCGGCGGCAAGATTGACGGATTCTCCATGCGCGTGCCCACGCCCAACGTTTCGGTGGTTGACCTGGTGGTGTGGGTCGAGAAGAAGACGACCAAGGAAGAAGTGAATGCGGCGCTGAAGAAGGCGACCGAGTCGGGGCCGTTGAAGGGCTATCTTTCCTACGAAGATCAAGAGTTGGTGTCGTCGGACTTCAAAGGCAACTCCTTCTCTTCCATCGTAGATGCGCCCATGACCCTGGTGGTCGGCGGCAATTGCGTCAAGGTGATCTCCTGGTACGACAATGAGTGGGGATACTCCTGCCGTGTGCGCGACCTGATCAACTATATGGCCAGCAAAGGCCTGTAGGTTTCGCGTAGCGCCGGCATCTTGCCGGCTGTCTCGCGAGGGCGTCTCGCCCTCGCAGTGCGGCGGGGACGCCGCCACGACAGCCGCCGGGACGGCGGCGCTACTTCTAAACACTGCAAGAATAAGGACGGCCAGCCATGTCCAAGCTTTCTATTCGCGATCTTCCGCTCAACGGCAACCGAATTTTCATGCGCGTTGATTTCAACGTGCCGCTGGAAGACGGGCGCGTCATGGACGACACCCGCATCCGCGAAACCCTGCCCACCATCGAGTACGCTCTGCGCCACGGCGCTCGGCTGATTCTGGCCTCGCACCTCGGCCGGCCTAAGGGCAAGCCCAATCCCAAGATGAGCCTCAAGCCGGTGGCCGAGCGGTTGCGCATGCTGCTCGACAAGGAACTCGCCCGCGGCGAAAACGTCGGCTTCTGTCCCGAGTGCGTTGGGCCTGAGGCCGAAGAAGTCGCAACCCAACTGGAGATGGGCCAGACGCTCCTGCTCGAAAACTTGCGCTTCCACGCCGAAGAAGAAGCCAACGACGAGAAGTTCTCCAAGCAATTGGCGGCTCTCGCCGAGTACTACGTCAACGATGCATTCGGCACCGCGCACCGCGCGCACGGCTCGACCGTCGGGATCACCAAGTTCGTAAAGCAGTCCGCCGCCGGATTGCTCATGGAAAAGGAACTGAAATACCTGGGCAAGGCGCTGGAGCATCCCGAGGAACCGTTCGTCGCGATTCTGGGAGGCGCCAAGGTCAGCGACAAAATCGGCGTGATTCAGAATTTGATGGATAAGGTGAATTCGCTGATCATCGGCGGCGGCATGGCCTACACCTTCCTCAAGGCGCAGGGGCAGGAAATCGGCAAGTCGCTGCTCGAAGCCGACAAAGTCGATCTCGCTAAACAGTTGCTAGCCGAAGCGAAAAAGCGGAATCTGAAATTCCTGTTGCCCATCGATCACGTGGTCGCGCTTAAGCCCGAGCCTAGCGCCTTGATAACGCAGATTGGCGAGGGCCAGCCCATCCCGGCCGACAAGATGGCTCTCGACATCGGGCCGAAAACGATTGAACTTTTCTCCGAAGAAATCTCGACCGCGCGCACGATCGTGTGGAACGGTCCCATGGGCGTTTTCGAGGTACCAGGATTCTCCCGCGGAACGTTCAAGATCGCCCATGCGGTCGCCGACAATGGTGGCGCCATTTCGATAGTGGGCGGCGGCGATTCGGTCGCGGCCGTGCATGCCGCCAACGTTGCCGACAAGATCACGCACATTTCCACTGGAGGTGGCGCGTCGCTGGAATTCCTGGAAGGAAAGAAACTGCCGGGAGTCGAAGCGCTGACGGACAAGAAATAGAAATCAAGACAAAAGTGACCCACTCCTCCATTTCAAATGGAAAAGGCTGACCGATGCGAAAAAAAGTAATGGCGGCAAACTGGAAGATGAACAAGAACCCCGACGAGACGCGCGATTATTTTCGCGACTTCCTGCCGATGGTCGCGGGCCATGACCGCGACGAGATCGTGGTCTGCCCGCCCTACACGGATGTGGATGCGGCAATCAAGGCGGCCGCGGGATCGAACGTCGCCATTGGCGTGCAGAATGTTCACTGGAAGGCTGACGGAGCTTACACGGGAGAAATTTCCGCGCCCATGCTGTTGTCTCTGGGAGTCACCCACGTCATCGTCGGCCACTCCGAGCGTCGCCAGTATTTTGGCGAGACCGACGACACGGTGAACCTGCGCCTGAAAGCGGCGCTGGAAGCTGGACTCACGCCAATCTGCTGCGTGGGCGAAGTGCTGGAAGAGCGCGAGGCGGGGCTCACCGACGATGTTCTACGTCGCCAGTGCGTGCGGGCGTTCCACGCGATTTCCACCAAGAAGGCGGCCAAGCTGATCGTCGCCTATGAGCCGGTGTGGGCGATCGGCACCGGCAAGACCGCGACGCCGGAACTCGCGGCCGCGGCCCATGCCGTGATCCGCCGCGAGGCCAGCGAAGTTTTCGGCGCGGAGTTTGCCGCGCAGTTGCGCATTCTCTACGGCGGCTCGGTCAAGCCGGACAACGTTTCCTCGCTCATGGCGCAAGAAGAAATTGATGGCGGGCTGATTGGTGGAGCGTCGCTCGATCCCAAGTCGTTCGCCGCGCTGGTGAAGTACTGAACCATTGAGCAAGGGAGTCCCGTCAGGGACGAAATATTGCGTCTATTTTCGTCCGATCGCCATGATGTGCGCACTTGCGCCCAGCACGGAAGGCTCGCGCTCAACTTTCCGCACCACGGCCAACAGGCGCTCGCGCTGCAGCGGATCGTTCCACAAGCGCTCGAAGTCGCGGGCCAGCCAGCCCGGGCCTTCGATGGCCACTATCCCCACTACCTGAAATGCTGTGGCCAGAAGGTCTCGCGATAATTCGCCGGGCCGATGAAAAAAAGCGTCGGTGAAATAGAGCGGATTGCCGGTGGAGTTGCGGTGTTGGCCTTCTTCCAGATCGCGAGCCAAGATTGGAGCGAACGCCGGGTCATCGAAGAATCCGCCCGACAGCGAATCGAGCAGCGACGCAAAGCGGCTGATGCCCGCGCCCCACACCAACCCTCCCGGGCGAAGCACGCGGTGAGCCTCCTTCAGACAGGCGAGCCGGTCTTCCCTTTCGATCAGATGGTAGAGCGGGCCCAGGAGCAGCACTGCGTCCGCCGTGGCGTCGCCGTGGGGCAAATGGCGCGCATCTCCAACTTGCGCACTCGCCAGCGGATGCTGCGGCTGGCGGGACGATGCCGCCCGCGCCAGCTCCACATGCTTGGGCACGGGATCAATCAGGTGCACTTGATAGCCGCGAGCGGCGAGCCAGCAGGCATAGGCTCCAGCGCCCCCGCCGGCGTCGACCACCGTAGCCGGAGCGGGCGGCAGATGCCGGAGAATCAGTTCCTGCGTACGTGCCTGCTCAATTTGAAACCAGCCAGTGCGCAGGCGAGAAGATTCGTCCCCGGCGCCGTAGTAATCAACAACCGCATCCAGGGAATTCTTGTTCATAGCGATAACGTCTGTCGCTATTCTATGCGAACGTCACCGCTGGCTGATCGAGCACGGGTTCTGCGGCGTGGGCTGCGTCACGCGCTATCGAAGCGACGGCCTGCGGCAGGATTTTGAGGAACCGATCGACTTCTTGCTCGGTGTTGAACCTTCCCAGGCTCACGCGAACCAACCCCCGGGCGCGCTCGGCATCGTACCCCATAGCGAGCAGCACAGGGGAGGGTTCGCCGGAATGATTGGCGCTGCAAGCGCTTCCCGCCGAGACGGCGACCCCGGCCGCATCGAGAGCGGCGAGAAGTTCGCCGACTTCCCGCTCCTGACCGCGAAGTCCGAAACTCAGGTGACCGGGTAAACGGTGGACGGGATGCCCGAAGAGATAAGACTGCGGCAGCGCATGCGTCAGTTCCCGGGCGATGCGCTCGCGGAACTGCGCCAGGCGCGTCGCTTCTTCGGCTAGTTCTCCGCGTGCAATCTCAGCAGCCCCGCCAAAGCCGACAATTCCTGCGACGTTTTCTGTGGCCGACCGCAGGCCGCGTTCCTGTCCGCCTCCGAAGACGATGGGCGACAAGCGCGTGCCTTTGCGCACGTAGAGTGCGCCCACACCTTTCGGCCCGTGCAGCTTGTGCGCCGACAGCGACAGCAGATCGACGCGCAGGCGATTCACGTCGAGCGGAATCTTGCCCGCGGCCTGCACCGCGTCAGTGTGAAACAGCACCCCGTGTAGTTTGGTGAGGTGAGCGAGTTCCTCGATAGGCTGCAGCGTTCCTACCACGTTATTCGCCGCCATGATCGAAACCAGAGTCACGTTCGACTGCAGAGCGCGCAACAGGCCCGCCGGTCCGACCAGGCCGTCGGCGTCGACGGGGAGATGCGTGACCCTTGTTCCCGACGCGGCCAGGAAGCGGCAGGTCTCAAGGATCGCGGCATGCTCAATCGAGGTGGTTACGACATGGCCGGGCTTGCTACTCGCCCGGACAGCGCCGATGAGCGCCAGGTTGTCGGCCTCGGTGCCGCTGGCGGTGAAGATGATTTCATCGGTCTCGGCGCCGATCAGCGAGGCCACTTGCGCGCGAGCAGTCTCCACCGCCGCACGGGCCGAACGGCCTTCGTAATGCTGGCTTGAGGGATTCCCAAACGTGCCCCCAAGAAATGGACCCATCGCCGTGAGCACCCGGGGATCAAGTGGCGTGGTAGCAGAATGATCAAAATAAATTCGCGGATTCATAAAAAACTCCAGCTGGCTGCGCTGGGCCCTGCGCGCCCTAAAAACACGAATGCCTCATCCGGGATGTGGGGACGAGGCAATTGCTGACCGAGATCTCATGTCCCCCGCAAACCGGGCGGGAATTGACACCATATGATCAGGCTGGTTCCTGATCCGGTTGTCGTGGCGTCTGCGGGCCCGTTACCCTCAGCCACTCTGCATGAGACTGCGGCTTCATTCCGGCACGAATGCCGGAACTCATTAACGATAGGATGGTCCGTGCGGCGGTGTCAAGGAATAAACCTTGCACGTCCGCGCGGGCCTGCTTTGCTATAATTGGTTGCTGCCTGGCAGTTAAGTTCAGCGCCGTGCGGAAGTGGTGGAACTGGCAGACACACCATCTTGAGGGGGTGGCGCCGAAAGGCGTGGGGGTTCAAATCCCCCCTTCCGCACCAATTTTAATGCTGTAGATTGAATAGGTTACAGGCAGCTACCTGGTTTCGTACAATCATCGTACAATGCTTCCGGCGGTTTGATTGTTCTCACCGACAGAGGCGGGTTATCTGCCGGGCAATTGTAATCTGCTCCGCCGACATCCTGGTCTCGCCGCCGAAGGGATGCCACAATGGGAACTCCAGGCGGCGCTCTCCGATCCCTTCCTGCGTGGTTTTGCGCGGTCGGGCCTCCCTTGGTCAGCGGTCGTCTGGCGGGCGGCTTTAAAGTCGCACTTCGTTGCAATTGGCAATCCTGCCACAACGAAAGACAAGCAGCATTCGCTTCATAACGCCCCCTCAGAACTGCTTTACAGCCTAGCATCATGTCTATCGGGCCTCCTCGGCCACTTACTTAGTCGGGTGGTGGGTGATAGTAGACCACGACCAAAACAAAGATAAGACCAACGAATGCCGCAATCACCAGCGAAAGCAGAATGCCGTGAAGGGTTGTGAAAGATGATTGTTTCTTCTTCCTTTTCTTTATTTTTATGAAAGTGGTCATAGAAAACTGTGCTTTGAGGTTCACGGTCTCAAGCGAGGTCGTGCAGAAATGATTCAAGCGCTTCCAAGGATGGACGACCTTCTCTCAGATTCCGCTCGTCTGGTACTGCAAGACAGCCAGTGACAGGCGATAGTCGTAGCCGGCCTGCGCATTACTGATTTGGGCTTGCGTCAGCTGTAGCTGTGCCTGGCTCAGTTCCACGATCGAACCCAAACCCAGGTTGTATCGCGACTGAGCAAGGCTGAGGGCAAGGTTGGCCTGGTCGAGAAGCTGTTGAGTCACTGCGAGCCGGTCATAAGCGGTCGTTGCATCCAACCAACTAGTGCGGACATCGCGGGAAATCCGATCACGGAGGTCCCGCAGCTTCTCCTGAGCTGCCTGGGCACGAAGCGAAGCTTCCCGTGACCTCGCGGGGTAGAGGAAGCCATTGAAAACTGGAATATTCACGTTCACGCCTACCGCTCCATACCAGCTGGAAATAATGGGATTGCGTACCGGAGTATCGCCCACGACTCCAAGCGCGCGGATGTCGGGAAACAGTAAGTCTCGTTCGGCGGTTTGAAATTTCTTGGCGGACTCGGACTGGAGCTCGAGTGCCAGGATTTCCGGCCGCATGGAAAAAGCGGTAGTGATCAGATCCTCTATGTTGCCGGGAGGCGGAACATTAGGAGAGGCGTCCTCGACAAGCTGGAAATTTTGCAGGTTGGAGAATCCGAGCACTGCGGAAAGGCCAGCCAGAGCCGCGTTTTCGTTGTTCTGCGCATCCAGGAGGAGCAGTTTGGCCTGCGCCAGATTCACATTGGCAAAGCTGAGGTCCAGTTGAGACTTGAGCTTACTCTGGAATAGAGCGTCCACCTGGCTTGAAACGGTTTGGCGCTCTTTCACTGTTTGCTGTGCTACGGTCAAGACGGCGTGAGCCTGAAGGGAGTTGTAGAAGGCTTGGTCAACCGCGAGCAGGATCTGCTCCTTCGTAGCCATTGCGTTCTGGTTCTCCGCTTTCGCCGCAAGGTTGGCACTCGAAACCAGGTTCGTGGTGCGTCCGAAATCGGTGATGAGTTGGGTCACCGCGGCACCAGCAGCAGCGCGCGGGTAGAGGGTCGGATTGTTCAGCGCGCCGGCCGTGAGGCGCGAACCGGGATTGGAATCGACCGCTGTCAAGTCAATCGACGCGGTCGGCCACAGATTTGATCGAACCTCCCGCGTGACCTGGATTAACGCTAATGCGGTCAGGCGTGCAACTGAGATCTGAGGGTTATTCTTCAGTGCAAGTGCCTGCGCGTCCTTCAATGACAGCGCAGTGGGCGTGCCAGCGGGATGTTGGGGCGCGGTGGCTTGCTGCCCCATAGGAGTTGCACCGGCGCCAGTCGATTGGGACTGGGTCTGTGGTGCCGGAGCGGATGGCAGATTCGACGCGTTGCCCGAAATGAGCGTCACCTGCGCGAAGCCGCACGCCGGCAGAGTTAAAAAGAGACACATGGATCGGAGGCTGTTCATATTTCGAAAATCCCTTAGCGAACTACGCTCACTTACCGATGCTGCCCAACTCATGCTTCCAACGTCGGAGACTGGCTGGCCTCATTCTTCTCTCCGCGCTTGCCGTAAACGAGCAGATATGCCGCGGGCACGATGAAGATGGTCAACACCACCGAAGAGGTCAAACCGCCAATGATCGCCTTCGCCATGGGCGCATACTGTTCCGCGCCCGTCCCCAACTTTAGCGCCATCGGAATCATCCCGATGATGGTAGCCAGCGAGGTCATCAAAATCGGCCGCAGACGCACGCGGCATGCCGTAATGACCGCATCCGCCGGCGCCAATCCCTGCTTTTCCAGATTGTGTGCAAAATCAACAATCAGAATGCTGTTCGAGTCCGCAATCCCCACCAGCATCAGCACTCCCATCAGCGACATCACGTTCAGCGTGCTGCCAGTTAGCGGCAGAATGATCAGCACTCTGACAA
>Ga0074044_10004721_pt1 | contig 11229 bp, 7 predicted proteins | sample BogForMeECP23OM1_FD_94443 | JGI IMG/M metagenome (GOLD analysis project Ga0074044, IMG submission 94443) | Bog forest soil microbial communities from Calvert Island, British Columbia, Canada - Bog Forest MetaG ECP23OM1 | ecosystem: Environmental > Terrestrial > Soil > Wetlands ...
CTCGTCCGCTTCAACGCCAAGGAAAACGTCTACTACATCATCTCCGGCGAGCGCCGCTTCCACGCCGCACGCGCCGCGGGCCTCCGCGAAGTCCCCTGCATCGAAAAAGTGGCCGACGACGCCGAATCGCTCGAAATCGCGCTGATCGAAAATCTCCAGCGCAAGGACCTCACGCCCTTCGAAGAAGCCGAGGGCCTCGCCCGCCTGGCCCAGCAGTTCGACTACACCCACGAAGAAATCGCCCGCAAGATCGGCCGCTCCCGCGTCTCCGTCACGGAAACGCTCATGCTCTGCGCCATCACCCCGTCCGTCCGGAAGAAGTGCCTGGAGCGCGGCCTCATTTCCAAATCCCTGCTCCTCCAGGTGGCCCGCCAGACCAACGAAAAGAAGATGCTGGAAATAGTCGAGCGCATCGGCCGCGGCGGCATGACCCGCGACGAAGCCCGCGCCGAACGCCGCGCCGATTCCGACATGGTCCAACGCCCCAGGCCCTTCCGTTTCCATTACGAGCCGGAAACAAAAGCCTTCCGCCTCACCTTGCAATTCCAAAAGAGCCAGGTCTCCCGCGCCGAGCTCGTCCTGGCCCTTCGCGCCGCCCTCAGCGAAATCGAAGCGGCCCTGCAATCTGAATCCGAATCCGCCGCGTAAGACAGGCATTCCTGCCTGTCTTCTTCTCTCGATCGGCGCGTGCACTCTCTTTCTGTCATCCCGGGTGGCGCTCTGGTGCCACGAGGGATCTGCTTTTGTCCGCTTTCTCTCCTGGCTTCCGTCTCTACGCCCTTTTTTTTGTCCTCTCCGCGCCCACCGTTGCTCCGTGCTCTCCGTGTTAAGCTATTTCTCGTCACTTGTCAGCATCCGGCCAGGATGCTGATCCTGAGAGAGTCCGCCGCGGCGGACGGGTCGAAGGGCCACTCGCCACTTGCCCATGGACCTCACTCCCCATCAACTCGCCATCCTCCAACGCCTGGCCCTCCAGGGATTCGCCATCGTCGCCTTTCCCATGTACGCCTCCGCCGTTGGCGTCCGTCGCGGAGAATGCGCCGCACTCTTGATTCCCGCCCCAGGAGGCGCCCTGGCGTTGCAAGGCGAGCCCTGCTACCTGCTGAACGGCAACCTGGCCGTTCCCGTGCTTCGTGATGGGAAAAAGCTGTTCGTGTGGAAGAAACAAGCCGTGGAAGCAACCTCGGAGATCGAAGCGGCGTTGAACGAATTCAAGCACCATCTGGTGCGGATACTGGAATCGGCCATGCCTCCTCGCCAGGATATCGCTTAGCCCCAGCGACTCGATGCATTGTGGACGAGATGTCCCCGGCGCTGGCGAGCCTAATTGAGCTCATGCGCGCCACACTGCCGCGCCCATCCGGCATCCCCGCACAACGCGTGTGAGTCATCCGTGTGAAGTTACTGCTGCAACTGCAGCCGTGCGATGGCAACGCCGTAGGGACCGTTGCCTGCGGGGAAGGGAGTGCCGGCCACCGGCGTCAGCGCCCCGGTGATCGCATCGACGCTGAAGGCCGCGACGCTGCTGCAACTGTTGTTGGCCACATAAAAGTACCTCCCTGAGGGATCCAGGGAGCCATCATTGGGGCCCGCTGCGCAATCCTGGCCTCCCACGTCGATCTGGAACGGGGAGCCCGAGATCTCCGTCAGTACTCCCGAGGTGGCATCGATGCTGTAGACGGTGATCGTGTCGCAGCCGTTGTCGGCCACGTACAAGAATTGTCCCGTGGGGCTGATTGCGAGCCCGTAAGGTCTCGCATTGCATTCTTCGTCGTCCACTTCGATAAAAAAAGGAGAACCATCGAGCGGGGTCAGCGCTCCGGTCCCGGTATCCGCGCTGAAGATGGATAGCGTGCTCGAACCGTGGTTGGTTACGTACACGAACTTCCCTGAAGGCGTCACCACAATGGCAAAGGGCTGCGTTCCCGATTCCGCTCCTTCCTGGTCGCTGAAGGGCGAGCCGGCGATCTGCGTCAGCGCTCCCGTGGTGGCGTTGATCGTGAAGCCCGAGATGCTGCCGGTGAGATGGTCGCTTACGTACAGGAACCTGCCCGTGGGATCTACCGTCAATTGCTGGGGCCCAGGCTCCGATTCACCTTGCGGCGGGATAGTGAACGGGGACCCAGGAACCTGCGTCAGCCCTCCCGTGGCGTTGTTGATCACATAGCCCGTGACGTCATTGTCGGTACGGTTGGCCGTGTACACAAACTGTCCCGAGGGAACCACAGCGATTCCCCGGGGGCCGGCCCCGCCCGCGAAGGGCGACCCCGGAACAGGTGTCAGCGTCCCGGTAGCGGCATTGATTTTGTAAGCGGAGACTCCGTTGGTCGCCCCGTTGCTCACGTAGAGGAACTGTCCCGAGATGCACACCACCCCATCACGCGGGGTCGTTGGCCCGGCGAAGGGCGTGCCCGCCACCGGGGAAAGGACTCCACTGCCGCTATCGAGTTCGTAGCCGGAGATGGTGTTGTCGCTCTCGTTCGACACATAAGCAAACCTGGGAGCCGCGGTGATGACGATGCTGCGTTTGATACAGGCCACTGCGAAAACCGCAAGCAGAGCCATGGCTGCTGCCGCGAGCACGATCCGGCGATTTCTTTTCATGGTCCCCTCACTGGCACTGAACACTTGGAACCAGCCCCATTTCCTGCCGATTCGAAAGACCCACCCTAGGGTCATATTTATACCACCGAGGGCCCTCCGCGTGAACCGAATCGTGTTCCACAGAGTCCTATCGGCGCTCGACTGGCCCGCCTCTGCCCGCCCCCCTGACTTCCCCCCGGCGGCTGCCCGCCGAACGGGCCTCTCTGCGTTAGAATCCTTCTGCGCCCATGCTCCTGGAATTCACCGCCGACGAAATGCTCCTGGCCCTGGTCAGCATGATTCAGGTCACCCGGCCCGCGTTGCTCACTCCTGCCGGCGATGGCTACGACGTGGACGTCGCCCCTCTTCTGGCCCAAAAGGAGCTGAACGAAGACGAACTCCTCGTCCTGCGCCTCTACGGCATTTTTTCCGCCGCTTCGGAAAACACCAGCTTCCCGCTCGATCTGTCGGCCATCGAGCGCGAGCGGTTGTCACGCGCGCTCGCCGTCGTTGAATCCTCCCGCTCCTGGCCCTCCGATGCCGTGGCCCTCAGCCGCACACTGACCTCACGCTTGCGTTAGCCCGCCACCGCGCCCAGCCCAATTCTTTCCGCCCTGTTCGCGCGTACCATTGACGCCCCCACCGCATCTTGCAAAATACCGAGCCACCCAGCGAGTCGCCGCCGATCGGTATCCGGGTCACCGGCCTTCCGACTTCCGATCCGGCGAGAGTCAAAAAATACTTTTCTCGATCCGGAGTGTCACCGGCATGCGCCACGGGTGTGCCCCCGCGAGGGGATTCCGTGTGCGCGAACGCGCCACACCGATCGGGAAAACGGGGGAGGGGAAGACTTGCGCGGAACAAAATCAGTGCACCCATCTGGTAGGGAAGGGAAGAACAAAGCACGGGCCGGCCTTCTCTGGGGCCTTCTGCTGCTCGCTCTCTCACTCGGGGCCGCGGCCGCCGCAGACGGCCAATTCAGGGCCCACGATCCCGGCGTGCGCGGCAATTCCGTCGGGGCAGGGAATCCATTCACAACGCTCACTCCCGCTCAGGCCAATGCCTTCGCCGACGGGATGAGCCGCTTCGTCTTTTTCGATTCCGTGAGCGGAACGATTGCCGGCGAATCCGACGCCGGCCTCGGTCCCCGGTTCAATTCCAATAGTTGCGGGAGCTGCCACGCGCAGCCTGCCACCGGCGGCACCAGCCCCGGCGTCATGCACTATCCTCACATCGGCCCGAACCCGCAGGTCGCCGTCGCTTCGCTGGACGGCGCCACCAACGCCCTTCCCTACTTCGTCGAGCCCAATGGGCCGGTGCGCGAGGCCCGCTTCGTCTTCGTCGTCGGCACGAACGGCAAACTCACCAGCACGCCCGACGGCGGCGTCCACGACCTGTTCACCATCACCGGCCGCGTGGACGCCACCAACGCTCCCGGCCCCACCGGCCAGCTCCAGACCTGCACCCTCCCGCAACCCAACTTCGAACAGATGAATGCGTTGAACAACATCATCTTCCGCATTCCCACTCCGGTCTTCGGCGCCGGACTGGTGGAAAACATCTCCGATGCCACCATCCTCGCCAACATGAACGCCAACGCCGCCGCCAAACAGAACCTGGGCATCTCCGGCCAGCCCAACCGCAGCGGCAACGACGGCACCATCACCAAATTCGGATGGAAGGCCCAGAACAAGTCGCTCGAAATCTTTGCCGGCGAGGCTTACAACGTCGAACAGGGCGTGACCAACGAACTCTTCACCAGCGAACGCGCCAGCCCCGGCGAAACCCTGCCGCCCTCCTGCATCTTCAACGGCACTCCGGAAGACTCCACCAATTTTGGCGCTTCCTCCGTCGCCACGCCGAGCGACATCGTGGCCTTTGCGGCCTTCATGCGGTTTCTCGATCAGCCCGCCGCTTCCACGTCATCTCCCGGCGGCCCGTCGTCCATCGCCAACGGCCGCAACCTTTTCGTCAACGTGGTGCAATGCGCCCTGTGCCACACGCCGCAACTCAGGACCGCGGCATCGTCTCTGAATCCCGCGCTGAATTATCAGGCCGCCAACCTCTACTCGGACCTGCTGGTGCATCACATGGGCTCCGGCCTGGCCGACGGCGTCTCGCAGGGCTCTGCCGGCCCCGACCAGTTCCGCACCGCGCCGCTGTGGGGCCTGGGCCAGCGCATTTTCCTCCTGCACGACGGAAGAACATCGGATCTGCTGAACGCCATCCAGCAGCACTCCAGCCAGGGCTCGGAGGCCAACGGCGTGATCAAGCAATTCAACCAGCTCAGCCAAAGCCAGCAGCAGGACCTGCTCAATTTCCTGCGCTCGCTCTGATTCAGTCCAATCCTCGCAGGGGCAGCCGGTGGCGGCTGCCCTCTGCGTTGTTCTTCTCTGCACACCCTTGCGATGAAGTTTACCTGCCGTCCTGTATTTGTCAGAAACTTCTCCTCGTCATCGGCCCTCCGATTAGGATAAGAGCGCATGACCCCCGATTTTAGCGGCGAGTGGCAGGCGAATCTGGAGCTCAGTAGGTTTCTGGGCCCCACCCCCAAGGCAACCGTTGTAAGCATTCTCCATTTGGAACCCATCCTCAAAGCGGACATGCGGATTACCAGGGAAGATGGCACCGTGAGCCGCCTCGAATTTCAGCTTGTCACCACCGGCAATGAGGTCATCAACAAAATGCAGGGAGTCAAAATGCGCAGCCGCGCCCAATGGATCGGCGAAGAACTGGAAATCGAATCGTGGATGCGCGTCGCCAGCCGCGAAGCCCACTTCCGCGATTACTGGTCCCTCCGTGGCCCCATGCTCGTCATGGAGCATCGCAACGACGATCTGGCCGGGCAGATTACATTCTGGGAGAGAGGCGGCTCACCGCAGACGTAGGGCAGTTCCCCTGGCTGCGTCCGAATCTCATTCTCTCTCGATCCTTTGCGCCACCGTGTCCTCCGTGCACTGCGTGTTGGGCCTCTTCCTATTCCGTACGCGGCCCTCGCCTAGTTCTCGACTGTGTTTTCAAATCAGCGCAAGGACTGCAGGCTAGGCCGCTTCTTTGGCGCGGCCATTCTGTTCAGGAAGACCGAAATAACGGAATAAGATAAATCCCAGCAGGCCCCACAGCGAAACGTGAACGGATTCCGAAGCGAGCGCCCCGCTAAGGCGCACTGGCTCTGTCCACTGGATTGAATGAAGAACCGAACCGAGCCCGACCGCCAGCGCCGCAGGCACAATAGAACGCGACTTCAGCGTGAGCCAAGCCAAAGGAAAAGAAAACACGATCCCGCGAAGCGACGCATCCGCTATTCCGAGAATGACTCCCAGATCAGCCCCGGCCCAGTTCCACACCGTTCGACCATTCAGCGTCCCCCAGAGGAGCCCAACCAGTACGATGCCCCGGTACAAACCGAATCGCGCGACAAACCGTGGCAGGGCATAGCCCCGCCATGCAATCTCGCTCAATAGAGCGGCCACGAGAGTAAGGGCAATTTGCCATTGCCATCGGCCCGGATGCAAAAAATCCCACATGTCCGGCGGTGGCACGAGGTCCCGCTCGTGCGTCGCCCAACGAACTCGGGCTTCGATCAGAAAAACAATCTTTGGAATCCAGTGAATCAATATAGCGATGACGGCAGCCAGCAGCAGGATGTCCGCCCGGCGCGGTGTCAGCATTGACCGCAACTCTGTCCTCGTTTGGCCGGCCATCAGCCGGAATGCAATCAACGCGGGTGGAAGGCTGGCAAGAAGGTATTGGGCACCCCAAATCCCTTCGCCCTTCCAGATGAGGAACGCGAGTACCCCGGAAAGCGATGCGGCAATTGGAGTTGAAAGTGCCAGCACGGCCCAGGAAAAGCGCCTTAAATCACTGTGGTCCACAGCGGAGCCCATGCTACCGACCGGGTCCTGCACCGGAAATGTCGCGGACGCAGGCAACGAGGTGAGGCCGCGGCGCACGCGCCACGCTGTTGCACTCACGAGGACCAAGCCGAGGAGCGCGAACTGAAGTCCCGTTCCCAGTTCTAGCGCAAGCGCCGGCAGCAACGATACAATGCGATGAAACTGCTCTCCGCCGGTTTCGAGAATGGATTCTCGCCGACCAAACAGCCAGACCGCACCCGCGAACTCGGCGAGCACTCCACCGACCGCAGGAAGGATGACCCAGGAAATGAGTCGGCGAGTCGGCCTGGCAACCTGCCAGAAGAACAGGTAAAAGCCGACTGCGCCCGCACAGACAAGCGGAAGCGCGAGAGCCCGTACGAGCATCACCCACTCTGTGAGGCTTATGGTGGATACGCCTGTTTGGGAGTTGAATGCCTCCCACCGGGTTCCATGAAAGTGAGCAGGCCACCACGCCATCCGCAACGAGGCGTAAAGCAGATAGGAGCCGATCAGAAGCAGCAATTGGCCGACGTCCGCTGGCAGCAGAAAACGAACGAAGGCAGCCAGTTCCTTCAGTCGGTTAACCATTCCATCCACCTCTTGCCGCTGCCCAGCCAGCCTCTTGTCCTCGGACACTTGCGTGGCGCCATCATATATCGCGTGTTTAATTAGATGTGATTGGAAGTTCGTCTCGCGGTCGCATCGAGCTTGTCCGAATGGCTCCTCCATCTCCGCGTTTTCCCTGCTTAGGTGTCTCTGTGGTGAATTCCTCCCTCGGCCCTTCGCCCCTTACCCCAGTTGCAACGCCCCGCTCTCCCATTGCGCTGCACTTGCGTCCGTTCTTCGACTGGGCCCGTTGACTCGTCTCCCCCGCACTCCTAACATGACGCCGTGGAGTTCCGCGCTCGATGATTGGTAAGACTATCTCGCATTACCGCGTTCTTGAAAAACTCGGCGGCGGAGGAATGGGCGTCGTCTACAAGGCCCAGGACACCAAGCTCGACCGCTTCGTCGCGCTGAAGTTCCTTCCCCAGGATGTGCCCACGGACTCGCAGGCACTCAGCCGTTTCCAGCGCGAGGCCAAGGCCGCCTCGGCTCTGAATCATCCCAACATCTGCACCATCCACGAGATTGACGAGGAGAACGGCCGGCCCTTCATCGTCATGGAGTTTCTGGACGGGCAGACGCTGCGGCACCGGATCGCCGGCAAGCCGCTCCCGGTCGCCGAGGTGCTGCAATTTGGGATTGAAATTGCCGAGGCGCTCGACGCGGCTCACGCCCAGGGCATCATCCATCGCGACATCAAGCCGGCGAATATTGTCGTGACCCGGCGCGGGCACGCCAAGGTCTTGGATTTCGGCTTGGCCAAGCTGGTGCCTGCGGCTGGCCCCGCGAATCTTTCGGAGATGCCCACGGCGGGCGAGCTGGAGCGGCTAACCCGGCTGGGCAGGGCCATGGGCACCATCACCTACATGTCGCCCGAGCAGGTGCGCGGCGAAGACCTGGATGCGCGCTCCGATTTGTTTTCCTTTGGCGCGGTGCTCTACGAAATGGCCACGGGCCGCCAGGCCTTCACGGGAACCACGGATGGCGCGCTGTTTGAGAGCATTCTGCACAGTGAGCCGGAGCCGCCCTCGCGCGTCAATCCCGCAATTCCGGCGGAGCTGGAGCGGATTATCCAGAAAGCCATGCAGAAGAAGCTCGAGGACCGCTACCCCTCTGCGCGCATTCTGATGGACGACTTGCGGCGGCTGCAGTTGGAGTTCAGTTCCGGCGCGCGGACCGCGCTACCCGTTTCGCAGTTCGTGCGGCGTCCGCAGGTGATCGCGCCGCTGGTGCTCCTGTTGCTTGCGGGCGCGCTGGGCGGTGTGTGGTGGTACCAGCACAACGCGCCCAGGCGCTGGACAAGAGACCAGGCCATCCCCCAAATCGCACAGTTGATGGACAAGGGCCAGTACTTTGCCGCCTTCCGCCTGGCACGGAAGGCGGAGAAATACGTCCCCGAGGATCCCACCCTGTCTCGCCTGCGATTCAATTTCTCCCGGCCCGTCACCGTGGAAACCGATCCGGCGGGCGCGGACCTCTACGTCAAGGAGTACGCGGACGTGAAGGGCGATTGGGAATACCTGGGCAAGGCTCCGCTGGGGCTGAATCTTCCCCTGCTGCATTATCGCTGGAAAGTGGAGAAGACTGGATTTGAGCCCATCGAGAGCGCGCAGGAGGGCCTGACGAACCAGTTTTCCTTCACTCTCGAACCGAGCGGCGGCTCTTCCGTGAATCTGGTGTTCGTTCCCGGCAGGAGTTTGCAACTGGGCGAGGGCCCTCCCCTCGAGGTGCCGCGATTCCTGATCGGGAAATTCGAGGTCACCAACGGCGAATTCAAGAAATTCGTGGACGCCGGCGGGTATCAAAATCGCGACCTCTGGACGGAACCGTTTCTGGAAAACGGCCATGAGCTTTCCTGGCAGCAGGCCATGTCTCGTTTCCGCGATGCCACCGGAAGGCCCGGCCCCGCCTCATGGGAGCTGGGGGAATTTCCGGCCGGTCAGGCCGACTATCCGGTGGGCGGCGTGAGCTGGTACGAAGCGGCCGCCTACGCGAATTTTGCGGGCCGCAGGCTGCCGACCATCTATGAATGGAGGGTCGCCGCGGGCGCAGGACTTTCTTCCGAGATCCTGGACGTCAGCAACTTTGGCAGCAAGGGGCCCGCCCCGGTCGGAAAATATTCAGGCTTGGGCCCCTACGGCACGTATGACATGGCGGGAAATGTGAAGGAGTGGTGCTGGAACGCCACCGGCAACAAACGCTACATCCTGGGCGGTGCCTGGAACGATCCCGTTTATATGTTCACGAACAACGAGGCGCGTCCGCCGCTGGAGCGCTCCCCAACCGATGGGGTGCGGCTGGTGCAATCCATCGGGCAGACGCCCCTTCCCGATTCTCTGACCCGGACGATTCCAGACACTCTGGCGCGGGATTACCGCAAGGAGAAGCCGGTGCCGGACGCCGTCTTTGCGGTCTACAAGGGCCTCTACGAGTACGACCGCAAGCCGCTCAATGCCCGAATCGAAGGAACGGAGACCGCCCCGGAAGGCTGGCGCAAGGAGACCATCACGTTTGACGCCGCGTACGGCCAGGAGCGCGTGACCGCTTACCTGTTCCTCCCCGCGAATTCACATCCGCCGTATCAAACCGTGGTCTTCTTCAGCCACAGTGGAATGTTTCTTCCGGGTTCCAGCCGCAATCCGGAACTCTATTTCCTGGATTTCATCATAAAAAGTGGACGTGCGCTCATGTTTCCCGTGTACAAGGGAAGCTTCGAGCGCTATGTCCCGGCGAGCCTGGAGAAGGGAACCAGCGGGGAACGCGACCTGGAACTGGAGGATTTCAAAGACCTGGCGCGGTCCGTGGATTACCTGATGACGCGCCCGGAGCTGGATCATGAAAAACTGGCTTACTACGGTGTGAGCCTCGGCGCTCGATGGGGATCGGTGATGCTGGCGCTGGAGACGCGTTTTCGGACCGCGGTCCTCGTGGGCGGAGGCTTTGAGCAGGAAAAGCAGTTTCCGGAAATCGCGGACATCAATTTTGCCCCGCGTGTAAGAACCCCGGCCCTGATGATCAATGGCCGATACGACTTTATCCGTCCCGTGGAGACCTCCCAACTGCCCATGTTCCGGTTGCTGGGAACGAAGGAGCAGGACAAACGCCACGCCTTGTTTGACGGGGGACACTTGCCGCCCAGGAACGATATCATCCGCGAGACACTGAACTGGCTGGACAAGTATCTGGGGCCCGTGAATTGAGCGCCGCGCAGCACGGCGCGTCAGTAGCACAGGCTTTCAGCCTGTGCGGTTAGGAGAGAGGGGAGCACAGGCCGAAAGCCTGTGCTACTGGCGCTGCATCCGGCTCACGCGAACATCCGATGACCTACGACCTCATCTGCGTCGGCGCCGGCCCCACCGGGCTGGCCTGCGCCATCGAAGCCAAGCGCGCCGGCATGCGCCCGCTGGTGCTCGACAAGGGCTGCCTGTGCAACTCCATCCTGCACTACCCCGTAAACATGCTGTTTTTCACCACCGCCGAGCGCATGGAAATCGGCGATCTCCCCATGGCCATCTCCGGCGATAAGCCCAATCGCGCCGAAACCCTCAAGTATTACCGCAAGGCCGCCGAGCATTACGGCCTCGAAGTGCACCTCTACGAAGCCGTCGAGCGCCTCGAGAGGATCGAAGGGCATTTTCGTGTGCACACCCGCCGCGAGAACGGCGCCTCCGACGAACATCGCGCAACCCGCGTGGTGATCGCCACAGGCTATTACGACCTTCCCAGGCCCCTGGGCGTGCCCGGAGAAGATCTCCCGCACGTCTCGCACTACTACCGCGAAGCGCACGCCGGCTGGCGCCGCGATGTCGTGGTCATCGGCGGCAAAAACTCCGCGGCCGAAGTGGCCTTGGACCTGTTCCGCGGCGGGGCCCGCGTCACGCTGGTGTATCGCGGCGCCGCGCTCTTTCCGGGAATCAAATACTGGGTCCTGCCCGACCTCCAGAACCGCATCGCCGCGGGCGAGATCCAGGCCCATTTCCAAACCGACGTGAGCCGCATCGAGCCCGGCCACGTACTGGTGCAGCCAGTAGACGAGGCCGTAAGGGCACGGCATGCCGTGCCCCTACCGAGCGCGCCCGCCGAACGCGTCCTCCCCGCCGACTTGGTCTTCGCCATGACTGGCTATCACCCCGACTTCGAATTCCTCAAGGCCCAGGGGATC
>Ga0074044_10004722_pt1 | contig 11224 bp, 10 predicted proteins | sample BogForMeECP23OM1_FD_94443 | JGI IMG/M metagenome (GOLD analysis project Ga0074044, IMG submission 94443) | Bog forest soil microbial communities from Calvert Island, British Columbia, Canada - Bog Forest MetaG ECP23OM1 | ecosystem: Environmental > Terrestrial > Soil > Wetlands ...
TGCTCTGGTATCCGGAAGAAGGCAAACCCAAGATTCGCCAGGCACCCGACGTCATGGTGGTCCTTGGCCGGCCCAAGCGGGAACGTGGCTCCTACAAGCAGTGGGAGGAAGACGGCATCGCCCCTCAGGTCGTCTTCGAGGTGCTCTCACCAGGGAACCGGTTGGACGACATGCTCCGGAAGTTTCGGTTTTACGAGAAACACGGGGTTGAGGAATACTACATCTACGACCCGGACGACGGCGAGCTGCTCGGCTGGCGGCGCGGAGATGGTGGCCTGGAAGAGATCGCCGAGATGAACGGCCATGTCAGCCAGCGATTAGAAATTCGGTTCGAGCCGGGTCAAGGACCAAACAACCTGAGAATCATCGGACCCGACGGCCAACCGTTCCGCACCCACCAGGAGCTAATGGAGCAAGCCGAGGCCGAACGCCAACGCGCTGAGGCCGAACGCCAACGCGCTGAGGCCGAACGCCAACGCGCTGAACGATTGGCAGCCAGGCTGCGTGAACTGGGCATTGAACCGGATTGAACCACATCCCCATGATGTCGGGGAAGGCAAAGTGGACACTGGCAACGGGCTTCGCGGGGTCAAACGGGCTTCGCAAGGTCGGCCAATTCGCCAACGGGCATCGCCTCCAGGACGGCATGGCGAAAGACCCCCTGCCAACCCTCAGCGATGATTTGTTGGCCGGATGGGGGTATAACGCCCTTGATACCCAGCTTGGAAGGCCGCGGAAGAAAGTTGAGCCGGAAGGGAAATGCACCGGCATTGGCGCTGCCCCGGGTTCTCTTCGTGGCCGATTCGAATCGATTATCGGGGGTCTTGGGGTCTTTTTTCAAGGTGACTGCTCGTCCGGCCGATGGGAATGAAAGAATCCAGGATCTCGAGGTTCAAGGAGGATGGTACGGTGAATTCGCCTGAAAACCCACTCTCGATCGAAATGATTCGCTGGACGTTCACGGTCAGCCCGGAGCACCGGGTGGACATCGAGACTCACTTGCTTGACCTTGGACTCGAGATCCAGGCCCGCGGCGATGACGTCCTGGTGGTGACCTGGGACGAACCCGAGAGTGGCATCGACGAACTGATCGAGGACCTCTGGGCGATCAACGCCGAGCCGTTCGAGATCACCCACGAAGAATTTCACCGGGTCAACCTGCTTGTCTATCACCCCGAAGAGACCGACGAGGCCGATAGCGCAGCGGCCTGAAAACAGCTCGCGCCATCGAGTTGATCCGCTGGATCGGATTCGCCGGCCTGGCCGACGGTTCGCGCCGCGGAGAAGAGCGGCGCGATCGGTTCGCCGGTGCACAGCCGGACCGGTCGGTTCAGGCGATCGCGGACCTCGGTGGCAGGATCGATTCCGAGGCTCTGGTAGATGGACGCGGCAAGATCGGGCGGAGCGTAGGGGCGGCTGGCGGGGTAGGCGCCGATCTTGTCGGAACGGCCGATGGTCTGGCCTCCCTGAACGCCTCCCCCGGCAAGGGCGGCCGAGAAGACGGCTGCCCAGTGGTCACGGCCGTCGCGGGTGTTATTATTCCCGGTGCTCGCCCCGATCCGCGGAGTCCGGCCGAACTCGCCGGTCACCACGACGAGTGTCTCGTCGAGCAAGCCCCCGCTTTCCAGGTCGTGTCACTCCGCTGGGAATGCCGTCGCCGCGGGGACGGATCGTGTCAAGCCCCGCGGCGTAGCAGGGATAATCGTCGCGTGAGGCGGTCTTGTCGAAGAAGGCACCCGGCTGGGCATGGCCGGTCAGGAGCTCATGCGTTGCGTTGAGGCTTTATCTCGAACATTCTGCCTGAATCAAGTCGAAGGTCTCACCGATCGGTAGGAAGCGCGTGGCTCTCGAGCAGAAACAGGATCTCACAATATGGTGAATCGTGCGGGACCGCCGGCTGCATCCCTCTTGTACGACTGGCCGCTCTTCTGCTCAGATAGTCAGGAATTGGTTGCGGGGAACCACGGGTCTCCGCTGACCCGATCTGGAGTTGTCTCCCGCGCGGGAGACGCGTCCCCAGGGGGCGGCCGCCCTTTCCGAACCTGCGGCGGCTTGCTCCGGGAACAAGATCAAGGGCAAATCATGCCAACGCCTTCAGCCGACCATGTCGATCCTGCTGAACTGGTGCAGCAGGCACTCTCGGTAATCTATGCAGATCGACTGCCTTATCTGGCCACCGTGGAGGGTGACCAGCCCCGGCTGCGGCCGATCGCGCCGGTCAAGACCGACGGTTTCACCGTTTACATCGCCAACCTTCGATCTTACGGCAAGACCGCCGAGATCGAGTCCAACCCGCGCGTCGAGATCTGCTATCTCGACGGCCATAATGACCAGGTGCGCATCACCGGCGTGGCGGAGATCGTCACCGACGAGGCGATCAAGGCAGAAATCTGGGACAGCAATCCCCATATTCACAATTACATGGTCAACCTTGAGAATCCGGACTTCATCCTCTACCGAGTGGTTCCCACGCGAGTTCGCTTCATGAAGGAGTGGGCCCTTACCTACCGCGAGGTGCCGTTCAAGCAAGCAAAGGCCGCCGACGGAGGTTGAGTCCTCAGGTATGAAAAAGCTTGCGGCGATCCTGGCTGCATCTTTCTCCAGCCAATTCTGGATGCGTGAAAAGGGTCAGCCGCGCCCAGGAGTCGCCCAGCCTCAGGCAGTTCACCTTGCCGATGTCAGGAAGGCGATCAGGTCGCGCACTCCGGCCTCTCCCAGTCCGGCCAGTCGCCGTGGGCGACAGAACGGCTCGGTCCTCCGCACTTGTCTGCGCCGGCGCAACCGCCAGGGTCGCACTCACCACAAATGCGGAAAAGACGGGGAGAGCGAATTTCATGAAGTCGCGGCCTTGATTGAGCAAGAAGGAGGATCTGGCAACGCATCGACGAGCATGATGATCAATCCTGGTGTCTCCGGACAGATGTAATGCAAGGAATTCGGAGCCACCCCTCCGGTCCATCAAGCCAGTCGAATTCCCCTGCCTCCAGCGGGCCCAAGTCGTCCAACTGGCCTGCCTGGAGCCGGTCGCCCCCCCCAGGTTCAGTGCATGGGCAACCCGAGGGATGTGATCTATTTCATCTTTTCGTCGACCACGCACAACGCGGTGTCGCCTGAATCGGGAACTCCTTCCCCCTTACTTGACGTGAGTGCATTCACGACTTAGGAAGAGGGTAGCGGGTGATGCAGAGTTGAGCAGAGACCAACCCGAGCCTGGAGATTGCGTCATGAGGCGTCACGCTGCCGTGAAAGGTTGCCGGCATGGTGCGGCCGCGGTCGAGTTCGCTGTTTGCTTGCCGCTCATGTGGTTGGTGCTGACCGGGTTGTGGGAGGTCGGCCGGATCACACAAGTGGCGGAGGTCATGTGGAACTCAGCACGTGAAGCTGCGCGCGACGCTTCCCTCGGGCAGGACAATCTGCAAACCGTCACGACCAACCTTCTCACCTACCTCCAGAACGCAGAGCCAACGGCCTTCGGTCAAGGTCACCAGACCACAGTGATAGCTCCCGTGATCTCCCTGCCTGCGAACACAACCGGTTACACATGCTGGGACAGCACCGCCAACCGGGAACTTTTCACCATGACCTTTACGGATCTTACGCAACCGAGTGTCACGGACCCCACGGGGATGTCGCAGCTTGATGTCTACCAGATCGGCGTTCAGGTTCCCTACAGCAGCATTCGCCTGAGCCCCGTGGCACAGGTCACGAACATGAGCCGTCTATCCGTGACCGTGGTCTGGGCGTCGATGGTCGATTCACCATTCCAGATCACGCCATACCTTCCCGCCGAGTAGGGTCCTACCTCGCCCTGAGGAGAACGAGCCATGGTGATCCGCAGGCTACGCGGTGGCCGAAGATGGGGTGCCGTGCTGGTTGAAACCAGCGTGATCATCGGTTTGGTGGCAATGCTTGTCTTCGGCGTGTTCGAGTACGCCCGGTTCTTGATGGACTGGAACCTGCTCAACAACGCCGCCCGGGAAGGCTGCCGTTATGCCCTGGCGAACAACACGAGCACGACGATCACCACAAGCGTTACGAGTATCGTAAACGCCTACATGGCGGGGGAAACCAAGGATTTTAGCAACTGGACTGTCACCGTGACCGGAACGCACCAGGGTGTCTCGACCCCGGTCAACAACCTGGTACCGGGTGACCCGATCACGGTAACGGTTTCCGGCACGTACAAGTTCATGAACATCGTGCCATTTATCCAAATGCCATCCTCGTTAGTCATAACCAGCGGTGTCACCATGTTGTGCGAGGGAGGAACCTGACGCCCTGGAAAGGCTGCTCCGTCTTTTGTTGCGTGGACATTGATTCGAGACGAAGTACCGGTACGACGAACCTTTACTGGACAATCTTGCCAGGAGAATGTGGTCATGGTTATCTCCGCACTTTCGATCGTTGGCCGGCCTCGGCGCCGTCGAGGGACCGTCCTGCCTCTGGTCGCACTCACGATCGTGGCCCAGCTCGCCTTCCTGGCCCTGGCGATTGACCTGGGGATGGTGGCGATTTCGAAGACACAAGCGCAACAGGCTGCCGACCTTGTCGCGCTCACCGCTGCGCGAAGCCTCATTGGGTTGGCGGCAAGCAACTACAACCAGAGTTTAGCCACAACGAACGCGCAGAATATCTTGACCCATAACCGCGTCCTGAGTCAGTCGATTCAGGCGTCGCAACTCCAGCTCACCTTTGGCTCCTACGACTACAGCCAGACCACGCAGTCGTTTTCCGCCAATTACCCGCCCTTGACCGGTTCACCTACCACCGCGGTCACGGCCACGGTCACGACGAACAGCTCGCCGACCGCCTTCAGTGCAGTTTTCGGAACGCAACTCCTGCCGACCACTTCCGCATCCGCCCAGGCGGTCCATCGCCCCCGCGATATCGCCCTGGTGATGGACCTTTCGGGCTCGATGCGCATGGGCACCTGCCTGGGATTCGATTTTTCGACAAACTCGCGCACCACCAACAATCCCGACACCCTCATACCGACGTTCGGCCAGTATTCGTCGAGCAGTGCCGGCCTGCAAGGACCCACCAGCAATCGCACGTCGAGTGACGACAGCTATACGATCTCTCCCAGCAATACGACGGCCACGAACTCCTCATACTCCAGAACATACGTGAACAACTTCTATCAAAACGCCGCCTACGCATCGACCCTGGTCCGTGCTTTCGATTCCTATACCAGCACGAACGGAGGCAACACCTGGAGTCCGCCATCCTCCGGGGGGCCGGTGCTTCCCCCTGCGTCGTACGCCTCCGTGCCGGGCGGGGACGTTCCTCTTTTCAAATCGGGGAGCACCACCACGTATGCCACGGATGTCAAGGACGTGGTGGGCAGCACCACGAGGAACGCCTCATGGGAGCTGGACGGCTACTCGAACTACACGAACGGTTCGCTTTCCAGCGCGGCTCAGGGCCAGAGCAGCTATGCAAGCGCGCCTTTCTACGGCTATACGCAAGGACCTGGCTACTACGGCAAGACCTTCTTCATCTGGCCCCCCGACCCGCGCCAGCCGCTGACAACCTCCAGCAACTCTTCTCAGATCCAGCAGTTCCTCATGGATACGCCTTCACCAGGCTACACCGCTGGCGACTTCAGCAACGGAACGACCGGCCCGCCCTTAAGCGGCATCTACAATGTGACATCCACCACGGGTAGTCATACCTGGCCCTGGCCCAATGACGGTGGCAGTTCGCTGAGCAGCTACCTTACCTCGAAAGTCTATATCCCAGGCGGCAGCCGCAAGTTGACGACCTCGGACACTCAATACCAGCAGATCATGCGCCTCTATTCTTGGAACTACGTGATCGACAATCTGGGTACGACCCCCTGCGACTGGCGAATGCGTTTCTTCGGCACCTCTAACAACACGAAACTCTTCAACAGCTCCGGGCTCTTGAACCCGCCCGGAAGCTCAGGGATGTGTTCCGCGACGCAAACCTACAACAATATCCTCAGCTGGATCACCCAGTCGCCGAACCCCTTCCCGACACAGCTCCGAGCGGGCTGTGTCAAGTACTATGGATCGATTCCGACCGCGATCACCGGGAGCTGGCCCAGCTACGCCAGCACGGACCAGCGCTTCTGGGTCGAATTCATCGACCACGTGCTGGGATTCAGACAGACTTCCGCTGGCAATTACCAGGACATCAGCGGCATGGCCGGCTACGGGAGCGACTTCACCTGGGGGACCATTGGCATTAACGCTCCTCCGACCGTGGTTACGCCGCCGAGCACGAGCAACAAGTACATGAGGTATACGGATAACCCGCAGCGCCCCAACCTGCGCTACTGGTTCAGCCCCATCACGATGGTCGATTATCTGCAGAACTACAACATGGCCGACAACGTAAATAACTATTTTTATATGCAACCTGGCGATAGCTACGAGGCGCCGATCTACACGGCCAAGGAGGCCTTTCTGGCGACCATCAGCACAGTGCAGAACAACCATCCCAACGACTGGATCACGGTCGTTCCTTACAGTTGGCCGCGCAGCTCCGCGAGCGACACGAACGGGCGGTTCAACTGTGTGAGTTGCCCGCTGGGGACGAACTACAACTACGCGACATCCGCCCTGGTGGCTCCCTTCTCGACCATCAATGCCAACGGAACGTCAAACTTGACCGAGGTCACGCCCTACGATCCAGACCCGGCCACCGGAATGATCCCCTCGGCCAACTTCAAGGACACGCCTCGCGCGGATGGCGATACCTGCTTTGCCATGGCCCTCATGCTCTGTTACAACCAGCTCGCGGTCACTCCGTCCACGGATAGCACCTTGCGGACCTTCGTCACATCTTCCCCCATCACCTTTCCAACCGGCATGGCCGGGGGATTGGGACGAAAGGGGTCCCAGAAAGTCATCATCTTCGAGACCGACGGTCTGCCGAACTGCCTGGCGACCGCCTCGCTGGTGAGCGCCGGAACTTACAATTACTACCAGATCCGTTATGATATGAACCGACCTTCTAGTAGCCAGTATCCTTCAGTGACGGCTTCGACCATCAACAACTCCTCGGTCTTGAGCCAGATCTACTCGCTCATCCAGCAGCTCGTATCCAATTACAGCACGACGCGGAACCCCTTCCGGCTCTACGCCCTTGGCTTTGGTCCCGTGTTCCAGGGCCCGAACGCCAGTGGGGCGCTCTCGACCCTGCAAACGATGCAGTACTACGCCGGGACCCAGAGCAGTGCCTCCACTCCGCTGGCGGCCAATCAGATCGTTACCGGTACAGACGCGCAGATGTCCGCGAACATGGTCAATTCGTTTACCTCCATTCTGGAAAGCGGTGTGCAAATCGCACTGATCAAGTAACCATGTGTGCTCTCACTGCTGAGTTTGAGGATGTTGCGAAGACGTACCGGACACCCATGCGTCGTGGCCGCATGATCCAGGCCTTGCGTGGGGTCAGCCTCGGGATCGAACCCGGAGAGGTGCTTGCACTTCTGGGCCCCAACCGGGCCGGCAAAACGACCTTGCTCAAGATCCTTCTGGGCTTGTGCCATCCGAGTGGGGGCCGTGTGTTCCGGCTCGGTCGCCCGATATCGCAGCGGAGCACCCTCGCCCGCGTCGGCTACATGCACGAGAATCAGGCCTTTCCCCGTTACTTGACCGCCGCCGCGCTCCTCGGGTTTTGTGGCCAGTTGTCACTGGTTCCGGCCTCGGTCTTGGGAGCTCGCGTGCCCGCGCTGCTCGAGAAGATGGGGCTGACCGACCGTGCCCACGAACCGATCGCCCGTTTCAGCAAGGGGATGGTCCAGCGCCTGGCACTCGCGCAGGCCCTGATCGCGGAGCCGGACTTGCTCGTCCTCGACGAGCCGATGGAAGGACTTGACTTGGGCGCGCGGCGACTGCTCCAGGAGATCATCGACGAGCAGCGGCACGCGGGAAAATCCGTGCTCGTCGTTTCGCACGCCCTGGGCGAGGTGGCGCAGGTTTGCGACCGGTTGGCGGTTCTCGTCGAGGGACGGCTCGCCTATCTCGGTTCCCTGTCCTCCCTGCTGCGCGATCCGGACACGGGCGGCGTGCGGACTCTCGAAGCGGCCTTGGGGAAAGTTTATCGATCTTGACGGGAGCGCACCGTGAATGTTCGTTGCAACCTCGGCTTCTTGAAGCATTTGATCCAGGACACGTTTCGGCAAGCTCTTGCGTCTGGAATCTGCTGGATGATGCTGGTGGTCACGGCGGTATGTGTTGTGTTCTGCCTGAGCGTGGACGTGTCGGGAGACGTGGCACTTCATAGCGATGGCGAGCCGGTGTTCTTTCTGCCATCACCCCCGGACCACTCCTTTGTCCCCTCGGCTGGTGCGAGTCAACAAGTTCGGCTTCCCCTCGAAACCGATCCTGCCCTGGCGCGACGCGAGGGAGTCGAGACGATCAGCGGCCGCATGACCCTGGCGTTTGGTGCCGTTTCCATTCCTGTGAGCCGCGAGCGGAGCGATGCTGTCCATTTCTTGCAGTTGATCCTTGCCAGCGGCATCGCCGGCACGTGCGGATTGCTGCTGACCCTGGTGTGGACCGCGGGATTCGTCCCGACGTTCCTGGACCCAAGTGCGGCGTCGGTCCTGCTCGCCAAGCCCATCCCGCGATGGCAACTGCTACTCGGCAAGTACTTCGGTGTCCTGGCTTTCGTCGGGTTTCAACTGGTCGTCTTCGTCGCCCTGACGTGGCTTGCGCTGGGGGTTCGGACCAAAGTCTGGGACGTGGCGTACTGGTGGTCCGTTCCCCTGCTCTTGATCCAGTTCGCGATCTTTTACAGCTTCTCGGTCCTGCTCGCCGTTGTCACCCGCAGTACCGTGGCGTGCGTTTTCGGCTGCATCCTCTTTTGGCTTCTGGCATGGGGGATCAACTATGGCAGTGTCATGGCTCGCCACATGCCGCAGTCCCAGTATCTTCCAGCTTCCACGGTCGCTTTGGCCCAGGCGTCTTACTGGATTACACCCAAGCCCATCGACGCGGGTCTGATCCTCTTCAACGCCTTGAACGCGAAAGAGCATTTCGAGAAGCCGTCGGTCTACAAACTCGTCGAATCCGGACCAACGTTCTCACCGCAACTCTCAATTCTATCCTCACTTGTGATGACCGGCGCGTTGCTGGCCCTGTCTACCCACGAGTTCAGAACGGCGGATTATTGATCGCTGTCCGTGGGGACGAAGGACAGGCATTTTGGGGTTGTTCATAACCGGGTCAAGCGGGTGATCATCGCCGCGTGGGAAGGATATTGGGCAAGCAGTTCCGCTCGGCTGCCTTGCTCGTAGTCGGCGTAGTCGAACCCGGGAGCCATCGTCGCCCCCAGCAGAGCGAATTCCACGCCTGGCTCGAGCATCGAGCCCTGCCAGACGCCGGCTGGCACAACGACCTGAGGCTCTTGCCCTTCCAGGATGTCAGCGCCCATCAGAAGCTCCCGGCCCATGCCGCCGCCAAAGAGCTGAAGCATGCGCACCGGCCCGCCCAGGTACACGTGAAAGACCTCCTCGGTAGGCAGGCGATGCAGCTCCGAGAACGTCTCGGGAGTCAGCAGGTAGTAGATGGAAGTGCCCAGACTTCGCGCACCCTCTCGCGGGTAACCGGGCGGCAGGTCCGATGATCGTACGGACCCACTGGATCGATAGGTTTCGCGGAAGTATCCCCCTTCGATCGGATGGGGCTCGAGCCGAAGCGCCGCGATGATTTGCTGTGCGGTGGGCATGGTTCCTGGTCGTCCCCGGTTACAACTCGTCGCCTGCCAGACGGGATGGCAGCACTCGCGATCAAAGCGGCGAGCTTACCAGCTCACCAACCGGCCTGGCAATTCTTGCTCCTTGCCATGTCGCGAGTTGTGCCGGCGCGGTCATGCCGCATTGACCAGACTTGACAACGACGAATCGGATCATCGACGGGAAAAAAAGGCGGCAAAACTCGATCGTCGAGCCGATGAATCCAGATGAGTCAGGGTTTGTTGTCGGGGCGGATGGTCCGGAACGCGAGGGTGGCGATGACCAGGGGCGTCTTGGCTGGCGGACTGTCTGGACTGCTCTTCTGCGCCGGCCTGGCGGTGGCCCAGGATCAGGCGCCGCCGCTGACGCCGCCGGCCCTGGAGCCTCCAGCAACGGCGCCGACTCCCGCCACGCCGCGACCACGGTCCGCTTCCGGCTCCAGCTCCAGTTCCGCTTCCAGCCCCACGACCAAACCCGCTCAGGCCGCCCCGGCCGAGAGTCGTCCTTTGCTTGTCATACCCGGCGTGACTGCGCCAGTGCCGTCTCGCCCAGGAACGCGCCCGAACCGGCCCCGGCCTGTCGCGGGAACGGGGGCCGCCGACTTGACCGCACCCACGGCCCCATCGACTTCGGGCGCTTCCTTGTTGCCACCCATCGAGGAGCTACCACCCGCCGGCCGTGATCCGGCATTGACCGGCCGATCGCCGATTCCGCTAACGTTGGAGTCGATTCCCGACGAGCCGCCCGCCGAGCTCGGATCGGAACGTTTGCCGGCCGATCGTTCCGCGGCTCCCCGTTCGCCCCGCGCAACTTCAGCGCGACCGCTGAGCGAGCCCTCCGCCCCGGCCGCCTCCCGGCCGGCCCCGCCGCGCAGCTCGTCAACCATGTTCGGCCGGCTTCTGGGCCCGACGGGCTCGCGCGACGAGCCCGCCGGGCCCCGCAGCTCGATCACCGTCGAGCCCCGCTCCGACCCTTCGGCTGAGGCCGCGGCCAAGAAGCGGATCGAAAAGCAGGTTCAGCAAGCCGTGGGCGACCGCGTCCGGTCCGTCGAGATTCGAGTCTCCGGCCGTTCCGTCGTCATCCGCGCCCAGGCCGCCCGCTTCTGGCAGCGCCGGGGCGTCCGCCGCAGCCTGGAAACCATGCCGCTGCCGTCGGGTTACCGCGCCCGAGTCGAGATGATCGACTGAGGGCTGGTGGTCCCGCCGTCCGGGTTTCGTTCGGCGAGGGTCTCCAGACCCCGCCGTGCGGATGACCGGAGGTCTCCACGTGACGCGCCGACGGTCGGGTGCTGGGAGACCCGCGGTCGCAGAGGCCAGGCGGGTCAGGAGACCTCTGCCCGAACCAGCTTGTGCAAGACCAACTTATCACCGGTACTGGACAGGCGTCCGGTTCAAGGAAGAAGCCTGTACCCGAAGGGCCTTGCGCAGACGATGACTTCACCGCAAGCGGTTGGGGCCTTTCGGGTACAGGCTCTTGAACGAAGCCGCGGGGCGGGCGGCACAAGGTTTGCTTTAA
>Ga0074044_10004723_pt1 | contig 11222 bp, 9 predicted proteins | sample BogForMeECP23OM1_FD_94443 | JGI IMG/M metagenome (GOLD analysis project Ga0074044, IMG submission 94443) | Bog forest soil microbial communities from Calvert Island, British Columbia, Canada - Bog Forest MetaG ECP23OM1 | ecosystem: Environmental > Terrestrial > Soil > Wetlands ...
AGCCGGGAAATTCCCGCGCAAAGTCCGTCTCGGCGAGGGTGTCATCCACGCGGGCGGCAAAGGGTCCCTCCCATGCAACCGACGACCTTGCCCAGTACGACCCGAGCGTTCACTTTGATGCCTTGAAGAAACTCGATTCTCGTCCCCTGCCCGACGAGGACCGGAATCCCTTTGAATTTGTGGGGGAAGCCGCCCCGCCGCCTCCCAAGCCGCCCGCCCCGCCCCCGGCAGCTCCGCCCCCTCCACCTCCCCCGCTCCCCTTGAAGGCTATGGGCTATAATGAATTGCCGGGAGGAAAGAAGGAAGCCATGGTCACCTACAACGATGACCTGGAGATGGTTCACGAGGGCGATATGATCGGGACCAGGTTCAAGGTTGTGAAGATCAATCCCACCTCGATTGTGGTTGATGATGGCGACACGCACAAAACTATCGATTTGCCGTTCCCGCAGTAAAGAGCGGCAGCGCCGGCGCGGGACCGACGGCATCGTGCTGGTCGTTGTCATGGTGGTGGCCACCCTGCTGCTAATTGCCTTGACCGCGGCGCTTCCGAGTGTCTATCAGGAGGGAAAACGGGAGCGCGAAGAGGAGTTGATCTTCCGGGGAACCCAGTACGCCCGAGCTGTGGCGCTTTTCCATCGCCAATTTAACCGCTACCCCGTGAGTGTGAAGGAGCTTCAGGGAACCAACGGGATTAAGTTCCTGCGCAAGGAGTATCTCGATCCCATGGACCCCAAGGGAAAGTGGCGATATATTCATGTCAACGCGTCGGGAGTGTTGCTGGATTCCGTAAATCAGCGCGTGGGTATCAATCAAAACAACCCCGCAGGCTTAGGTGGGACTAATTCCTCATCAACGAGCTCGATGTCAGGGGGAGGCTTTTCCCTGGGAGGCTCCAGCTCCATGGGATTTCAATTGGGTGGTTCGAGCATGGGGATGAACCCACCCACGGGAGGCTCCAACCAGACCGGACCCACTTCGTCCTTCTTTGGAAACCAAAACGATATTCAGGGCGCTTACATAGCCGGGGTCGCTGCCACCAGCCATCATGAGTCCATCAAAACTTGGCATAAATACACCCACTACAATGAGTGGGAGTTCATAGGGCTCGACATGGGAGTCTTCGGAACACAAGTCGGATTGCCTAGTTCAGGGCCAAGCGGCATGGGGCAACAATCCCCATTATCGGGTCCTGGTTTCTCACCAGGACCCTTTGGTCCCACGCCCATGCCCCCGAACCCTGGACAGCCCCCGAATTGATGGTCGTCGAAAAGATCCAGACAGACTAGGTGCGCTTGGCGCCAAACGAGTCGAAGCGTAAGTCAGGTTTGAGGGGAGCCGGATTGATGATGCGAGGCCTCCGTCGCAAAGCGTGGGTTCTGGGAATCAGCGCGAGCCTGCTGATGGTGACGGTGGGTTGTCATTCCTCCGGAACGACAACCAATGCAAGATCATTGGAGGCCACGAATTCAGCTCCCTTGGTGGCGGTCTCCATTACCAACCCCACCACCTCGCAGATCGTGCCTGTGAATGGAACCTTGCCCCTTACGGCTGCGGTGACAGGCACCTCGAACACCGCCCTCACCTGGACCGTGACCGGCCCGCTTGCCGGCACTGTTCCCAACGGCAGTGCAACGATCGGCACGATTCCCGGGACTTCCCTAAGTGCCACCTACACCGCGCCATCTGCCCTCCCCACGGGCAATAACCCCGTCACCATCACCGCCACCAGCCAAGCCGATCCCACCAAATCTGCTTCGGTCACGGTTACGATCAATCCGTCAACCACCAACCCGAATGCGATCAACGTGCCGGGGAACAATACGGATGCGGCCGGGGTTAACCTCGACATTTCCAACTCGAACCCGACGCTGGGGCTTGCCGACGTCGGCACCTGCGCTGGAACTCTCGCGCCCACCGCAGCGCTGACCGACTGCTCGGGGGGAGTGGCCAGCGTCACAGTTTCCAAAGGAACGACTGCCATTGTGTGGCTGCTGGGGCAGGGGTTGACCAATAGCGATGGGACAGAGCTGGCCAGCGGCTTGTCGGTCAGCGTGAGTCAGGGAACGAGGAGCGATGTGGCGGTAACCCAAGTAATGCCCTTGAGCCCCACCGAAAACGGCGCCGGGCTCACCAACATTGCATTCCAGGTCACGGTGAGTGCCGGCGCCACACCGGGGCCAAGAAACATTATTGTGACTGACAGCGTCACCGGCGAGTTGCAGGCATTTGTCGGTGCAATTCAAATCCTCTAGAGGTGGCAAGCGATGAAAATGCGCGTCGGGATTTGCGTACTGGCAGGTTGGATGATGGCCATTTCTCCTGGACAGGCTTCGACGCTCGTTTCCATGTCGCTGGACCAGCTTACCCAGGCATCCAGCGACATCGTGCAGGCACAGGTGGTTAACCAAGGAAGCCGCTGGAATGACTCCCACACCCAGGTTTTGACCATAACCACCGTGGCGGTTTCAGAGGTTTTTAAAGGTAATGCTCCGTCCACAGTCGAAATCGAGCAATTGGGCGGAACCGTCGGCAACATGCATGTGTTCGTTCCGGGGGACGTCAGCCTTCAGCCGCAGGGGGAATACGTTCTCTTTCTCGAGCCGGCGCCCGCAAGCTCGCGCTATCGCCTGGTGGGGATGACCCAGGGCGCTTACCGCATTTACCTGGACGCCACCACCCTCCAGGATCGAGTGATCCTGCCGTCGTTCAGCCAGCTACAATCCCAGCTTCATTCCATGGGGGCGGCGAACCCGGCAGGGACCCTGCCGCTTGCGGGTTTCCACAAATATGTGGCCACGATTGTGGACGCCGGGATCCAGGTTCCTCACGGGCTGGCCCTGTCCGTGGCGATTGTCTCCACCGAGTCGCGCGGGGCCGGGCGCATGCAGGTCTACGGAAAAACCACGAGCGCTTTGTTTCCCAACAAGAGCTTGGTGATACCTGCCGGGACAGAGGTGGAAGGCGCAGCGATTCTAAGCAATGCGCAATGGACTATCCATTGGGATGAACTGAACGTTCGCGGTGTTCACGCCCAGATATCGGCGACCAATCAGGAATCCGAGGGGAGCCTACGGGGCAGAAGTTTAGTCCTCGATGTGAGGTAAGACCTGTGCGAATGAGAAGGAAAATGATGAATCGTCAGAAATGGGCCTTTGCCGTTTTCGCCTGGCTGGGGATATGCTCCGCCGCTGTCATGTTTGCGACTACTTTTCAACTGCTTCCCGTCAATTCCAGCGACATCCAAAGGGTCACGTGGCCGACGGGGAATATTTCCTGGAGTTTGAACCCGTCGAACTCGGTTGTGTATACGGGCGCGGTTACGCTGGCGAATGAGACGGAGTTGACCACTGCCTTGGATAAGGCATTCTCCCTCTGGTCAGGAGCCCAGTACCAGGGTGCGAATGTGAACACTATCGCTTTCACGCAGGGCGCAGATAACAGTAACACCACCTTCGTTTCGGGTGATTGTGTGAATTCGATAGGCTTCACGGAAAGCCTGGCGACAGGAATCATCGGCGAGACCGAGGTAACCTCGTATTCGAGTTCCTCCCCTCCCTTTAGTTACCCTTGCTCGACGGGAGCCACCCCGCGAATCTGCCCTAATGAAGTCTGCATCAGTGATGCCGACATCGAGTTCAATAGGGGTTCCTTTTTCTATACCCCGGGATATAGCAACCCGCCCAACAACTATTTTGACTTTCAGACCGTGGCCACCCACGAGATTGGCCACTTGATAGGTCTCGATCATAGTGGCCTTGCCAACGCCGTCATGTACCCCTACGGCGATTCGGGTAGGGGGGGAGTCAAATACTCCCTGGCGATCGATGATGAGATTGGCAGCGCAGCCTTGTACGGGAACAGCGCCATCGTGAGCTGGGCCGGGGGGATTAAGGGAACGGTGACGGTGGGCGGCAGCCCGGCCTTCGGAGCGCACGTGGTGGCGATCGACAGCGCCACCGGCAATGTCGTGACCGACACGCTTTCGGACGCGAATGGGAATTACCATTTGCGCATGTTCCAAGGAAACTATTTTGTTCTGGTCCTGCCCTTGGCCACCGACACGTCGGGTGACAGCAGCACCAACGGCGTCACCAGCATCCACAACTACCGTGGGTTCGCAAACGCGTATCCGGGGGCTACCGCCCAGACCGGCTTCACGGGAAAGTTTTACTGAACTATTGCCCAACCGAGGATTACATCAGAGCCGGCTCGCCAAGGCCGGCCCTTTTTCTTGGGAGGTCCGCGTATGCAACGGTCTTAGCGAGCCAGTGGCCCTCCATCACCCAATACTTGACGGTCCCCTTTTGCCACTCCGTCTTGATCTGGGGCGTTATCCGGTTCTCGCACTCCGCCGCAAGTGCGGCCGGGTTGCGGTTGATGATTTGGAGCAGCCCCGTGTCCCGCACCCAATGAAGGCTATCGGGGGGAGACCGTGAAAGATCATGGGGCGCGGCGATGGCAACAGACTTCAAAAAGCGGTGTGGGCGACGGTCTGTTTGTGCTAATCTGACCTTGTCATGATCCCCGAGGTAATGTTGCCCCCACCACACTCGAAGCGCGTGCAGGCGTGGGTTTATGCCATTATGAACCCGGTCATCGAGAGCCTCCGTCGCGAAGATTTCTTTCTAACTAAAGGAAACATTACCTGGCAAGGCGACAGAAAGAGGTGCGAGTACATCCGGCCTATCCGCGAATATATCGAGTATGCGCAACTGCCCAACTACGAGGATTTCGCGGCTGATCCACTGAACTTTAGCTTCAGAGAAAAGTTCGAGGAACACGACCGGGCGCTTTCTGCGGTAGAATCGAGTGCGGCTGAGTTTGCTGAGGGCCTGATGCATTCCGAGCCATTTCAAAGGCAGGTCAAAGATTCCTTGGAACAATATCAGTCAGCTACCCGCGCCAATGGGCGGTACCCTTACCTGGACTCAACGGCAGGAAGCCTGCCGAGGGCTGTGGCAGCATTGCTCGTCAATCGGATTGACGTTCTGCCGCACCATTACGGGACGCACGAGTTTTGGGAAATGTACAAGAATGAGTTCGAAGCTTACCACCAGCGTCCAACTTTTCAGGCCGTCAAAAAGGCCGCTGACGCACTAAAGGATGTTTCGAGCAAGCTCCTGCTCGATCTGGAAAACCACCGACAGTCGCTATGTCGCACCTACGATATACCCGCCGCACCGATACCCGCAGACAAGAGCAGCAGTACGGATGCCTTCAACGTTTGAGAGAGAACATCGGCGCGAGTTGCTGATTCTCGATACCGGCCCGATTCGAGAGTTGGTGCTTTTCCACGCAGTTGATCAGTTTGGCTTCGAGGGGCTAAGGAGCAATTTGCAGTGTATTGTCGATCGCGATTCTTACCTCCGATGCACCAAATTCATCCGCTTGTTCCATAAGAAAACCACTAGCGCGTCGGTAGTTGCTGAACTCAATTATTGGATTCGGGAGACCGACCGCACAGGCCAAGTGAGGCTGTGGAAGCGGGTTTACGAAGAGTTCCGCGAGATGGGCATGGACGAGCAAGCGGTGAGGCTCCTGGAGATGGACATCAGCCTGGTCACAAGGCTCGGTCCCCTGGACGTGAGCTTACTTGAGATCGCACGGAGGAATGGCAATCTCAGCCCCCTCGTGCTTACCGTGGATCGGGATCTCCATGACGAGTGCGCGCGAGCAGGGTTTCGCGTGCAGCATCTTAAAAGAGCTCGCGCTGACAGAGCAGGATTACGGCGCAGAATAAGCAGTCAGCCACCGCGGGCAGGGGCAGACTGGCTCAGACGTCCCACTTAAGCCCGGCGTTTCCGTACCTGCCTTTTCGCCTTCTTCCTCCGACACCCGTGCCTACAGACGAAATTCAACCGAGGACACAATTCCCAGCCAGCGTTCTTAATAAGGTGAAGAGAGTGCGGTGCGAGGATCCAGGGAAGCGGGCTGTGGGCCGGGCAACAAAAACCCGCCCGCGGGCGCCGTTTGACCGGCCCCGTGGACATCGCCCGAAGCGCTTACGAGACGAGCTAGGCGTGTGCCGCTGCCACAGCGCGTCGAGATGCTTCGACGGTTTTCGCTACCCGCCGGTGGTCAACGAGCATTGCGAGCAGATCGCTGCGCTGCACCTTCTCGCTGAGGACGGAGCACATGGAAAGGGCGTTAAAGGGTCGAATGAATTCATGAAGGCGACGTTGATAATCGCGGATGTTTGCCGCGTCGCACCCATTCCCATATACCCACGACCAGTCGGTCACCCAGCGCATCACTGTGGCGTGCCGATGCAGCGGGCTGCGCTGCAAAGGCTCGCTCGGCCGGAACAATTCGGCCAGGCAGTTCGGCGCTGTCAGGAAGACCAGTCGTTCACTGTGCAGCAGGGCATCTGCCTTGAGCCCGGTCTCACTCAGACCGTGCGCAATGTCCTTCAGGCAGGTGGGCCCTGCCATCACGACCACTTGCTGGCCGATCTCTAATCCGGCGATAGAAAACTGTAAGATTTCGGAAAGGCTCTTTTCTTTCCGGATTACCAAACGGCACAGTTCGCCCGGTCCCGTCAGGCTACTGTGGTTCCCCAAATGAAAACTCATATACCCTATCTTTGACGAAATCAGGTAGGCATGTCAACAGGTCATCCAGTGCGAGCGCCATATTGTCCTTTTCAATGTTTCGCTTATTCTTCGCGCCGGTTTTTCGTAAGTATTCATAGGGTGTCAAGCATCCGTCAGCCGTCAGTCACAGCCTAAGAGGATCTGAGTGGGGAAATCGAACCTCGAAAATCGCGGTGAGTTTCGAGTTTCCAGTTTCGAGTTTCGTCCTTCGGTTGGCTTTTTTATCGCGTCACGCCGGCGCCGCGCCGTAATCCTTGATCTTCAGATGCTCGCCTGCCCGCAGGGCGGATTGATGCGCGACGATTCCGGGCAGCGTGTACGCGATCGCTTCATAGACGTTCACGGCGGGCCACCGATCTTCCACGATGGAGCTGATGAATTCGTGCGTCAAGAATGTGTGCGAGCCTCCATGGCCGGTCTTCACGCGCATGGCGGGGGGCAGGACTTCCCAATGCGTGGGTTCCGGGTAGGCTTCAGACATCACCACACCTTCCGGATAGCCATTGGCATCGATGGCGGTTTTGCCCTCCCGGCTGATTTGCACCACCGTATCCGGTGAGCCTTCCGGCCTTTCCATGATATACGACATGCGATCACCATAAATGCCTCCGCGCTCGGTGCCCCCCGTGGCGACATGCCAGAACACGGAAATACGCGAACTGTGCCCGCCCGATGTCTTGAAGAAGCCGGTGGTATTCCAAAAGGGATTTCCGTACTCGTTGGTTGCCAGGATGGGGTGCCCGTCTCCCCACCCTATGGCCTCGACTTCCACCAGCCGCTCGCCCGTGATGGGAACCACGATTCCCACGCTGTGGGTGGGGTAATGCATTGGCGGGAAGCCATGACGCCAGGTGGGGAAACCCCGTTCATCGGTCATGAGCGTAATCAGCCCCTCGTGATGATATTCCGCTTCGGCGTAGAAGATCGTGCCGAATTTCCCTTGCCGCGCCCACTCGCGGCAGGTGATGACCTGGGGGCGATAGTAGCTGGTCTCTGCCATCATGTACTTCATGCCGGTCTTCTGGACGGTCTCCAGCAGCAGTTCCAGTTCCTCCTCCGACATCCCCGCCGGCACCGCGCTGATGGCGTGTTTCCCCGCCTTCATGGCTTCCGTTACCATCCACACGTGCAACGGGGCGGGCGTGAAGATCGCCACGGCATCCAGCTCCGGGTGCTTGAGGAATTGGCGGAAATCCTTGTACCGCGCCGCCGGCCCATAATGCTGCACTAAGCGGTCCAAGCGGTCCTCGCGCAGGTCGCAGACTGCCGTGACCTTGCAGTTGGGATCCAAATGCCATTGGAATTCCGCGCCAAAGTTCCCTCCCACAACGCCGATTCGCACGACCTTATCAGTCGGCGTGCGCGGAACGAGTCCACTGGGGGCGAAAGCCCGAGGGACGACCGCAGTCGCAGCCGCGGCTCCGATTCCCTTTAAGAATTCACGCCGGCCAACGGGATGAGGACGATGGTTAGATGTCATGGGAGTTTCTCCCTTCCTTGCCGTTCATCATGCGCAACCGGACCACGTTGTTATACCCCCGTTCCAACGTATTGGAAGGTATCCCGGTGTAACCCAAGTCGGCATAAGCCCAGAGATTATCGATGTTAAGCTGCACCTTGCCATCCGGGCGGATTTCCACGCGCACGGCAGCGGTGCCATCCGATTCCGCCCTGACTCGAGCGGATCCATCCGCCAAGACACATGAGGCGGACCAGATGTTTTCCTTGAGGCTGCGAAAGTCATTGGTGCCACGGCCACCCGGATCGTTCGGCCCGAAGAGGAAGAAATCTTTGGTGTCTTCTGACCAGGGTCCAACGGGTGGGCGACGGTAGGTTTGAGCAGCGTAACTCGATTGCCGTCGTGCGGTTCCTTGTGGCCTGCCGATGTGGTCGTTTGGGTATGCCGACCAGAGAGCTTTGCTGTCCCAGCTCAGTTGGTCGATGGAACTGGAAAGCACATAACTGATCCCCACTTCATTGGCCGCTTTGAGCGGGTCGCGAAGCGTGTAGGTCGTGGTCATCAATCCCTGGCCGTCAATCCTGATCTCATACGCCATGCTCATCCCGGGGCCGGAACCGCGGCGGGCCACGTGGGCTCCAATCAAGTTGATCACCACCTCGTCCGCCGTCGAGGCGTGGCGCATGTTGATCAGCAACCAGGGGGGCAGGGCCATGGTTCCGAGATTCAGGAACGGTCCGCCTTCGATGATTTTCTTGCCGCGAAATACTCCATCGGAAATCAGCCCCGTGGCTTTGCTGAAGACGATGTGGAAATCTGCACCCTGCACGGTGAGTGATTGGTTGTCTTCCGTCACCTTGGGCGTCGGACCCTGCGGGCCGGGGAAGGTTACCACGCGCTTGCCGATGCGGAGGTGGAATTCATCGATAGGGCTCTTGGCGGGCCCGTAGAACTGCAACTCCAGAACCTCGCCGTCGCGCCAATCACGCGCCGGAATGCGGAGGGTATCCTCGGCCCCCGGCGTGGCATTCAGGGCCGGAGGAAACAGTACAGCCTGCCCCACTCGGCAGAGCACCTTGAGCTCGCTGAGATTTGTGTGGTTGAACCAATTCTTCACTGGAATCAGCAACGGCTGGCCGGAGCCTGGGTTGGGGAGTTCGCTCTCGACAATGCGCACCGGCGAATAGGCCTTCTTGGTGAGCCAAAACTCGGGCTTGGGCCGGCGCCATTCATCCACGATTCCCCACTGTCCATAGCCCACCGGTCCATCGGGCAGTAGAAATACTTCCTCAAAGCCTGCCCAAATCGCCCCGCCCAGACATCCTTCCGACGTGTAACAGTTCTCCCAAAACTGCTTGAGAAACTGTCCCCAGTAGCTCCGCACGCCGGGATCGCGCTTCAACGTTTCGGTGTTATAGCAGGCGACGTGAATGCATTCATCGTTCAGCTTGGGAGTGCCTTTGCTCGTCAGGTCGTCGTAAAACTTGGGGTAGTGCTTGCTGTAAATATCGTAGCCATCGAAGCCCGCGGTGACACCTTCGGGGTAGCTGAAGATGGCCGGCCGCGAGGGGTCTTCCGGCTTTACGTATTCGCGTTCCTTGGCGAAGTTTGTGCCCCAATGACTCTCGTTGCCCAGAGACCAGATAATGACCGAGGAATGGCTCCGGTCGCGCTCGATCATTTCGGCAAATTGGTTCATGAAACGAGATGTGAAATCGGGATTCGATTCGGTTGGGGCCGCGATCGACCAAGCTTGGTTCACAAAGCACACAGCCGTTTCCTCTTCCACGTAAATCCCCATGCGGTCGCACGCCTCCAGAAAGCTTTCGGTGGGAGGGTAGTGCGAGGTGCGGACGAAGTTCACATTGGCGTCCCGCAGCAGGAGGGCGTCCTGCTCGTCGATTTCCGGCGTCACGGAGCGTCCCCGCAGCGGATGAGCGTCGTGCCGGCAAACGCCCCGCAGCTTCACTTCGTCGCCATTGACATAAAGTCGGTTTTTCCGCCGCTCGACCTTCCGAAAGCCGAACCGCCTTGAATGCTTTTGAGCCTCGTGCCCACCCACAATTTCGGTAGCCTCAAGCGTGTAAAGATTTGGATGCTCGGAGTCCCATTTCAACGGTGCCGCGACGGGGATGGCAACGACTCCCTCCGGCTTGTCGGTTGAAACCGCGATTGAACTCGGCTCGAGGGCAACGATCTTTCCTGTGGGATCGCGCAATTGCAAGTGAAGCGTGGCGGATGGTGCTTCGTGAAACGACACGGCCGCAGTAACCCGGAGCGTCGCGTCCTTGTAATTCGAATCAAGGTCGGTCTCAATGTGGAAGCGCGAGAGGTAATCCGCTGGCAGGACGAGCAGCTTCACCCCCCGCAAGATTCCGCCGATGTAATGCTTGGCGTAGTTGCTGGCGTAGGATATCTCATCGGCGCGATCGGTAACCCCGACGGTGAGCCATGCGGTTTGTCCCGGCGTTACCAACTCGGTGATGTCGCAATCCCAGGAGGTGAAGCCGCCGTGGTGCTCGCGCACAAACTTTCCGTTCACCCACACGCGCGCGTAACTGTAAACCCCATCAAAGCGCACGAACACCTTCTTACCCTTCGCGCTCGCGGGAATATGAACTGACCGCTTGTACGGATACTCGCTGTCCCTGACGATCGGAGGCCCTTGGGCAGTGAGTTCGCCGGGGACCGTCACATCCGTCCACCCTTCCAGGTCCACGCGGTTGGACCAGAATTCCGGGGGAGGGAGGAGGCTGAATTTCCAGGCGCCCGCCAAATCGGTAATGTGCGGGGACACCCCCGCGGTTTCCATGGGAATGGGAACGATAACGGGCCTCGGCCATACGGGATTCGCGTCAAGGCCGCCCACACCGGGCGCAGCCGGGTTTTGGCCGTCGGGCAGGGAGAATCCGGCGGCGTTAAGTGCCGCGAATGTCCCCCGATTCTTGAATGCCAGAGCCGAAATGAGGGTTGAAGTTCCAAACGAACGCACAAATTTTCGACGGTTCATGAAAGTGCACCTTTGTGAGGATTACTCAAGGCCGGACCCGCTGTTCGCGCAATGTTGACACTGCTGTCAAGGGTAGGTCTCGCGAAGACGGACCGGCAAAGAATTGGTATTCGCCGGGAAGCACGTGCCAATTGTTCGCATCGACGTCAAAGATGGC
>Ga0074044_10004724_pt1 | contig 11221 bp, 8 predicted proteins | sample BogForMeECP23OM1_FD_94443 | JGI IMG/M metagenome (GOLD analysis project Ga0074044, IMG submission 94443) | Bog forest soil microbial communities from Calvert Island, British Columbia, Canada - Bog Forest MetaG ECP23OM1 | ecosystem: Environmental > Terrestrial > Soil > Wetlands ...
CCCCCTTCTCTTTCCAACTGGTCTCGTCCGTGTTCTTCACCGGGGCCTCACGGACCGCCGCCTGAGCCTCTTGATACGGACTGGCCAAGGCAGCACTCGTCTCCCCTTCCAGCGCGGAGACCGACCCCAGGGAGGTCGGCACCTCGAAGACCGTCTCGACGATCTCTTCCACACCCCGTCGGCCGATGTGGTGACGGCCGCTCAAGTAAGACATCACCGCGGCCAAGCGTGGCCCGATGACATGGGCGCAAATCTCCGGGGGGATCTCGCTACGATTGAGGTGGCCACAGCAAGGGCAGGTGCGTGCGTGTCCTTGGTGCTCGGTGATGTCGGCCGCCAACTCGGGGAGTTCGGCAACCTGATGCCAGGTCGGCTCGGGGTCACCGGGCGCGGCTTCCGAGGGCAAGGGAGCTTGGCAGTGGGTGCAGATCGCGGGCACGTACGGCACGATCTTGTTGACCCGCTCGGGCGGGAAGCGATGGCGATGGTGTCCGGGATGCCCCGGCTGTCCGCCTGGCTTACGTCCGGTCGGTGTCTTGATGACCGGTTTGGGAGCCCCTGGTGGATCGACCGAAGGGGGCGAGGAGGAGTTCGATGAGTTGCGGTTCAGTTGGGAGCGCAGTTCGTGGATTTCGGCTGGTAAATCGGCGATCTGCTTACGGGCTTCGTCCAACTGCCCGAGAGCTTCGTCCAAAGCAGCCCGGAGTTGGCCGCACTCAGGACAAGAGGCCACAGGGCTCGCAGGAGGCTCCTTCATGTATGACAAGGATACAGAGGTGGCCAGGAATTGCAACGTGTTTAACGATCATCAGGCCCTTTCCCGCATAATTGATTCCAGAAGGGGGGACTGAACGGTTACGACTTTTCTTTACCACACGCCCGTCCAGTACCGGTGAAAAGTGAGTCTTGTACATGCTGGTTCGGGCAGTGGTCTCCGACCCCACCCCCGTCCTCTGCGACCGCCGGTCTCCCAGTCCCCGACCGGCGGCGCCCCACCTGAAGACCCTCGCCGAACGAAACGAATTCGCAACGACAGCAGTCGGGATCAAAGGGCGGTCAAGACCAACTTTGCAGCATGCCAGGACACGGCCAAACTGCGAACCCATGCCCCGCTCATCGCGTCGGGTTATGATGCAGAAAGAGAGAACGACCGATTCCAGCCGGCCGCAAGCCAGGGAGAGAGCCATGGCCCAAAGCGGAGCCTATACCGGCCCCCTCGAGAAGGTGGGGCCGTGCCAGTGGAAGATTCCCAGGAGCTACCGCGAGGATATGCGGGTCGATGGCCTGATCTTCGCCGACGATAAGCTCATCGAGCAGATCAAGAAAGACCAGGGGCCCGAGCAGGTCGTGAACGTGGCGACCCTGCCGGGAATCCGCAAGGCCAGCCTGGCCATGCCGGATATTCACTGGGGCTACGGCTTCTGCATCGGCGGCGTGGCCGCGACGGACCCGGAGCAGGGCGGGGTGATCTCTCCGGGAGGCGTCGGCTACGACATCAACTGCGGCGTCCGACTGCTTCGGTCCAACCTCGAGTGGCGCGACGTCAAGGACAAGATCAGGCCCCTGGTGGACCAGCTCTTCGGCGACATTCCCACCGGCGTGGGCCAGCGCGGGCGCTATCTATTCCACAAGCCCGAGCTGGTCAAGTTGATGGAGCAGGGGGTCTCGTACGTGGTCGGCAAGGGGTTCGGAGCCGACCGGGATCTGTCCTTCACCGAGGCCGAGGGCCGGCTGGCTGGCGCTGATCCGGGGCGAGTCAGCGATCGCGCCATTGCTCGCGGGGCCGACCAGTGCGGGACACTCGGCTCGGGGAACCATTTTCTCGAGGTCCAGGTCGTCGATCGGGTGGTCGATCACGCGGCCGCCGCAGTGATGGGTCTACGCGAAGGGCAGATCACGGTACTGATTCATTCCGGGTCGCGAGGCCTGGGCTACCAGGTCTGCGATGACTATCTGAAGGTGTTCAAGAACGCTCCCAGAAAGTATGGGTTCGAGCTGCCAGACCAGCAGCTCGCGTGTGCGCCGGTGCGTAGTCCGGAAGGGCAAGATTACCTGGGAGCCATGCGCGCGGCGGCCAACTTCGCCTGGTGCAACCGCCAGCTCCTGGCTCACCAGGCGCGCGCGGTCTTTTCCCGGGTTTTCGGCAAGCCTTGGGAGCAGCTCGGGATGGACCTTGTCTACGACGTCGCCCACAACATCGCCAAGTTCGAGGATCACGACGTCGGCGAGGGCCGACACACGGAAGTCTGCGTGCATCGCAAGGGGGCGACGCGGGCGTTTCCCGCCGGCCATCCCGAGATCCCCGCGGCCTATGCCCGGATCGGTCAGCCCGTGCTCATCCCCGGCAGCATGGGAACGGCGAGCTGGGTCCTGGTCGGTCAGCCAGGATCCATGGAGCTCTCCTTCGGTACCACCTGCCATGGCGCGGGGCGGATGATGAGCCGGACGGCAGCGGTACGGCTGGCGGAGGGCCGGCGGATCGACAAGGAGCTCGACGCCCTCGGCATCATCGCCCGCGCGCGAGGCCACAAGGGGCTCGCCGAGGAACAGCCGGCCGCCTACAAGGACGTCGATCTGGTCGTGGACGTCGTGGACCGCATCGGGATCTCCAGCAAGGTTGCCCGCCTTCGCCCCGTGGGGGTGATCAAGGGATAGCCGCGCTCCTCCCAGGGCCCAGCAAACTCGCTTGGCGAGACCGGCGCAGTTCCCTATGATGGGCATGTTGAAGTTCCGAAAGTGCCTGGAGTTTTCAGAATGAAGAGTCTGGTTGTTTACTACCTCGACGGCAAGTGGTACGGCGAAGAAGCTGCCTACAAGCGCTCGGGAAGTGGCTACTACAGGGAATACACCCGCATCGGCATCCCCCAATCAAAGGCCGAGATCGAGCGGTTCGCCGCCGAGCACCGGTACAAGATCGAGTGGCGAGGCGAGATTCCCGAGGAAGCCGCGACCGGCCGGGTGGCTGTTTACTGACCCAGCCGATGGCTCCGCCAGACGATCTGGCAGCGGTTGCCCTCGGGGTCGCGGAAAAAGGCGGTCTTCATCGTGTCGTTGTCGACGGCCGTCTCGGTCTCGAAGGCGATGCCGCGGCTCTCGAGATCGACCCGCTTCGCCGCCATGTCGTCGACCCAGAACGCCACGTGGCAAACCCAGCGCTGCTTGACGGCTGTTTCCGTTGCCGGGCGGCCGATGATCTCCAGCGCCATGCCCTGATCATCGGCCAGGAAATACGCGGGCGGATCGCCGCCGCTCTCGAGCGCGACCGTCATGCCCAAGGCCTCGACATAGAAATCTTTCAAGGCGGACGAATTCGCGGCATAAAGCGCGAAGTGTTCGAGACGGGCCATTGTCGTGTTTCCCTTCTTCCCTGCCGGTTGCCGGAATCGGTGCGTCGTCGCAGGGTCGACGCACACAACGCATCGGCGGCTCAGCGTTTCTTTGTTGGCTTCCCGCCAGCCAGAGCCATGATGACTTTCCATTCCCGTTCGGTCACTGGCTGAACGGATAGCCGGCTTCCCTTACGGAGCAGTTCCATGCCGGCGAGCTCGGGCATTTCTTTCAGTCGCGGTAAACCGAGCGGCGGATCGATGGCCTTCACGGCTCGGATCGAGACCTGGTACCAGGTGGGGCTGGCGGGATCGCTCTTGGGGTCATGGTGCTCCGACTGAGGATCGAACGCGGTGGGGTCGGGATGACCGGCGCGGACGACCTCGGCGATGCCGGCGATGCAGGCGGGATCGGCGTTCGAGTGATAGAAAAGCACTCCGTCGCCGACCTTGATGGAGTCGCGGAGGAAGTTCCTCGCCTGGTAGTTCCGAACCCCGTCCCAGCCGGTGGTCCGGTCGGTCTCGGCGAGCAGGTGGTCAAATCCATAAACCTCGGGTTCCGACTTGAACAACCAGTAGGCCATCGCTGAGCCGCGCCTCGCAAGGATCTCAGGTTCGGGAATCTCCAGCCGTTCCGAGAGCTTCCACAGCGCGAACCCGTGGGTCCCGCTTTCCAGGAAGGGCCACGCGCTGGCGCGCCTGACGCGATCAGAAAACAGCTGGACGGTATCATACAAGGCGGAGGCTGCGCGAGGAACGACTGAGTCGACGAGGAATTGAACAGCGTTGTCAGGGCCAGGCAGGCTGTCGGTGGAGCAAGCCCTCTTGATCGATCACGACCAACATTCCCGGCCTTTCCTGACGATCCTCACGCCTCAAGGGCGGGGTGCGATCGCGGTGGTGCGGGTTTGGGGCAGGAGGGCGGTCGCGGTCGCCGATGTGGTCTTCCGGCCGGCGCGAGGGCCCGGTCTGGCCCGGACGAAAGCCGGGAGACTGCGGCTGGGACGGATCGGACGCGGCCTGGGTGACGAGGTCGTGGCCGTGGTGATCGCGGCAGATCCGCCAGTCGTCGAGATTCAGTGTCATGGCGGATCGGCCGCGGTGGGCCTCGTGGTCGAGGCGCTGAGGGAGGCCGGCGCGCAGCTTGCCGAGCCGGCGGTCTGGGCGGAGCATACCGGGGAATCGTCGATCAGGGCTGCCGCGCTGCTCGATCTGACGCGGGCGCCCACCGTGCGCACCGCCGAGATCTTGCTCGAGCAAACCCAAGGGGCTCTCGACCGCGAGCTCTCGCGGCTGATCGAGGAAATCCGTGGGCCGCATCACCTGGCGCTCGAGCATCTCGACCGACTCATCGCGCGCGGTCAGGTAGGAGTGCGGCTCACCAATGGCTGGGGGGTGGTGATCGCCGGCCGGCCGAACGTGGGAAAGAGCCGGCTGCTCAACGCCCTGGCCGGATACCAGCGGGCGATCGTCGCTTCCACCCCGGGCACGACGCGAGATCTGGTAACCGCCCTCACGGCCTTCGATGGCTGGCCGGTCGAACTGGTCGATACCGCGGGAGTGAGAGACACGGACGACGCGATCGAGCGTTCGGGGATCGATCGGACCCTCCGACAGACGGCAACCGCGGACCTGGTCCTTCAGCTCCTGGACCGCTCCGAGCCGCTCCGTGCTGAGGACCACGCGCTGATCAGGCGCCCGGGGCCATCCCTCCTGGTTGCCACCAAGGCCGACCTGCCCGCGGCCTGGGAGCCGTCCGATCCGACGCTGGCGGGCAGACCGATCCGTGTCGTCTCCGCCGCACGCGGCGACGGCCTGGACGAGCTGATCGCCGCGGTGGTCGCCGCGCTGGTGCCCATCCCTCCCGAGCCAGGAGCGGGCGTTCCATTTCGACGTGCGCACCTTGACCGGCTGGAGCGGGCACGCGCGGCACTCGAAGGAGGGAATCACGAGCTTGCAATCCAGAGCATCGAGCCGCTGCTCGGGTCCGCGTGGCGCCAGCAGAATTGAAAAGAGCATGTCACGAATCCGCCGGAGGTGGCGAGGGGATCCGGCTCAGGTCGGGGCCGCGGCCGGCTGCCGGGCCATTCGGGTCGAGTTGCAGGTCGTCCTTGGTCAGCGACGAGGCGGACCGCCAGAGCTCGAGCTTCTTGCGGAATTTCACGCTCTCGGTGACGGGCGATTCATCCTTGGGGTCGAAGGAGGTCGTCCAGTCGGATCGGTTATAGTCGCGGGGCGAGACGCCGGTCTGGAGGATCTGGTCGCGGCGGTAGGTCGAGATCTCGTCGTAGGCGACCTTCTCGGCCCTCCAGACGATTCGATCGTGCAGCCGTTCCATCTGGCCTTGACCATCGACACGGAACAGAGGCGCCTGCCCGGCCGTGCTGGCCGTGCTGAAGATCGAGCTCTCGGCTTCGATGTCGGTGAGCGGAAGCTCGGTCTCCTCGAGGGTGCTCTCAAGGTAGACCAGGCCGCCCCGGGTGCGGGCCAGCGCGTGGTCAATCTTGACCTTGAGAGCGGTTCTGGAGCGTTCGATCTGCGCGCTGCCCAGCGCGTGCAGCAAGCTGCCGTCGGCGCCGATCAGGACATTCTGGAGCTGCAGGTCAAGGAGGCGGCCTGAAGCGACGCTGATGCAGTCGCCCCCCGTACGGACGAAGCAGTCGCCAATCTTGATGTGGGCGTTCTTGATCGTGCGTTCGCCGCCCGAGGAGATCTCGTCCGCCGTGCTTGGCTGGACGACAACGGCGGCCGAGGTGGACGAGCGGCCGGCGACCGTGACCGTGCAGTCGTTCAAGGTCAGCTCGCTGCCGGCAGCGACTCCGATGGCCGCCTGGCGGTCGCCACGGGGAGCTTCCGGGTCCTGGTCGGGGATCAGCAGGTCCAGTCCTTGCAGATGCAAGGAACCGGAGCGAAGGTTGAAAAGGACCGACCAGGCGGTGGTGGACTTCGCCGGGAATGCGGAGGGACGAAACCGAATGTGGGGGCGCCTGGAACCTGACTCGGCCTCGATCAACCACTGTGCCGATCCCGCGAACTCCGTCACCGGCAATTCGAGATCGACGTCGCGGGCGATCCTGAGCGTTCCTCCCTTGGAGCCAAGCCGGTTGAGGGTGTTGGTGAACTGCTCGGCACTGTGGATCAGATCCTCCTGGGACCCGTTGCGCTGGGCCTGGACGGTCGTCGAGCCAGGCCCTTCATCGCCCCGGCTGCCCGGTGAGAGCGCTGGTCGCTCGCGGGCCGGCGGCTTGGATACGCCCGGCTCGAGCCCCGCTGCATTGGCAGCCGAATGAACGGCATCCGGCGCCGGAGGCATGCTCATTGGCAGCATGGCGGGCAAGGTTGTCGTATCTGCTTCCAATTCGGCGGCAGCGGAAGGCATCGGCATCCGCCCGTCCCCGGCAGAGCCCACATTGCTCGCGGCCAGTGAGGAATCGCCCGTCTTCTTGGGAACGGCCGTCTGGGCGCCCCCAGTGGCAGCACTGTGGATCAGGTCGCTCGCTCGCTCGGGGCCGCTCTTGGCAGTGCCGGCGCCACTCTCGCCGAGGCGTCCGGCAAGACGCACCGGGTCTGCCAGCCTCGCGTTATACGGGCCTTGACGGGCCCCGAAAATGGATGACTTCAAGAACGACGTGGCGAGCTGGAAGGGCTGAGTCGGGTTGTCCTGTTCGATGAGGAGGTCCTGCAGAGGTTGGGGCGACTTCCAGACGGAATTGCTCGCCAGGACGGTGTCCACTTCACGGACCTCGCTGGGCGTGTCCTTCCAGCGGCCGAAATCGTCGATCGGCTCGGCGCCTTCGCCCTTCTGCATGGGCTCGAGATACGTGCGCATGCGGCCGTAGAGATTGGACCGGCCGCGCCAGGTCAGGTTGCGCGGGGAATCGATCGCGACCAGGGTCGGCAGCGAATTCCCGGCCGGCGCGATGACGCAATCATCGACCAGGATCCGGGCCAGCGCGCCTTCGACCTCGAAGACGGGACCGGCCCCCGCCATCAGGCTCGAGTGCCGCAAGTGGATCTCGGCCGGCACCGGGCCGGTGGATTTGCTGTTGTCGATCCAGATCGAGGGAGAGCCTGGCCCCATGGTGCAGTCGCGCAGCAGGATGTCGGCGGGACCCTCGGCGACGATGCCGACCTGTCCCCCGTCAAAATGGCAGGAGTCGGCGAAGACCGCCGGGGGCCTGTCGCCGCTCGCGGACGTCGTCCGCTGCACTCGGATTCGCAGCGCCGCTCTGTTCCGCCCGGTCCGTACGGCGCTCTGGCGGAACAGGCAGCCCCGGATCGTCAGCTCCGTATCCTCGGCCGAGATGGCTGCCACCCGGTCCTCTGGCCCCTCCCGGTCGAGCTCGAAGGCCAGACCCTCGATCGTGACATTGCCGCCTGAAAACGGTAGCAGCGCGGGCAGCCTGAGGTCGCCAAGCTGGGCATCCGCGGCGAACCTGAGCACGGGGTGGACACCGGAATCCGACTTGATCGTCAGGTCGCGGCTTGCCAGCGCCCACGATCCACGTAGACCGCCCGTGCGACCTCCGAGCAAGTAAGGACCATCCTCGGTCAGCGTGATGATCGACCTGGGTGGAGCGGCCGCGATCACGCTCAGCAGATCGTCGCTGGGTCGCACCAGGATGTTTCGGGGCAGGGCCGGGACGGGTGCCGGCGGATCGAGCTCAGATTCCTCTTCCAGGGAGGCGACCGCCGCTGGAGCGGCTGGTGGAGTCGACCGATCCTTGGGCCCGGCTTCGTTGCTCGGGGGGCGAATCGGCCCGATACCAGGCTCGGAGGGGAGCGGAGTGTTCTGCTCGCGGCCCCACCAGACCAGCCCGGCCACCACGACCAGGAACGCCAGCGCGGGGAAGAACCAAACCAGGTGCCGCTCCCAGGTGACCCGGTGGTTGGCGGCCATCCAGGCGTGCTGTTCAGCCGGGGTGACGGCCAGGCCAAGCCGCCCGGCGATCGCCAGCAGGTCGCGAACCAGTTGCTCGGGCGACTGGTAGCGGCGGTCGCGATCCTTGGCCATGAGCTTGGTGATGATCTTGGCGAGTTCGGCCGGCACGGCCGGATTGAGGCCGCGGATCTCGGGTGGCGGCTCCTCCTGGTGCTGGAGCAGCTTTTGCAGCACCGTCCCGCCCGGGAACGGCGGCCGCGCCGTGAGCATCTGAAACAGGGTGCAGCCCAGCGAGTACAGATCACTCCGGACATCGACGTCGCGGGGATCGCGGGCCTGCTCGGGACTGATATAATCAAATGTTCCCAGGGTCATCCCGCTCTGGGTCAGCCCGTGATCGGCATCGCGCTCGAAGCGACGGGCCAGGCCCATATCCACCAGCTTGGCTCGTCCCTGCGGCGTGAGGATGATATTCGACGGCTTGATATCGCGATGGACGACGCCGCGCGACGCGGCGTGGACCAAGGCCTGGGCGATCTGCAGCGTGATGTCCACCGCCTCGCTCACGGGCAGCGGTCCATTCTCGTCCACCCGCCGCCGTACTGTGATGCCTTCGATGAATTCAAAGGCGATATAATGATTGGGCCCGTCCTGGCCAATGCTGTACACCCGCGCGATATTCTCGTGGTCGAGCCGGGCCGCCGACCTTCCCTCCTGGTAAAACCGCTGCACGACCTCCGGATCACCCGTCTGATCGAGCGGCAAGAGCTTGAGCGCCACGTGCCGATCAAGCTGTGCGTCATGAGCCCGGAAGACCGCACCCATGCCCCCGGCTCCGATCGCCTCTTCGAGCAAGAAGGTGCCAATCAAGACGCCTGGCAGCGGCAAGGCCGCCGCGGGGCCGGTCTGAGCCAGCGCCTGCAACCGCCGCGCGGTGCTGCTGGAAGCGCGCACGACCGTCGGAGGCTCTGGTGAAGAAGGCGCCGCCTGGCCATCGGCCGCCGGTTCGCTCTTCGACACTCGACTCTCGGAACTCTCGAAGCTTCTGATCGGATCGGAGATCTGCATCGACTCAAGCTCATCGGAACGGGGGTCATCCCCAAGAAGACTTCCCTGCTACGCAATGTGTTTTGCAAGAACTATGAAACAAGACGTGAATGGAGACAAACATGCTCATCCAACTTTGTCTAACAAGATAGTAGACAAACCGGTGGCTGCTGTCAATGGACCGTGGTGCCGAGCTTGCCTTAAAACTTTGGCCGACAGCAACCTGCATACAAGTACGCAGGGCCGGGCAGTGACCCCGGCAGAGCCGGACCACAAGGTTCGGCCGAGTGAATAACCGGCATGGATCTGGGATGGGTGTGGTGGACTACGACCCTGGTGTCAATCCAGCGGAAGCCTCAGAACCCAGGTGTTCGATACAATGCCCGGGATTGAGCGTTCACCCGAAATCCGGAAGCGCAGAACTGCGGGAATGGTGAGGTGGTTGGGAAATCGCGAGTATAGTCTCAGAAGAAACGTATACGTTCCGGGCCGTGGAAGCGGAAGTCCGATGTGAGTCCGTGAAATAGGGGCGGCAGGCGCAATGAACAATGCAAGAGGGCGTGGCTATGACGATCCTGTTCCACGGCACAACTCAACACCGGGCCAAGCTGATCGAAGAACAGGGTCCAGATCCGAACTTTGTCGAACCAAACGGCGTCGGTAGGGCTGAGTCGTTCTCGGCCTGCCTTGTATTCGGCCCTTTTCCTCTCGGCACGCCGGAGGCCTATGCCTGTCTCAAAGCAAAGGGATTCCCGAGCGAGGGCGGGCCTGCTATACTAGGAGTTGATGTCCCGGACGATATCATCACCTTGGCTGTTGACGAGAAGTATTTCCCCCTGGGCCAAGGGTTTGTGCAATTCGACGAAGACGCAGGATTGGAAGAGTTGCGGGCAATCTGGCCAGATCTGCGGAGGCGAGTTATCTCGCTTGAATGTCCATGAATGCTCCATCATCTTCGCTACAGCAGCTTCGTCATGCCCTCGCAACCCCGACTCGCAATGTTGTCGGCTTGGTCGATGAGGTGCTGGCGCTCTGCCAGGAGCACGGTCTTCAACTCGACTGGCAAGAAGGCGGCTGTCGCATACGTTCCTCCGGAGGGGAGCCAGAAGGGACGATTGACGTACCGCTACGCAAATCGGTCTTTCGGGCGATCCTGGCTCGCGTGGCCGTTCTCTGCAACGAACGAAGCCCGAACTCGGTATCGCCCTACGGCGGGCAGGGCGAAGTGTCGGTTGGTGCCGACCCGGCCATGACTTTCCGAGTCGAGTTCGCCAACACCCCTGACGAACAGAGGCTGGAATTGACGCGAGTGCGGCCGAAGGCCGTCCTGTCGTTCCCCCTACGGTTTGCCCGGCGGTCGGCCCCGCAGCTGGAATTGACGCGAGTGCGGCCGAAGGCCGTCCTGCCCGTTCCTTCCAGCAGCTCGCTTGATCGCAAACTGATCAACCGGTGCATGGGGCGTGAGCCTGGTGCCTGGAACGACTTCGTGGACCGTTACGTGGGATTGATCTACCACGTGATCCAGCACGTTGCACAGGGCCGCAGCCGGGTTGTCTCGCAGGCCGACATGGAAGACATCGCAGCCGAGATCCTGCTGAGGATCGTCGACGACGACTACGAGATCCTGCGGCGGTACAAGGGCGTCAGCTCGCTGCCGACTTACTTGACGGTGATCGCCCGACGAACCTGCGTCAAGGAGATGGTGAAACGGCAGCGTGAGGCCGAGCTCAGCCACGCCAGCGCCCATCGCGAGAACGTCAGTGACGCCTCGGGCGAGGTCGAGGCCATCGCCACCGCGGAAGAGGTCGATCGGATGCTCGAAGAGCTTCCCGAGCGGGAGGCTGAGGCTGTTCGGCTTTATCACCTCCAGTTCATGAACTACCGTGAAATCGGCAAGCGACTGGGAATTCCCGAGGCCTCGGTCGGGCCGATCCTCTCCAAGGCCAGGAAACGACTGCGGAATACC
>Ga0074044_10004726_pt1 | contig 11219 bp, 8 predicted proteins | sample BogForMeECP23OM1_FD_94443 | JGI IMG/M metagenome (GOLD analysis project Ga0074044, IMG submission 94443) | Bog forest soil microbial communities from Calvert Island, British Columbia, Canada - Bog Forest MetaG ECP23OM1 | ecosystem: Environmental > Terrestrial > Soil > Wetlands ...
AACCAGATGCGCGCGGCGCAACGTTTGGGCATTCAGACTTTCGCACTCTGGCGTTTGGGCGCTGAAGACCGCTCGCTATGGCGAGTTTGGGACGTGCCAGGCGAACCCATGGCGCCCGATAAGTTGAAGGATGTTCTGCCAGGCCAGGATGTGGACATGGAGGGTCAGGGCGAAATCCTGCACATCGAGGATCGTCCGGCCAATGGAGTTCGGCAGATCACCGTTGATCCCTCGGGAATCATCACCGACGAGACCATGGACACTCTGCCCGAGCCTTATCGCGTGGCCCGCTACGGCTACAATCCCAAAGCTGTTGCCATCACCTTCGATGACGGACCTGATCCGACGTGGACTCCGAAAGTCCTGGACGTGCTGAAACGAGAAAACGCGAGTGCGACATTTTTTCTGATTGGGCTGGAGGCCAAGGATTTCGGCGGCGTCACTTCGCGGATTTACCGCGAGGGCCATGAGATTGGGAATCATACCTTCACGCATCCGGACATCAGCAACCTCTCGCGCAGCTACATGAAGGTGGAGTTGAATCTAACCGAGCAGCTCTTTGCCAGCCGCCTGGGAATTCACACCATCCTTTTTCGCCCGCCTTATTCCATCGATGAAGAGCCGGATACCGAAGACCAGGTCCGGCCACTCGAGGTGGTTCAGGACATGGGCTACATCAGCGTGGGCAACAAGATCGATCCCAATGACTGGAAGCCCAACCCACACGCGGAACGGATCGCTGCGGACGTACTTGCTCACGTCCCTCCCTGCGCGGCTACCGATCGGCTCTGCGGCAGCGTGATCCTTCTCCACGATGGCGGAGGCGATCGCAGCGAGACCGTCCGCGCTTTGCCCATGATCATCGCAGGCGTGCGCGCGAAAGGGGATGACATCGTCCCGCTCCACGAGTTGATCGGCAAGACCCGAGCCGATGTCATGCCCGCAATTCCCACCAACGAGCGCTGGGCTGCGCGGCTGGACCGGATAAGCTTTGCGATTTGGGATTTCAGTACCCATGCCATCGTTTGGATCTTCTTTCTTGGCGACGTGCTTATGACTGGACGCTTGCTGTTTGTTGGAGCATTCGCGATTTTCGATCGCTTCCGGCGGCAACGTTATGGCAGTCCGGGCGAGGCGGCTTTGTACAAGCCCGCTGTTGCTGTGCTGATTCCGGCTTACAACGAAGAAACGGTAATCGAACGCACGGTGCGCGCGGTGCTGGCCTCGGACTATCCCGGCCTCCACGTGATTGTGATCGATGACGGGTCGAGCGACAGCACTTTGGAAGTCGCCCGCCGGGCTTTTGCAGAGGAAGAAGCCTCCGGCCGCGTGCTCATCCTGACCAAGCCGAATTCAGGCAAAGCCGAGGCCCTCAACTTCGGCTTGGAGCATCTGCGCAACGAGGAAATCTTTGTTGGTATTGACGCGGACACGGTCATTGCCCGCAATGCGATTTCACGGCTGGTTCCGCATTTTCTCAATCCCGAAGTCGCCGCCGTGGCGGGAAACGCCAAAGTAGGGAATCGCGTGAATCTTTGGACCCGCTGGCAAGCGCTGGAGTACATCACCAGCCAGAACTTCGAGCGCCGGGCGTTGAATGTTCTGGGCGCCGTAAGCGTGGTGCCGGGAGCAATAGGCGCCTGGAGAACATCCGCCGTCCGCGAAGCCGGCGGATATCACACTGACACTGTGGCCGAAGACGCCAACCTGACCATGGCACTGCTGCGCAATGGCTACCGCGTGCAGTATGAAGATCTGGCTTTGGCCTACACCGAAGCGCCCGTCAACGCCAACGGCCTGATGCGTCAACGCTTCCGCTGGTCTTTCGGAATTCTGCAATCGGTCTGGAAACATCGTGCCGTGTTCGCCCGCAAGGGAGCTCTGGGCTGGGTCGCTCTACCCAATATCGTCATCTTTCAAATCTTGCTGCCGCTGGTCTCGCCATTCATCGATCTGATGTTCGCAGTAGGAGCAATCTGGTATTTCATCCAAAAACATTTCCATCCGGATTCCACTGATCCGGCCAGCTTCCAGCGGCTGCTGGTTTTCTTTGCTGCTTTTCTGATCATTGATTTCATTACTTCCGCCATCGCGTTTGCTCTCGAACGCCGCCAACCGGAAGCGCGCGAAGATGGATGGCTGCTCAGCCAGGTATGGCTGCAGCGTTTCGCGTACCGTCAGTTGTTCTCGGTTGTGCTGTTCAAGACGGTGAAGCGCGCCATCGAAGGCCAGCGCTTCGCCTGGGATAAACTCGAACGCACGGCCAAAATGAGTTTCCGGACCACCGAGAGCCAAGACTCTGTGAAAGTGCCGTAGCCGTCATTCATTTGACCTCGCGGAGGCGCGCGGCCTTCCGCAAATGAAGCCCGCCATTAGATGCCCAAAGTCACTGCAACAAATCGAGCGGATCTTCGTGAACTAGGGTATGCTAAGAATATGCTGACAAACGGAAGAGAAGCGATCCTCAGTCGTGTCCACCTGCTGAAGGCGGAGATCAGCGACATTCAGCGACTCAACGAGGAGTATGCCCAGCAGAGGCGCACCTTGCCAGCCCAGCAGAATCACGCCCAGCGCCGCGGCCGGTTAGAGCAAATCGTCGAAGAACTGAAAGCCCTCACCAACCGAAAAATCCAGTAGTGCTTGCACGCCTGGGGACAGCCGCCCTCGGCTGTCCGGTCGAGTAACGCTCGACACAGTTCCCGACACAATCCCAGTTGTTGTCCTCCCGTCAATTAGTTGTTGTGATCCCAAGCAATTAGTTGTTGTCATCCCGGGGAACGCGAGGGATCTGGGTTTCGCGTGTGCACCGAGAACCGAGATTCCTCGTCGCTTCGCTCCTCGAAATGACAAGGGATGATGCTCTCAACGCTCCTTCCCCCGGTGCTACAATGAGTAGTTCCGCGCCCCTCCGCGCAGCATCCATATACCTTTCGAGGTGCACTTATGGCAACCGTTGAAGCCCCCACTCGACCGCAGATTCGCCTTCACCAAAGCCCGTTCGCCAACGAACCGTTAACCGATTTCAGCAAGGAAGAAAATGCCCGCAAGATGCGTGCTGCGATTGAGAAAGTTCGTGGCCAACTGGGCCGCGAGTACGAACTCATTATCGGCGGCAAGCGCGTCAAGACGCAGGACAAGATCAAATCTCTGAACCCGGCCAACCCGTCGCAGGTTGTCGGCCTGCACCAGAAGGCCGGCAAGGAGCACGTCGAGCCAGCCATGCAGGCGGCGCTCAGCGCTTTTGAGCACTGGAGCCGCACCTCGGTCGAGGAGCGTGCCAGCCTGCTCTTCCACGTTGCCGACCTGCTGCGCGAACGCAAATTCGAGTTCTGCGCCTGGCTGGTCTTTGAAGTGAGCAAGAACTGGGCGGAAGCCGATGCCGACATCGCCGAGACCATTGATTTCTGCGAGTACTATAGCCGCGAGGCGTTGCGACTGGCGAAAGTCAAGCCTGACGTGCAAATGCCCGGCGAGCACGATTCGTTGCGCTACATCCCGTTAGGCGTCGGCGCGGTAATTCCACCGTGGAATTTTCCCTGCGCGATCATGGCGGGGATGACGCTGGCTTCCGCTGTCTCCGGCAACACCGTTATTCTGAAACCATCCAGCGATTCGCCCACCATCGCCGCGAAATTCGTCGAATTGCTCGAAGAAGCTGGCCTGCCTGACGGCGTGGTCAATTTCTGCCCTGGAGCGGGCGCCACTTTCGGTAACGCCGTGGTGGCGCATCCTAAAACGCGCTACATCGCCTTCACTGGTTCGCGCGAGGTGGGGCTCGATATTCACAAGCGCGCGGCCGACAAGGTTCCCGGCCAGCTCTGGATCAAGCGCACCGTGCTCGAAATGGGTGGCAAGGACGCAATCATCGTCGATGCCGATGGCGATTTTGACGCCGCCGTCGAGGGCGTTGCGCAATCCGCATTCGGATTTCAGGGTCAGAAATGTTCGGCCTGCTCCCGGGCCATCGTCGACGAGCGCATTTACGACAAGTTCCTGGATCACCTCAAGGCTCGAGTGGAAAAGATTACGGTCGGCGATCCCACAGGGAACCCGAACATGGGAGCGGTGATCAACGAAGGCTCGATGAAATCGATTCTTGAATACATCGAGTACGGCAAGAAGGACGGACGCCTGATCACAGGCGGCGGTCGGGCCAAGAATGCCGGCGAGGGCTACTTCATTCAACCTACTGTGATTGCCGACATCAAGCCCAAGTCAAAGCTCGAGCAGGAAGAAATCTTTGGTCCCCTGCTGGCGGTGATCAAGTCGAAGAATTTTGAGCATGCTCTGGAGATTGCCAACGACACCGAGTTCGGCTTGACCGGCGCGGTGTACACCAGCTCGCAAGACAAAATCGATCGCGCCGTCCGCGACTTCCATGTCGGGAACCTCTATATCAATCGCAAGTGCACCGGGGCCATGGTCGGAGCGCATCCCTTCGGCGGATTCAACATGTCCGGCACCGACTCAAAGGCCGGCGGCCCTGATTATTTGTATTTGTTCACCCAGGCCAAGTCCGTAGCAGAAAAAATCAGGTAGTGTAGAGCGGACACTCCTGTCCGCTGCTTTTCATCTTGGGTTTTTGGTTATCGACACACTGAGACAAACGGCGTCAGGCAGCGGACAGGAGCGTCCGCGTTCTCACGCAAAATTCTACGAGGGAACGGCTTGCCCAGCCTGCGGCGCGGCCGCGGCCGTGGCTGCAGCTGCTTCATTCAGAATCCGGTGGTGAATGGTGAACAGCGCCAGTTCGAGCCGGTCGGACACGCCGATCTTGTCATACACGTTGCGCAGATAATTTTTGATCACCTGCTCGGTAGTCCCAAGCTGCGTGGCGATTTCCTTGTTCTTGTAGCCTTGCACGATCAGCGCGACGATCCGCAGTTCCTTCGCGGTCAAGCGATCGCGCACCCGCAGGCCCACCATATCGTTTTCGGTGAGCTCGCTGGGAACAGCGATGTCTTGCACCCAAGTTTCGCCGCGAGCCACTTTGCGCACACAGTCCACTAACGCTGCGCTGGTCACGTTGCGATAGACCACGCCGTGGGCCCCTGCAGCCATGTAGCGCTGCGTGCTTTCGCCTGTATCGGCCAGCACCACTACGCGAGTCTTGGCTTTGTTCGCGGCTTGCAGCACGGCCAGGAAATCGCCGTGAAATCCGCCTGCGATTACCAGCACGGCGGCGCGGAACTTATCCAGGGCCATGAACATCTGTTCCTGGGTTTGCGCCTGCGCCACAATGCGCATTTCGTCTTCGACCGCCAGCACTTTGGCGATTCCCGCGCGGAAGATTGCCTGATTGTCGGCCAGAATCAATTTAAGCATCGCTTCAGCACCTCTTTACGAGTCACGACGAACTGACGACCACTACGTTTGGCGAACAAAATCGTACGAATCAATCACACAGGCCACGCCTCGGGCCTCCGCGGGAGTACTGCTGCCACCGGTGGCGGGTTCGTCGGTGCGTACCACGCGTCCTTTGCATTGCACCGTCACGTTTTCCTTGGCTCCGGTAACTTCGGGCGGCAGAACGATCTCGAACTCCACATTGGAACCCACTTCCAGCGCCGCATCCGCTCGAATGTAAACTCCGGCGGCGCTCAAATTTCCGGTTACTCCGCTAGCTTGTCCCGCCTCGTCTGCCTTATGAATCTTGATCGGCAGTTCCAGCGGAAACCGTTTTCCCGTCCGCGCTTCGGACACAAAGCCTCCTAGCTCCTGGCTGTTGCTTGCCTGCAAAAGCCAACTCCACCATGGCATCTCCGGATGGAATCCGGGGTTCTGCCGATTTCTACTTATCGCCCTTATATCATGGAAAGCACCCCAGTCAAAAGGCCTGAGTTACTATCGTAACCTGATAGAAACTAGGTTCCCCCTCGAATTACCGCAGGCCTAAGAGCCGGCAGCCCGGTAGATTTCCACCCTGGCATGCTTTCTGTCACAATAACCACTCGTCATTTAACCCGATCGAATCATGATACCCACTTCTTAAGGAGTCGCTTCCATGCTCGCTCCAGCCGGTGCCTCAAGAACTTCCTTCCCCATTGTTTTTCTGATTTTTGCTTTCACCGCGACATTTTTTCTCGTACCGGCGAGCCATGCGCAACAAGGAACTGGGAAGCCTGCGCCCGCAACCTCCTCGCAGTCGAGTGTTCCGCAGAAGGCGAACCCGGCCACTGAGGTGGGAAAAGCAGTCGGGTCGCGTCCCCCGGAAGCTCCGCAAGTTTTGCAACAACTCAATGCCGCGTTGGAAGATCTGGTGGCCAAAGTTTCGCCAGCGGTGGTTCAGATTCTCGTCACCGGCTACGGAGCAATTGAGGAAAGCAATCGCAGCCAGACCGCCCTGATCGCACGTCAGCATGCAGTCGGGTCCGGAGTCATCGTCGCTTCGGACGGCTATATCATGACCAATGCGCACGTGGTTGAGGGAGCACATCGCATCCGTGTGGTACTGCCCATGCCTTCTGTCGATTTCCCGCAGGTCGAACCCGTAGGCAAAGAGCATGTTCTGGACGCAAAGCTGGTTGGCGTTCACAAAGAGTCGGACCTGGCGCTGCTTAAAATTGAGCAGAAGAATTTGCCCACCCTCGAACTGGGCAGCGCTCGACGGGTACATCAAGGGCAGTTGGTGTTTGCCATCGGCAGTCCGGAAGGCTTGCAGAACTCAGTCACCATGGGCGTGGTCAGTTCGGTGGGCAGGCAGCCTGATCCAGATCGACCCATGGTCTATATCCAGACCGATGCTCCCATCAATCCTGGAAACAGCGGCGGTCCGCTGATTGATATGGACGGCTATGTGCTCGGCATCAATACCCTGATCCTTTCCGAGGGTGGTGGCAGCGAGGGCTTGGGGTTTGCCATTCCGGCGAGAATTGTGAGTTTTGTTTATCAGAGCCTGCGCAAGTATGGACACGTGCATCGAGTCGAGATCGGAGCGGTCGCGCAAAACATTACACCCAGCCTGGCCGAAGGACTCGGTCTTTCCCGGAGTTGGGGAGTCATCGTGTCGGACTTAACTCCAGGAGCGCCCGCGGAAGCCGCCGGATTGAAGCCCGGGGACATTATCGTAAGTGCCGATGACCGGCCTATCGATACCCTGCCCGCGCTCACCGCCGCCATGTATCTGCATCCACTCGATGAGGTGATGAAACTGGTTGTTCTGCGCGGCGAAAAAAGAGAAACTTTGTACGTTGCGGTAAGCGAACACCGCGATGAGATGGACAAACTCATGGACGCGGTCGATCCCGATCAGAGCCTGGTGACGCGTCTTGGAATCTTGGCGGTTGACTTGAACGATCAGCTGCGCTCCGTGGTCGGGAACCTGCGCGTTTCAAGTGGAGTGGTTGTGATTGCGCGCGCCGCCAACCTCATCGGTCCAGAGTCCGGGCTGAAGTCGGGCGATGTCATCCACAGCGTCAACAAGACGCCAGTCGATTCGCTGGAGTCGCTGCGCGCCGCCTTGAATGGCCTCAAAGCTAACGCCCCTGTGGTGCTTCAGGTGGAGCGCGATGGCCAGTTGCAATGGCTGGCGTTCGAGATGGAGTGAAGAAGTTGCCTTCTATACACTGCGGCTCACAGGAGCGTATCAGGTATGCCGACAATCAGACATGCGATTGCGATCGATGCTTCGCCCCAACGGATTTTTCCCTTCATCAGTTCCGGCCACGGATTTAAGCAATGGTGGGCCGCGGATGTGACCGAAGACGTCCCCCGCGATATTGTCAGCCTCGGGTTTTTCAACCGTGCCACGGTCTACAATCTGCACCCGTTCCGGATTGATGAGCCTAACTATGCTGAGTGGGCGTGCCAATCCGGCGAAGAATGGAACGGCACCAAGCTGCTATTCGATCTACTGCCCCAAAAGGAAGGCCGCACATTGTTGCGGTTCTCTCACGCCGATTGGCGCGCCGAGACGGATTATTTCGTCTCCTGCAATACGACTTGGGGAGAACTGATGTTCCGATTGAAGGCAGCGGCTGAAGGCAAAAATCTGGGGCCGCTTTTCTCCGCGACGGGAATGGGCTATTGATGAAGCCGGCCTGAATTGATTCCTTCGTGTACCTTTGTGTCCTTTGTGGTTCCAGCATTTGCACTTCATAAACCTCAAAGGTACACAAAGGAATCAATTCCCCGAATCGCTAGAACGCGCTACCGCCTCCACCGCCGAAACCGCCGCCTGAGAATCCCCCGCCACCGCCGCCGCCCCCCCAGCCTGATCCCCTCGAACTGGCGCGCGGAGCCGAGACGAACACCTGGTGCATGTCCGTCGCCATGCTATGCATCGAACTTGAAAAGAAGATTGGATTGAAGCCCATGCCTCCATTCGGCGAAACATACCAGCTTGGCTGATTTTGTATGATCCCGGCGAATGCCTGCGCCCAATGATGTTCGACCCCAAGCGCCATGGCGTACGGCAGATATTTTTCAAATGTGTCCGGAGGCATACGCTTCAGCCGCTCCGCATCGACGCGATTCATGAACTCCTGAAAACCTAGAACCGCAATACAGGTGCGTGCGCCTTGCACCGTCTTAGCGCTCATCTGGCGCGCAAACAGCCACCAGATAATCGCGGAAACAATTCCGCAACCAATCAGCAAGCCGATTGAGCTGAAAACCGGTTTGTTCCAGAGAAATTGCAGCATCAAAAACGGCGCGGCAATAGCGACAATGGCCGCGAGGCTGTAGCCATTGGCCGAGTCGGGATCGAGCAGATACATGCCCTTGATCTTGAGCGCGGACTTGATATCTTGCCGGATGCGGGGAATCGCTGTGTAGAAGCGGTTTTTCAGGCTGGACAACCGTGTGGCATCGGCGCCCGCGAAAACATTCTCCAGCATCACCCGCTCATGCGGCACCAGCGAGCCCCATTGATCGCGCGGCTTGAGCAAATGGAAAATGTAATCCTTGTGGTGAAAGACCAGTCCTTTGTCATCGACTTCTTCAATCTTTACGAATCCCCGCACTGCCAGATCCACCAGCGTCGAAGTGATGTCGCGGGGATGAACCGTGTCTTCGAGCAAGGTGCCAGCCTCAGCCGGAGTCATACCGGCCGGCGGTTCGTACATAGGAGCGACGGAAAGTCCGGGATCGGGATCGCGTCCCTTGTACCACCACAGCGTGAACATGACTGCAAAAGTCCAGAAAGGCAAAAACGCGATGGGATTGCTGCCCAGAAACCAGATGAACCGGGTAAACGCGCCCGGCTCTTTGAGTATTCCCTTAGGAATAAAGATGTCGATGGTCATTCCCCCGCGCATAGGCAGCGGGTTGTTGGTCTCGAATGAAACTTCGGAGCCTCGGACTTCAGCGCTGGCGCCGCGTTCCGCGGAGCCGTACGCTCCGGTGAAAGCCTGGGCGCGCAACGATCCGGCGGCCGAATCCGGAAAGCTTACCTGCGCGGAGGCATGATCGATCGGCACCGGCCAATCGTTGCCCGTCACGTTCCAGTAGAACTCGTCGTGATCCTCGAAGAATCGCATGCCGTTTCGAACTGTGTAATCGATCTCTACGGTGCGGCTGGCATTGACGGCGTCAGGAATAAAAATCTTCAAGTCGCGAAAGCCGTTTGCGGTGGACGATTCGTATTTCAGCCTGCCGCCATTGCCGTCAGTCACGCCGGTGACGCTCAAAAATAGTGTGTAGTTGGTGCCCTGCGGCCCAGGATATTCGATTGGAATGAAGCGGTGAATGCCGTGCCACTCGCCGATAAAGGCGAGCGTAATGCGTTCCTCGACCACTGCCGAGCCATCTTCATGAACCGAGATGGTGTCGTTGAAATCAGCGACACGCCAACTCTTTGCGAAGAGGGGTGAAGCGAAGACGAGAAGGAAGAGGCAGAAAAAAGCCGCTCCGTAGAGACGAAGCTTGCTTCGTCTCGGGCTGTCGACGGACCCGTCCTCCGGTCCGCAACCCGCACCCACAAATGTCATTCCGAGGAGCGAAAGCGACGAGGAATCTCCGTTTTCCCCAGCCGCGCGAAGAACCCGGATCCCTCGCTCCGCTTGGGATGACAACAGGGACTTTGTCGGTAATCCGGGAGACGGCCCCCTGCGTCTTGGAGACCTTGCAAGCAACGTCTGTACAGGAAAGCTGGCTGCATCGGGCATGATTCTTCAGAACTTCACCGCGACGGGTTCGCGGTCCACTTCCGCGACTTCAAAGAATTGCCGCGCCTGGAAGCCGAACATCCCGGCCAGAATATTCGTCGGGAAGGATTGGATTTTGGTATTCAGGTCGCGCACCACCGCGTTGTAGTAGCGGCGGGCGTTCTGGATAGTATCCTCAGTCTGACTCAGCGAACCCTGCAATTGGGTGAATTCTTCCGAAGCTTTTAGCTGAGGATAATTCTCGGCCACGGCGAACAGGCTCTTCAGCGCGCCGGTAAGCTGGTTCTCTGCGACCGCCTTGTCTGCGGGTGACGTCGCCTGCATCGCCTGGGAGCGAAATTTCGCGATATTCTCAAACGTGCCCTTTTCGTGGGCGGCATATCCTTTAACCGTTTCGACCAAGTTGGGGATAAGGTCGTGCCGGCGTTTGAGCTGCACGTCAATGTCAGACCACGCCGAGTCGCAGCGCACACGCAACTGCACAAGGCTGTTGTACATCCCGATCAGCACGAAGGCGATGACCACCAAAACGCCCAAAATGATCCAAGCCATGAATGCCTTCCTTTTCCCCTCGAAATCGGAATCAAGGGGGACGGTACCACAGCGGCGAACCGGGTGCAATTGGAGTGGAATCATAAGCAGAGGAATTCGTCCGCATCCAACTGCAGCGACGAAGGACAAATCTGCCGGAAGCGACCTGCTATCTCCGCGTGCTCTGCGGCCGTTCTCAGCGGTCTCTGCGTTTTAAGGTTTCTTATTGCAAACCCAAAGTCTTAAAATCGCGGACCTCGCGGAGAACAGCCGCATCGCGCGCGGAGAAACCCCACAAAGAGCAAACGAGACATTCCCAAAAACGTTAGCAGGACTCGCATCGTCCAATCTGCCGTCGTAGAATACGGACACTATGAGGACGTTCACGACAAAGCCGCTAACCCTTCGTTTGGCAACGAGCTTTTCCGTGATGATGCTGTTTCTGTGCGCAGGATTCGCTCATGCCCAGACCTGTTTCACCGCCAGCGACATGGACGAGCCCACACGCGCCGCCCTGGTCAACAGCGCCAAGCGCTATTTCGACATGGCCGCTCGCGGCGATTCCGCGGCGCTGCGCCAGAA
>Ga0074044_10004727_pt1 | contig 11219 bp, 13 predicted proteins | sample BogForMeECP23OM1_FD_94443 | JGI IMG/M metagenome (GOLD analysis project Ga0074044, IMG submission 94443) | Bog forest soil microbial communities from Calvert Island, British Columbia, Canada - Bog Forest MetaG ECP23OM1 | ecosystem: Environmental > Terrestrial > Soil > Wetlands ...
AATCGGTTCCCCTAGGCGAAGCGATCGGCACCTGCCATCTCGTGGACCCTGCGAGCGATCGCGTACGGGCGGCGCGCTCTGTCAGAATTTCCTTCGGCGATGTGTCCTGAATCTCCATTGCGAAGCCGTGCCTGGCGTAATTCCGCGGGAGTGCCGCGCTCCGATTCCGGCGCGAAATTCGTTCGGGGCGGGCGCCGGGCGAGACATGATTCCGCTGCGAGAGGCCGTGCAGCAATCCTCCTCCCACTGGCTGCGCTCATTGCCATCTGCGCAGCGCTCGGGCTGGCCGGCTGCGGGCACTCCGAACGCGCGGGCGAGGAGGCGTTCGTGGGCGACCGCACCGTCACGCTCTGGTCCAGCCTGGCGCAGGTGCGGCAACCCGCGGCCACCCTCCACTACGGGGAGCGTGTGGAGATCATGGAGCGGCAGAACGACCAGGTCCAGGTACGATCGGCCGCCGGCGCCCTGGGCTGGACGGAGCTGCGCAATCTGATGGATTCCGCGCTTTGGCATCGTGCCCGCACCCTGGCGGAGAGCGCGCGTTCCATGCCGGTGCAGGCGCGCGCCACCAGCGACAAACTCACCAATGTGCATATCGAGGCCGGGCGCACGTCTCCGCGAACGTACCAGTTCCGCAGCGGCACGCCACTCGAAGTCCTGGGGCGCGCTGTGGCGGAGTATTCGCGCGGCACTGCGGATGAAGGTGGAGCGCCGGCAGCGGGTGGAGCCGCGCCGGCGGAAGCGCGGCATGAAGATTGGGTGCTGGTGCGTGCGAAAGAGGATCCCACCGGGGAGATTGCCGGTTGGGTGCTGCGCCGATTTGTGAAATACGAAATTCCGCCCGAACTGCTCGATTACTCGACCCAGTATCGCTTCGTCGCCTGGTTTGAGTTGAGCACGGCGCCCGTGGGTGAACCCGTTCCGCCCCCGCAGGTCCCGGCAGGGCGCGCGACGCGGGAAGCGCCCGGACCTCCGGAATCGGTTCGAGCTGCTACGCCCGCCCAATCGGGGGAAAAGCCACAATTCCTCGTCGCGGGGATGCAGGGGCCCGATGGGCAGCCGTGCGATTTCGCTTTAATCCGGGTTTACACCTGGGGAGCGCAGCGGCGGCGATACGAGACGGCGTATGTGGAGAGCAATCTGTGCGGCAGTTTGCCCATCCGGGTCCAGACCGCAGGTACAGGGGGCGGCAACGCGACGTTTGCATTTACGAATAGCGGCCGGGGCGGGGAGGAGCACCGGGAGTACGTGATGCACCAGACTTCTGTACGGCGAACGGACAACCGGCGGCCCGGCACGCGCCCAGCCCGCGGGGCTCGATAATGACACTTTCGGAGGACGAATGCGGATTACCTCCCCAGCGATGAAAGTCCGCTTCTCAGCCTCCACGATCATGCTTTGCGCCTCGGCGGCAGTACTGTTGGGCGTTGCGCCCCGGCTCCTACGCGCGGGGTGGAGGGCGCAGTCTTCCCCCGCAGGATTGAACCGTCAGGATTCGCCCCGCCCCCGGATCGAGTACCTGGGGGAATGGGGAACGCACGGGGAGGGTCCGGCAAACCTGGACCTCGCTGTGGCCATTGCTGCCGACGTTCGCGGCCTGATCTACATCGCCGACGCAGGGTCGGGTTTCCTGCATAAATTTACGGCGGACGGCCATCCCCTGCTCGCGTTTGATGATCCACGGGTGACCAACCCGGTGGCGATTGCGGTGGATTCCGACGGAGAGATATACGCCGCGGACGGACGCACGGGCCGCGTCCTGGTTTTCAGCCCGACCGGCGATCCGGACCACGAGCAGCACGCCGGGGGGCTGGGACGCTTCCGCGCGCCTTCGGCGCTGGCCGTGGATGCGGAGGAAAACCTGTACGTGGCCGACACTGGCCTGGGCGCGGTGGCGGAATACGACGATCGGGGACGCCTGGTCCGTGTGGTGGCGCGAGCGAGCGCAGGAACGAACCGGGTGCGCGAACCGGCGGCTCTGGCCGTAGCGCCCGATGGCTCGCTTTTCGTGGCCGACGGCGGCAGCGCGCGCATTCTGAAGTTCTCTGCGCGCGGCGAGTTCCTGGGCGCCTGGGGCCAGGCCGGATCGTCGGGCCTGAAGACGAAGAACCCGGTCAGCCTGGCCGCGTCCCAGCACCATCTGTTCTGCTTCGACGCCGCGCCGCCGCGCCTGCTGGTATGGACGCTCGACGGCGCGCCCTACTTTGAACAGGATTTGAGCGCGCGCATCGCGCTATCCTCCGGGAGGCCCGACACGCGGGCCTCTGTTGCGATTGTCTCTCATGACGAGTTGCTGCTGCTCGATCCTTCGAGCGGAAAGGTGTTGCGATTCCGGTTGGTGTTCTGATCCGGGGCAGGAATCGAAGGGCGCGGCGCGGCATGGCTACGCCCAGCCGCGTTTCCGTTGCAATCCGGCGCCGCAGTGTGGAATCATCCTGCGGCGGTCGTTTGCGGACCGTCGGTGGGATGAACACGTGAACATGCTCGAACAAATCGGAGAGACGGCAGGAAGCGTGTGGCGGGCGCTGGAAACGAAGGGCCCGCAGAGCCTGGGTGCGCTGAAAAAGAATGTGAAGGCCCCGGGGGATCTGGTGTTGATGGCGGTCGGATGGCTTGCGCGCGAGGAGAAACTCGCGCTGGAGCAGAAGGGCCGCACGCAACTGCTGCGTCTGAAATAGGGCGGTTGAGTTCCGCATCGGGGGGGCCGCATGGCTCGTCTGCTCACCGAAGCCGATGTTCGCCGAGTCCTGACCATGCCCATGGCGCTGGAAAGCGTCGAAGAGGCATTCCGCCGCTATGGCAACGGGCGCGCCATCCTGCATCCGCGCATTCGCCTCCTGATGCCCTCGCGCTCCTACATGCATTACATGGCAGCGGCGGATTTGGACGCGGGATATTGCGGGATGAAGATTTACACCAGCGTGCGGGGTGGGGCGCTGCGATTCGTGGTGGCGCTGTTCAAGGCGGAAACGGGGAAGCTCATCGCCTTGCTCGAGGCGGACTATCTGAGCCAGATGCGCACGGGAGCGGCTTCAGGGGTGGCCACGCGACTGATGGCCCGGGAAGACTCGCGCCGCTGCGGGATCCTGGGCAGCGGGATACAGGCGCGGACGCAACTCGAGGCGGTGGCCGCGGTGCGAAAAATCGAGGAAGTGCGGGTTTACAGCCGGAGCCCGGAACGCTGTGACGGCTTCTGCCGGGAAATGTCCCTCCGACTGGGGCTGCGGGTGGTCGCCGTGGAGACATCGGAAGCTGCCGTGCGCGAGATGGACATCGTGATTGCCGCGACCTCCTCCTCAACCCCCGTCGTCTTCGGAGAATGGCTGTCTCCCGAGGCCCACATCAACGCCATCGGCGCCAACTTTCCCCAGAAGCGCGAGCTGGATGAGGAAGCGGTGCGCCGCTGCGGGATCATCGTGGTGGATTCACGCGAGCAGTCGCGGCTGGAATCGGGCGACCTGATCGCAGTCCTGGGCGAGGATGCCGGGGCCTGGTCGGCTGTCCGAGAGCTCGCCGACGTGGTCACGGGAAAGCTCGCAGGACGAACGCACGACCGGCAGGTGACCCTCTTCAAGTCCAACGGCGTAGCCATTGAGGATGTGACCGTGGCCGCGAGGGTGTATGAAGAGGCCGTAAAGCAGTCTCTCGGGCAGCATTTGCCGTTTGCCGAACTGCCGGTGACCCGCAACTCTTAGCGCGCGGCTGCTGCTCTGGAACGGTTGTCAGGCACCGCGGAACCGCGCCCTGCGACGCCAACCGTGCCGGCAGGATTACCGGAGCGATTTCCCTAGGGCTTTCCCGCTGCAGCGGCGCGCTGTCGGCGCGAGCCGGTTGGCCTCTCCGAAGACAAAGCCGGGGCAGGTTTTGTGGCCCGCGCCTCCAGGGCTTGGAGCACCTCTTCCATTTCTGCCCGCCAATGCATTTTCAGAAGGGCGAAAGCGCGCGCGGGCTGATCGGTAGCCAGGGCTTCGGCGATCTGGCCGTGCTCGCGCTGCCGGCGCTCCGTGGAAGATGATTCGCGCGGCAAGACTGCGCCGTAGCGGCGGGAGAGCGCTTCGATCTGGCCGGCCAATGCGACGAGCCGTGCGTTTCCGCTCGCTTCCACGAGTGCCGCGTGCCAGGCCCGGTCGTGCTTCAAGGCAGCGGCAGGATCGACTGCGGCCGCGAGGCGCGAATTCACCTGATCCAGCCGATTGCGAAGGTCCCCTGAAGCGCCGGCGGAGAGGAACACGGCGAGCTGTTCGAGGCTCCAGAGAATCGGGTAGAGTTCGCGCGCCTCTTCGGGCCGTAGGGGAGGGAGGAAGAATCCGCGGTTGGGATCGCAGGCCAGCAGCCCCTCTGTATCCAGTTGAATGAGGGCTTCGCGCACGGGCGTGCGACTGACGCCGAGTTCGGCGGCAAGTGCGGAGTCGTTGAGACGGGAGTTTTCCTGCCAGCGGCCTTCGAGGAGCAAGCGGAGCAGGGAGGAATAGACCTGCTGGCGGAGGGAAAGGCGGAGAACGGGCTGGACCCTCATGCATACTTCATATCACATTGCACGTAGTCCATGCAATATACAATATTTCACAGGTGTTCGGACTGCCCCTTCCCCCCCTCGGCCCCCTCGTCCTCTTGTCCTCCTTGCGCCATCACCGGCGTCCAGAATCACAGGGCAGCGTGATTGGCGACACTGCGGGGCGGAAGCCCGGCGAATAGCTTATAGCAGTCGGGAGAATGTGCACCAGGGCGTGTCGCTGGTGCAGGAGTCACGGGAAGAAGTGGCTATGCAGGGCGATGCGGATTCTGCGCTGTTGCCCGTTCCTGTGCAGCCGGTTGGGAGCCTCGGGAGAGGGGGCCAGCGGCATTCTCGTTTCACCGTAATCGCCGACAACTCCGGCCTGTGCTTCCAAGCACATGCCGGCTCATTGACACGCACCGGCCGATTGAAGAGACATGCGAGACCCAGGAATGAAGGCAAGGAGAAAACAACATGGCTGATCAAGTTTTGAAAGTAGTGGACCAGCGCACCAAGCTAGCGTACGACCTTCCGCTGTTCAAGGGAGCCATCCGGTCCATGGACCTGCGTCAAATCAAGACAGGTCCGGAGGATTTCGGTGTGGTGGGCTACGACCCGGCGTTTCTAAACACGGCGGCGTGCCAGAGCAGCATCACTTTCATTGACGGAGACAAGGGAATTCTGCGGTATCGCGGGTATCCCATCGAGCAGCTTGCCGAAAAGTGCAGTTTTCTGGAAGTGGCCTATTTGATTCTGAACGGCGAGCTGCCGACGGAAGGGCAACTGGAGAATTGGGTGGACGACATCAAGCACCACACCATGTTGCACGAGAAGACGAAGAACTTCCTGGAGAGCTTCAACCACGACGCGCATCCGATGGGGATGTTCATCAGCTGCGTTGCGGCGCTTTCCACCATCTACCCGGAGTCGCGCAACGTCCTGGATCCCGAGAACCGCAAGCTGCAGATCCGGCGCTTGATCGGCAAAGTGCCGACGATCGCGGCGTACACCTACCGGCATAGCCTGGGCTACCCGTACGTCTATCCGGACAACGATCTGAATTACAGCGAAAACTTCATGAACATGCTGTGGAGGATGGTGGAGCCGAAGTACCGGGCGAATCCGGTGCTCTCGCGGGCGCTGGAGATCCTGTTCATCCTGCACGCCGACCACGAACAGAACTGCAGCGCCAACGTGATGCGGGCGGCGGGCAGCTCCCAAGCCGACCCGTATGTCTCGGTCGCGGCAGCCGCTGCGGCGCTTTCCGGACCGCTCCATGGGGGCGCAAACGAGGAAGTGCTGAAGATGCTCGATGAAATCGGGACCAAGGACCGCGTGCCGGCGTACATCGAGAAAGTGAAGGCGGGACACGTGAAGCTGATGGGCTTCGGACACCGGGTGTACAAGAACTACGATCCACGGGCCCGCATCATCAAGTGGGCGGCCGACCAGGTGTTCGTGGCCACGGGCAGGAATCCGAAGCTGGACATCGCCATGGAGCTCGAACGCGTAGCGTTGGAAGACGAGTACTTCATCAAGCGGAAGCTGTATCCGAACGTTGATTTTTACTCCGGGATCATTTACCAGGCGCTGGGCTTCAACCCGAACCTGTTCACGGTGCTGTTCGCCATTCCGCGGACGGTCGGCTGGCTGGCGCAGTGGCAGGAAATGCTGGAGGATCCGGAGCAGAAGATTGCACGCCCGCGGCAAATCTACACGGGATACGACGCTCGGGAATTGGTCCCCATCGGGAAGCGAGTAGCGCAGGTAGCGGCACTGGCCCGCTAAGAGCAGCGACCCGGGCAATTGCCGGGCATTGGAGGACGGGACGGGGCTCAGGGGCCCCGTCCCTTTCTGCCTGAGGGCGGCAGGGGCCGCTGTGTGGCAGGGCCGCGCGCCTGCGGAACACGCGGTCCCGTCTTCGATTTTCCCTGCCGATCCTGGCCTGCTTTCCATGGCCGAATGACCAGCGGGTGACGAGGGCGATCCACGGGCATTTCCCCCCGACTTCTAGTTTACCTCGCGGCGCCTTCCCGGGCGGCCCGGCCCAGTTGACAGCGGGAGGGCGGCCTAATAATATTCCGAACGAACGTTCGAACGGATTGAGATCGCGGCATTTCCCACTGCATGGGAAGGTGTCTGGATTAGGCAGGGCGGTCGGAACCGCCGGTGCCGCGTTTGGTTTAAGGGTGAGGAGACAGGCAAGAATGCCTGTCTTACGGAGCCGCATTGTCAGCCGGACGGCCGCTTCCCCAGCGAAAATCGGACCGCAAGCTGCAGCTCATCCTGGTGCGAGCGGCGGAGGTTTTTGCACGCAAAGGATTTGAAGGCGCGTCCATGCGGGACCTGAGCCGTTCGACGGGCATTTCCCTGGCGGGGCTGTACCACTACATTCCCAGCAAACAACAACTGCTGCATCACATCCAGATGGAGGCGTTCTCGAGGATTCTGGAGCAGCTCCAGGCGCGTCTGGAGGGAGTACGCGACCCGGAGGAGCGGGTGCGGGTGCTGATCCAAAACCACCTGGAGTATTTTCTGGCGCATCCGGTGGAGATGAAGGTATTCACGCACGAGGCGGAGGCGCTGGCGGGGCCGTTTCGAAGCGAGGTGGCGGGCATCAAGCGGCGGTATTACGAACTGGCGCTGGAGCTGATTCGGAACCTGCCGCAGGGCCGCGGGGCGCGGACGGCGAATCCCCGCGCGACGGTTCTGGCGCTGTTCGGCATGATGAACTGGATTTATACCTGGCACCGCGCGGGCGCGGATCCGGACGCCGGGGAACTGGCTGACACGTTTGCAGAAATCTTCCTGCACGGCGCGCTGGCCGCGGGGCCGCGTGGCGCCGGGGGAAACGGGCGGGAAGCGGAAGCGGCGGGAAACGGACGGGCTCGGGGAGAAAACTCCAAAGAGAGGAAGGGCGGCCATGGCCACACTCGAAGCAATTGAACAGAAGCAACTGGTGCAGTACCGGGTGGAGGATGGCGTAGCCATCCTGGAGATGACGGACCCGCCCGCGAACACCTACACGCACGAAATGATGAAGCAACTGGACGAAGCCATCCTGCGCGCGCGGATGGACGAGTCGGTGTACGTGCTGGTGCTGCGAGGAGCGGGGGAGAAGTTCTTCTCGGCGGGCGCGAACATCAACATGCTGGTGAAGGCCGACCCGCAGTTCAAATACTACTTCTGCCTGCACGCCAACGAGACGCTTTCGCGGCTGGAGCAGACGCCGAAGCTGGTGATTGCGGCGCTGAATGGGCACACGGTAGGCGGCGGGCTGGAGATCGCGCTGGCCTGCGATATCCGCGTGGCGAAGAAGGAGGGCGGAAAAATCGGCCTGCCGGAGGTGACGCTGGGGGTGCTGCCCGGGACGGGCGGAACGCAGCGGCTGCTGCGGGTGGTGGGCAGGTCGCGGGCCATGGAGTTGATGGTGACCGGGCGCACGTTCGGCTTCGAGGAAGCGCAGGACATGGGCCTGGTGCATGAAATTTTCGCGCGGGAGACTTTCTGGGAAGAGGTGATGACCTACGCGCGGCAGTTCTGCCCGCCGAACAAGGCGGCGCGCGCGGTGGGGCGCATCAAACGGTCGGTGGTAAGCGGCGCGGAGATGAGTTTTCAGGAGGCACTAGCGCTGGAGCGCGAGCTGCAGCAACTCCTGTTCACGAGCGAGGATGCGAAAGAAGGGCTGGCGGCGTACGTGGAGAAGCGGCAGCCGGTCTTTAAGGCAAAGTGACTGGTGACAGGTGACTCGTGACTGGTGAAGAGTCTCCAGCAAGGGCCGGCCTGGCAGATGTGGGAAAAAGGCATTAGGGGTCGGGCGGCAACGGCAACAGCAACAGCAACGGCTGAGGGAAGGAGAGTCTGATGCGTATTCTGCCGGACTATCTGCGAGAGGGATTGAAAGTGATCCTGGTGGGATTCAATCCGGGCGAGGCTTCGGCGCGCGCGGGGCATTATTACGCGGGGCGGGGGAACAGCTTCTGGCCTTTGCTGTACGAATCGGGACTGATCCCCGAGCCGCTGGAGGCGGAAGAGGATCGCCGGCTGCTGGATTTCGGGATCGGGCTGACGGACCTGGTGAAGAGGCCTTCGCGGGGCATCGAGGAAATCCGGCGCGAGGATTTTACCGAGGGCCGGGTGCTGCTGGGGCAGAAGCTGGGGCAGAACGCGCCGCGGGTGATCGCCTTCAACGGCAAACTGGTGTACGAGAAATTTTCCGGGCGCCCGGTGAAGCTGGGAATGCAAAAAGACCGGCTGTACGGGGCGCAGGTGTACGTGCTGCCCTCGACCAGCGGCCAGAACACCACGGAAAGCCACACGGAAAAGCTGCAACACTTCCGCCAACTGGCCGCGCTGGTCAATGGACAACCCGCGCCACGCGCGGCGCGGGCCAAGGGAGCCGGGCGTGGCTGAGACGGCCACAAGCACGGCCCCGGTGCTGGTCGAAACGCGCGACGCGGGCGTGCTTACGCTGCACATGAACCGGCCGGAGCGGTTGAACGCGCTCGATCCGGAGCTGGCGCAGGCGCTGGCCACGGCCGTGGAACGCGCCGGAAGCGATGCATCCGTGCGCGCCGTGATTCTGACCGGCGCGGGGCGGGCCTTCTGTGCGGGCGGCGACCTGGGAGTGATCCGAGCGCTGCGCGATGCCGGGCGGACCGGGGAACTCGAGCCGCTGCTGCGCGCGGGGACGCAGCTCATCCTGGGGCTGCGGACGATTTCAAAGCCCGTGATAGCGGCGGTGAACGGCCCGGCCGCGGGAGCGGGAATGAACGTGGCGCTGGCCTGCGACTATCGCATCGCGAGCGAGCAGGCCACGTTTGGGCAGAATTTCGCGAAGGTGGGGCTGTTCCCGGACTTTGGCGGGACGTACCTGCTGCCGCGGCTGGCCGGGGAATCGCGGGCCGCCTGGATGTTCTATACGGGCGACATGATTACGGCTCAGGAGGCCCTGCGGATCGGAGTGGTGGACCGCCTGGCGCCGCCGGAGCGGGTGATGCCGGAAGCGCAGGCGCTGGCGGCGCAGTTTGCCGCGGGGCCGCCGATGGTGCTGGGGGCAGTGAAAAACGTATTGTTCGGCCCGGAGAAGGCGAAACTGGAACGCGCGCTGGAGCTGGAGGCCGAACAGCAGATGCGGTGTTTCTGGTCTGAGGATTGCACCGAGGGAATCCGGGCATTCTTCGAGAAGCGGGCGCCGAGGTTTCAGGGGAAGTAGGACACGGGGAAGCGGAAGAGCAGCCAGGAGAAGAGCGAGAACATGCCGGCGACGCGCATCACAAATTTTGACGACTGGGTGGATTTGTTCCGGGAATGGCAGAAGGACATTGACGTGGCCTATCCGGAAATCACGGGCTACCAATTCGAGGCAAAATTCGGGCCCACGCGGTCGAATGAAGTCGAGTTCGGGCATTACAAGGGACGGCCGAAGTGGCGCCGCTTGATTGACGTGCCGGACCAGCGGGTACGCGACGCGCTGATGAACCTGATCATCTACCAGGGGGACACGGAATTCGCGTCGGTGGAGCAGCAGCGGCGGCTGTTCCAGACGGCGCCCTCGGAGCACGACCGGCAATCGCTGTGCCGGGTGGTGACCGAGGAGATGCGCCACGGCTGGCAGATGTGCCATCTCTTGATTTATCACTTCGGGAACGGAGGGCGCATCGAGGCGCAGAAGATGCTGGAGCGGCGGGCGTTCGAGAGCAAACGACTGCTGGGGGCATTCAACCAGGACGTGAAGAACTGGCTTGATTTCTTCACCTACACCGATTTTGTGGACCGGGACGGCAAATTCCAGCTCACCATGCTGAGCTATTCCGCGTTCGAGCCGCTGGCGCAGTCCATGACGCCGATGCTGCGCGAGGAGTCGTTCCATCTGGGCACGGGGCAGGACGGGCTGAAGCGCGTGGTGCGGGCGGGAGTGGTGCCGCTTGCGATGGTGCAGAAGTACATCAACAAATGGATACCGGTGAGCTACGACCTGTTCGGCGTGGACCAGTCGAGCTCGGCGCACTGGTTCTACGTGTGGGGGCTCAAGGGCCGCTACGACGAACCGCGCAACGCGAAGCCCGCCGATCTGGGGCACATCAACGAACACAGCCGCGAGCTGTATCACCAGGAGTGCTGCCAACTGGTGGAGCAGATCAACAAACACGTGCCCGCAGGGCAGCCGAAACTTTACGTGCCGGACCTGAAGTTCAACCGGCGCATCGGAGCGTTTGCCGGGCAGCCCTACGACATCCATGGGGAGCTGATGGACGCACGGGCCTATCCGGAGTATCTGGCGGAGATGATACCGGGGGCGGCGGATTTGAAGCTGCTGGCGGACATCGAGGCCAACGAGCCGCAGTGGATCGCGCCGAAACAGCCCGGGGCGGACGGCTGAGCGGAGCCGGCGCTGGGCGAGCGAACGGATGGGGAGCCTCCTTCCCAATCGAGAGAAGAGAAGAGAGGAGCACAGGCTAAAAGCCTGTGCTACCGTTTTCCGAACATGGCTGAGACCCTGCACATCGAATCGAACGATCGGATCGCGCGCGTGACCATTGACCGGCCGCCGCTCAATGTGCTCGACATCGGCATGATTGCCGAAATCGGCGAGGAGCTGGTGCGGCTGCCGGCGCAGAACGAATTCATCGTTTTTCAGGGCGCCGGAGGGAATTTCTCGGCGGGCGCAGAGGTGGCGGACCACACACCGGAGCGGGTGGGGCGATTGCTGGGGGCATTCCAT
>Ga0074044_10004729_pt1 | contig 11215 bp, 12 predicted proteins | sample BogForMeECP23OM1_FD_94443 | JGI IMG/M metagenome (GOLD analysis project Ga0074044, IMG submission 94443) | Bog forest soil microbial communities from Calvert Island, British Columbia, Canada - Bog Forest MetaG ECP23OM1 | ecosystem: Environmental > Terrestrial > Soil > Wetlands ...
ACGACCCCAAGAAGCCGATATGGATGTATATCAATAGCCCGGGTGGTGATATTACCTCGGGGCTGGCGATAAGGGACACGATGAGGTTCGTCAAGTGTCCAATCCATACGATTGGCTACGGTCAGTGTGCTTCTATGGCTGCTATCCTGCTGGCGGCCGGCACGAAGGGCGAAAGACTTTGCTTGCCTTCTACACGCGTCCTTATTCATCAGCCTTGGTCTATGTTCGGCGGCGGACAGCAGTCTGATGTGGTCATCCAAGCGAAGGAGCTCACTCGTATGCGGGACGCCCTCGAGAAGATGCTGGCACAAGATACCGGCCAGCCCATCGAGAAGGTTCATCAGGACTGCGATCGTGATTTCATCATGGACTCAGAAGAGGCGAAAGCTTATGGCATCATTGACAAAGTCATCGAAAAACGTCCCTAAGTATAGGCTTTACCTACGCTTGACTAGGTCTGGCCCTGATAAGAATGATATATCAGGCCGGCCCAAGCGGTATACAGTCTTCTGTAGTAAAGCAGTGCCTCCAGATCCGCTGTTCATTGGCCATGAGGCTGAGCAAATGGTGATCCGATTGATGGATAAGATCCATAAGGTGGTAATGTGAAGTGGTGGCACCTGCTTAAATATACGTACCGAGTCCGTTCCATGAGAATTGTACGACGAGTGTTCCGGCGGCGCTGGCTAAAAAGGACATTCTAATGAAATGGTGGCATGTTTATGCCTATGAGCATTGCATACGAATCGTTCGTAGACGAGCTCCCGGCAGAATGTTCTGGGTCAGGAGAACGTTCTGATGAAATGGTGGGTTAGATATTGGATTCCTGCGAAGTATGTAAGGATAACTTGGCGTTATGACACCTTTTCACGCGTTCGGTGGTGCTTCTAATGAAGTGGTGGCAATGGTTGCCATATGGTTGGCACGGGTATAGCGGACCAAGCGTTGTATTTTTAAGCTGGCGTATCTTCCGCGATAATTACAACGTAAAGAGATCAATATGAAATGGTGGGCTCGTGGTTTCTGGACTCATAAACTGTGGCTTGTGTCTCGCAAAACGGCTCGCATGGAATCTGACTGTCGCGTTGCCTTTCGTCCTGGGGGTAAATACGTAAAGAGAGGCTTCTAATGAAATGGTGGGTAGCTTGGGCAATGAGTATGGAACGCCCTCGTGTCCTTTACCTAGCGTTGAGAACAAGACGTAAGGGGTTCTGGTTGCAGAAGTTCCGTGACTGGAAACCCGGTGGAAAGTGGTGCAAACCATGAAATGGTGGCATCTGTTGTATGTAAACTATCATCCTTACCATTTGAAGATTGTTCGTAGGGAATATCGATTCTCCTGGTACAAGAGGACATTCTAATGAGCACAAAAGAGTTAGCTGAAAAGAACCTGATTTACAAGGTAAAGGTAGGTAGCCATGCCTATGGGACTGCTCTTCCTACGTCTGATGTCGACTACGCTGGTATTTTCATTCCGCCCATTGAATATTTCTTCGGCCTCGCAGCATTCGATCTATTGTGCTCGCAGGAGGAAGAAGATAAGTCCTATTATTCTCTACGAAAATACGCGAATCTCGCGGTGGCTAACAATCCGAATGTCTTGGAGCTGTTGTTCGTCTCTCCGGAGGACGTTTGTTTTTCCGCGCCACCCGCGGATGAGCTACGGACTCATAGACACCTCTTCCTAAGCCAGCGATGTCAGAAGACGTTCGTCGGCTATGCCAAGGCTCAGCTCCACCGCATAAGGACACATACCAAGTGGCTGGCTCAGGAGTTCGATGATATGCTGAAGCTTGAGCCAATGATAAGGAATGGCCTTGTCACAAAGGAATGGGTGGCTTGGAGATTTGGCGGCAACATGCTTGAACGCGTGCGTGATTTAGAGTTCTCCAATACTACCCGCGTCGGAGACGAGCAGAGTATCCTAGCGAACTTCAAGTCCTCGAACATCATCTGCCCTAATAAGAATGATGAGCGATTTCTCGTAGATGACACACGATACTCTGCAGCACAAGGTGCTCTATACCCTGTGAAAATCTTTCAGAAGCACGTATATGACGAAGCCAAGAAGAAACGTGACCAATATGTCACGTGGATGGCTGAGAGGAACCCGATAAGACATGAGACTGAAATCAAGTTTGGTTACGACACTAAGCACGCAATGCATCTTGTTCGTCTATTGCGCGCCGGCTATGAGATTCTTACGACAGGCGATCTTCTTGTTAAACGGCCTGACGCTGCCGAGCTGCTCGACATCAGAGCAGGCAAGTGGACCTACGAAGAAGTCGTAAGCTACGCCGATGAAATGGTGGCGAAGATTGATGGACTACCGGCGGAGCAAATCAAGGTACCAGCTCATCCTGATACCAACAAGATCAATAACCTTGTGGTCCAGATTACGAAGGAGCACCTGTGGAAAATAAAACCCTAATTGATTGGGTGGAAGGGATGATCCCTATCCAGGATCTGCAAGAGAATGTGTATCCTTCCCTGCATGTTCTGGATCCTGAGGTATGGGATAAATCTCCTTACAGGAGTTTTGAGGGTGATAGTGAGCTGAAAGACCGCTATCATAGCTTGGTTGATAAGGGGCCGGAAGAGGTTAGTAAAGTCATCAGAGAGAGCAGTGACGCAGATCTCGCCGAGATTCTGCATCCAACGCAGAAGGAAGTAGATACTCGTCAAGGTTTAGCCTTGATTGATCATACGCGTCAGCGGCTCATCGAACTGCATGAGAAGATTACCAGGCAACTCCGTATGTATCAGTGTGTTAGAGACGGAGCGATGGAAGAGATGAAGCGTAGAGCTCGGGTCAAGACAGTAGAAAATGGCGGCGAGCACTTGAATAGCTTTATCTCCCGCTTCATATTTGGACCGGATGTTATTCCGATAGTTCCCTATCCTAATATGCCTCCCAGTACGACTAACACGCCCAAGGAAAGAGAATGGATACGTGCCCGAGTGAAGTCCGGGAAGACAGTGTATGTGGAATACTTGTGGTTCGATATCCCTGATATCTACAAAAAGGAAGTGGCTGCTGCTTTAGTGGCAGCCAAACTGATCAAGGATGATACGAATCATTACGATTATTCTTATTACTCCAACACTCCTCCAGCTCAAGCCACGCAGAAGATAGCCCGGTTCTACTACAAGATGGGATTCGAACCCAAGTCTACTGTCACCGCTCATTATCACTGCGGCTGGTACAATTCCAGTTGGAAGAATGGCTGGTCACTGAGTCATTCCCGACAGATGAAGACCAATGAACTGGAGCCGGTAGAATAATGGCTAACATCAAACCGGATTGGCTTCCATCTGGCGTGGTTGGGGCAAAGAAGAAGCCCAAGAAGCCAGCCAAGAAGAAGGTGGTCAAGAAGAAGGTGGTTAAACCACCTCCGTCTCCTGTGCGAGAGAGCCCCTTCAAGTTAAGCGATGTCGTTTGGCGCCCGAAGGGAAGCTATCTCAATTTGGACTGGGTCAAGGGGAAGATTATCAAGTGCGCGCACCCCACGAAAGACGACAAAAGATGGAACTATACCTTCGAAGATGGCACTGAGTTCGAAGAGGCAGAGATCTTTCCATTGAATGTCTTCCATATGATTGCTACTGACGCAGTCAGACTGCATAAAGCGTGCTTTGAGACCGAGTTGAATGCTGCCTTTGATGGGACTGCCAACATCTTTGCCGTCTATCGCGGTGGCCAGAAGAGACCTTGGGCTTACTATGTATTTCCCAAAGGTTATCTGGCAACCTTATGCAAACAAGAGGAATGGACGGGAGCTTATGGAGCAGAGAAAGGTCACCTTCATCCGGTGCCGGCGGAGAAGCTAGAGCTAAGGCTTCTGCCTATTAGCTCCCACCCGCGGGAGATCTTGACATACTTAGGCCTACATGTGTATAGTAGGATGTGGATGAAGAAGGAAAACAATGGCAATCAAGAGAATTCTTAACACCTCTGTCATCTCACGGCAAATAGAGGAAGACATTCATGTGCCTTTCCATTTGATTGGCACGCCGGAGTGGATCCATGAATCAATCGGAGAAGACACGGTTCAAGGTAATGACCTCACAGTGGTACATTCTGGGAATGATCTGCAGCCATGCAAAAGCTGGTTGTTATCCCAGAAAGAGCTCGGAATCGATAGCGAAACTGGAGGCGACAATAAGAGAGATGGGCTGGACCCGATCTCGGAGTCGTCCAGGATGCTTCTATTCCAGCTGGGCACTCCCGAGATGGTTTACCTTGTTGAACCAAAGCTGGTTTCGGAATTTAAGGGCATCCTTGAGGACCAAGACCGGCGGTTCATAACGCAGAATGGAGTGTTCGATTTCAAGTTTGTGCTGGTAAAACATGGCGTCCACTTTATCAACTATCATTATCAAACCAAGAAGCGGGCATACGTACCTTCACTCTATGACACGATGCTGGCTGAACAGCTCATTACGGCGGGCTTGTATGGCGTCCAGGTGGGCCTCGAAGAGCTCGCGGAGAAGTATCCGCCACACCGGCTCATCTCCAAGGCTGTACGACGTGAGTTCATTGATTTGCGTGGCGTGCTCGAATACAGACACCTCTATTACGCAGCGCGCGACGTGTTCCTACTTTTCGATATCAAAGCCGGACAGCTTTTGGAAGCTGCAAAGCATAAAGGTATGTGGGAACGAATGCAGGTTGAGTTTTGTGCCATGTGCGGCACCGCCGATGCCGAGCTGACCGGATTCGATCTTGACGCAGTCCGCATTGGTTATACTCTGGAGCATTGGAAGGCGAAGGCTAGAGATATCCGTGCCAAGGTCAATAAGATGGGCAATGAAGAGCTTTTGAAGAAAGGCTTGAAGCCCAACTTCGTTCTCCCCGATTGTGATGTGGTATTTGACTTGGACTCCCCGTCCAAGAAGTTGGCGATGCTTAAGATGCTGGGCTTTGATATAAAGGACACCAAGCGTGAGACGCTATTGGCATTGGACTCACCGATTGGTCAGTTGCTTGGCGATTATTCCGAATGCACGAAGATTATCTCCACTTATGGAGAGGGGATGCTCAAGCGCCGGTCAAAGGTGGACGGCAGATTGCATCCGGAGTTCAACCAGTTAGGGTCAGGAGACATTGAGAAGAGGAAGGGCGGAGACAAAGCTACTACGATCGCTACTGGCCGGTGGTCTTCCGACGCCCAGCAGTTCCCAAGGCCAGACCATATTTATACGCCCTGCGATAAGGCAGATGCTAGTCTGGCAATCAGTTTGTTTTCACAGAAGCATGGTGAAGTCCTAGCGGAGTTCACCAAACCAAAGGAGACCCCTGGTGGCACAACGCAACAGAGTGTTACGGACAACCAAGTACCGGCTAAGTGAGATTAAGGGAGACCATCCCGAAGTCTGTGCTGAGCTGGAAGAGTTGTTCACGGAGTTCGAGCGGTATAAGACCAGCATGGTGGAGGAATACCGAAAGGCAGCGGAAGTCCTGGCTGACCTGGATATCTCCAAGGCCATGACAGTCAAGTCAATGGGACGCTTCCTGCGCAAGGCCGGCGAGGCCATTCCTATGGTCAAGGTCGAACCGCAATGGTGGATCTACCGGACCAAGGAAGGCGAGATCGTTCTTGAATCTGCATTCACCGAGCGTGACTATCGCAATGCCCAGCGTGTACAGAAGGCTGGCTTGGATCGTGAAGTCTCGGCTGAAGATGCTGATGGCTTGTTTGAAAAGGAAGGCGACGAACAGCCTGACGAGCACATCGGATTCGGTTCGTAAGGAGGCCAATGATTGATTGGCGAATTTTCCATATTGATTGGATTGTACCATGCCCAATTTGTGGTGTGATAAATCATCACGCATTTTGGTGTTGGTAAGGAGACTACATGGCCGGCAATGATCCAGTATTGATTGGCATCAATCACGATAAGGAGTATTATCTCTGCCCGGCCGACAAGAAGCATCCGATTCCCTACGTTGCTTGGCGGGTCCCTGATATCCGTGAGGGTATTAGGGCCCGCCCCGGGTGGAAGATACTGGGAGCAGATTACTCACAGATCGAAGTCCGTATCATGGCTTGGGAATCTCAGGACAAGTGGTTGATGGATGCTTTGAATTCAGGGAAGGACATCCACTGCTATATGGCGGCGGACGTCCATGGAGTGCCATATGAAGAGTTCTACTATGCTTATAAGCATAAAGACCATCCCCTATACCATAAGTATTATGGCTGGCGGTCGGAAATCAAGACAACCACATTTGGTGTGCCGTATGGAGCAGGGGCTAAGCAAGTGGCCAAGCAGATCAATAGCTCTCGTAAGTCAGGAGATACTGCTCCTCTCTTTACAGAGGAACAGGCACAGCAGCTAATCGATGACTACTTCAAGAAAGCCAAGGGGCTGAAGAAGTGGTTGGAGAAGCAAGGGAAGCATGCCATCTCCGACAGGGAATCCAAGTCCCTTGGTGGGCACTACAGGTTCTATCAGTTGCCTATGGAGGGCAACGATGATTATGAAGAACGCATCGCCCAGATTGACAGGTGGTCGGGCAATCATCCGATCCAAGCTGGGTGTGCTGACATGCTTAAAATGGCTGTTGATAAGATCTATTTGGATCTGCGAGGCGGGATCTCCTCAGGACCTCTCGTTCATGAAGGTCACTTCATACTATTTGTCCATGACGAGCTTGTCCTCACTGCGCCAGATGAAGCAGTCACAGCAGTTAAATCGATTATGATCGATGGCATGCAGTGGGCTTATGAAGAGCTCATTGGCACCAAGAACATCATTCACGAGACGGACGTCACGGTCAATGATTATTGGGAAAAGGGTTAAGTCCATAGGAATTAAGCCCATCGGTTGGACAAGAGCAACAGTCTACTTCTTCTGTTGGTATCAAGACTTTAAGCACCGTATGAAGATCCTGACAAGGAAATATTACCCTGACTAGACCTAGGATTAGTAATGCCTGGCTGTGGAACATTCTTTGTGCCTTCTGTTGGCATCAGAGGTTTAGGATGATAATTAAGAAGCGAATATGACACACTACTCTGGCGGCTGGAAAAGCTGGGTATCTGTTATGATGTTTTGCCCTTGCTGGCATTTCAGATACAGATATAGAATCAAAAGAAGGCATCTACCTTATGGGCGCTAGATTTGCTGGTAGGGATATTCTCGTTGAGGCACTGCGGCAGCAGCAAGGCTACACGATTGACAAGGCCACGAAGGCAGTGAATGATTTCATTGGTATCTTGAAGAAGGAGCTTCGCAAACGCAAGAGCATAGACCTCGAAGGCATTGGTAGGATTTATGCTATCAAGCGCCCGAATGCAAAGGTGCGTTACAAAGAACTAAACCTGAAGCACGTGGGTCCAACGATTGTTACCCGCTTCAAGAAGAAGTATGAGATACGTTTCAAGCGTGCGGCACACTGGGATAAGGAGGAAGATGAATAAAGGCGGGATGTCTGACAACGCTTTTGCTGGCGACCCAAGCCTAACTATGTTTGACGAAGACGTCATGATGGCATTGCACAGGCACGAGATTTCTGTCGATAAGGCTCTCGCCCTGCGTATTGTCAAGATGTCCGTCAAGGACTATCTTTACTTCGGCCTCGGCCGGAATGGCACCACCCCGGAGAAGTTCCTGGAAGCCTATCAGTATCTCTTCAAGATGCGCATAGACTCAGGCATGCCTGAACTTATTAAGGCGAAGTGCTTCGAGACTCATTACCAGGACTCCGGCATCAAGACAAGTATGGAGATCTTCCTGAACAAGTTAAAGGAGAAGAGGACGGCGATCGTCACTGCCAATGAAAAACAAATCCATTCGTACATGGATGAATACCGCAACCAGGAATGGAGATCTCTTCATCGAAGGGAGCGGAAAGGTAAGTATGATCTCCCTCGGGTTGGGGTTGTTTCGTTGCTTGTTGCTCCGGAGGATCTCAAGGCGTTTGGAAGTTTGTATCTCTTCGGGCGATGTGTGCCAGGGATGGCTAAACGACATTTGGCGGAGCGGCTATCTAAAAGACTCCGGGTATCGTCCAAAGCATTGATTTATAAGAAGTTATTGTTCTAAGGAGGATTGATGAACTGGATAAAGATCCTTTGGGTCGCAGGTGGTATTGTGTTAGCCTGTTTACTGGATCTGGTTTACATGTTCTGGTCGCGATCTAACCCAGGGCATAACTTTCACCGGGCTGGGTGGCAGGCCAGTGGCTTGGGTAAAGGCCACTATGATGTAATGAAAATCCATAAGGTGTTCCACGGATGAAAAAAGTAGAAGGCCAGACAGGACTCGATTTTGATTTCGACACCGAGGTAGAAGTGATAGATGATACTCAACCGGCTGCCGTACTCCCGCCTATTCAGTTTGAACAAGTGGCTGCAATCAAGAAGGTTCATAAGCCTTGTGCGCCGCCACTTTCCATCTCAGATGCTCCCTCCGTTACTCTTCACAAGGGTGGCGGCAAAATCGTCATCACTCCGAATGACATCCAGGCAGCCGTAGCTCTTCTGGAAATCAGGGAGCGCATCGCGGCGCTATCAAATCCGATTCAGACTGCTGATAGGCAGGAACTACGCATTCAACTGCTGCCGGATGTTACGCCAGATGACTTCGCCAAAGCCACTAGAGCTTGGAGCTTGGTGGGACAGAAGGTGGAAGAGCATCCTATGGGGCGGCTGTTGGCGCGCTATGGCTTGAAGGTCACCACCTCCCCGAGCTTGGCGAACTGGGTCAAGAAGGAAGAGAAGCGTTTGGTGAAGGAGCTGACACCCTTCCTGCTGCCAGACTTCAAGGATGAGAGGACGCTATTCGAAAAAGTCGAAGCCGGGATGGTCCTGAACTGCATCAAGGATTTCTTCGTTGATAAGGTTCAGATCTTCACCAAGGGTCAGCGTTATCAGATTGTTGACACCGCGCGCGGAGGCGAGAGCGGGAATAGCGGAGAACAAGAGCACGTGGATGGGTTAGTCAAGATTAGTAAGATACCCATCACCCCGGGTTGTAAGATCACCCTGGCGGATGACACGATATTCCCCTGGACAGTATTTCATGGCGAGATGGAGGGTGTATTCCATTATGATGAGAAGATCATTTACGAACCCTCTAAGTGCGTCCCTGCTAGGTATCCAGAACTGGTCGCGGCTTATCAGAAACGATTGGATTCTATGGGCCTTGAACTCTTCGATCACGTTAGACAGGACGTGGTTCAAGAGGCACTCAAGAAAGGAACCCTCAACGGCAAGCTCATGCGTATGGGTAAAACGTCGGAGTCTATCGTTTGCGCCATGCTTTGGGGCTCCAAGCATGTGGCTATTATTGCGCCACGTAATGCGAGACTCTTCACAGTAAAAGAATTCGAAAGGCTCGGCCTTAAGAACTTCGTGGTCGTAGATTCGATGAGCGACTTACAGAAGCCAGCCACGTTTTATCTCTTGACCTATAGCTGGCTGAAGAAGAATATCGATCCCCACCGGGTCTACCGTCGAAAGGGGCAGGGTTTCCTGCACCGGTTCTACACAGAGAATAAGGTCGAGCATATCGTTGAGCATCGCTGTCCATTCTGCAAGCGGGCATTGGAGCGTCTGGTCATCGACAAGAAGAAGAGCCAGGAGACCGGCTTCCTTTTGGAGAAGACGGTCAAGTGGGTCAAAGACCGCGGTTTCATCTGTCGCAATCAGCTATGCAAGTGCGAAGCGACGTTCCGTGCCAATGGTGGCGCGCCAATCAATGGAGCAGCGTGGGGCTATTCCGAGAACGCTGCCGGACGTATCAAGCGAGCCAAGCCTATTAAGCTGGGCGGGAAGCTGACAGGAACCTTGGCATCCTTTACGGGCGCGCAGGTGGAGCAAATTGTCAAGCCTGCTGTGCTCAACAAGGAAGGAGTTGAAACTACCCCGGCGAAGCTAGCCAAGTTTGATGACAACTATGTCGGCTATATCAACTGGGCTTTGAAGTTCCACGAGAAGTGCAAGGACAACTCCGTTAAGGGCAGGTTCTGCCATCAGTGCCATCAGGCAGACGCTGTCTGGACGCCGGCGGCTTACAGGCAGAAAGTCTGGAAGCAGAATGGAAAGAAGCTGGCCCTCAAGGACTACTTCACAGGAGTAATCATTGACGAAATCCACACGATTAAGAGTTTGGATTCAGACATTGGAAAGGCCACACGAAGTATACGTGCTAAAAGGCGCATGGGTCTTACTGGGACCCTTATGCCCAATACCCCGGCAGATTCGTTCTGGCCATTGCATTGGGTATTCAAAGGCGGCTCTGCGGCTTTTCCATATCATCAAAAGGAAGGTGCTACTCAATTCTATGACACCTTCTGTGAATACATAAACATTCACCGCGGGCACAATCTGAAAGACAGCCGGAAGATGCTGCCTTACTTGAAGAATCCTATCAAGTTCTGGGAGCTCATGTCTTCCAAGATGGTCCGTAGGAACTACGAAGATGAACTCGTTAAGACCAGTCTCGCAAAGGCCAATCGATACTACCCGAATATTGAATTTCATCGCGTGGAATCGACTATGGATCCAAAGCAAGCACAACTTATGGTTGCGGCCATTAACCACTTCGAGCAGAACTTCAACCAGTATGCTGCTCAAGTCGCTCAGCAAGGGCACTTGCTCAATCAAGCAATGGTTGTCTCTCAGATGGTTTACCTGAGGATAGGAGCCACATGCCCGGAGTATTTCAATGTTAAGATGGCCAAGGCAGGTAAGCCTGCTATCTATGATGGCCCGCTTGGTGGTGGGAAGATGTCTGATATTCAAAACATCTGCTCTACTAAGACTGCGGCGGGAGAGAAAGTTGTGGTACTCACCGACTTCGTCGAAATGCGGAAATCTTTATCCAAGTCTCTATCGGAGCATAACCCGATAGTCTTTGATGGGAGCTGGAATGATGAGGAGAGAAATGAAAACTTCGAGGCTTTCCTTGAAGACCCTACTCGGAAGATATTCATTGCGGGCACACGGCAAATTCGTGAAGGAACGAACCTTTCATCCGCTAATACGGTCATTTGTTGTGATCTTTTGTGGGAACCGGGTTTGCAACAGCAAGCATGGTCCAGGGCATTTACTCCAACTGCGGAGAAGCGGACATGTAATGTCTACGTGCTTATGGCCAAGAATTCCATAGATGAACATGTCTTCAACACCTTTTATGCTAAAGTTGCGGCTGCCGAGCAGGCTTTGGACCGTAAGGTCATTAACAAGCGCGCTCACCAAGTCGA
>Ga0074044_10004731_pt1 | contig 11215 bp, 8 predicted proteins | sample BogForMeECP23OM1_FD_94443 | JGI IMG/M metagenome (GOLD analysis project Ga0074044, IMG submission 94443) | Bog forest soil microbial communities from Calvert Island, British Columbia, Canada - Bog Forest MetaG ECP23OM1 | ecosystem: Environmental > Terrestrial > Soil > Wetlands ...
TCTACGAGAGACGCAAAGTTACCGCCACAACCGCCACGGAGTAAATCATCTCCCCGAACGTCAGGCGAATAGTTTCACCACACACCCCCATTCTCCAGTTTAAATTAACCGTACATTTACGTACCCAGAAATCTTGACAGCTATCAGCCTACTCCACACAACCGACAACTCAGACTCCACTAATTGAAAATGTCAAGAAGGAGGCCGCTTCTAGCGGCCTTGACTGAATGTTGGTAAAGATATACGAGTAAAAATGGTCAGTTTCAGTCATGTCTCTTGAATATACTGCTCGCAAACCAATACAAGCGTTGGTGATAGATTTGGAACGCATAATGAAGGCTTGCCAACACTTGAGAAGAGTTCGTTATCTCTTCCGAAATGACTACTACGAATTTCTCAGATGCGAGGGCTGCGGACAAATAGTCCGTCTCCCCATCTGATTTTATTTTGAAGGAAGACGTATTAGAGAAAGCTGCCCGAGTACTGGCGGGTAGCATTGATCGAGGTCGAACTAATGGACCTCAAAAAGGTCGGAAAACAGATTGCTGACGCACTCAAAGAACGCACTCAGATCGATGTAAACGTCAAAGGCGGAACCTGATCCTTAACGAAACCAAGAACGGACCGCAACTCAACATTAAGGACGTTAAGATGCAGATGAAACATGTACTGCACCATCTTGGCTTTTCTGAAGAATATCGTGTCCTCGCAGAACACCATAAAATCAGAATTCAAAAAATCGAACAGAAACCGAAACACGGGGCTTGGAAGGAAGGAACGGCTCCATCTCCGTCGCAGTCGCTCCCGTACTTCTTCCCTCCTTAACCATCTACTCTCAGCCGGTAAATCCCTGAAATGATAGGAGAAGAATAGCTAATCTACTTCTATTGCTATTCGAGGGTAGCCGCGGGGGTTGCCAAACTTTCAGAGAAACCTGAAGGGGTGAGGCCAGGTCAAAGGCGCAGAGCATTTGCGCGGAGGGCTTAGGACCCTGTCCCGTAGGGGTTCAGGGGTTCGAATCCCCTCCCCCGCACCATTTCAATGGACCCCCCGTGCCAGTCAATATTTCACCGCAACATCACGCACATTTTTCTTCGATCAATGTAACGCTTCAGGGGATGACTGCCAACCTTTACCTGCATTAGTTTCAAGAAGAAATGAAGATTACAATCATGGTGTAATCTAGATTCAGAATAACAGTCCGCTCTTTGCGTCTGAGACAGGCTAATGCGGCCAGAAGAAATTTCAAGAAGACCCCAAAACTCGTGACGTTGCTCATCGAGATCGTAATATTAGCTTCAAAATATGCTGATTAGGTGTGAGATATCTGGAAGTTGCTCGGAGCCGACTGAAATCAATTCTCCCAGATTTCAATAGTTTTCAATTAGATACGACATAAGTTCTGGGGTTGGTTTGATTGTTATTGCGAATTTTTGACGTATTTCGTAAGTTTCTCTAGTCTCTTAAGCCATCGATCATCGATTTCAGCATTGGTTCCGCCCTCCGAGAGAGAAGCCTCATATTCCTTTATCATGATCTCAACCGGATCTTCGTCGACTCTCTCTTGCTTGATGGCAAAGAAGGCGTCGATTACGGTCGGGTTCTGTGTGTCGATGAACTTCTTTTGTATCTTATCTTTAATGGCCTCGTGAGACTTGCTGCTATTCATAACGCCTAATTCGTATCCTATTGGATATAGCCGTTTGGAATCTACTCGCCATTTTGCTAGAAACTGGTTGAAGCCTGACTAGTGAAGCAGCGTTCTACGAGCACTTGATAAATAAGATAGTCCATAAGGATTCAACTCGTGTGGAAAATGAGTGAACGGGTTCTAGTTGTCCTAGTATTTGTGATAGTTGTCTCCGGAAGTTTCGTGATGCTAACTTCAATCCTTACCCCTGTGGTTAATGCCGCCGCCTCTTGTGCTCCTCCCGCGCTTGCGGTTGCGCCTGAATTGCAATCCTTCAGTTACGTGGTTACCATTATAGGCACGACTCTGCCCGGTACTGCTGGTAGTGCGAGTACTGCGTGCTCAATAACTTCGATATCAATATCTTGGGGCGACGGGTCGTCCGCTACAGTATTCCCGAAGCTTAATTCGCCAAGCTTCAGCGCATCACATACCTACAAGTCAAACGGAACCTACGACATCATAGTACACAGCATTCAATCGGATGGTAAGGTTTCCACTAACATGATGATAGAGAGTGTTCAAGGGTAGTAAGCCAGTCGACTAGGATTAGTAGGAGTTATGAGCTTGGATAAGTGTGGCAAGTCCTGCCTAAAGCCTAACTGTGGTACATGTGACAGGGAGAACGATCATGCGAACAATCACCATTGTGGTAAATGCAAAGCCTGGTGGCATTAGTAGACCGCCAGACGGGTTTCGTTAAGAATTTAATGTCGTACTTGTTAATATTTCAGCAAGAATCCTAGGTGCTATTGTTCAGTCTTGATCAATTGTCCATTCTGCTCTCGTCGGCTATACGATAATTCACGTTTTTGTGATAAGTGTGGCAGAAGAATCTCGTCACCGTATCAATACGGTTACACATCCATTCCTCAACCTGACGTAATCTATCAGGCCATACAGCTCCTGACTTGGCTTTGGTTTCGAGTTACACCGGAAGAACGTAAGGAAGTACTCAAATGTGCTTCAATAGCCGCGAGTGGATCCTCATGGAGATTAGGAATCACGGCGAATGAAGCGCATAACCGGCTCCAACAGTGGATAAATTATCGACGAAGCTACGGCCCCCGCAAATATTAAAACCGGACTCTTAAGTAAAAATCCATTTCCTCTCTGCTTAATTCCCGTCGCGCGCGTGTTTTGCACGGGAATTTGGTTTTGGGATGGAATTTTTAGCCGCTAAAATAATTATAACCGTTTCTGCAGTAGGAAACCAGCCAATAATAGTCGATAGGGCCACATAAAATTTTGTAGAATTAAGTAAGAAGCCATTAATAGATTCTGAATCGAATGGTTCGGGGCATGTATCTTGCTATCTAAGCAACGTTTGCTTCTCGTGTTCTTTCTAGTGAGCCTCTCAGTTATGCTATGGGTTCCAGTAACTTATGCGAATCGTGGGCAGCTGAAGGTTGGAGATCAATGGACTGTTTCTGGTACCTACGAAAATGCTTTGACTGGTTCAGGAAAATATCAAGGCACGTATAATGAAACAGGCCCATGGTCAGAAGTGTTCTCAGTAGCGAGTGTCAGCGGTTCAGCGCTCACTATTTCTGCGATATATCAATACACAAGTTCGGAAGTGTCTTCAGGTTATTTTAGCAATTATGCTACCAGTAATGGGCAGCACTCATACACGGCCCTGTACGTGATTAATCAAACCTCCTTGATCTTCATATCTTCAAGCGAATACGGCCCGAACCGAGCCGGGCATCCTAACTGGTTGCTTGTGAATACGTCAGCGTTGGTTGCAGGAGGAAGTGTACCACTAACGTGGTTTGTGCCTTCTCCGGGTGGTAAGGGGCAGGTCATGGTTGCGGATGTTTCGTGGAAGGTGTTGGGAAGCCATCAAGTTACAGTTGGAAATTCGAACTTGCAGATTTGGGGTATCACTTGTTCCGGGAACTCAGAAGGATCGTGGTCTGAGACCAATAGTGCTGGCCAACAAGTATACGCGGTCGGCCCTGAAACTGAGGTTATCTATTATGATAGCGCGTATGGGGTATTTGTTGGCACCACCGTTTCTGGAACGTACCGTCTTAATGCCAATGGGGGAACGTGGAATGAAACTGACATGATTAATGGTCAGATTTCTAGTTCAAACATTCCCTTCAGTTCCATGCTTGCAGCGTTTGGCGCTGGAGGAATCATCGACTTTTCTCTATTAGCAGCAGGAATACTCTGCATCAGTCGCAAACACAGTTTCGGGTCCGTCGATTCTTGTCAGGTTCTGATAAGTTAATCCCTGTTAATGGACGCCTCACTGTGGCTTCAAATGGTCCTCGCATACCTCTGATCGAAGTTTAATCAAGAGTACAAGTAACCAATTCGCACCCCACAAAACTAACCCTCTCCGCGGGGGTGCCGATTGAACCGATCTCGGAGCCCCCTATCTATGGAGTTTAGTGATGCAAAACGTCGCTAACACATTAATCAGGGCTGGACTCAAGAGCATAGAAAAGAGAGTACCTTACCTTTGAAGGCAAAGTAGAAAGCGTGATTCTATTGTCGCCCTGAATTTTTTGTCCTGTGCTGGGCGCTATGAATGTGAAGGTGGTTCCGAGGGTTATGTGGTGCGTAGCGACGAAGCCAGCATTCACTTCTAACACATTCATAGCTGCGGCGTCGGGTGTGTAAGTGGGGCAGTTGTCTGGGGTGCAGGGTGGAAGGTTTTGGATGAAGAAAACTACTTGATGGGCTGAGTTGAACCAGATTATGTCCAACGGGAATTTCATATCAATCATCCAAAACGTCCAGTAATCTTGATGGTCAAAAACGAAGAGCATCCCGTGATCGATGGGCAGTGTTGATCTGCCGGAAAGTCCTTCCTCTTGTGCCGAGGGGGTCTTGGCGATTTCGACGGTAAGGTTGACTCCAGTTATCATGATCTGATCGGTTGCAGTGGAATTATTGCTGGTCACACTAGGGGCTGCGTTCGCCAGTGCCGAAACCGAACCTCTGCTCACGATGATTTGATATGAGTTTCCAAGTTTCGCTACTACTTTTATGGCAACACCGTTTGGAGCGTCTGTGAATGTTTGGCCTACGTCCCAGGTTGCATCCGTAAGGTCGGGTTCGTTTGGATGGCCGTCCATAATGTGCACTTTATTGGTTGCAAGAGTTTCGTCTACGTATGTGATCAGGATTCCGTTCGCGGGTAAGACTGAGTCGAATCCTATGAGGGCTCTCACTTCGACGAGATAGTATTGGTTTTGATTTGTGTTGTTCAAGAATATTTTGACGGCATGTTTGTTGTTCGAGGGAATTTCAGTCGGATCAATAGTGTAGGTGTTTTCTCCGGTTGGTGCAATCGCGAGCATTTGTCCGCTGATGAATCCGAGCTGAATTTTGGGCCATGCGGTCATGTGGGCTGGTTTCCAACCTTCGGCGTTCCATGATCCCTTATCCATCAGTTCCCACATTCCGAGTGTCGTTGAACCCGCATATGGGCCAGTACTGGTGTTGAATAAATCCGGAACGCCGAGCTGATGAGCGAGTTCTACACACCAGTCACCATATGGCACATAGGGAGGGGCTTCGAGTTCGGGGACGATGCTGAAGGTAGTTAGAGTTTCTGAACTGGTTTTGACTGATGATCCAAAATAAGTCACGGACCAGATATCGTCACTCACACCGCTTGTTTCTTGACCTCTTCCTGAATGGATGAAGACAACGTAATCGTAGTTACTGAATGTGATGTTTTTCAGGAGAGGCACTGCGTCGGCTGCAATATGCCAGGATTGGTTTACTCCACTACAGTCTGCATCATTGATGGAGCGGCAGTCTCGTCCGTAGTGTTCTTCGGCGTAGGGAAGTTTGTACCATCCGAATATGTCGCTTTGTATTGTTAATTTTCCGAACGATAGCTCATGATAGTACTGTTCTACCGTGTCCATCCAGTTTTCTTTGATCTGATCGATGCTCAGGGTAGGGGGGACATCTGAGAAGGTGACCGCGACCACCAGAACATGCTTGGTGCCTGACACAGGAAACATTTGCGGAGCTTGACCTATGGTAGGAAGGTGAATCGGAGTGGATCTGGGAGGTATAATGGAAGGAGTATAGAATCCAGGCGAGGGAACGGTTTGAGCGTGCGCCGGCATTAAGTTGGGCAGAATCACTAGGAAAAGCAGTAGAATTAACAGCCCTCTCTCTGCAACCCTTAGACGCATAATCTCATCAGTTCAGATCAATTGGGAGTTTTTCCTAAAGCGTTTAGATGCTTAGAGGAGCACCCTTGGTGATGTCGAGTAATTTGGATTAGCAGGAACGACGCAACGCTAATGCTCGGGTTCTATGATGTGCCAGTCGATTATCATGGGTGAAGAATTTTACTACTTACAGAACTGCTGACGAAATTTGTATTAGCATACCTGAGATGGGAAACTGGCGCGGTCGTTGACAGAATGCTCAATGGTTATGTGCCAGTGAGTACCGCATTGGATAATTATTCGCTCTACAAGTCGCGAGTTAAGATATGATAGGTAACAGCTGGGCTTATCTCTTAATCAAAATCGTCAGTGTCCCCATCTTCATTTTGTTAGTCAGCCTCGTAGGTCGCAGATGGGGGCATTCGATCGGCGGATTAATCGTAGGTCTGCCTCTAACCTCAGGGCCGGTACTCTTCTTCTTGGTACTCGAACAGGGAACCAGTTTCGGAGTGGGAGCCGCCCAAGGAATTTTGATGGGGTTGATTTCAGTTTCAACTGCTTGCCTTGTCTATACTAAGCTTGCTTTCAGAACGAGTTGGCCAATCTGTGTGATGGGGGCGAGTGCAGCGTTTTTTGCTGTTGGAACGGTGCTATATTTCATAACGCCTCCTCTCATTTTATCATTCGCCGGTGTACTGGTAATATTGGTGATAATTCTCAGACTGTTGCCGTCAACAGCTGCTCCTAATACTCTGCAAACGCCTCCTCGATGGGAGATTCCTGCTCGAATAATTGCGGCCACCACCGTCGTTGTTCTCATCACAGAAGGTGCAACATTGCTTGGACCACATCTGAGCGGTTTACTTACACCGTTTCCGGCTTACGCAATTGTACTTGGTGCGTTTATTCACAAGTTAGATGGCGCCGACGCCTCGGCCCTTTTCCTCAGAGGGGTAGTGTATGGATCCTTTACAGCTGCTTCATTCTTTTTTGTAAACGCGTTCTTCATTGCACAGATCGGTCTGTTAGTTGCAATGAGCATCGCCGTCGCTGCAGGCGTGGTAATGCACAGTTTTCTTTTTCATTTGCTAAAGAAGAGTAGCATCGTCCGCGTGTAAGATTTCGTCATTATTGGAAGTATAGAAGAATTGAAGCGGCAGTTATCACAAGAAAAATTCCCAGAGCCTGAATCCGTTCTAACCGTTCGTGATAGACAAGGTAAGCGCAGATGAGTATCACTAAGCCTGAAAGGCCCGAGAATGTGACAACCAATGGCACGAGGTTTCCTGCGATAGATAGTCCGTAATTGAATACCAGAAGCCCTCCCACATCCAAAACTCCCATCAAAACAAGCAACAGGAATGTTCTCTGATCCGGAATTTTGAATTTCTTTCTAGCGAGCAACAAGAATGCGAAAGCAACAAGCGCAGCTGCACCTTTCAATATTAATGCTGGAAAGAACCAACCGAGACGAGGAATGAGGATGTCTAGGCCCAAATATACTACGGCCGTGCTCGCTGAACACAAGAGTGACAGATCCAGTCCCTTTACGATCCTTCTCGTCTTCTCATGATCTTCATCTCCGTGCTTCATCTCTACCTGCGAAGTCTTCATGTTGATCGCATTTGAACGCGAAAATCCAGTTCTCAGGATGTCTTTTTGCAGCTGTGAGAACCTGACTCCCGAAAGAGTTACGCCAACAATGACGCCAGCAATTGCGTACGTCTCAAGCTTGGTTAATGTTTGTCCTAGGATGATGACGAACAAGATTACCGCGAACGCAGGGGCTGAACCGCTCGTGACAGGAGCTACAATAGACATTGTGCCTTCGGTGAGACCTCTGTACAAGAAGATGAAACTAAAGAAAACGAAGATTCCTAACAAGCAATTCAACGAGAGCAGTGGTAAATCGAATGTGGGGATCTGTTCGTGATAGACCAGGGCTATCGAGATCGGTACGATGAAACCGATGAATTGAACATAGCCTGTCGTAAGGTAATGCCCGATTGACTTTGATGTCTCTCGTGACAGAAAGTCCGAAGTGCCCCAGAGAATGGCAGACAGTAGCCCGAAGATGATTGCTGTAATCAAAGCTCTCAAACATTTTAGCCGGCATTCTTTGGTGCGATGTATAAATTGCACCGATTCCGGTCACGGCAAAGCCGTGGGACCCGGTGGTACGCAATCATCAAATATTCGGTCGTTCATTCTCGAAGAGGGTTCTAGATGCCTCCCTACTGTGCACGGGAGGAATGAAAGCTGATTCAAAGCTTAGAACACGAAATAGCCCAACAGACCCTCAAACGAATCAAGGATCGAATACCTTGTTCTGTAATCCTCGAGGACGGCACTGTCTTCAAAGGTTATTCATTCGGTGCTAGCGAGTCAACCGATGGGGAAGTTGTCTTCTCAACTTCAATGGTGGGTTATCCGGAAGCCTTGACGGATCCGTCGTATGGTGGGCAAATTCTCTGCTTAACCTATCCGATGGTCGGCAACTACGGCGTCCCGAGTTATGAGGCAAAACAAGACAGAGTGCCTATCTTCTTCGAATCCGATCACATACAAGTAAGGGGACTAATAGTCCATGAAGCATGTGAGGCTCCAAGTCACCATCAGAGCGCGCACAGTCTGGATGAATGGCTTAGAGAAGAGAACATTCCGGGGGTTTATGGAGTTGATACACGCAGACTCGCAAGAGTACTTCGCGAGCGGGGAGTAATGCTCGGTGCGATCCGAATTGACAATTCGAAAAATGGCTTGAGGAAAGATTTCGAGGACCCGAACAAAAGAGATCTGGTTGGAGAAGTATCGGTCCGCAAGACAATTGCCTATGGTGAGGGAAGGAAGAATCGTGTAGCGTTGATCGACTGCGGCGTGAAGTATGGCATAATAAGGAATTTGCTTGAGAGAAATATGACTGTACTCCGGATGCCGTATGATGTTACCGCCGATGACGTAATGAAAGTCAAACCAAGAGGCGTAATCGTAAGTAACGGACCCGGAGATCCGAAAGTCTGTAAAAGCACAATTACTGCTATTAGCGGGTTGATTGAGGCTAAGATTCCTATCCTGGGAATCTGTCTCGGAAATCAATTAATCGCACTAGCTCAGGGCGCTGACACGTACAAAATGAAGTATGGTCATAGATCACAGAATCAACCAGTCGTCAACGTCGAAACTGGCAGATGCTACATCACAACCCAGAACCATGGATACGCAATCGAAAAGACCGCACTGGAAAACGCCGGGCTTGACGTGTGGTTCGTTAATGCGAACGATAAGTCGATTGAAGGTATCAAGCATCCAAAAAAGCCCTGCTGGGGTGTTCAATGGCATCCGGAGGCATCACCGGGCCCCAGAGATACTGAGTTTCTTTTTGATTTCTTCGTTAAGAGGATGGCACGTAATGCCGCGGCATGAATGGATTCGTAAGACGTTGGTTCTCGGTAGCGGAGCAGTCAAGATAGGAGAGGCTGCCGAATTCGATTACAGCGGCTCACAATGCCTGAAGGCTTTAAGTGAAGAACGAATTGAAATCGTACTTGTTAATCCAAACATCGCAACTATTCAAACTGATCCGAAACCTGGAGTAAAGATCTATCTGCTTCCGGTTACGCCGGAGTATGTCGAACGAGTAATCATCAAAGAGAAACCGGATAGTATCCTACTTAGCTTCGGAGGACAGACCGCTCTTAATTGTGGCGTAGAGCTTGCAGAGAAAGGCATCCTAAAGAAATACGATGTTAAGGTTCTTGGTACACCGATCCGAACGATTGAGGAAACGGAAGATAGAGAGCTTTTCAAGCGAGCCATGAAGCGTTCTCAGACTCCGATTCCAAAAAGCATCTCAGCGAAAACGGTTAACGAATGTCTCAAAGCAGCTGAGAAAATCGGTTACCCTGTTATTATTCGTGTTGCATTCGCTCTGGGCGGAAAAGGGTCTGCAATCGTATGGAATGCGGAACAGATGCAACGATCAGCCGAACCGGCGTTAGCGCAGAGTGTTATACGACAGGTGCTGGTTGAAGAATACTTACACCATTGGAAAGAGATTGAGTACGAAGTCGTCAGGGATGCGTCAGATAATTGCATCACAGTATGCAACATGGAAAACTTTGATCCGATGGGTATTCACACGGGCGATTCGATCGTTGTCGCTCCATCCCAGACTTTGACGAATCGTGAATACCACAAACTTCGCATAGCGTCAATCAATGCCATCAGAGACCTCGGCGTCGTAGGAGAATGTAATATTCAATGGGCACTAAATCCACATAGCGACGAAATTCGAGCGATTGAAGTTAACGCTAGAATGTCTAGGAGCTCGGCTCTCGCTAGCAAAGCAACGGGATATCCGCTTGCCTACATTGCGGCCAAGCTAGCCTTGGGCTATACGTTACCCGAACTGTGGAACCGGATCACAAACGTCACAACGGCATGTTTCGAGCCGGCTCTAGACTATTGTGTCATTAAGATCCCGCGATGGGATCTTGGCAAGTTTAGGAATATTGATCCGCACATAGGACCACAGATGAAATCTGTCGGCGAGGTAATGTCAATTGGTCGATGCTTCGAAGAAGCATTCCAGAAAGCAGTGCGAATGCTGGACACTGGAAAGTTGGGATTAGTTTGTAATTCTAGGGAGCGAGAATACACCGAACTACAGATAAGAGATCACCTGAAGCATCCAACCCCAGAACGACTGTTCTTTATCATCGAAGGTCTCGAGAAGGGAATAACTGTTGATGAAATCAATCAATTAACAGGAATCGATCAGTGGTTTACCAATAAATTACTAAACGTGATTGAAACTGAACGTGCACTTCGAACAATCAAAATAGACGACGCTATCGCAGAAGACTTAATCCGATATTCAAAACGGTTGGGATTCTCGGATAAACAAATCTCACTATGTATGAATACTGATGAATTTGCAATCAGAGAATATCGTATTAAAAATCGTATTACGCCCGTCGTAAAACAGATTGACACTCTCGCGGCTGAATGGCCTGCTAGAACAAATTATCTCTATGTGACATATGGTGGAGATGATGATGAAATTGAATTCCAATTACGCAAGAAAGTTATTGTTCTCGGGTCAGGCGTCTTCCGTATAGGATCTAGTGTAGAATTCGACTGGAGCGCAGTTAATACCGTGAGCGCGCTGAAGGAGAACGGCATCGAAGAAACGATTCTGGTCAACTGCAATCCCGAAACGGTTTCGACAGACTACGACAGCTGCGACAAACTTTACTTCGAAGAACTAACGCTTGAACGAATAATGGACATTTACGACAAAGAGATGCCTCAAGGAGTTATCGTAAGTGTCGGAGGCCAAGTTGCGAATAATCTCGCTCCAAAGTTGGCGAAGCAA
>Ga0074044_10004732_pt1 | contig 11214 bp, 10 predicted proteins | sample BogForMeECP23OM1_FD_94443 | JGI IMG/M metagenome (GOLD analysis project Ga0074044, IMG submission 94443) | Bog forest soil microbial communities from Calvert Island, British Columbia, Canada - Bog Forest MetaG ECP23OM1 | ecosystem: Environmental > Terrestrial > Soil > Wetlands ...
CTCATTTCCACCAACCCGTCGTCAGAAGGGCAACAAAGTGAAAAAATATTCCCCAGAGCCGTCCGGAATCTGCGAAACTAGGGCGCACACCAGAAATTGGTTGCCCTGTTGGTTCCAGTTTGGATCTGAGAAGGCACGATTTGAAGGAGTATAAAATGACAGACTTTTGCAAACTCTTGTGGCGCAATGATGAAGGGCAGGACATTGCGGAATACGCCGTCATGCTCGCCGTTATTCTGGTGATCGTAATCGGCACCGTGCGTCTGATTGGCAGCAACGCGAATAATGTGTTTTCGCAAGTCGGTAGCCAACTCGCTCCGCAATAAGCGCTGGCTGCAGCACCCAGTCCATGGCTCGCGCGGAAAGTTCTTCCGCCGCGGCCACGAATCAGTCCGGAGATGTTTTCCGGAGGGAGAGGAATGAATCGAAGCCGGTTGTTGATGATTGGAGGCTTGGCGCTGGCGATCGGCTTGCTCGTGAGCTATGCCGTCTATAGCCAGATGCAGAGCGCCGCGGGCAAAGCCACCATCGGCATCGGAGCCCCGGTCGTGGTCGCAGCCAACGATATCCAAGTCGGCACCAGATTGGCGGCCGCCGATGTTACCGTGATTAACATTCCGGCAACGGCGATCCCTCCCGGCGCGTTCTCATCCCCGGCCAAGATTCTGGGGCGCGGTGCCATTCTGCCCATGAACAAAGGCGAATTTATTCTGCCGGGCAAGCTCGCCGCGCTCAACGCCGGAGCCGGCCTGCCCTCCATGATCCCGCCGGGAATGCGCGCCGTATCGGTGCGTGTCAACGACGTGGTGGCCGTGGCCGGATTTGTGCAGCCGGGAACGCGCGTCGATGTGATGGCCACCGGCAATCAGGGCCCCGGCGGAACTCAGACCAGCACCGTCCTCGAAAATGTCCTCGTCCTCGCCGTGGGCAAGAGCCTGGACCGCACTTCTGCCGAGGCCCAAGTCGCCCCGGTGATTACTCTCTTGGTTTCTCCGGACGACGCCCAGAGGCTGGCGCTGGTTTCGCAGGAAGGCCGGATTCAGCTCTCGTTGCGCAATCCGCTCGACACCAAACAGGGCGGCATTGGCGCCACCCGGACCAGTTCGCTGTATCCCGGCGAAAAGCCGGAGGTGAAAGAGGTCAAACCCAAAGTACGCAAAGAAGTAGCCAAAGCTGCCCCGCCCGCGCCGTACGAAGTGGAAATGATCCGGGGCAACAAACGGGAAGAGAAGAAGTTTGATACAACACCGCCGCAGTAGTTCGCGCAGGCTCATCTCTTGATGTATGTGCTGGTGCATCCTCGCAGAGGTTCGAATTGATTAAATCTCTTACGCTCGTCGCAATCCTTTTGCTTTTCGTTGCGACCACGATGTTCTCGCGCACGGTCGCTGTCGACGGCACTGCACCGGCTGCGCCGGCTGCCGCCCCGCCGTCTTCGCAGAATCCGGATTCGCAGAATCAGGCTTCTCCAAATCAGGCTTCTCCAAATCAAAGCTCGCCGAATCCCGATAACGCGCCCGCCCCGTCCTCCGCCCAGAACGTGACCGCCGGCGCCGCTCCCCTGCGCGTCATGGTGGGTAAGTCGCTGCTGATTAACACCACCGACAGATTGAAGCGCGTCTCGGTCACTGACCCCTCCGTGGCCGATGCGCTGGTCGTCACACCCACCCAGGTTCTGGTCAATGGACTTTCTCCGGGTGAGGTTTCCCTGCTCATCTGGGACGAACTGGAACAATCGCGCAGCTTCGATCTGCGCGTGGATGTCGATATCACAGCTGCTTCCGAGGAAATGCATCGCCTCTTCCCGAACGAGGAGATCAGCGTGACGCCCTCGCGCAATGCGATTGTCCTCTCCGGCCACGTCACCACTGAAGACGTTGCCAAGCATGCGGGCGCGCTGGCCTCCGCCTATTCCCATAATGTGGTGAATGTGCTGACCTTCGGCCCGGTCGGAGCTCAGGAAGTTTTGCTCGAGGTCAAGTTTGCCGAAGTCGATCGCACCGCCATGACCCAACTGGGCATCAACCTGTTCTCTACCGGCGCCGGCAATACCCCCGGCAGCGTAACCACTGGCCAGTTCGGAGGCGTCACCGGACTCGGGGCCATCAACGATACGGGATCGCTGAGCCCATTTCCCGTCACCGCGACGGTGAACAATGCGCTCAACCTTTTCTTCTTTAACCCGTCCGTCCATCTGGGCACTGTCATTGAAGCCCTGAAGACACAAAATCTCTTGCAGATTCTGGCCGAGCCCAACCTGATCGCAGTCAACGGTAAAGAAGCGAGCTTCCTGGCGGGCGGAGAATTTCCTTTTCCCGTGGCGCAACAAAATGCCAGTGGAATCGCGACTGTCACTATTCAGTTCCGCGAGTTTGGCGTGCGCTTGAAGTTCACCCCCGTGATTCAGCCGAACGGCGCCATCCACCTGCATGTGGCTCCCGAAGTCAGCACGCTCGACTTCGCCGACGCAGTCACCGTGGCCGGAACCACTATCCCCGCCATCAGCACCCGCAAGGCCGAAACGGAATTCGAGTTACAGGATGGCCAGAGTTTCGTCATCGCCGGCCTCATGGATAATCGCGTCACCAATGTGGCCAATAAGATTCCTGGGCTGGGCGATATCCCGATCCTCGGCAATTTCTTCAAAAGCAAAAGCCTCCAGAAGAGCAACTCGGAATTGATGGTCTTGTGCACCGTGCACCGGGTTTCGCCAGCCGTCGAGCCTCCGAAGGCCCCGGCGATGCCGATGCCGACCTTGGACAAGGGTAAGTTTGATGGAAAGAAAAGTAATTGAGAGATTGAATCATTGAGGTATTGAGTCATTGAAAATCGCGCCCGGGGTTGTTAGTGATTCAGTGGCTCAATGATTCAATGATTTAATGTCTGTAGGGGTGGTAACCGAGTATGCCGGAATTGTCAGTAGCCGTGTTCGCCACGGACCATGACCAGCGCGCCGTGTTGCAGGTCCTGGTGGATGGCACCAGCGTGGCTCGCACCGTGTGCAGTCATGCCACCTTGCCTCTCGCCGCCAACGACCCCGTCCTCCGCAAAACTCAAGCTCTTGCCCCCGATGTGGTTCTGGTGGATATCGCCGTCGAAGGCGTCACTCCGGCGCTGCGGGCGATCGAACTGCTCCACCAGGAACTCCCCGACTCCGCCGTCTTTGCCGTCGGCCCCATGACCCAGCCGCAGCTCATTGTCAGCACCATGCGGGCCGGAGTCCGCGAATACATTGAGCGCCCCACCAACACCACCGATCTGCTCGAAGCCTTCGTCCGCCTGACCGCGACTCGCCGCAAGCCCGGACGCGAAACTTCCCGCGGAAAAGTATTCACGGTGGTGAACGCGAAAGGCGGCAGCGGCGCTACCACGGTCGCCGTAAATCTCGCCTTGGCGCTGCAGTCGATCCACCACAGCACGGCACTGATCGATCTTGCGCCCCTCGGTCACTGCGCTTTGCATCTCAACCTCAAGCCGGCATTCACCGTCTCGGACGCCATCGCGAACCTCCACCGCCTCGATGCCTCTTTGCTCGACAGCTTCATGGCGCGTCATGACCGCGGCTTGCAGGTGTTGGCTGGCCCCGCGATTCCCACGGCTATCGAGCCCTCGGCTTCCGACTTTGCCCGCTTGTTTGACACCATCGCCGGCCTGTTTCACTACATCGTTGTCGACGCTTCCTCGCGCCTCGATAGCGCGACTCGTCTCTGCAGCAACCTCTCGGAAAGAATTCTGCTCATCGCCCACGCCGATGTCGCTTCCCTGTGGAGCGCGGGCAGAGTCGCCCAGTACCTCGGCGAGAGCGGCTCCCGCGACCGCTTTGGCCTGGTGTTGAACCGGTATCGCAAGGTAGCGGGCTTCAACGAAGCCGAGACCGAGGCGGCCATCGGAGCCCCCGTCCTCTGGCGGATTCCCAACCAGTACTTTGCCGTCTCCTCCGCCATCGATCGCGGCGTTCCCTTGATGCAACAGGGAACCACGGAAATTTCCCGCTCCATTTCAGGGCTGGCGGAATTCTTAACCAGGGACGATTTGGAAGTAAAGCGCACCGCGTGGTCGCTGTTTAAGACAGTGTAGCGATTCGTCGTTCGCTGTTCGCTTTTCGCTGAGACCTTAAGACCGCGGAAGGCCAAGAACTGGCGATTAGCGAACGACGAACAGCGAACCGCACAACGTTGCATTATCTGCGAAAATAATCTAAAGCCATGGCCAATCTACAAGCCTTCGAACGGACCGAGTACCAACAGGTTAAGGCGGACCTGCATCGCAAGATTCTCGATCGCCTCGATCTCGAAAAACTCGGCCGCACCACTGGAGATTCGGCGCGCGAGGAAGTTCTCATCCTCATTCGCAGTTCGGTCAACAGCGAGGCGGTTCCGCTTAGCTTTGCCGAGCGCGAGCAACTGTCGCGCGAGATCCTCGACGAAATTTTTGGCCTGGGCCCACTCGAACCGCTGCTCAAAGATCCCACCATTTCCGACATTCTCGTCAACCGCTTCGACCGCGTCTACGTCGAGCGCGGAGGCAAGCTCGAAATCACCGGCTTGTCGTTCAAAGACAACCAGCACCTCATGCAGATCATCGACCGCATCGTGTCGCGCATCGGCCGCCGCGTCGATGAATCTTCGCCCATGGTCGATGCCCGCCTGCAGGATGGCTCGCGCGTCAACGCCATCATTCCGCCGCTGGCGCTCGATGGCGCCTGTCTCTCGATTCGCCGCTTTGGCCGCGATCCCATCACCGCGCGCAACATGCTCGACAACAAAACCCTGACCGAACCCATGCTGGAATTGCTCTCGGCCGTGGTCAAGGGCCGCCTCAATGTGATCATTTCCGGAGGCACCGGCGCCGGCAAAACCACCGTTCTCAACGTCCTCTCCGGATACATTCCGAATTCCGAGCGCATCGTCACCATCGAAGACGCAGCCGAATTGCAGCTCAAGCAGGAACACGTCGTCCGTCTCGAAACTCGCCCGCCCAACATCGAAGGCAAGGGCGCGGTCCGCATGCGCCAGCTCGTCATCAACAGCCTGCGTATGCGTCCCGACCGCATCGTGGTCGGCGAGGTGCGCGGTGAAGAAGCATTCGACATGTTGCAGGCCATGAACACCGGCCACGAGGGCTCGCTCACCACCGTCCACGCCAACTCCCCGCGCGACGCCCTGGCTCGTATTGAAAATATGGTGTCGATGGCCAACCTGAACATTCCCGAGCGCGCCATTCGCCATCAGATCGCAAGCGCAGTCCACGCCATCGTCCAGGTCGCCCGTCTCTCCGACGGTTCGCGCAAAATCGTCACCGTTTCCGAGGTCACGGGAATGGAAGGCGACATGATTGCCCTCAGCGACATTTTCGTTTTCGATCGCAGCGGCATTGACGAAAGCGGCAAAGTGCGCGGCGTTTTCCATTCCACCGGCCACCCGCCGCATTTCGCCGAACGTCTCGCCACCGCCGGTTGCCGCCTCAGCCCCGCGCTCTTCGAATCCCGGATGGAGGTCTAGCGCATGCCGCCCCTCCTTATCGCCTTTCTGGTATTCGTCGTGGTCAGCCTGGCCGTCTTTGCCGGCATGTCTTTATTTGACCAGCGCAAGGCTCAGGCCCGCGTTCTGCGCGATCGCCTCTCCGCCGTCAAGGAACCGGTCGAACAATCCTTGCCCGACGCCGCCCTTCTGCGCGACGAAGTGCTCAGCCGCATTCCTGCTTTCGATACCTGGCTGCGCCGCTCCGAGCGAGTCACCGTTTTGCAGAAAATGCTGGCCCAGGGCAGCGTCGATGTTCGCGCCGGAAACTTCCTCATGCTGTGTGCCGTTTCGGCTGCGGTCTTGGGCCTCATCGCTTACATCGCCGGCGGCAAACTGCTCTTCGCCTGGGCCGGGGTCCTGCTCGGCTTTTTTGCTCCCTACGCCTACGCCTCGCATCGCCGCACCAAGCGCTTCGCCAAATTTGAAGAGAAGTTTCCCGAGGCCATCGACACGCTGGCCCGCGCGGTTCGCGCCGGACACGCCTTTACCACCGCGCTCGAAATGATTGCCAATGAAGTCGCCGAACCGGTCGCCGGAGAATTCCGCCAGCTCTACGAAGAACAGAAATTCGGGCTTCCCGTCCGCGATGCCCTGCTCAATCTCGCCGACCGCGTTCCGCTGGTCGACGTCAAATTCTTCATCACCGCGGTCATGTTGCAGCGCGAAACCGGCGGCAATCTCGCCGAGATTCTCGACAACCTCTCCTACGTAATTCGCGAACGTTTCAAAATTCTCCGCCAGGTCCGCGTCCACACCGCCCAGGGACGCCTCACCATGGTCTTGCTCATGGCGCTGCCGCCCACCATTGTGGTCATCATGATGACCATCAACCGCGGCTTCATTCAACCGCTGTTCACCGATCCACTGGGACACGCCTTGATCGTAGGCGGCATCACGTTACAGACGATCGGCTATTTTTTCATTCGCAGAATTATCAGGATACAAGTGTGATGAACATAAAGTTGTGGTTCCCATCGGTCGTTTGTCGTCGGTCGTTAGTCGCTAGGAGATTTTGCCAACGACGAACGACCAACGACCAACGACCGAATTAAAGGTCTAACCATGCCGCAGGCGCTCATCCTCGCGATTCTCGTCTTCGTCACCATCGTGGTGATCGTCTTCGCCTTTGGCGCGGCCACGGTCATGCCGTCGTCATTGCTCGGATCGCGTCTGCGCGAAATCGGCTGGCAACGTCCCAAAGGCGACGCCAAGCCCGCCATCCGCGAACGCATGCAGCAAGCCCTCGATCCTCTCAGCCGCGCCTTGCCGCTTTCCCCCACCGACGTTTCGCAGACCCGCCTCTGGTTGATTCAAGCGGGATACCGCAGCGCCCGGCACGTCACCATCTACCGCGGTTTGCGCGTCCTGTTCGCCGCCATCGGTTTCATCGCGGCCTTTGCCTTCACCGGATTCAATTCCCCCCTGCTGCTGTTCGGTTTGACCGCCTTCGGCTTTTTTATTCCGCGCTTCCTGCTGAAAAAGAAACTGCAGCAACGACAACACCGCATTCGCCTCGGCCTCCCCGATGGACTGGATTTGACCGTCATCTGCGTGGAAGCCGGCTTGTCTCTCGATCAGGCCATGATGCGCGTCGGCGAAGATTTGCGCACGGCGCATCCCGAACTGAGCACCGAATTCCATCTCTTCGACCTCGAAACTCGTGCCGGCAAACCGCGCGTCGAGGCGCTCCGCAATCTGGCCGAGCGCACCGGCGTCGATGACATCCGCTCCCTGGTCGGGACCCTGATTCAGACCGACCGCTTCGGAACCAGCGTCGCCCAGGCCTTGCGCGTCCATTCCGATTCCCTGCGCACCGAGCGCCGCCAGCGCGCCGAAGAACAGGCCGCCAAGACCACCGTCAAAATGATCATTCCTCTAGTCCTGTTCGTAATGCCCTCCCTGATTTTCGTCACGGTAGGCCCGGCGATAATTCAGTTGATGCACGTATTCACCGCAAAAAAGTAAGGATATTGAGACATTGAATCATTGAGGTATTGAATCAATGTTTTCAAGATCAAAGGATTCAATGTCTAAATGATTCAATGACTCAATGACTCAATGATTCAATGATTCAATGATTCAATGACTCGGCCGAAAGGATACGCTTTTAACCGCACCCGCACCACCTACCTCGCAACCGATCTCGTGATTGCGCGCACCCACTGGTCCCGCTTTCGCGGCCTCATGGCCACCGACTCCTCCCGTTTCTCGCGCGGCCAGGGATTGTGGATCAACCCTTCCCACGGCATCCACACTTTCGCCATGCGTTTCCCGATCGACGCCGTCTATCTCGACCGCGACCGAATCGTCATCCACATTGAAGAAGATCTGAAGCCCTGGCGCATGGCCGCCGTGCGCGTCGCCGCGGCTTCCGTGCTCGAACTTCCAACCGGCACCATCCGCGAGTCCCTGACCGCACTCGGCGACCAGGTCGATATTTCTTTCGAAGAACGCCCCGTTCACACCGAGGCGGCCTGAAACCAGCCGCGCCTAACCATCGTCTCCAGTAAGTTTGCAACAAAAAGCTTGAGGGCAGAAAGCGAGGACTAACGCACGATCTCGAATACCCCGCCCCAGCCGAAAGTGCCGCCTTCGTAGCCCGTACCGTAAATATTGCCGCCCACGAAAATCAGGCCGCCAAACGGCTCGGTCACATCGCCTGGGAATCCGCCAAAGTTGTACAGTACCGTCTCCTTCCATTGCGGTGCGGCTGGAGACAACTCAAAGACCGTACCGCACGAGCAATTTGTGCCGCCCTCGAATGTTGTACCGTAGAGGTTGCCGTAGGCATCAAAGATCAACCCCCCAAACGGATAGGCACCGTCCCCACCCGCTACGGGACCCTTGAAGCTGTACAGCACCGTCTCAGTCCACACCCCACCCGCAGGGGACAATCTGAAGGCAGCACCCCAGCCGAAAGCACCGCCATATTCCGTTGTCCCGTAGAGATTACCGGCGGCATCAACGATCAGGTTGCCAACGGGAAAGTCCCCATCCACGCCTGAGGCAGGGAAGGTGTACACAAACGTGCTCGTCCACGTCCCATTTCCATTCGGCGTCAGTTTGAGAATCGAGTCTACAGTTGCGCTAGTGGTGTACAGATTGCCGGCTTTGTCGAAGACCACTCCTCCAGATAGTCCGCAGTAGCAGGAACTAGATAGGATATTCTCCGCCCATGCCCCTGCCCTCAATTCGAAGACGTGGCCGGTGAAAGTTCCAGATTGATCTCCGGTCGTGCCGTAGAGATTGCCCGCCGCATCAAAAGTCAGCGTGCTGTGGGGGTTAGATCCGTCCGAGCCGTTGCCGAAACTATGCAGGATCGTCTCCTTCCAGCCCGCGGCTCGCTGCAACTTGAATGCTGTTCCATATTTGTAAGCGCCACCCTCGACGGTCGTTCCATAGAGATTCTCAGCAGCGTCGAAAGTCAGGCTCTCGTATTCCGGGTTGCATCCGTCAGCTCCGCCCAGAAAAGTATGCAGGATGTTTTCCGCCCAAACTCCGCCCGTAACCGACAACTCGAATACCACACCACAGCCGGACGCTCCTCCGTTGGGGGACGGGCCGAACACTGTCGTGCCGTAGAGATTTCCCGCGGCATCCGCAACGAGTGTTCCCTGGGGATAGGCCCCGTCAACTCCGACGCCGCTGAAACTGTGCACCACCAACTCTCCAGCGCTGGCGCACGGGACTGCCATTAACAGGATCGCGGTGAAGATCGCCCAAACCGCAGTAGCCAAAGCGAATCGATTGCTTCGCATGCGTAACCCTCCTTAAAGCATAGTCAAAAATGCAATGACTGCTATTGCACTGCTGGGCCCCGAGCTGATCGGAACCGGAGTTTTCACCGGCTAAACGAGGCTCCGATTCTGTCCCGTTTCTGGGCGATTAGCAAGTTCATTTTCTCGAACCAAGAGAAGTCAGGGAAACGGGCAAGGCGATTCTGGGGTTAGTCGGGCGCGGCCAGATCCTTGATTGTTGAAACATCTCGATAGCCGGCTGCGCCACTTCTCGCGCCTTTCGAGAAGTGGCCTTCGCCGCGTCTGCCGCGTTTCAGCTCTTGCCAACACAAATGCGCCCGCCCATAGGCTCTCTGCTGGTCCACTGAGGTCTAGAAACTAGTTGAGGAGAACGCACGATTCGTATCAGGGTAAGCCTCCAGGCATAGCCTAGGTCTCGGGATCGTCCTTGATTTTGGGTGGCGCAGCGGTTCACCGCTGCGATAACAGGGCTGACCTCACCACAAAACGGGAAGGGCACGAGTTCACTCGTGCCGCTAGATCGCTGAAAATGCGCCCGCGCTTTAGCGCCTGAGGTGAGGCCGCGATACGGGAGATACTTTTGCGCGGAACGGGGGAACGCCACAAGTCCCCTTCCAGCCTTTGTGGGTCTTCTTCGGACTACACTCAGAAGAGGCGACCCTCACGCTCTTCTTTAGCGGTACAATTGCGGCTTTGGGACCTTTGAACCATGCATTCCAGCAGAAGCAAAAGCACAAAACAGATAGAAAACTGTCTCGACTACTACGAAATAAGAATCAAGAGAAGACTCCGAGACCCCAAGTTGTCTTGGAAGTCGCTGGTTTCGCAGTTCTAGCGGTCTACGCCGCATTCACTATCGCGATGTACTTCGCCAACCGAGACGCCGCTAATGCCGCTACGAAGGCGGCAAACGTCGCCGAGCAGACCCTGATCATTACCGAGCGTCCTTGGGTAAAGGTAGACGAGGTAATCGCTACTGGTCCATTGACTTTTCGTGCGGATGGTAGAGCTAGTATCAATCTCAGTTTCCACCTTAAGAACATTGGACACTCGATAGCTACCGGCATCTATTTGCGCCCGCAGTTGATGGGGAATACTTTCGATCAGCAAATCTTTGATCGGCCTTTTGATCGACAGACTGAGTGGTGCGACAAAGTCCGCAAAGAAGCCCCGAGAGCACGCTGGCTCAAAACTCTTTTCCCTGGCGACGATACGTGGCAGGGTATGGGTCTTGAGCTTACCAAAGAGGAAATCGAATCCAGTTCCGCCACCAACCCATACCCCGAATCGAGGGGGAAATTCATCCTCCCGATGATTTATGGATGCGTTAACTACCAATTCCCGTTCTCTAAGGAAATCCACCAGACCCGTTTCATTTTTAGCATTTCACACCCTCAGCCCAAGGATGGCTCCATACCTCCTTCGATTCGCATCGGCGAGAACGTTCCTATATCGGACATGACTATCAATACGTTCATCTTTGGCGGGACTTCTGCAGACTAGCGAAAGTGCAAACCCTGTCACGTGCAATTGCCAGCACGCCCAGCTACGCGTGCCTGGCTGCTTGCGGCACTTCTCGCGCTTTTCGAGAAGTGGCTTCCGCCGCAATTTCGCCGGTCGAATCTTCGTCACAGTCGAAATGTCGGTCGTCACCGTCCAACTTCTATCGTGTCCATTGATGAACCACCCCGCCCGCTCGCCCTTCCGTCAAGATCAACTCAATTCACTCGCACAGACTCTTCCAAATTTGTCAGTTACTTATCGATCAAACAGTGTAAAGTATTGAAGAATAAATATCTTACTCTAAGTCATTATTATTCAAAGATGAAGCGGGAATTGGCCGCTAAGTTCCTGATTCCAAAAGATCGACAAAGAGGGGGTATTCAAAACGGACATCCCCTCGAAATCTCCACAAAACTCCGCCCTCAATCGCC
>Ga0074044_10004733_pt1 | contig 11212 bp, 9 predicted proteins | sample BogForMeECP23OM1_FD_94443 | JGI IMG/M metagenome (GOLD analysis project Ga0074044, IMG submission 94443) | Bog forest soil microbial communities from Calvert Island, British Columbia, Canada - Bog Forest MetaG ECP23OM1 | ecosystem: Environmental > Terrestrial > Soil > Wetlands ...
GCCTTGTCCCGCCATGTCGTCGGCTGCGACAGCGTGCTCGCGCACATCGGATACGGCCGTGCTGAGGCGGCCGCATCCGTGAGATAATCGATGGCACTCGGCCGCACCGGCGCGCGGGGCGCGCGGGGTCGAGCATGCGCACGGTAAGATCGGCCGCAGGCTCGCAAGGCGGCATGACATGGAACAAGTGCTGGGAGCACACCTCTCGCGAACACAGGGAGCGTCGACATGACTGGGAACAATGACCGTCGGAACTTCGGCACACGGGGGATCTCGCGGAGAAATCTGCTAAAGGGCGCCGGCGCAGGTCTCGCCGTGGCCGGGATGTTGCCCGCAATCGGCCGCAGCGCACGTGCGGCGGCCGGGAAAGTGGTGGTGCGGACGGGCGGGGGTGCTTACGAGGATGCCCTGCGCAAGGCCATCTTCGAGCCCTTTACCGCCGAAACCGGGATCGAGGTCGTGTCGTTCGCCACGAACGTGGCCAAGCTCGTCGCCATGGTCGAGGCTCACGACATTCAGGTCGACGTCGCCGATCTCGGGGAATTCACCACGGTGACTTTCGAGAAGCGCGGCGCCTTGGAGAAAATCGACCGCTCGAAGTTCAAACGCACCGACCTGGCCGACGTGAGCACGGTCGAGGATTATTACGTGGGCGAGAACACCTACGGGACGGTGATGGGCTACAACAAGGACGCCTTCGCCTCCAAGCATCCTGGGAGCTGGGCCGAATTCTGGGACGTCAAGGCCTTTCCCGGCTCGCGCATGCTCGAGGACATGGCGGCCGAGTTCCCCAACCTCGAATTCGCGCTTCTGGCCGACGGCGTGGCGATGGACAAGCTCTACCCGCTCGATGTTCCGCGCGCCTTTGCGAAGCTGCGCGAAATCCGGCCGCACATCACGAAGTGGTGGGATTCCGGCGCCGTGTGCGCGCAAATGCTGGCCAACAAGCAGGTCGTGCTGGGCAGCGTGTGGAGCGGCCGCATCCTGCCGCTCGTCGATGAGAATGCGCCCGTCGCGATCGAGTGGAACCAATCGGCGGTGCAGCTCCAGACGCTGTGCATCATCAAAGGCGCGCCGAACCTCGAGAACGCGCACCAATACATCGACTTCGCCTTGCAGCCGAAGCCGCAGGCGGAGGTCGCGCGCCTCTCCGGCTACGGTCCCGTGAACAAGAAGGCGTTCGCGCAGATTGACGCGGCGATGGCCGCCAGGATGCCGACCTCGCCCGAGCATGCGAAGATCTCCTTTGCCACCAATGCCAGGTGGTGGGTCGAGCATAAGGCCGAGATCGCCGACAAGTGGCAGGCGTTCGTCCTGGGCGAATAGCAGCGCGCCTTGCACGGGAGCGCGCGGAGAGGCCGCCGGGAGCGCGAGATGGCCGGCCCAAGAGGGGAAGGTGTTGCGCGCCGCGGCGCGCCGGTTCGCCTGCAGGGCTTGAAGAAGGCCTATGGCGAAACGGTCGCCGTGCGCGACGTCACGCTGTCGGTGGCAGCCGGCGAATTCATCACGCTCCTCGGGCCGAGTGGGTCGGGCAAGACGACGACCTTGATGATGATCGCGGGCTTTGTGCCCGAATCCGCCGGGGAAATCTACATCGACGAGCGGCCGATCGGCCGCGTGCCGCCGGAGCGCCGGGAGCTCGGCATGGTGTTCCAGAGCTACGCGCTCTTCCCCCACATGACCGTCGCCGAGAACATCGCCTTCCCCTTGCGCATGCGAGGCTGGCCGCGCGGCGAGATCCGGCAAAAGGTCGCCGCGGCACTGGAGATGGTCAAGCTCCCCGGCTACGAGGAACGCGCTCCACGACAGCTCTCCGGCGGCCAGCAGCAGCGGGTGGCGCTCGCGCGCGCCATCGTCTTCGAGCCTCGGGTGCTGCTCATGGACGAGCCGCTCGGCTCGCTCGACAAGAAGCTCCGCGAGCATATGCAGGCCGAGATCAAGCGCATTCAGCGCCAACTCGATATGACCGTGATCTACGTCACGCACGATCAGGACGAGGCGCTGACCATGTCCGACCGGATCGCGGTCATGCACCAGGGCCGCATTCAGCAGGTCGGCAGCCCGACGGCCTTGTACGACGAGCCCATTAACGCCTTCGTCGCCGACTTCATCGGGGAGTCCAACTTCGTCGGCGGCACCGTGATTTCCGTGGACGCCGACGGCACGGCGGAGGTGAGGCATGCGAGCGGCCGGGTTTTCCGGGCAGCATGGCACGGCTCGGTCCAGCCGGGCATGTCGGTGGTCGCCTCGATCCGTCCCGAGCGTCTCACGCTCGCCGCCCAGGGCGCCGCGGATTCCCCCTGCAACCTGTGGCGAGGCCGGATCAGCGAGATCATCTTTATCGGCGACGCCACGAAGTACAAGATCGCGCTCGAGGACCTGATCCTCACGGTCAAGACCCAGGATCGCGATCTCGGTGCTGGGGCACGCGTCGGCGACGAGGTCGGGGTGCGCTGGAGCCCGGCCCATACGACCCTCCTTCATCATGCGCCCGATCCGTGAGGCCGCGCATGGAGCAAAGGGAACCCGAGCTGCCCCTGGCTCCCGCCGCCGATGGCGCCGTGGAGGGGCGACAGGCGTCGCGCGGACGCAATCGCTCCTCGCTTACGCGGTTCCTGTTGCTCCCCGCACTCGTGTTCCTGGCGATCTTCTTCGCCTACCCGATGATCGACATCGTAATGCGCAGCTTCGCGGGTCCCGGCGGCTTTACCTTGGCGCACTACGGCCAGGTCATCGAGCATCCGGTCTACCTTCGCGTCTTCCAGATCACCTTCGAGATCGCCTTCACCGTGACACTTCTGACGCTGCTGCTGGGCTATCCCTTGGCCTACGTCCTCGCCGGTGCGGGCAAGCTGGCGGCCGGCGCCATCATGGCGTGCGTCCTGTTGTCCTTCTTCACGAACATTCTCGTGCGCACCTATGCGTGGATGATCATCCTGGGACCGGAGGGCGTGATCAACCAGTTGCTCCGCTACGAGGGCCTCGGCAGCGTGAAGCTTCTCTACAACCGCTACGGCGTTCTGATCGGGATGACCTACGCGCTGCTTCCTTACATGGTGCTCACGCTCTACAGCGTGATGAGCGGCATCGACCGCAGATTCCTCCAGGCGGCGCGGAACCTCGGGGCAAGCGACTGGAGGGCCTTCTGGCACGTGTTCCTGCCCTTGAGCCTCCCCGGGGTCGTCGGCGGGTCGCTCCTGGTCTTCATCCTCTCGGTGGGATACTTCATCACGCCGCGGCTCCTGGGCGGCGCGCGCGATCAGATGATCGCCATGGTCATCGAGCAGCATGTGGAGCTTGGCGTGAACTGGGGCTTCGCCTCGGCGCTCGCGATCATCCTCTTGGTCCTGACGACTGCGGGGTTCATGCTTTACGACCGCTTGGTCGGCCTGAAATCGCTTTTCGAAAGCAAGGCCTGATGAGCATGCCCGTGGAGATCGGCTACGTCGCGGGAGGAGCGTGGAAGCGCCGGGCGCTCTACGCCGCCGCCGTCCTGGTCCTCGTCTTCCTTCTCTTGCCGATCGTCATCATCATCCTGCTCTCGTTCAGCTCGGGGCGCTATCTGCAATTCCCGCCGCCCGGCCTCTCGCTCCAGTGGTACGAGCGCTTCTTCCGCGATCCCCAATGGATGACGTCGCTATGGCTCAGCGCCCGGGTTTCCGCCATGTGCACGGCGCTTTCCGTCGTGCTCGGCGTGCTGGCCTCCATTGTCTTGGTGCGCGAGCGCTTTCCGGGCAAGACGGCCGTCTATGTGCTGATCCTCTCCCCGCTGATCGTCCCCGGCATCATCATCGCGATCGCCGTCTTCTTCCTCTTCTCGCGCCTGCATATGATGGGCAGCCCCGTGGCCATGGCACTCGGCCAGGCGGTGCTGACCCTGCCGCTCGTCGTCGTCATCGTCTCGGCGACGTTGCAGGGCTTCGACCAGCGTCTCGAGCAGGCCGCGATCATCCTCGGCGCCTCGCCGACGCGCGCCTTTTTCCATGTCACGCTGCCGATCATAAGCCCCGGGGTGATTTCCAGCGCGCTCTTCGCCTTTCTGGCCTCGTTCGACGAGCTGCTCGTTCCCCTGCTCTTGGCGGATCCGACCACCATGACGCTGCCGGTGCGCATCTGGACGAGTGTCACCATGCAGATCGACCCGACCATCATTGCGGTCAGCTCGGTCCTTGTCGCGGTCGCCCTCACGGTGCTCGTCTCGGCGGGCGCCTTGCGGCGCAGTCGGACGTGAGCGGCGCAATGCTTTCGATGGCAAAATCACTCTATTCCGATGGGGGCCGTCGGAATGCCGGTTGCACGCATCGTCGCTCCAATCGAATCATAATCGAAAGAGGCAGGAGGATCGCGTCATGACGGGACGGCACTCGCGAAAGATGAGCCGGCTGCTGGCGGCTCTGCTCGGCTGCGTCGCCGCGGCCCTTGTCGCACCGGCGGCCGAGGCGGCCGGCAAGACGGTCTACTTCCTGAGCTGGGGCGGCACCATCCAGACCATGCTCGAGAAGGAGGGCTGGGCCGACGAGTTCAAGAAGGACACGGGCTACGAGGTAACGCTCGTGCCCAAGGCGACCTCGGCGGAGATCATCGCGACCGCGATCGCCCAGAAGGACAAGCCGCAGGTCGACGTGGTGATGTGCGACCACCCGGCCTGGGTGCAGGGCCTGCATCAAGGCATCTTCGCGGCCGTCGATCAGGAAAGCGTGCCCAATCTCGCCGATCTCTACCCGATCGCGCTCATCAAGGAGGACGGCAAGACGATGGGCGTCTACGCCTATGGCGACGTCGTCGGCATCCTCTACCAGCCGGAGATCTTCAAGAAGAACAAGTGGGCGCCGCCGACCGGCTGGAAGGATTTGATGCGGCCCGAGTTCAAGGGCAAGCTGATCATTCCGCCGGTCAGCAACACCTTCGGGCTCTACACGCTCATCGAATTCGCCAAAATGGGCGGCGGCGGGATCGACAACATCGATCCCGGTTTCGCCGAGCTCAAGGCGTTGGCGCCGAACGTGCTGGACTGGACCACGACCTTCGCCAAGATCGGCGAGTTCTTCGAGAGCGGGGCCGCGGCGATTGCCGTGTTCAGCGCGGGCACGGGCCTCGAGTTCAAGAAGCGCGGCATCCCGGTCGCGGTCGCCATGCCCGATCCCGCCTATCTGAGCCCGACCTCGATCGGCGTCATGAAAAACGCCCCGGATCCCGAAGGCGCGCGCGTGTTCATGAACTGGCTGCTCAGTCCCAAGGTGCTGGCGTATCGCGCCAACCGGTTCGGCCAGATCGCGATGAACAAGAAGGTCGAGCTCACCGGCGAGGCCGCCGAGCTCCTGCCGCCCGCCTCCGAGATGGCCAAGCTCGCGGTCATCGACTACGACGCCGTGCTCGCCCTCCGGCCCGCGTGGAACGAGCGCTTCGAGAAGGATGTGGCACCGGTCAAGTGACGCAGCACCGGATGGCGAGGCGAGGCTGAGAGGTGCCATGGCGTCGATCATTCCATCGGACGACGGCCACGGAGGCGCGGCGCCGGTGCGGCGGCGCGCGGCGCCTGGGCTGATCTGGTTTCCGCTCGCTTGCGTGCTTCCGCTCGTCGTCCTCATGCTGGGTTTCTTCCTCTGGCCGCTCCTCGGCGCCATCGTCAACAGCTTCCATCCCTATGGCCTCGCCGGCATCGATAGCGCGCACTGGACGCTCGTCAATTACCGCACGCTGCTCGATTCCTTTTATCTCGGCGTGCTGTGGCGCACGGTTCGGATCAGCTTCCTGATCTCGCTTATCACGGCCGTGCTGGCCTATCCGGTCGCCTGGTACGCAACGCGCTTGAGGCCGACGGCGCAGGCCTATCTCCTCATTCTCTATGTGTCACCGTGGTTGGTGAACGTCGCGGTCAAGGCCTTCGGCTGGACCGTGCTGCTGAGCCCGCGCGGCCTCATCAACCGCTCGCTCATGAGCCTCGGCCTCGTCGATTCCCCGCTTCCGCTCATGTTCAACGAAACGGGCGTCGTCATCGGCCTCGTGCACGCCCACTTCATGTTCGTGCTGCTGCCGCTGTGGGCCGCGTTGGGCGGGATCGACCGGAATCTGCTGTGGGCGGCCTCGGGTCTCGGCGCCACCGGGCCCGCCGTATTTCGCTCGATCGTGCTGCCGCTGACGCTGCCGGCTCTCTTGGCGGGAATGATCATCAATTTCACCATCAACATGGCCGCCTTCGCCACCCCGGCGCTGCTCGGCGGATCGCGCGTGCAGGTCGTCTCCACCCTCGCTTATCGGATCAATCTCATCGACCTCAACTGGCCGCTCGGGGCCGCCATGGCGCTCGTGCTGCTGGCCGTGACCTTGGCGCTCGTGCTCGCGGCCCAGCGCCTCGGCACGGCGCGGCGAGAGGCGAGCGCATGAGGACGGGGCTCAAGCTCTTCAATGGGGCCATGGCGGTCTTCATGCTGGCTCCCCTCGTGATCGTCGTGCTGATCTCCTTCACGCCCGAGGAGTATTTTGCGCTGCCGACGACCCGCTGGTCGCTGCGCTGGTACCGCGAGGTGTTCCACTACCCGGGCTTCGTCGACGCCTTCCTGCTCAGCCTGCGTCTCGCTCTGCTCTCGGCCTTCGTCGCGACCGGGCTCACCTTCCTCGCCGTCTACGCGCTCGTCCGCTTCGAGCTGCCCGGGCGCAAGACGCTCGACGGCTTCTTCATGTCGCCGCTGCTCGTGCCCGCGGTGGTGTTCGGCATCGCCATGCTCCAGTTCCTCAACCTTCACGGCCTCTACAATAATTTTTGGGGCCTGGCCGCGGCGCACATCGTGATCATCGTGCCTTTTGCGGCGCGCGCGATCATGGCGGCACTCCACGAGGTGCCGCATCAGCTCGAGTGGGCGGCGATGAGTCTCGGCGCCGGCCGGCTCGGCACGATTTGGCGCATCACCTTGCCGCTCGCCGGACGCGGCGTGCTCGCGGGGTTCCTGTTCGCCTTCATCATCTCGTTCGACGAAGTGACCACGACCATCTTCATCACCGGGCCGGCGTACCAGACGCTGCCGGTCCGCGTTTACAACTATCTGACCGATCAGATCGATCCCACCATCGCGGCCGTCTCCTCGATGCTGATCTTGATGTCGTTCGGGCTCATCCTGGTGCTCGACCGCATCGGCGGCTTCAAGAGCCTCGGCCGCTGATCGGGCCGCAAAAGGGAGTCAGCACCTTGTACCAGACGATAGAGCTCGAGCATCGGGACGGGGTCTCGAGCGTGACGCTCAACCGCCCGCCGCTCAATCTGATCACAATGACGATGCTCGAGGAGCTGCAGGCTGCCTTCGATTCTCTCGAGGCGCGCCGGGAAACGCGGGCCGTGCTCCTGGTCGGCAAGGGCTCGCGCGCATTCTGCGCGGGGGCCGATCTCACCCGGGAGTCCGAGCATACGCCGTCGGCCGGCCGCGATTTCCGCGAGGCGGGCCGGCGCGTGGTCGAGCGCATCGAGAGCTTTCCCAAGCCGGTCGTCTCCGCCGTGCGCGGCTGGTGCATCGGCGGCGGCACCGGGCTCGCCTGGCCGGCCGACATCCGCATCGCGTCCTCGACGGCCAAGTATCGCGCGGGCGATGTCTATCTCGGCCTGATCCCGACCTGGAGCGTGGGCATGGTTCGCCTCGTGCACTACATCGGGCGCAACCGCACGCTCGACCTCCTGATGCTCGGGCGCGACATCGACGCGGGCCGCGCGCTCGAGCTCGGGCTGGTGAGCCTCGTGGTACCCGACCACGCCTTCGAGCGCGAGACGGCACAGGTGATGGAGCGCCTCGCCGCGGGGGCGCCGCTCCCGTTCCAGGCGATCAAGGAAGCGGTCCGAGCCCAAGCGCGCGACGGCCTGGACCGCGCGGCCCTCCTCGAGGAGGAATGGGCGCAACGCATCCTCGCCTCGAGCGATGCGCACGAGGGGATGACCGCGTTCCTCGAGAAGCGCAAACCCAAGTTCCGCGGAGAGTGAGCCTTGGCGACCAGTAAGAATAAGGCGAAGGGCGGCGCGAGCGGGGACGCTCCAGTCACGCCGCCGCCGCGCCTCGGCGTCGCCGACATCCTCGCTCCGCGCGCCGTCGCCGTGATCGGCGCTTCCGACAATGTGGCCAAGTTCGGCGGCCGCATCATGCGCTATCTCACCAAGCATCGCTTTCCCGGCCGCATCCTGCCGATCAACCCCGGCCGCGCCGAGATCATGGGGCACCGGGCCTACGCGCGCATCACGGATGCACCTGGGCCGGTTGACGTGGCGCTGATGGCGGTGCCGTCGGAACGCCTCCGCGAAGCCGTGCGGGAGTGCGCGGCGGCGGGGGTCGGCTGCTCTGTCATCATGACCACCGGTTTCGCCGAGATCGGCGAGGCGGGCCGACGGGCGCAGGACGAGCTCGTCGACATCGCGCGCGCGGTCGGCATGCGCATCATCGGGCCCAACTGCATGGGGCTGATCAGCCCGCACCATGCCTTGGCGCTCAGCTCCTCGCTCGTGCTCGAGGAGGGCGAGCTGATGCGCGGCGAAATCGGCCTGATCAGCCAGAGCGGCGCGCTCATGGTCTCGATGTACGATCGCGCGCATGGCGCCGGCATCGGCTTCAGCGCCTGCGTCTCGCTCGGCAACCAGAGCGATCTCGAGATCTGCGACTTCCTCGAGCATATGATCGAGGATGCCAAGAGCCGGGCGATCTGCCTCTACGTCGAGGGCTTCAAGGCGCCACTCCGGTTCCTCGAGCTCGCCGCGCGCTGCCGCGAGAGGGGAAAACCGCTGCTCATGGTCAAGGCGGGGCGCACCGAAGCGGGCGTGCGCGCGGCACTCTCCCATACGGCGAGCCTCGCGGGCTCCTATGCCGTGCTCGAGGCCGCGTGCCGGGAACGCGCGGTGCTGCTGCTCGACGACGTGGACGACATGATCCGCGCGGCGGACGCGCTGCTGCGCTTCGGTGCGCCGCGCGGCGACGGCGTTTGCGTTTTCTCGCCCTCGGGCGGCGGCGCCTCGATCGGCGTCGATCGCCTATGCGAGCTCGGGCTCCGGCCGGCCGTGCTCGGCCCGGGCACGCTCGCGCGGCTCGATCGCCACCTGCTGCCGAGCTTCCAGCATAACCCGATCGACCTCGGCGGCCGGCGGGATCCGAACACGCCGACGGTAGCTGGCGAAATTCTCGCGGCCCTCGCGGACGATCCCGATGTGGCGGCACTCCTCATCGTGCTCACCACGGTGCCGTTCTATGCCGTCGTGACGGGCGAGATCGGCAAGGCGCTCCTTGCCTGCGGCAAGCCCTTCGCACTCGTGGTGACGCCGGGCGCCTCGGCGGACGAGCCGCGCCGCGTCCTCGGCATTCTCGGTTGCCCCTATTACGACAATTTGGACAGCGCCTTGCGCGTGCTCGGCGCGCTCATGGAGAGCCGCAAGCTCGCGGCGGCGCTGCCGGCCGAAGCGGTGCCGCGGCCGGGCGAGCTGCCGGATGCGAGCCTCCTCGCACGCGTTCCAGAGGGCAGGCTGACCGAGCCGGAGACCAAGCGCCTCGTCGCGCGCTACGGCATCCAAGTCAGCCGCGAACAATTGTGCCCCACGCTCGAGCGGGCGATCGAGGCAGCCGAAGCCATCGGCTACCCGGTGGCGCTCAAGGCCGTTTGCCGAGAGCTCGTGCACAAGAGCGAGGTGGGCGCCGTCAAGCTCGGCTTGATGGAAAGGCGTGCCCTCGAGGATGCTTGGCGCGAAGTCATGGCGGCCCTCGGGCGCAGCCTGCCGGGTGCGGCGATCGAGGGCGGTCTCGTCCAGGCCATGTGCGCGGGCGAGCTCGAGCTCCTCGTCGGCGTGCGCCGCGATCCGCAGTTCGGGCCGATCGTGGCGGTCGGTGCCGGTGGCGTGCTGGTCGAGCTCTTCGGCGATATCGCGATCGCGCTGGCGCCGGTCGACGCCACGCATGCCCGCGCCATGCTGGAACGGCTCAAGATTTGGCCGCTCCTCGCGGGCTGGCGCGGCAAGCCGGCGCTCGACGCCGAAGGCGTGGCGGATATCGTCAGCCGCTTGAGCTGGCTCGCGGCCGACCTCGGCGAGCGCCTGGTCGAGCTCGAGCTCAATCCCGTGATGGTGCGAAGTGCCGGCGAAGGGGCGATCGCGGTCGACGCGCGGGCAACGCTCGCGGCCCCGAGCTGAGTCAGCCGGCGGCGGGCAAATGGTGCTTGGCGAGATAGGCGCGATAGGCCTCGACCTCGGCGGCGATGCGCGCCTGGTCCCAGCCCAGGATGTCGGCCACGGCGCTCGCGGCCCGCTCGGCGGCACCTGAGGCCATGGTCGCCGTCCAGCCGGCACCGGTGCGGCGGAACAAGAGGTCCACCAGATTGGTCACGTGCTCGTGCTGTGCTGCGTGGTGCAGATCGGCGATCTTGATCCCGCTGTAGTCGTCGAGGAGCGGCGGCGAGTTCTGGTTCTCGGGAAAAAGCCGCGCGGCGTAGGAGAGCGCTTGCGCCTGCCCGGACGGCGCCAGCCGTGAAGCTACCGCCTTCGCGATCTCGATGCCGGCGGAGCGGTGGGTCATGATCGGTCCGGCGGTCAAGGCGAAGACGTTGGGCATGCCTTCGCGGCCGAGATCGTGGAGCTCGCGCGAGCGCTTTCCCTTCGGCAAGGCTTCGTCATAGGTGAGCGGCCGCACGCCCGCCCAGCTGAAGATCACGTCCCTGCGCTTGAGCCCGAGCGAGGGCAGCAGATGATTGGCCTCGCCGAGCAGGAATTCGATCTCCTCCTCGAGCGGGCGGATGTCGTCGAGATCCCCCTCGTAGAGGGTCTCCGTCGGGCCGAAATAATGCAGCCCGCGCCACGGCACGCAATAGAAGCCCTCGTTCTCGCGGTTGAGAGTGGCGATGCCGTAGTTCTGGCACTCGGGCGGGAGGCGCACCATGATATGGGCGCCCTTGGTGCCGGTAATCTTGCGTTTGGGGCGCTGCCCCCCGGCAACCCGCCGGTTGACCTCGTCGATCCAGATCCCGGCCATGTTGAGCACGAGCTTGGCGCTCACCGCGGCTTGCGCTTTAGGCTCGAGCCCGTCGCGCAGTCCCATGCGCCAGGTGCCGTCGGCCATGCGCTCCAGCTTCTCGACGGCCGTGTAATTGCGCGCCACGGCGCCCATGCGCTCGGCATCCAGGATGGCATCCATCGCGATGCGCTCGGGCCATTCGAACTGATATTCGCGGAACATGGCGACGCGGGTGAGGTGCGAGGGATCGC
>Ga0074044_10004734_pt1 | contig 11211 bp, 9 predicted proteins | sample BogForMeECP23OM1_FD_94443 | JGI IMG/M metagenome (GOLD analysis project Ga0074044, IMG submission 94443) | Bog forest soil microbial communities from Calvert Island, British Columbia, Canada - Bog Forest MetaG ECP23OM1 | ecosystem: Environmental > Terrestrial > Soil > Wetlands ...
GAGGCCGAAGTGGATCGCGATCTTGTTGGCCAGCTCCATCGCCTCGGCAATCTTGGCCTGCCTTTCCGCATCAGCCGAGCACTCGACCACTTGGCCTGCCATCACGCCGACTCTGCGCAGACCCGTGAGGAATGATTCGTCCGCGTCGGGGGGCGCCGGCACGTTCTGGCCGACTGGGTTTTGGGTAGGCGCATTCTGGGCAAGGGCTTGGCCAGCGAATATCAGGCAAGCGAGAGCCAAACCCAGAGATTGAATTCGATGCGATCTCATCTTCTCACGTTTCCTTTCGGTTCTAGTGCCCTAGCTCTGGCGAGCGGCGGGCGACGCGGTAGAGTTGCAAGCTACGCTCATTTTATCGTGCCGCCGGAATGGGGAAGCTCGGATTACTGTCCTCTGCCTACCAGCGGGTGATGCTTCAAGATCAACTGCTCGTCGGTCCGAGATTGCATGGTCGCTCCCGCAATATCGCTGGGTTTGCTGCGCTCTAGCGCTTCGCCGGCTGGTCTGATCCGGCCTACGCCCAACCCTGCTCCCAGCGCTGATCGCGAGGATCAGGCGTGCAGGATAGACAGGACAGGCGGTTTGCGATTGGAGGAGCTTGCGGTATTTCTAGTGTATTATTGCGGACCGCTCTTTTGCTCACTCGGAAGCGCGGAGTGGCCCGGCCCACGGCCGACTGGAGCGTGTCGTCGAGGGCCGAAAATCCCAGCAGTGGCTGCGTTGCCGCCGGGGACGTTCCGCAGCCGGCAACCAGGATCTCTCGAGTCGCCCGCTGCTTCTTCATTGGCCACAACAGAAGGGACACCGCCCGACGCCGATCCGGGTTCCGATAGAGGTCGCGGTGCCGATCGAGGTTGTCGATCGGCGCCGGATACGGGGTGGCGCTCGTAAAAAGCGCGCACCTCACGACCCGATCAATGGGCGCTGGTGTTCTGGTCTCTTCCGGAGCCATTTGCGGCTCTCTACACCCCCATAATTCCTTGGCAGATCTGAGGCACGCCGGAGCTGCCATTTTCCGATCGAGCGTGTATTCCGAGCCGGCGGGGAGCGGCCGCCGGAGAACCCGAACGGCCGCCCCTATCCGATCCGGCTGGGTTACGAGTGTTTGTTGTCCTGCAGCCTGCGGAGCACGTCGTCGAGATTGAAGCTCGCGGCCTTTTGGCGCTGCGGATATTCCCTGAATGTCTGCAGGAAATCCCCGACAAAGGCTTGTGCCGGGATCAACAGGTAGACGTGGGTCATCAGCCAATCGTAATAGGTGTTCGAGGTGATGTCCGCGCGCTCGAACGGGTCGGTGCGGAGATTGAAGATCTTTGGCACGCGCAGCGTGACGAACGGCTCGGCCCAGATCCGCATCGTGCCGGGCACCCGCTGTTCCTCGAACACGATCTTCCAGTTGTCATAGCGCAGTCCCACGACCTGCTGGTCGTCATTGCAGTAGATAAACTGGACCCTCGGGCTCTTCTCCACTTGGCCGGTCAAGTACGGCACCAGATTGAACCCGTCGAGGTGGACCTTATAGGTTATGTCGCCGATCTTGTAGCCCTTCAAGAGCTTGTCGGTGACGTCTGGGTCGCCGGCCATGTCCAAAATCGTCGGCAACCAATCGTGATGCGAGACGATCTCGTTTGACACGCTGCCCGGCTTGATCTTGCTCGGCCAGCGGACCATGCCCGGCACCCGGTAGGCGCCCTCCCAGTTGGAGTTCTTCTCGTTCCGGAACGGCGTCATGCCGGCATCGGGCCATGAGTTCATGTGCGGACCGTTATCGGTGCTGTACATGACAAAGGTGTTGTCGGCGATGCCGGCGTCGTCGAGCGCCTTCAGCACGGTCCCGACATTCTTGTCGTGATCGATCATCACATCGTGATATTCGCTCTGCCAGCGGCCCGATTGGCCCCGGCTCTCCGGCTTCACATGCGTGCGGAAATGCATATGCGTGAAGTTCACCCAGAGGAAGAAGGGTTGGCCGGCCTGCGCCTGCCGCTTGATGTACGCCTCGGCCCGGCCGGCGACGTCGTCATCGATTGTTTCCATCCGCTTCGTGGTCAGCGGGCCGGTGTCCTTGATCGTCTGCTTGCCGACCCTGCCAAAGCGCGGGTCGACCGTCGCGTCGTCGGTGTCGGTGGCCTTGCAGTCCATGACGCCGCGCGGGCCGAACCTCTCGCGAAAGTGCGGGAAATCCGAGCCCTTCGGGTAATCCGCCAACTCCGGCTCCTCCTCGGCGTTCAAGTGGTAGAGATTGCCGTAGAACTCGTCGAAGCCGTGCACCGTCGGCAGAAACTCGTTGCGGTCGCCGAGGTGGTTCTTGCCGAACTGCGCGGTCGCGTAGCCCAACGGCTTTAACAGTTCGGCGATCGTCGGGTCTTCCTTTTGCAGACCGAGCGTGGCGCCCGGCATGCCGACTTTGGTCATCCCGGTGCGCAAACCATGCTGGCCGGTGATGAACGATGCTCGTCCGGCGGTGCAGCTTTGCTCGGCGTAGAGATCAGTGAAACGCATGCCTTCTTGGGCGATGCGGTCGATGTTGGGGGTCCTGTAGCCCATCAACCCGTCGGTGTAGCAACTCAGATTGGCCATGCCGATGTCATCGCCCCAGATCACGACGATGTTCGGCTTGGCTGCTGCTCTGGATCTAGCCATCACGATCTCCTTTCATTAGTTGGATGATTTCGAAAGTGCTTGTTGGTACCGGTGCTCAGAATGTGTCATTGCGAGGAGCCCGAGGGCGACGTGGCAATCCCGTAGCGCGCCGGCGTATTGCCGACGGGATTGCTTCGCTGCGCTCGCAATGACGAGCCTCCTTTGATCTCAATAACTTCACGTTCGTCGCACTAGGTGAGGCGGAACGACACGGCAAAGAAGGCGAAGAGACCGATGCCGATGATGCTGCATTCGGCGAAGCTTGCCGTCTCGTTTGAGCCATTCCCCCGACAGCCGAGACGGTGAGGCCTAGGCAATCGAGCATTCTGTGGGTTTGACGTGTCGTTTCAGCTATTGGCTCCTCCCTCGTAATCCCCAGTGTGTCTTGCCGATGACCCAGTAAACCCACGATCCTCGCCCTCACGGCTCAGCCGGCACTTCGCCGGCAGGCTTGTGCTCCCGCGCACGCAATTCCCCGGTGTCGCGTCCGAGGAAGAAATCGAGAAACGTCCTGATGACCGCAATCGCGCCGAGCCGGCCAATATCGTTCCAACTTGGTGCAATCGCCGTCTCGATGACATCGGCGGCAAGCTGGAGGGTGAGGCCAGCCACCAACCAGCCCGCAAAGCGCAGCCACACAACCCGCTTGTCGTGGTTGGTCGTCGACGGATTGAGCATCATCCGAAGCGCGGCGACAAAGACCTCGATCGTGCCAAAGACGATGATGAGGAGCGCCATCGCGTCGATCACCACCACCGACTTTTTCGTCAAGAAGATCAGCCATTCTTCCATGTGCTGCTCCGTCGCCGAGGCTCGTTCGGAGGCAGCAGCGCTTGCTGCGCCTCGGGCTAACGGCCGCGATCGCATGCTCGGCGGTCTTGCCGTGCGTATCCGTCACGGCTGCACCCTTGCCACGCTTGCCGCGTGGATTCGCTTGCGCCAGGTCAGATAGGGGATCGACAGGATCAAGCAGACGATGACGTGGCAGGCCACCACCGCCAACACCGCCCCCTTCTGATCGGGAAAATTGGCGCCGGCTATCGCCATCGCGAGGCCCGGATGCCGGGTGCCGGTGGCGAGCGCCAGCACAGTGCGATCGTCGGGGTTGGGGCCGCCAAGAAGATGCCCGATCGCAATACCGACCAACGTGAAGAGTGCAAGAACCGCCAGGACGCCGCTACCGATCATTCCCCAGATCGTCTGCGATAGGTTGAAGAGGACCGGCAGAACCACGAGGACAAGCAACACGTTGGCAAACATCGAGACGGGCTTGACGATCCGCTCGGCGAACTCGGGCGCAACATGGCGAACGACCATCCCGGCGGCGAGCGGTCCGATTATCATGACGATGACGATCCAGGCCACGTCGCGGAACCGCATATGAGCGTCGGCATGGAAATAGCGGCCGAGCAGATCGACAAGGAGCGGCATCAGGACGATCGTGGCCAGCGCCGCTGCCACCAGCAATCCGATCGCATATGAGGCGGAGCCGCCGGCTTTCTCCTGCTTTCCCGGCAGCAGCGGCGGTACCGGCGATACGGCAAGCGCGAGGATGGCGATCTTGACCGCGGGCTGGAGATCGAAGAACGACGCGATCGCAACGACGAACGCGAGCATCAGGACGATCATCGCCAGGAACGAGCGGAAAAAGAGGCGGGGCTCCCGCAACAGCGAGATCGCATCCCGCCAGTCGGCGCGGAGGCCGAGTGAGAAGACCAGCAGAATGATGCTTAGCTTGAGCGCAATCGGGATCAGTTCTGCGAAGTTCATTTCCAAGTCCCCAGCTCGAGCCGCTGGCGCCGCCGCTCGGGAATTTTAGCGCCCCCTGCTGGAGCCTCGCCCGCCAGCCGCTTTCCATCTTCGCCGATGCGAGCCGGCGCGAGCATGTGATCAGCCCCTGTCCCCACAAAAGCGAGCGGAGAACATCAGCCCGTCAAGACCTAATGCGTCTGATCCGTTCTCCAGTGGCTCATGGTATCGAGTGAGCTGGACCACAGTTCGGGTCATGACAGCCGACCGCGTGATTGCAGGGCTGTTCATAAACGGCAGCAGCGGCGGGTGATTGGAGCGGCTTGCGGTCCTGGTATGAGATCCTTGCGAAATGTTCGTCACTGGGCCGGCCTGCGCGTGCTCCGACCAGAGGATGTCGCTGTGATATTCCTGTTTGCGGATGATTTGCCGGAGGTGTTTCGCGGCGATGGTCAGCAATGATGGCGACGGCGAAAAACCACTTGGCGGCGGGCAGAAACCACGGGAGGGCTGCGAACAAGACCAGATGACGGCGAGAGCGACAAAGACCTCAGTCGCGCGGGCTGCTGTCGCTGGCCGGATCATGCCAATGCGGCGCGGTATCGCCCGGGAGTCATCCCCACCGCACGACGAAAAACCAATGTCAGATGACTCTGGTCGGTAAATCCGGCTTCCTGCGCAATCAAGGCAAGCGACTGACCGGTCCGCTGCATCAGGGTTTTCGCCCGCTCGATCCGCCGTTGCATGACGTAGCGCTGAGGACCGAGGCCGACCGGCTGCTTGAAGGAGCGGCTGAAATGATACGGCTGAGACAGGCCACCCCGGCAAGATCCGCGGTCGTCCAGGGGAGCGGATCGGGGCCGTACCGCGCCACGCTTGTACCGATCCTTAAGATCGTGAAGCCGAAGGGAATCAGCGAAAGCGAGGTACGGATGACCAACATCAGCCTGCGGTCGGCGCTCAGACGCGTTCGCTGAAACGACATGCCCGCGCGGCGTGCCGATAATTCGGTCGCGATCTCTCCCCCACTGGATTATGCGGTGACCTCGAGAGTCTTGCTGTGGTCCAACCTAAGACTCGGCACTACTTACCGGGCGCGTCTCGCGGAAGACGCAACGAAACCCCACATGGCTCGTCGATGTGTCGACCGGCTGCGCATGGCGCGCTGCCGGGCGATAGCGGCGGCAGTAATTCGGTGCGCAGAGGTGCGAGCCGCCCTTCAGGACTCGGCGCGGGATTCTGATGTCCGGCTGGCACGAGTCGAAGCTCTGATCCTCTTGCCCACCGCGCGGGTTTCGCGGAATGCAGCATGCCTTATTTGCATCCGCCTCATGTCGAGCGGTGTACCAGTCGCTCGTCCACTCCCAGACATTGCCGATCATGTCGCGGACACCGTAGCCGTTCGGCGGGAATGCCATCACCGGGGAGGTGCGCGCGAAACTGTCTTCGCAAAGATTTTCGTGCGGAAAGTTGCCCTGCCAGGTATTGGCGAGATGTTTGCCGTCGGGCGTGAATTCGTCACCCCAGGCGAATTCGGCCTCCGCGAGTCCGCCGCGTGAAGCGAATTCCCATTCTGCCTCCGTCGGCAGGTCCTTGCCGGCCCAGCGCGCATAGGCGAGGGCGTCCGCATAGGCGACATGCACCACCGGGTGATTTTCCAGCCCGCTGGTGATGCTGCGTGGGCCATACGGGCGCCGCCAATTCGCCCCTTTGACAAATCTCCACCACTGGCCCCAGTCGCGCAGATCGACCGCGTGGTCGGGTGGAGTAAAGACGAGCGAACCGGCGTAAAGCATCTGTGGCAGAGCGCGGGGATAATCCTTCGGGTCGGGCACGATCTCCGCGGTGGTGACGTGTCCGGTCGCGCGGACGAAGGCGCGGAATTGAGCGTTGGTCACCGGGGTGGTGTCGATCCAGAACGCATCCACGGTCACCCGATGGACGGGTGTCTCTTCCGGGTAGTGTCGGTCCGACCCCATGCGAAAGGTGCCGCCGCGGATGCGAACCATATTCCGGGTCGGGTCGGCAAAGGCAGGTTGCTGTCGCCGCATCTCCACCGGACTGCGCCTCGTTTTGATCATCGCGACACCTCCCATCCCCAATTGTCGCCACACCGGCTTCAGCGTTGATCAACTTCTCGAGCCGATGACCGCAAAGGGCTGATCCTCAAAAATTCACCCCCACCCGGGCGCCGAGGATCACTGCGGTCTGTTGTCTCGGTCGCGCCGATGATACCGCTTGCGCGTCGAAGGTCAGGTGCATCGCGGGGGTGATGCCCAAATTATAGAACATCTCGCCGCCGACCTCGCTGTTCAGTTTCAACAGGTTGAGCAGCGCAGTGTCGCTGATGCCGAGGTAATAGAACCCCGCACCCCAGCGATCGTCTTCCCTGCCGCTAAAGGGCCCCTTGCCGCCGATACCGGCGGCGAGATTCCACTTGATCGGGTTGGGATTGCCGTCCGAGACGCCGAAGCGCAGGAATGGACCCCATCCGCGTTGCTCGTCGCCCTGAATGTACTGGTGGGCGTTATAGTAAAACGACCAGCTGTCCGCGCTCGTCTTCGGGATCGCGCTATTGACGATCAGGTTGGCGATAAACACCCGCGGGTCGGCGTTAATGGCCGTGCGATTCTGGCCGATCCCATACATAAAGCCGAGGAGCTGCCCGCCTGGCTGATCGAACAGTTTGTGCTTGACGGTCCACTCGGTACCAAAGGTCGTTCCGCTGCTATTTTCGATCGGATTGATCGTCGCGCTTTCCTGGCTGTTGAAGATCAGCACTTTTCCGATAATGTCGGGCGACAGGATGAACACGCCCCCGCCGCCTAGCGAGGCATTCGGCACCGTCGCTGCCTCGACAAGCGACATCAGGAACGACAGGTTGAGAAACGACATGTTGCTGCGCGGGTTGCCGGCAATCGGATTGTCGTCCCCCTCGTAAGTGTTGAGCAGACCGCCGAAGACGCCGAATTGCGGTGAGAGAAACTGCGTGTAAGTGAGCTCCGTCAAACCGAACACGTTTTTGTTGAGGTTGCCTGGACTGTTGGGAGTGATTGCGTCATTATCGATAGGCGAGACGGTACCGGCGCGCCCAAACGCGGACTCTCCGGTGCGCGCTTCGAGCCGCAAACTGAAGAGACCGCCCGGCCAGAGATTGGCTTTGGTGGTATCCAGCCCGAGAGACAGCGCGCCGAGTGTGGTGTTGCCGAGCGCAGTGCCGGTATTGGGAATTCCGCCGCTGGCAACTCCCTGAAAGGTGTAGGTCACGTCGAAATTGATCGTCAGGCCTTGCGCCGCAAACTGATCGCGCTGGCCGCCCCAATCGCCGGTCAGCTTTGGCCGCGTCCAGAAGTCGCCGCCGAATGCGAGGGCCGGCGCCGGCGGCGGCGCCTCGGAGGCGTCCGGAGCCTCGCCTTCGGCCCAGGCATCCGCCGCCAGTGCCATGATAAAGCCAAGGGCCAGAAGTCCAGCAAAGAACTGCTTCATGCGGGTGGCCGCCTCGTTCGAGCAAGGGTCAATCGGTCTCGAGGTATCGCGCGTACAAAATCGAGGAGACCGGCAGTTTACGATTGGAGCGGCTTGCGGTGTTCATAGGGAATTCTTGCGGACTCGGTCCTTTGCTCATCCGAAAAGGTGGCGGGGCACCGAGCAGGTTCGGACTCTACCTCCTCCTGGCCGAGTTTTCGGGGAGCACGTGAACGGCAATGCAGCTAAGGGCGACCGCGCCAGCACTCGCTAATTGCGCGCATGGCCGGCGACTGGATGGCCAGCGGGATGGCAATGATGGCGACGACGAAAAATCACTTGGCGGCGTGCAGCGACCATGCGAGCGCTGTGCACAAGATCCAGATGACAGCGAGAGCGACAAGGAGCTGAGTCGGCGCGGGCTGCTTTCGCCGGCCGGCTCACGCCAATGCGGCGCGGTATCGGCCGGGTGTCACCCCCATCTCACGGCGAAAAATCAATGTCAGATGGCTCTGGTCGGTAAATCCCGCTTCCTGAGCAATCAAAGCAAGCGGCTGTTTGGTCCTGCGCATCAAGGTCTTCGCCCGCTCGAGTCGGCGCTGCATGACGTAGCGCTGGGGACCGACCCCGACTGCTTGCTTGAACGAGCGACTGAAGTGATAGGGGCTGAGACAGGCCACCCCGGCGAGATCCGTCAAGGTCAGCCGATCATCCAAATGAGTTTCGATGTAGTCCCGAACCCGCTTCAGGCGCTCGCGGGACAGCCCGTTCGACGGCTCGAGCAAGAGCGCCGACCGGTCGACAAAACGCCGCGTGACTTGCACCGCGAGTGCCGTGTTCAGCGCGTCGGCGAGGATGCCGTCGACGAACCCAGCATTGACCTCGTTGGCAAGCGTCACTGCTATCTGCGAAATCAGCGGATCGCTGAACGCATCTTGCGGCTCGAGATCGACGGTCCCGCCGCGCACCAATTCGGGGACCATATTGTCGTAGGTTTCACGACTTTGCAAAATCTGGATGAACCGGCCGCCGGACAAATCGCTCCATAGTTTGGTGTTGCGTGGCCGAAACGCGATGTCTCCGGGCCGAAGTCGATATTCCTCGACGGGACCTTCGTCGCTTTGCTTCGTGCCGCAGATAGCGGCCAGGGGGCAGCTGATCCGATGATGGTCGCTCCGCCAAACCATCTCACCCGAGGCGCGGCGGAAGACACCGACGGACATCAGCCCCCAGGATCGGCTCTTCTCTTCGCTGACAAGCTTAGGAACGCCCGTCACCGCACCCGGGTGGGCAGCTCGATTCATATCGGGGCACGATCCGGTCACAGTCTGCATTGCTAGACCTCCCTCGACGACTGCTCTCCGGCACGAGCCGAAGGCGGAGAGATTGTGGCAGGGGGCTAAATCGGCGATCTATTCACTTTCGGCAGAAATGCCGAAAAATGTTGACGCGGGGGCTCGTCGCTAATCCCGCGGGCGATGAAGTGTGGCGGACGGCGCCTCCCCGAAGAGCGACTTGTATTCGCCGGCGAACCGGCCGAACTGCCAGAAGCCATACCGCGTGGCGATATCCGTCACCGTCGCCATCTCGGGGGAGCTGTCACGCAGGGCGTGCCGCGCGAGATTCATCCGGCGCACCATCAGGTATCGCTTGGGGCTCATTCCCAGCTGCTCCTGGCAGCAGATCCGCAACGTCCGCTCCGACACCGCGATAACCTTGCAGAGCTCGGGGATGTAAAGCACTTGATCGGGATTTTCCTCCACTTCCCTGCGAAATCGGCGCATGATTAGCGCGTGGTGCCTCAGCGCCGACCGGTTTTCGCCGGTTATTCCCTCGGCAAGGCAGTCGACCAGGGCCTCGATCAGGGCCTGCTCGAAGCCGCGCGCTGCTTCCGGGTGGGCGATGATTTCGGGGGCGTCTTCCGCCATGCGTCCCGCTGCGGCATGCAGCCGCTGGAGCTTCGCCATCGCGCGTGATGGGGGCGTGATAGCCAGCGGATCCTTCGGGGGCGTCAAATCGGATCCGCCTAGCGCGGCCCCGAGGGCCGCCATCTCCTCGATTGGCAGCGACATGCCTGCAAAGCCGACCGCCCCGGATGAACGCTTATGATAGCTCTGACCCTCGCTGAGACGAAATATGTCGGTCGGTTGTGATGCGATACCGCTCCACGACAAGTCTGGTCCAGGCTCTGTTCGGAACGCGAAGATCGCCCGCCGGCCCCAACCGTCTATTTGGGAAATCTGCGACAGGTTCTGCTCGAAACGCTGCATCCACAAGCGATGCAGGTCGATCTGAGTCAACTTTGCGCTGAAGCGGCCGCGCTCGGTGATCGTCATCTCGACTGTCCCTTGCCGCATCGATGCCGCGTATTCGTCCGGGTTTGAGAAGGTTCGCACCACGCTCGACGGCATCTGGACCTCGCCAGAGGGTTTCGACGCATGTGCTTAGAGCGCGACCGGGGTCGCCCTTGTGCTGAATTAAGCCAACCTTTCACGAAACTTTCAAGCGCGGTCCACTGGTTGCCGACGGCGAATGTACTCTGTCGGGCCCATGCCGAGCTGTTCTTCGCAGGATATGCGAAGGGTTCGCGCCGAGATGCCGAGGCTCTTGCAGATTTCGGCCGTCCGGAAAACCCGCTCCAGCTGAGTCTGCAACAGCGCCTCGAAGCGGACCGCAACGTCCTGTTGTTCACGTGCGGCGCGGGTGGCCTCGATCGCAGACCCTTCTGAGAGGCACTCGACCAGGGTCTCGATCAATTGCTGCTCAAGTCCGTGCGCCGCTTCGTCATCGATCACCGCTCTCGACCCACTCTCGACCAAGCCGATTGCGGCCGAATGAAGATGCCGCAGATGCCTCTTCATTCCCGGCCGCGGCCGCCACCGACGAGCCCCGGACGGGACAGCGAACGCCGCTCCAGTCAACGCGCTACCGTACCGAACCAGCTCCGCGGCCGGCACCCAGATCGTCCCCCAGCGGCAAGGCCCCTCGGTTCGCATATGCAGGCGCTGACCCGCTCCGAGCGTCATGATCTCCCCTACCCCCATCCTGATTCCGCCCCAGATCGCAGCGGGTCCTCTGCCCCTCGGCAGCGAAAGCAGGATCATCTCGGCCGGCGCGGCGAAAAATGCGATCCGCGGCAACGGCTCGTCTGTAGCCGACAGCCGCAGGCGGTGCAGGGCGATTTGGGTCAGCCGCGCGCGAAACTGGCCGGGACCGGTGACGAGCAAGCCGAGGCAGCCCTCCGCGTGCAACGCAGCCGCGAAATCATCCGCTTCGCTGAATACCGAGGTAACGCTTCGCGGCATTGCCACACGGCCCCCTCCGCTATCGAACGGAGGGTGCCGGGGGTAATCC
>Ga0074044_10004735_pt1 | contig 11210 bp, 8 predicted proteins | sample BogForMeECP23OM1_FD_94443 | JGI IMG/M metagenome (GOLD analysis project Ga0074044, IMG submission 94443) | Bog forest soil microbial communities from Calvert Island, British Columbia, Canada - Bog Forest MetaG ECP23OM1 | ecosystem: Environmental > Terrestrial > Soil > Wetlands ...
CGCGTTCACGCTGAGGGGGCCGTTCCCCGCCTGACTGGCTTCAATCCTGTCCGGCTTCCACTTCGCCGGGATTCTGCCCTCCTTTTTCGCGAGGGCCTTCGTAATCTTGTTTCGTACTTGATCTTGTTTCGTTAGCGCCGTTCTCGTTGTTGAGATGTTGTTGAGCAGGGCGCCCCAACTTCTGCCGGCCGTCTCAGTTCACGAAGCGGCGCATCCGGACGTTCATGACCATCCCCAGCGCCAAAAACATAAACAGAACGGAAGACCCACCGTAACTCATCAGCGGCAGAGGTATTCCCGTGACTGGCATAAAGCCAACCACCATGCCGACGTTGACCAGAATGTGAAAGCTAAGCACAGCCACCACACCCATCACCAGAAATGCGCCAGCACGGTCGGGCGCTGTTTGCGCATTCTGGGTCAAACGCATCAGCACTATGAAGTATAACAGCAGAACCACCAGAGCTCCTACAAACCCGTGTTCCTCGGCAAACGCCGCAAAAATGAAGTCGGTTTGCGGCACCGGCAGAAACGCCAGATGCGTCTGCGATCCCTGTCGGCTGCCAAAGATCCCCCCAGACCCTACTGCAATCAGCGACTGATTCACCTGGTACCCGGAGCCCTGCCGATCCGCATCCGGATTGATAAAACTCGTCAAACGCTCTTTTTGGTAGGGCTTCAGAATGTGGACGCGGTTGGAGAAGAAAACCCCGCCCACCAGCGTCGCGCCGATCAAGACGACCGGCAATGCCTGTTTCCATCGCAGTCCGCCCAGAAACAGGCCCATGATCGCCACCGGCAGATAGGTCAGCGCCGTCCCCAAGTCCGGTTGCGCCAGCACCATCAGCATGGGAAAGCCGACGATCGCGCCCGCCTTCAGAAAGTCCGACCACGAAAGTTCCCGCTCATGCAAATCCGCAAAGTACTTGGCCACCGCCAGGATCAGGATCAGCTTCACCCACTCCGACGGCTGAAAATGTCCGCCTCCCGGCATCTTGATCCAGCGCCGCGCGCCCAGATATTTCTGGCCGAACAAGATCACCGCGATCAGCGACGCCAGGGCTGCGATATACATCCAGTGGATTTTTTCCAGCAGGGCGTGATAGTTGAGCAGGCTGACCAGGAACATCGCGCCTACGCCCGCCAGAACCCAGTAGATTTGCTTGAGATAAAGATGAGATTCGGCAAATTTCGTGTGCTCGGTCGCGCTGTGAATCTGCACCACGCCCAGCGCGCAGATCACCAGCACGAAGCCCATCAGGACCCAGTCGAAATCTCGGTAGGAAACGTAACGCGACATGGATTCAGTCGCCCACCCCGACGCGCGTGGGAAAGAACTCAGGGCAAGAACCCACAACCCAGCCAGTTCGCGAGAAAATCACTGACAAGGATTCGTCGGGCACGCCGGACTCACCGGGGGTTCCTGGCGCAACCACACCCACACCCCCATCGCGCCTGCCGCAGCCAATCCGCCGTAGACCACCTTCTGCGAACTCATGATTCCGCCACCCGCCGCCGGCGCCGCCCCAGGTCCGTGCCGCCGCTTTTTCTTCTTCTTCTCCGGATTGGTCGTGTCGTCGCGTGTGGTCTGCTGCCCCTGGGTTACGGTTGTCGTTCCCTGGTCGTCCTGCACCGTCAGGTCGCCCTTGTTGGCCGCGATCTGCATGCGCCCATCCACGTCGGTCACCTGAAACTCGGTCCAGGAATTGGCCGCCGGCTTCACCGTCACATCTCCGGCGCGCGCCGCCAGTCCGCGTGACGTCGTCACCCGCACGGCACCATGCTCAAGCTCCACGGCCGACTCTTCAAATTTCACCAACGAGTCTGCCAGCACCATCACGTTCGATCCGTTCGATTGAATACTGGCCGTCGAATCGGGCCGCGTCTGCAACATATCTCCCGAGAATACGGCCGACGATTTCGGCGCCTCGCTCCCGTTCAACCAGGCGGCACCGTTCGTGTACAACATGGCCGACGCCGTCTCTCCCGCCAGCATCATGTGCGCCGGAAACAGGACCGCCAGCAAGCAGCACACCGCAGACCGAAACGCTGACTGTGACATGGGTTCGGATCACTCCCGCATTTCTGGATTTTGTTTATCGTAAGCCTGTAAACCGTTGCCGGTCAATGCGCTTCTTCGCCGGTGTGCACTCCTGAGTCACTAGGGCTTGCCCGTGGACAAGCGAGTCAACTAGGAATGGAACCAATTCGGTTGGCTTGGTGTCTATAAGCGCCATGCGACCCAATCAAGTTAAGGCGCTCGTGCGCTTTCTGGCGGCGTTGAGCATATTGAGTACATTGACCGGCGTCGCCGCGCCGCAATCTGGCGACCTTGCCATCACCCACGTGACCATCATCAACCCGGGTACCGCGAAGCCGCAATTGGATATGACCCTCCTCACCCACGGCCGCGATATCGTTTCGGTGGGCAAAACAAAAAATCTCAAAGTCCCTGCGTCAGTTAAGGTGATCGACGGCACGGGGAAATTTGTGATTCCCGGATTGTGGGACATGCACGTCCACTTTCGCGATGCCGATCGCGACCTGAAGATGGACGTAGCCAACGGCGTCCTCGGAATCCGCAATATGGGCGGCGTAGCCAAAGAGGTCTTCCCGCTGCGCGACGCTATTGCCTCAGGTCAGCGGATGGGTCCGAAGATTGTTGCTTGCGGGCCGATCATCGATGGCCCCGACTCCTGGTCGAATCCGCAATTCACGATCTCCGTGAACACTGCGGACGAGGCGCGATCTGCCGTAGTTTCTCTGAAGCAACAGAGCACGGATTGCATCAAGGTGTACGATGGGCTCTCGCTGGATTCGTACTACGCCATTCTCGATGAAGCGAAGAAACTGGGCCTGCCGGTTGTCGGGCACCTGCCGAGGGGAATCACTATTGCTGAAGCATCGAACGCCGGGCAGCGATCTCTGGAACACGGGATAGCGCTGGCGGGCGGATCAACGAACGAGAGCGAACTCGTCAAACGGGGCTTGGATCTATCCGCTTTTCAGGAAGCCCTCAGGACAAAGAATTTCGCGCTGATCCCGGCAAAGATAGCCCGCGATAACACCATGATGCTGGACACTTTCAGCCAGGAACGCGCGGATACGACCTATAGACTGCTGGTAAGGAACAATACCTTCATCACTCCCACACTGGTGACGCAGCGCTCGCTTACATTCATCGATGATCTCAACGCAAAACCCGATCCCAGAATGCAGTATGTTTCGGTGGAAGAGTTGCAATGGTGGAAACCAGAGAACGGCCTGCTCAGCAAATACCGGACGCCTGAGTATATCGTGATGAAAAAGCGGGAATACGCAAAGATGCTGGAAGAGGTCCATCGGGCGCAGGCGCTCGGCGTGCTTCTTCTGGCGGGAACGGACATCACCATTCCGTATACCTATCCAGGCTTCAGCTTGCACGATGAACTCGGGTTGTTTGTTGAAGCTGGTCTGACTCCAATGCAGGCGCTCGAGACCGCCACTACAAATCCAGCCCAGCTATTGGGACTATCGAAAACGTGGGGTCGCGTAGAGCCCGGATACACGGCCAATTTCGTTCTGCTGCATGCTGATCCTCTCGCGGACATCTCCAATTCGAAGAAGATCGATTCTGTCGTTCTGAATGGGGAGTTCCTGAACCGCAAGCAACTTGACCAGTTGCTCGATGAAGCGAAACTCCCTGATGCTGGGAGCCGTTCTCAACAACGGTGAGGCAGTCCAGTTGGGCTCGCTGGAGCGATCTCCCGCTCTGGGGGCAACATGCGTTGGCCCAGGATACGATGCCCCAGGAGCATCTCTCCGTCCACACCTTCGACATTCATATCGATCCAGCGGTTCGCCTCATGATGCCCGGAAACTTTCACCTTCACGTAATTTTCCGTGAGGGCCTCGGTGAATTGCGCCCCGCCCGATTGCAGCGTGATCGCCTCGACGACCGTCCCCACGAGCGATCGCATAAACGCCGCTTTCTTCTTGGAAGCAATTTCCCGCAGCACGCGATTTCTTTCCCGGGCCACGGCCACGGGAACCTGCCCTGGCTGCTCCGCCGCCGGCGTTCCCGGACGCGCCGAGTAGGTAAACACGTGCAGATAAGTCAACGGCAGCTCTTCGACCATGCGCCGCGTCTCGCCGAATTCGGCCTCGGTCTCGCCCGGAAATCCCACCATCACATCGGCGCCGATCGCCGCCGTTGGCATGGCCGCTCGAAGCTTCAAAATCCTTTCCCGGTAATGCCACGGCCGGTACTTGCGGTGCATGCGCCGCAACACCGCATCGCTCCCCGATTGCATGGGCACATGCGCGTGCTTGGCGATGCGCGAGGACGAAGCCACCAGCGCAATCAGTTCATCGCTCCAATCCATAGGCTCGACCGAACTGATGCGCAATTTCTCAAGAGAAGTGCGCTCAAGAATGTCGCGAACAAGAGATTCCAGCCGCTGGTCGTTAGCTGTTGGTTTTAGCTGAGAACTGAGAACTGAGAACTGAGAACTGCTCTCCAGATCCCTTCCCCACCGCCCCAAATTGATCCCCGAAATCACCACCTCGCGGTAGCCGGCTTCCACCAGCGTCCGCACTTCCGTGATGACACGCTCCCTCGGCAGCGAACGGCTCTGTCCCCGCACATACGGAATCACGCAGAACGAGCAGCGGTTGTCGCATCCATCCTGCACCTTGAGGTTCGGACGCGTCCGGTCATTGGCAGCTTCAAATACCGGAGCCGCCAGCAGTTCGGTGTGCGCAAAGATGTCTCCCACTACAACGTTGCCACCTCGATCTCCGGCGAGTTGCCGTAGCGACACGAAACCGGAACTTGAGGAAGAAGAACTCGAAGAGGAAAAAAGAGAAGTCGCAATCGCCGCCGCGTGGTGCTTGTGCGAATTGCCCACGACCCAGGTCACACCCGGCAGCGCCGCCAGTTCTTCCGGCGCCCGCTGCGCGTAGCAGCCGGTCACCAAAATGCGGCACTCCGGATTCACCCGCTGCAGCCGCCGTATTGAAGCACGCGCATCTTTGTCCGCGCCCTCGGTCACGGTGCAGGTATTCAGCACAACAATCTCCGCGTCGCGAGCCGCGCCGGCGCGCTCCAGCCCGCGCTCCAAAAATTGGCGCTCCAGGGCTGCACCATCCGCCTGCGTAGCGCGGCAGCCAAAATTCTCTATGTAGAAGCGGGCCACGCTCCTATACTAACTGAGTGGATGGTGCGGCTGAAGCGTTTGCGATCGCCACCTGAAGGTCGCTCCAACGCCGATTCCGCAGGGCACTGCATCTCCAACATTCCCTCAAGAGGTGCACATGAAACGCCGCATTCTTCTGGTCGACGACGATCTCGCCGTTCTGCTGACCCTCAAAGCGGTTCTCGAACTCCACGGATTTGAAGTCGAAACCGCTGGCAGTTCCGCTGAGGCTTTAGCCCGCATGGAGTCCGGCGTGTACCAGATGGTCATCAGCGACTTGCGCATGGAGACCGAAGAGTCCGGCCTGGAGGTCCTCCGCGCCGCACGCCGCCAGGCATACGATCCCGCGACCGCTCTGCTGACCGCCTATCCACCATCCGGCGAACATTGGGGTGGAGAACCTCGGCGCGGAGAACTGCGGGACCGACAAGATTGGAGCGGAGAAAACCCGGACTCGTTGCTCATCAAGCCGCTGGGCACCGGCAATCTTCTGCGCCAGGTGGAAGCCCTGCTCGTCAGCCACGCCGACAAGCAGCACCGCGCCTCCAGGGCACAGGCATCCACCCGCCACTCCGGATGAGCATCCGCTGGCCCCGCCTCGCCCAGCCTTCAGAGGATTATCAGGCGCTTGCCACCTGCCGCCCCTGCTGAAAACACTCGCGGCACAACACCGGCCTTCCTTGCGTCGGCCGGAACGGCACCGTGGTTTCTTTCCCGCATTGCGAGCAGTTCGTCCGGGTCTCCGTCTTTGCGTACGAATGCCCGCGCGACGACGAGTGCGACGTGGCCCCCAGCACCGCCACTCGCTTGCCCTTGCAGTTCTTGCAGCGTTTGGGTTCGTTCTTGAACTGCTTGTCGTGGAAGAACAGCTGTTCGCCCGCTGTGAACACGAAATCCGTGCCACAATCGATGCACTTTAAAACCTTGTCCTGGTATTCCATTGGAAGAGGCGCTCCCATTGCGCGTCCCTGCTCTGCACGGGAGACCCGAATAGGGAAGGATTCCGGTTCACATCGTGGGCAGGAGATTTTACATCCCCCTCTTGCTAACCCTGGATTCGGCCCGCCATGCCGTGTGCTCCGCATGGTTACTGCTTTTCTGATCCGTAGAGACGCGGCTTGCCGCGTCTCCCCTTTCAAAGAACACGCAGTTTAGTGCGTCCTGCAATCTTAGAGACAACGAACCGATCTAGTTACATTTTCCGAACAAGAGAACATCATCGGAACGGCCGTATCTGCTAGGAACGGGGCCGCCGCTGCCAGCGAACGGCCCGTTCCTCTTAGTTCTGTTCCTTAGTCCTGTTCCTTGCGTGCTTTCTTGCGGCTGCGTTTGCGAGCCAGCGCTTCTTTGACTCGCTTCCTCTCGCCGGGCTTCAGGTAAAACGAGTGACGTTTTACTTCCTTGATGATGTCCTCGGTTTGTACCTTCCGTTTGAACCGCCGCAGCGCGTTTTCGAGGGATTCCCCCTCTTGAAGTCGAACTTCCGCCAACGGACTACACCCCCCTGCTCGTCCAACTGGACTCGTTAGTTATGGCAAGCATTGCCCTCCTAAGTCAAGCGGAATGTACGGGAATCCTCACCTCACCTCAGAAATCCAACCGCATCGATAGTTGCAACTGTCGCGGAGCAAACGAATTCATCGGCTTCATAAAGCTCGTAGGTTGCTGAAAATAAGCCGGATAATAAGCTTGCCCCGCTTGTTGCGTGTACTTAATGAACTGTCCCGCCGAATTATAGAAGCCGTTGTCGGTCAACCCGAACCTCTGATTATCGCGATTGAGCAGATTGAACGACTCCCCCATCAACTCCAAGTGATACCGCCCACCGAGATTCAGCTTCCTCGCCACCCTCATGTCCATGCTCGCGTAGTCCGGACCGAGCAGCGCATTGCGCCCATATTTCGGCAACCGGTCGTTGTCCTGGTTGCCGTCCTGATTCGGATCGCCCGACACCGTCGCGTTCACCGGCCGTCCGCTGCCATAGGTCATGATTCCCGAGATTTTCCAGTGGTTAAACATCGCAGCCAGAGCTCCAGCCGCAAATGGGGTCGGCTCCTCAATCGCCGAGATCGTCAGCCGGTTCCGCTGATCCGTTACGCTCGGCCCCTTCTCGCTCTTCGTGGAGTACGAATTCTGCACCGTTGGGGAAACTCCCGCCGCCAGCGCGTCCTGTCCGGTGTCGATGGCGTGCGCCCAGGTGTACGCCAGGCGGAAATAGATTCCCCCCGACATGCGCTTGTGCAGCGACACCGTCATGCCGTGATACACGCTCGAGGCCGCGCTCTCGAACTGATCGATTGCCCCCAGTTGCGAGATCGGACGCGCCAATGGGTTGATACAAGGGGGGAACGGGCAACTGATGCTGGAGCTCGTCTGCCACGTCGCAAACGACGCCACGCTATAAAACGCGTTTTGAAAATTGTAGCCGGTCGGGTCGAAGATGGGATAGCTGTAATAGGTCGGAGGCGGCAGATTGACATCGCGCGCCCGGATCATGTCCACCCCATGCACATACAGATAGGACACCGTCCCCGTGAAGCCGTCGGCCAGTTCCCGCTCCAGGCTCAGACTTCCCTGCTGCACCCGCGGCGTCTTAAAGTCCGGAGCGAAGGCAGAGACTTGGTTGGTCGCATACTGCTTCCAGGCATCGGGCACAGTGCATGAAACCGGACCCTGCGGACAGTTCACCGCCGCATTGGGATACGTCGGAAATACCTGGTGCTGGTAGTAATCCGTATTGTCGAGGGAAAGAAAGCTATCGTTCATCCCATTGTCATTCATCACCGCCGACTCATAAATCTGCGGAATGCGGGTATAGAAAATTCCGAATCCGGCCCGGACCATCAAGGGGCGATCGTCGCCGAGCGCATACCCGATTCCCACTCGCGGCGCGAAATTCGTCTCTCGCAATGGCATCTTCCCCGCCGCCGGCCACAGCGGATTACTCACCATTCCCGCCTTTGAAAACGTCTGCAAATCGTAGCGCGCTCCCAGGCTCAAGGTGAAATGCGGTGTCAACCGCGCCGTGTCCTGCACGAACCCCGCGTAGTCGTGGCTGTCCGGATGCGACACCGGGTTCCCGAAATTCTGTATGTAATAGCGCGCCAAGTTGGCAGGCGGTCCACTCCAACTGCCATCATCCCAATTCCAGCTCGGCATGATGGTGTGCGCATAAGCCCGCAGCGGCGTCAGCGATAGCCCCCCGTGCATGGGCACGAACGTGAGCGGACTCACCACAATGTTGTCGAACAAATACTCGCCCCCATACAGCGACGGGAAGTAGTTGTAGTCCCAGGTACGCATGGTGTCGCCGCCGAACTTCCACTGGTTGCGCCCGCGGCTCAGGCTCAAAGTCTCGGCCAGGTGCAACCGGTGTTCCCGCGTCTGCCGCGGCAAGATCGACGATTGTCCGAAATCCTGCAGCCAGTCGTAGATGCTGGTCCGCGTCCCCGTTTGGTTGGGAAACGACTGTTCCAGGTCGCGCGAAAACTGTGCCCGCAGATGGCTCGTCAGCCGCGGCGTTATCTCGCCCACCAAACCGAGCGACCCGCTTTCGGTTCTTACGTCCTCTTCCCCATTCCCGCTGATCGCATTATTGGTAATCGGACTCGCCGGATCAAGAAAGACATTGTTCGTCCCGTAATACCGGGACGTACTCAGACGAGCCGAAAGCTGCTGATGCGGCGTTAACACCCGATCCAGCTTTATGAATCCGGCGTTCCCCAACAACTTCGCGGGAAATGTCCCGCCCATCGTAGAAAGCTGCGCCGCCGCCGGCAACACAGTGGGCGGAACACAGGGCGGCCCACCCGCACTGGGAGGAGGACAACCGGGCACAATGGCCTGATCACAGGCCGTCCCCCCAATATGCGGATCGCAAACCTCGTAGTCCAGGATGCTCGGGTACGTGCCCAACTGCGGCGCGACCGCCGTCGAACCGTTCTCGAACTCGACCACCGCAGGCACATGGAAAATGTGCTGATCGTATCCCGCAAATAAGAACGTCTTGTTGCGCTGGATCGGCCCTCCGATGGTGGCGCCAAACTGGTGTTGCTGCTCGCTGGGATTGGAGCCCACAAACGCCGGCGCCGCTCCCCCCAGCGAACTGTCGCGCAGATAGTAAAAAGTGCTCCCGTGCCACTGATTCGTGCCCGACTTGGTCACCACATTCACCACCGCGCCGCCCGCCCGCCCCGACTCCGCCCCGTACCCGCTCGACTGCACCCGGAACTCCTGCACCACTTCGTCGGAAAACTGGTAAGGCGCCCGATATCGTCCCAGCGCCTGCGCAAAGAACCCGTTATTGTTGTCCCCTCCATCCACCAGAAAGCTCGTGTTGTATCCCCGAATCCCGCCATAAGAGAGGTCGCCGTTCGATCCCGAAGTCAAGCCTCGCGGATCCTGCGTCACCCCCGGCGTCAGCAGCAATAAATCCGTGTACCTGCGCCCATTCAGCGGCAAGTCCTTGATCGCCTTATCATCGACTAACGCCGAAATCGAACTGGGATTCGTTTCCACGCGCGGCGCCTCGGTCACGCTGATCGTTTCCTTCGGCCCCGCCACCCTCAGCTTGAACGTCAGTTCCGTCGCCGCCCCGACCTCAATCTGGATCTTGGGCGAAATCTGAGGCGACATTCCTTCCGCCTCGGCCCGCGCCAAATACTGCCCCGGCGGCAGCAAATCCACCGCGAACCGCCCCGCCGAATCCGTGGCCGAGTGATAGCGAATCCCCGTCTCCACCCGGATCGCCACAATGTCCGCGTTCGTAATCACCGCGCCCTGCGCGTCCAAGACAACACCCCGCAACGCGCCGGTGGACGCATCCTGCCAAAGGCTGATCGCCGACAAAGAGAAGATGACGATAGAAAAGAGGTTGCGAATCGTAACTAGGAATGGCTGGTGACAGCGGCACATACGAATCCCCTCGCATCCGAGACTTCGGAATCGGAGGGGATTCCAGAAACCCTACGCATCTGTATACCAAAGGGCATCGCGCCAGAATGTGACGCACGCACCTGCAAAATGTTCAGTTTTGTATCGGCCGGCAGCCGTCAGTTGATGGCCGTCAGGGAGTCGCCTGGGGGCGGCCATCCGCCATCTGACTTGGGCAATCGCTCCATGATATGTTTCTTGTTCGCGGCTCATGCCGCTCAGCCCATGATCCGCTCCTACAAAGGCGTCACTCCCCAGTTCCCCGACACCTGCTACATCGACGACTCCGCCCAACTCATCGGCGACGTCATCGTCGGCGAACACTCCAGCATCTGGATGAACTCCGTCCTCCGCGGCGACGTTCACCAGATTCGCGTCGGCCACTACTCCAACGTTCAGGACAACTGCGTCCTCCACGGCATGAAAGAACTATACGGCGTCTACCTGGGCGACTACGTCAGCGTGGGCCACAACGCCATCCTGCACGGCTGCACCATTGAAGCCCGCTGCCTCATCGGCATGGGCTCCATCATTCTCAACGGCGCCGTCGTCGGAAGCGGCTCCATCATCGCCGCCGGCACCCTGATCCCCGAGAAAACGATCGTCGAGCCAAACTCCCTCTGGATGGGTTCCCCGGGAAAATTCCGCCGTCACTTGAACGAAAAAGACCAGGAGATGATCCTTCGCTACGCCGAAAATTATCTGGGATACAAAGAGTCGTACTTGAGGGAGAGAAAAAGCTCTTAGCAGCCCGTGGTGCAAGTCTGGATTCCGGAGCGGAAAAGATTGTGTAATTCACAGAGATGATTCGTAGAATGCGGGCATGGCGATGGGCACGCGCAAGCAGCGGGAGAAGCAAGAGGGGTTGTGGATCGCGCACACGGAGTTGGCATCCGCGCCGGGGCATCCATTTTATCAGCGGTTGAATGAACTGCTGGAAGCCGAGGGCTTCGACGAGTTTGTCGAGGGCCGGTGCGCGAAGTTCTATGCGGCCAAGTACGGGCGTCCGTCGCTGACGCCGGGGATTTACTTTCGGGCGCTGCTGATCGGGTATTTCGAGGGCATCGGGGCGGAGCGCGGGATTGCCTGGCGGCTGGCGGA
>Ga0074044_10004736_pt1 | contig 11210 bp, 9 predicted proteins | sample BogForMeECP23OM1_FD_94443 | JGI IMG/M metagenome (GOLD analysis project Ga0074044, IMG submission 94443) | Bog forest soil microbial communities from Calvert Island, British Columbia, Canada - Bog Forest MetaG ECP23OM1 | ecosystem: Environmental > Terrestrial > Soil > Wetlands ...
CGCGTCGTTTTTTCCGTGGACCATTCCGCTCCCGTGTTCGGCATTGCCGTCACCTACGACGTCGGCTCGCGGAACGAGCGGCCCGGCCGCACCGGCTTCGCCCATCTGTTCGAGCACATGATGTTTGAGGGCTCGGAAAACGTCGGCAAGGGCGAGCACTTCATCCTCATTCTGAACAACGGTGGAGGGATGAACGGCACGACCAACGAAGACCGCACGAATTACTTCGAGGAGCTGCCGGCGAACCAGCTCGACCTGGCGCTTTTCCTCGAATCGGACCGCATGCGCTCGCTCGCCGTGAACCAGGCCAACCTGGACAACCAGCGCAAGGCGGTGAAAGAGGAGCGCCGCCTGGGAATCGACAACCAGCCCTACGGCGCCACCGACGAGGCCCTCTCCGAAATCCTCTACGACAACTTCGCCTACAAACATTCCGTCATCGGCTCGATGGCGGACCTGGACGCCGCCAGCGTGGACGACGTGAAAAACTTCTTCCGGCTGTACTACGCTCCCAACAACGCCGTGCTGACGCTCGTGGGCGACTTCAATCCGCCCGAAGCCCTGGCGAAGATCAACAAGTATTTCGGCAGCATCGCTTCCCAGCCCACCCCGCCGCGCCCGGACCTTTCCGAGCCCCCGCAGACCGCGGAGCGGCGCCGACGCATGGACGACACGTTTGCGCAAACGCCGCGGCTCGACGTGCTCTTCAAGGTGTCGCCGGGCGAGAAGCCGGACTGGTTCGCCGTGGAGACCATCTCCGGAATTCTGGGCGGGGGGCAATCTTCCCGCCTCTACCAGCGGCTGGTGAAGGAAAAGGAGCTGGCCGTAAACGTGGAGACGGATCTGGAAAACCGTCCCGGGCCGTCGCCCTTCCAGATTCAAGTCTCGCTGCGGCCGGGAGCCAGCTTCCCCGCCGTCGAGCAGATCGTCCAGGAGGAACTGGACCGGCTCCAGAAGGAGCCCGTGGCTGCCTGGGAGCTGGAGAAGGTGCGCCTGACCAGCCGGCGGGAGAGGGCCGAGCGCCTGCGCAGCTCGCTGGCGCGCGCCTTCATCATCGGAGAGTACACCGCAAAATTCAACGACCCCGAGCTCATCAACACCTATGAGGAGCGCCTGGACGCCGTCACCCCACAGGACGTGGAGCGCGCCGCGCAGAAGTATTTGACCGTGAACCAGCGCTGCATCATCGAGACGTATGCGAAGCAGGCCGCCACCGGAGGTGCGCAATGAGCGCAACAATCATGCAGGTCCTGCCGCAGCGGACCCGCAATCTTGCCGGGGACCAGCTGGTGGCGCTGTTCGCCGGCTTCGTTTTGTTCGCGGCGCTTCCCGCGGCCGCGCAGCAGCCGGGCGACAAAAGCTCGTCCATCAGCAAAGTGGTGCGGTTGAACCGCGCGCCCGTGTCCAAAGAAGTGCTGCACGTGAAGCTGCCCAAACCCTACGAGACCACGCTGCCCAACGGCCTGCGCGTGCTGATCCTGGAAGACCACCGCTTCCCGCTCGTCAACGTGAGCCTGTTGATTCTCGGCGCCGGCGCCACCGCCGAGCCCGCCGACCTGGCCGGGCTCGCCTCCGCCACCGCCGCCATGCTGGACGAAGGCACGTCCACCCGCTCGAGCAGACAAATTGCGGAAGAAACGGAAAAGCTGGGCGCGGAAATCGGATTCTCCGCGCCGTTCGGCGGGACCACCGCGGCGATGTCCGCGTCGGGGCTGTCCGACAACCTCAACGATTGGTTCGCGCTGGCCTTCGATGAACTGTTGCATCCCGCCTTTCCCGCCGACGAGCTGGCCAAATGGAAGCAACGCGCCGGCGTGCGCCTGCGGCAGCTTCGCTCTTCGCCGCACTTCCTGGAGCGGGAGCGCTACTCCCTGGCCATCTACTGCGGCAATCCGGACGACCCTGCCACGTGTCTGCCGGAGGCGCGCGTCGCGGAGACCCCCGCTTCGATCGCGGCCATGACCACGGAGCGTCTGGCATCGTGGCACAACACGCGCTACGTGCCGCAGAACGCAATTCTGGCGATCGCTGGAGACGTGGAGACGAAGGCGCTGGTCGCCAAGCTGACGCGCGACCTGGCGGCCTGGAAGCGCAGCGACCTGGCAGACCAGCCGCCCCCGCCCACCCGCGCCGTCGCCGAGCGCCACGTCTATCTGGTGGACCGGCCCAACTCCGTGCAGACCACCATCTGGCTCGGCAACATCGCCATTGACCGCCGCGACCCGGATTACATACCCGTGACGGTGGCCAATCGCATCTTCGGCGGCGGGCCCGCCGCCCGGCTGTTCCTCAACCTGCGCGAGGAGAAGGGCTATACCTACGGCGTGTACAGCGGCTTCACCGCGGTGCGCTACGCCGGGCCCTGGGCCGCGTCGGGAGACGTGACGCGCGACGTGACCGATGGCGCCATGCACGAATTCCTCTACGAGTTCACCCGGCTGGGCAAAGATCCCGTGCCGGAAGCCGAACTCGATGAGGCCCGCCGTTCCGTGGTGGCCGGCTTCGCCATCTCCCTCGAGCAGCCCGAGCGCCTCATCAACTACGCGGTGGACCGCGCCATTTATTCGCTTCCCGAGAATTATTGGGACACCTATCCCGCGAAAATCTCTGCGGTCAGCACGGCCGACGTGACGCGCGTCGCGGCAAAGTATCTGGACCCGGCCAAGCTGCAAATCGTGGCCGTGGGCGAGGCCAGCAAAGTCCTGCCCGTGTTCGAAAAGTACGGCGCGGTGAAACTCTACGATACGCAAGGGAAGCCGGAGAATCCTCCGGCCACCGGAGGCGCAGCTGCGGGTCCGGCCACGCCGGCTGCGCATGCAACGGGCGCGCCCTGACGCCTCGGCTGCGCCCGAAGTACTGTGGCTGGAGCGGAGGACTATATGGCTAAAGGATACTGGATCACCCTGTATCGCTCGGTCTCCAAACCAGAAGCCCTGGCCGAATACGCGCGCCTCGCCGCCCCGGCCATCCAGGCCGGCGGAGGCCGCTTCGTGGTGCGCGGCACGCCTAAGAGCGTCGTGGAGGGGGGAATCAATGACCGCACCGTGGTGATCGAATTCGATAGCGTGGAAAAAGCCATCGCCACCTATCACAGTCCCGCGTATCAGGCGGCCCTCAAATCTCTGAAGGGCGCCGCCGAGCGCGACTTGCGTTTTGTCGAGGGCGCTTCCTGAGCCGCCTCCCAGCATCGCATCCTCGCGCCAGCTTCACGCCTCCAGACGAAATCGCGTCTGGGCAAGCCCGTACAGGCGCTTCCACAACAGCCGGTTGATAGTCACCACGATCACCGCCATGGCCACCGTGCTGGCGAGCAGCAGATTGAAATCGCCTGCTTCGGTTGCCTCGCTGATGATCGCGCCCAGGCCCGTGGTTGCCAGCACGCGGCCCTGAAAGCGCGAGTATTCGGCCACGATGCTGGCATTCCACGCGCCGCCCGCCGCGGTCACCAGTCCCGTCACCAGATACGGAAAAATTCCCGGCAGGATCAGCAGCCGCCAGCGCTGCCAACCGTTGATGCGGAACAACCGCGCGGCCTCCAGCAGGTCCGTCGGGATGGCCTGCGCTCCTGCAATCACGTTGAACAGCAGATACCACTGCGTGCCCAGCAGCATCAGCAGAATCGCGGCCAGGCCCATGCCGCCACCCAGGCGAATGAGTACCAGCAGCAGCACGGGAAACAGCGCGGTAGCGGGGACCGACGCGGCCACCTGCGCCACGGGCTGCACCAGCGCGGCCAGCCGCGGGCGCAATCCCACCGTCACGCCCACCGGCACCGTCCACAGCAGGCCCACCACGAGCGCGGCCACCACGCGCAGAAACGTCGCCGCGGCCCCGTGCGCCAGCAGGCTCAGCTCGCTGCCGGTTAGCCCCATCAGGATGTGGCCGGCGCGCATCGTGCCATAGAGCGCCAGCGCCACGGCGGCTACGCCCGCGCCCCGCGCCACCAGAGGGCGCCACGCGTTTGCCTCTTTCGCCGGTCCTGCCTGCTCGCGCCGCGCGAACCGCAGCGTCAGCTCCTCCCATGCGGGACCGAAGGCGCGCCGCCGGAGCCAGCCGAGCGCCGCGGATTTGCGCAACGCCGCCAGCACCGCGGAGCGCGGCGCCTGCGTGCTCTCCACCTGTTCGAATTTGAATTTTTCCGCCCAGACGATCAGCGGCCGCCACACGAGCTGGTCGAGCAGCAAAATCACGGCGATCATGGCCACGAGTCCCCAGATAATGGCCGGAAGATCCCCGGCGTTGGCGGCGGTCTGGAGATACGATCCCAGGCCCGGCAGGCGGAAGTCGCGGTTGCCGAGCTGGAACATTTCGCAGGCCATCAGGAAAAACCAGCCGCCGGCCACCGACATCATCGAATTCCACACCAGGCCGATGGCCCCGGCCGGCAATTCCAATTGGTAGAAGCGCTGCCAGGCGCCAAAACGGTAGGTGGTGGCCGCCTCGGTCAATTCGCGCGGCAGTCCTTTGAGCGACGCGTAGAAGCTGAAGGCCATGTTCCACACCTGCCCGGTGAAAATCAGCAGGATGGAGCCGAGTTCCAGCCCGATCTCGCGGCCGGGAAACAGCGCGACCATGGCCACCATCACTCCGGGCAGAAAGCTGAGCACGGGAATGGATTGCAGGATGTCCAGCAGCGGAATCAGCAGGCGCTCCGCCGCGCGGTTGCGCGCGGCCACCCAGCCGTACCCCAGCGCGAACAGCAGGCTCGCCGCGTAGGCCAGCGCCATGCGCCACAGCGAGTAGAAGGCGTAGAGCGGAAGCGCCGAGGCCGCCAGCGTGATCTCCGCCGCGGGGCGCGCCGGTGCCAGCCAGTTGCGTCCGATGCCCAGCACCGCGTACAGCGTGGCCAGTCCGCCGGCAAAAATCACCGCGTCGGTGAGCAGCGTGCCGGGACGCCGCGCGGCGCCGGCGCGCTCCAGGGTCAGCACGCGCATGGAAAAATTCCGGCGAGTACCGCTGTGCGCGTGGAAAGTAATGCGGCCGGCGCCATGCGCGGGCGATTCACGATTCGATTCCCTGGAGGCGCTCGGAGGCGGAATCGTAGTCGAAGATTTCCGCGTAGCGTCCCCATTCAATCGCGGTTTCCAGTTGCCGCGCGGCATCCTGCGTGCTGAAGCGCTCTTCCAGCACGTCGCGGAAGAATTCGGCCGGGAGCGTGTGGTCGCTCTTGGCGCGCAGCGCGTTGTGGATCTGCCGCAGCAGGGGAATGCGCTCGAGCGCGGCTTGGCGGAACATTTTCTTGCGTTGCTCGATGTCACCCTCGGCAAAGCTGCGGCCCGTGGAGGTGATACGCACGTCGCCTTCCTTCACCTCCGCGAAGCCCAGCAGGCGAGCCGCCTCGACGATGGGGAGCAGGTCCTCCACATCCATCACCAGGTCCTCCGCCAGATGATAGAGGTCGTCGCCGCCGCCACGGTCGCTGATGATTTCTATCAATCCGGCGATGCCGCCGGGCCGCGCGTGGGGGATGGCCACATGCTTTTCGCCCGCGGGGGCCGCAGTCCCGCCAGCGGGGCGCGCTGCGGGCAGCACGTGAGCCTCCTGGGGCTGCGTGAGCACTTTGTAGACGTGGTCCACCAGCTCCAGAAAGCGCGGCGATTGATGGTCGCGCGGCTGCGGCAAATCCACGGAGAAATCGTCGCGGATGGTCGCGGGCTTGTGCGCCAGCACCAGGATGCGGTCGGCCAGCTCGATGGCTTCTTCGATGTTGTGCGTCACCAGGAAGATGGCGCGCGTGGGGATGCGGTGCGTGGTCCACAGCTCCAGCAGTTCGCCGCGCAGCGTCTCCGCCGTCAGCACGTCCAGCGCGGAGAACGGCTCGTCCATGAACAGCACTTCCGGTTCCACCACCAGCCCGCGCGCAAACCCCACGCGCTGCTTCATCCCGCCGGAGAGTTCCTTGGGATACGCGGTCTCGAAGCCGTCCAGGCCCACCGTGTCCAGGATGCGCAGGGCGCGCTTGTGCCGCTCGAAAGCGCCCACGCCGCGCGCCCGCAGCGGCGCCTCCACGTTTTCGATCACCGTGAGCCAGGGAAACAGCGCGAAGCTCTGAAACACGATGGCCACATTCGGCGGATGGCCGTCCACCGGCTGCCCGTGCCACAGCACCTGCCCGGCCGAAGGCGCCACCAGCCCGCTCAGGATGCGCAGCAGCGTCGATTTCCCGCACCCCGAGCTGCCCAGCAGCGCAACAATTTTGTCCGGCTCGATCGCCAGATCCGTGGGCGCGAGGATCTCGGTGCAACGGCCGCCCGGCTGGGCGTAGGACTGCGCCACGCCGCGCGCTTCGATAATCGGTTCGAGGTGGCTCATGCTGTGCGTCCTGCGCGAGTCTAATGCAGGCAGCGTTGCAGTGGCATGAATTGTTGCGTGCCTCGATGCGGCTGCGAGAATACTGAGCCGCCTCGCTACGGTTTCTTCTCGTCCTTGTGCTTGCCGAACAACCGGCCCACGCCCCGGACGGGCAGCGTCAGGGTGTTTCCCACCGCACCAGCGGCATTCGACACGAAGACGGGATGAGCAGTGGTCCCCTGAACCTCAAACGGGATTCCACCGCTTCCCTGTCCCAGGCTGGCCACGGCACGCACGCCGCCCAACGGCCCGTTGTTTGCGTGCAGCTCGGCCTTCATGTGAAATTCCAGCGCATTGCCGGCGCTAATGGTTCCCGCGCCGGTGATTGGCCCAACCTCGGCCATCACCACGTTCACATCGTCCAGCCGGATTCCCTCCGGCGCCGCGCGCACCTTGCAGTGGATGCTCTGGATCAGCGTGTCCGGGCTGTTTTTGATGCCGCCCAGCGAAGCCATTCCGCCGACCCAGGTGGCGAAGTTGAAGCCCGAGATCTCCACATCGGACAGCGTGACCGGCCCGGCGATCACCAGCCGCCCGAGCGGGCCGTCTACCGAAAGATCCGCGTCCAGGCTGCCGCCGCGCAGCGCAGCGCCCGCAGGAAGCGGAATTCCCAAGTTCTCAAGCAGGCCTTCCATCCCAGCGATTCCCACCCGCTGCCCGTGGAGCTTCAGGTGGATGACGAGCTGTTCCAGCTTTCCACCTGGTTCGATCGGCCCGGCCGTGCCCTCCAGCTTGATCTTGCCGCCTTTCGGTGCTGTCAGGCCCATGGCCATGCGAAACGCGGAGCCGGAAGAAATGTCCGTGGCCACGAGCGAGACGTCTCGAAACGTTTGCGCGGGTGCGCCGCGGGGTACGCCTCCGATGGAAATTTGTCCATCGTCCGTTTTCAGTTCCCGCACGAAGTAGCTCGTAAGCCCGCTGGATGAAACGGGAGGTTGTGCCGGGGCCGCTCCGTTCTTCTCGCGCGCGCCCAGACTCGCGTAGTTCCACCTGCCCGAGGCCGTACGCACCAGGTTCACTTGCGGCCCGTCCAGGGTGAGAGCGTTGACGCGAAGCCTCTCAGACAAGAGCAGTGGCAGCACTTCCACGCCCACGGCCAGAGAATTGGCATGCAGGAATTCCCCGCGGCCAAAGGCTTCATCCTCCGTGATGGAAAGATCATCGGCGGTGAGCGTTCCAGTGAGCAGAGAGAATCGCAGTTGGCCGATCTGCACCGGCCGGCCCAGCGCGGAACTGGCCGCCGTTTCGATGTCCACTCGGATGCGGCCCACATTCAAGAGATAGGGAACGGCAAGCAGCAGCAGGAGCACGGCACCGAGCGCAGCGCCGGCAAGAACCACCCATTTTCTGCTCATCCGCCGCTCCGTTCTCTCCATGGACGCGCCAGGCTCGGCAGCAGTTTACCGCCATTCTCGCGGTCTGGTTCCTCGACTCGGGTGAGAGGTACTTCCCGGCGGAGTGCCTGCCAGGGAATCTGACGAGCCTGCCCGGAGTTCGCAGGCCCCGCCCCCGGCCCACACATCATTTTTCTTGTTCCGCAGCGCCCGGCACCTTACATTCGGGGTGGGGTAGCCGGTGGAACGAAAGACATTCTGGATCACATTCACCATTCTGGGACTGCTGGGCCTTTGGGGGCTGCCGTTCCTCTGGGCGGTGACGCTCATCGTTCCCATTGGTTTCATGTGTTGGTGGATTTCGAATCGCACCGATTTGCGTTAGCCGGCGTTCCCAGCGCCCGCCCGTTTTGCAGTGCCCGAATCACTTTTCACGGGCCACAATCTTCCCCGCGCCGCGCGCCCGGCCGTTGCCGGACTGTGAACCCGGCGCTGCGGAGGCTCTTGTACGCTTCTCCCGCCGGCACTAGAATGCAGGGAGTAGCATGACGGGAGGCTCGACGTGCAGCTCGACGACAACCTCAAGCAAGTGCTCCGCGAATTGGGCCGTGCCATCAACGAAGCCGTCTCCGATTCCGACCGCATCCAGAAGGCCATCGCGGGCGTGCGTTCGGCCGGCTACGACATCGTGCTCAAGCTCGACGCCACCATCGGCCTGGCCCCCCGGGAATCGAAGCCCGTGCGCATGACCGTGCAGGACCGCCGCTTCCTGGATTCCCTGCGCATCCGCGTGGACGACGAAATCCTGGAAGACGAGACGGACGAAGAGCGCGTCGCCATGACGCCCCAGGACATCAAATTCCTCCGCTCACTGAAGATCAGCGTGGATAACATGGATGATTAGCCGCTGCACATTCGCCGTGGCTGCGGCCCTGGCCCTTTGCGCCGTGGCGGCGCCCGTCGCGGCGCAGACGCCCCCGCCGCCCACCACGGCGCCGACGCCCCCGCCGGCCACGCGTCCGCCGCTCGTTAATATCCAGCCGGCCCCGGCGCCGGCGCCGAAAACGACGCTGGACCGCTACAAAGGCCGCGTGCTCTCCTTCAATATGGCCCAGATCATCGTGCAGAGCGCCGACAACGAGAAAATGATCTGGTCGTTCCAGTATTCCCCGGAGCTGCGCCAAAAAGTCGCGGACATGCTCAGCAGCAGCGGCTATCAGTACGGCGATAAAATTCGCGTCTACTGCAACCCGGGCACCATGGTTGCCGTGAAATTGAAAGGGAAGCCTTCGAAGCCCATTTGACGCCGCGGTCCGCTGTAGCGGCGATTTCACATCGCCATCCGCCTCGCGATTTGCGCGGGGCCGGCGCGCCACACCATGATCCGCGAACCCGCCGTTGCCGGACGCTTTTATCCCCGCAATGCCGCGCAGCTCGAGCGCGAAGTGCGCCAGTTCATCGCCCCGGCAAAAGATGCCGCCTCCCCCGCCCCGTCACCCCCGGCGCGGGCGCTCGGCTGCATCGTTCCACACGCGGGATACATGTATTCGGGCGCGGTGGCCGGAGCCGTGTTTGCGCGCCTCGATCTGCCCCGCCGTTTTGTGATCCTCGGCCCGCGACACTACCCGCAGGGTGCTTCGCTCGCGATTCTTTCCGAGGGCGCCTGGCGCACGCCCCTGGGCGATGCTCCGCTCGATGCCTCGCTCGCCGCGGCGCTCGCTCGCGCGTGTCCGCTGCTGCGTGAAGACGCCGTGGCCCATTCCGCTGAGCACTCCATTGAAGTCGAATTGCCGTTCCTCCAGCACATGGCGCCGGAGTTCCGCTTCGTTCCCATTGTCCTGGGCACGGACCGCTTCCAGGCATTCGAGGATCTGGGCCGCGCGCTGGCGGGCGTGGTGGCCGAGGCTGAGGCGGCGCAGGCCGGGCCGGTGCTCATCGTGGCCAGCTCCGACATGAACCATTACGAAAGCGACGAAATCACGCGGCAGAAGGACGCCCGGGCCATCGAACGCATCCTCGCGCTCGATCCCCGCGGCCTCTACGACGTGGTGCGGCGGGAGCAGATTTCCATGTGCGGCTACGGCCCGGCCGTCACCATGCTAGTGGCCGCCAAGCAGCTCGGCGCCACGCGCGCCGAGCTCGTGCGCTACGCCACCTCCGCGGAAGTGAGCGGCGATTGCGACTGGGTGGTGGGTTACGCCGGAATCGTGGTGGCCTGATCCCTCTCGCGCGGTCAGCGCCTTTCTGACCGTGGGCCTATCCGGCCGCGCCGGCGGAGACCGTGCAGAGAGGGCAGCCGGCACTGTGGGGATGTTCCCCATTCCCGAAGGCTCGGGATCGGGACTCGTGCTTCCGAGGGCAGCCCTACTGCTGCCCGCTCACCGGCTCCCGTTGCGGATGTAGTCCGCCAGCACACGCGCGCGCTTCCGGGCAATTTCCAGGTATTGCGAGTCCCCGGCGATCTGCTCGAGCAGCGGGAGAAAGCGTTCCGGCTCGGCGATGGCGTGGCGGCGCACGTCGTCTTCGACTCGCATGAGGGCCCCGTTCACGCCCAGGCGGTCGTACTTCATCGTCCGCTGCAGCACCAGCACGTCCTCCTGCTCCCGCTCCAGGGCTTCGAAGATTTGGAGCAGTTGGTCGGCCTTGGAATTGAGCGTGTAGTTGAATTTCACCTCGCTCGCTTCGCCGCCATTCTCGTAGCGGAACGTCTTTTCCCCCAGATTCGCGATGCGCCGCTTTACGTCCAGCGAAATGTCGCGAAAATTGTGCAGTTCGGCGGCCAGCGCAAAGATGCGTCCCCGCAGCGCCGCGGAGATGTCCAGTGGCTGTGGGTTGGCATCATCGTCCAGGCTTCTCAGGTCGCAAGTGGCCTGGCCGTTCTCGGGAATGCGGATTTCGGCGAACTCCGGCGAGCTCGATTTGAACACTTTCCGGTAGACCACCGTTGCATCGCCCGCCGTCCCGGACGGAGCCCCGCCTGGAACCTGACCCCGCGCGGCTTCCGCGGGCACAACCGCCAGCGCCAGAACGACGGCCCAGAGGAAAGAATAAGGACAGGGCCGCGCCCTGAGCGGCGAGCGGCGTGAGCGAGTCCGTGGGTCTCTCGTAGAAGTGCTCCCGATCACCGGCCTCTGCTCAGCGCCCCTGCGGGCGGCCATTGCCCGGCCCTCGGGAAGGGCCACGCCCATTGCCGTTCGCCGGCCCGGCGGCTCGGGGCGCGAGTGCGGCGTCCAGACGCGTACGCGCGCGCCGGCTGTGGATGTGGCACAACGCCACCGCCAGCGCGTCCGCGGCGTCGAACGGCCGCGGGAGTTCCTCGAGCTGCAACTGCGAGCGGACCATCACCTGCACCTGTTCCTTCGACGCGTTGCCATGCCCCGCCACGCTCGCTTTGATCTCCCGCGGCGAGTAGCTCTCCACCGGCACGCGCCCCTGCTCCGCGGCCAGCAGCACCACGCCGCGCACCTCGGCCAGCAGCAGCGCGGTCCTCACATTCAGGGCGAAGAAAGGTGTTTCCACGGCCAC
>Ga0074044_10004737_pt1 | contig 11208 bp, 7 predicted proteins | sample BogForMeECP23OM1_FD_94443 | JGI IMG/M metagenome (GOLD analysis project Ga0074044, IMG submission 94443) | Bog forest soil microbial communities from Calvert Island, British Columbia, Canada - Bog Forest MetaG ECP23OM1 | ecosystem: Environmental > Terrestrial > Soil > Wetlands ...
GCACCGAAATTGCCAGTTGCACCCATTGCACCCAAAACGGCGGGTGCTGAAATCGCTCTAACTGCTTGAAGGAATTGGTCGGGGAGAGAGGATTTGAACCTCCGACCCCCTGGTCCCGAACCAGGTGCTCTACCAGGCTGAGCCACTCCCCGACTAAGGTTAGTCCCTTCATTCTACTACACGTTACATCACAAGTCCTGTGCTCGGAAAATCCGGGAACTTGGGACCATTGGGACCATCCTCCTGCGAGAACAGCCCTTGAACCCGCGCCATTCGCTGACGAAACGCATCATCGAAGTGCGTGTATCCGGACGTGGTTTTGAGGTTAGAGTGTCCTATTTGCTCCAGCAGGAGATCTCCCGGCATCCCGTTGGCCTGGAGCATGGAGACTCGGCCGTGACGGAATGCGTGCAAGCCTCCCGGCTGCAACCCGAGAGACTTGAGGATCAGCTTCAGCTTACGCCACACGTTGTGTCTTGAGTGTGGTTTTCCACTGGCGGTTTGAAACACTCTTCCCGAGGTTCTTCCCGCGAGATACGAAGAGAGCATCCGCACGAGCGTGGGCTCGATAAACACAGTTCGCTTCCCTCTCTTCGTCTTTGGCGTGATTGCCCTGCCCTTCCAGATTCCACGGCGCACGCGAATGAGCCCGGCCGCGAGATCCAGATCCTCGATCTCCAGGCCAGAGACTTCCCCGATTCGCAAGCCGGATCCCGCCATGAGAGCGAACAGAATTTTCCACTGCCCATCAGCGGCATTCACGATCTGAATCATCTCAGCCTGCGTGAAGTACCGTTGCTCTTTGTCGGGATCTATGTCCTCCGGAAAAATCAAGTTCCAATCGCGCCAAACCTTTTTCCCGAGCATCAGCTTGAGCACTCCCATGACGTTGCGGATGGACTTCGGGCTAAGCCTCTTCTTCACACCATCGGAGCGTGTGTACTCCACGCGCTCCAGGTCTGTTATAAGCTCCTGCACCCTTCGCTCATCGATCGCAGCTATCGGCAGAGAACCCAACTGCGGGATCAGGTATTTATCCAAGTGGCCCCCCATCGTTTCCTGACACGAGGGTTTGTACTTAGACAATTTTTGCTCCCTCCACCACTCGGCTTCCATGGCGAAGGTTTTGGCGCCGCGTGTCGCCCTTTCGAGATGCTGTTCGGAGTTCAAACCCATCTCTTCAAGCATTGCGCGGAGCTTTCTTCTGGCCTCCGTTTTCTTCATGGAGTGAATCGAGCCGAGTGGCACAGAGGTGCGCCGTCTCGCTTCGTCTCCAGGAACGTCAACGTAGAACCTACCGTGCCACATCAGGCCTTTGCGAACAACGTTACCGCTTTGGCCGGATCGGAATGACATGCTCTTGCCTCGTTTCCGATTCGGCGTTGCGGGAGCAATTGTAGTTGAAGGGAGTGCATAGGCCCACCTGCACCCTGAATTAGTTTGAGGTCCACCGGCTGAAGGCACAGCCCCCGGCGGGCATGCCTCCCCGGACACCGCCAGTCCCGCGAGGGCGAAGATCGCCGCGCCGTCGGGGCCGGGTACTGAGCCGGAGATGTGGAGGCACTGTTCCAAGCAGTTTGTCCTTCGAGGTTGCGGTCGGTTCTGTCATGCAGAGACCTGCGAAGCCCGTAACGAATCACTAGCGTTGTTGCCTCGCCCCCCGGACTTGTGACCGGGAGTGTGCATTAAAACGCCCTTGAACTCCGGGCGTCCACTCTGCTCATTACTAGATCCACTCCACCGGGGTGCCGTCGTCCACGTCGTCGAAGACCACCGGGCCGTGCTCCGTGACCGTGGCCTCCAACGCCAACTTCTCCGCCGCCTCCAGAACGCTTGGCGTGTCGGCGATGTTGCTGCCGTCAAGATCGGCTTCCGTGCGGAAGTCGGCGTAGTCCGGGGACGCAACCGCGTCAGCACCATTCTGGAACGCCGCCTTCAGGACGCTGTATCCGTACTTGGCGATGAGACGGCCAAGTTCGTCCTGTGCCTTGAATTCGGCTTCCTGAACGGCGTTGTCAACCGCTGAGGCAAAGTTGCTGTTGAGCTCGTTGATCGCCTCCAAGACCTCGTTCTGCGTCTCTTCGCTCAGGGTTGCGAACGCACGGTTGCGGGCCTCCGCGATTGCTGCGTCCTCTATCTTGCGGCGTAGCCGGGATGCCTTGCGCGTGGTCATTACTTTGTGGGCCATTGCTTTGTTGCTCCTTGTTCTGAGATTGGGAAGGGTCGCGGTCAGTTCAAGCAGAGAGGTGTTGTGACTCCAGTGATGACTCGCAGTTGCTTTGTGCTAAGGCCGAGACAGAGAATAAACTATTGCATTCTCCTTCAAACTCTTACTTGAAATCGAATCTTGCAATATATGAGCTCGCCGTCGGGGACGCCGAGGCGGCCCGTCGTCTTTACGAACAATTGCTAGCTGAACGAAAGCTGGCGTTTCTCCGACAAACCGCTCTTCCAGAACTCTGCGACTTCGCGACAATCTTCCCTCAACATCCACATGCAGAATCTCTTTCCAGTGACCTAATATCGCAGGTTGAGGCGCTGCTGGCAATTTACGACCTCGACAAAGGAGGCGGCATGACTCATGACATGAACGATGGTTCGTCTCGTTTTTCTCCAATGTACTGCCCATTGTATGGGATTCATGGTCTTGAAGACGAGAAGGCTCGCGCTGAAAAGCTGCTGAGCCAACATGCAGATCAGCGGAAGACAATCATCATTTGGCGACTAGAGGGAGACTGGCTGTACGGCCAGTGCAACTTCAAGTACGGAGCAAATGACAAATTCAACCTGAAATTTGTGGACAAACTGGAGACCGTTCTAAATCGTAACCTGGAAATGTTTGGGGAAGCCGGAGTTAACAGGTTCCTCTTCCTTGAACAGGAGCTAATGGACAAGTTTAAGGAAAAACGGGATGCGGACTTTGACCTGTTTAGCCTGCACTATGACCTTGTCCAAGAGGAAGATTCAAACTTGGCGACGGCGGGATAGGTGGCCAAATGAACGGGGGTGCATCAAACGCAAACCAGCATCGGGTGAAACTGCAGAAAGTTGACCGCAGCAGCTCTGTGTCGATGCTGTAAGGCCTGCATGTGCTCAGCAGCACATCGTCCTCGCTGTCGAGGCTGCTTCTGTGCGCGGATTCTAGCTTTCTAGCTAGCAAGCTGAGTTCCTCAGTGGTTACTTCAAGAGCCTGCCCAATCGTCATCATTTCGACAACCGACCAACGGGCGATGCCTGGCCCATAGATGTGTTCCTCCCTTCAATCTGTCAATTCCTGTTCAAGTGTTCAGGCAAGTCTAATTTGTCCTGGTGGTGTCGGACATTAGCTGGCGAAGGGAGTCCAAAAGGTATACCCGGCTGACCGGCACGGGCGCGAATTTCTCAGGCAATGGATTCAACCCCTTGCGGCCGCTGCGCAGGAACCCCTTTTGACACCTGGGCCTAAGTACTTACTTACGCGTGGGTTCGTCCCATCAAAACTGCCGACAGCTCTAATATCGCCCAGCAGTGACTGACGTGTAAGAACTTTCGTGATGCCAGCAGCTACTGCAACTTCGCGAACTCCGCTTTGGCCTCTTTCAGTCTGGGGATGTCGGGGTCGGCGTCTTTCCAGAGCGTGAGGAAATCCTTGTACGCCGCGAGCGCTCGGGCGCGGGCGGCATTGGCATCCGCTCCCTGCGCGGTTCTCGCTTGCAAGGCATTGGCACGAGCCACGCCCAGATGCGCCAACGCTCCCGGCCAGCAGTTCACAACGATGCCGCTGTGGTCGAGTATCTTTTGAAACTCCGCAGCAGCTGCGCTGCCCTGTCCCGAGGCAAGATATACCTCTCCACGGATGTACGTCGGGTAGAGGCAGGAAGCACTGTTGGCGAACACGATGTTGCCGAACTCGATCGGTGAAGCAGCTTGCGGTACCTTCAGCGCGAGAGCGGGATTCTTCTTTTCCAGCGCCAGTTGCGCACGAATCGCAGGCAGCCAAAGCGTTTGCATCTGCGTGTCCAGCGGAAACCGTTTTTCTAAGTCCCGGGCCAACGATTCGGCCCGCGCCGTATCGCCCGCCATGGCAAATGCAAGCGCGGCTTCGATCTCGACCCCCTGACTTGCCGGAGCAAGCTTTAGAGCCTGTGCTGCCCCTTGCCGAGCGTCCGCGGGGTTGCCATAAGCCGCATGTTCAAGTGCCGCATTCGCCTGCCATATGGCCCCATTTTCCTTGTTGTCCGATCGTACGGCGGCATCTACGGCCTGCTGAGTCAGTTCACGCGCTTTGGCAAGATGGCCAAGATGCGCCTCAGTATCGGAGGCGAATGCCAGTCCCCAGCCCTCGAATTCGGGCTTGGCCGCAAACCACCTTTGCTGTTCCTCCATCGCTTTGAAGTCCGAACTGAGAAAGGCAAGAAAATAGAGAAGTTCGTGAATTGCGAAATCATCCAGCTTTCGCGCCTGCACATCGTGGAGGATCTGCCGTGCTTCGTCGAAGTGTTGCAAGGCAATGGCTTGGCCAGCGAGATTCCCGCGCCAAGTTACTTCCCACGGCGCAACGCGCAACGCTTCGCGTGTCGTCTCCAGGCCCTTCTCGTACTGCCCCAGTTTGCAGAACAAAAACGCCAAATCGCCATACGCATCGTGTTCCCGTGGGTAGCTCTCGATCTCGGTCTGATACGTCTGGGCCGATTTTTCGAGTTCTCCGGTTACATCCATATAGTAGATGGCGGTGATCGCCAGCTTTTCCCGCTCACTGGCACGTTCCCGCAACTGGAATGCCCTGGTAAAGTACTCGCTGGCCCGCCCTAGCTGCGAGAGACTGGCATATTGGCTGCCCACTCTCATGTATCCCATGGCGAAATTCGTGTCGATCTCGACGGCACGCTGAAAGTAAGGCAGGGCTGCGGCAGGGCCTTTCTGGCTACGAGCCTTCATTCCAAGGCTGTACGCTTTCAGTGCTTCGAGCGAAGATGTAGTGGCCTGTTCGAGCGGAACATCGAATTTTTGCACTGAAGCCAGCGATTCGCCCAGTTCGCCGCGCAGCTTCGATGCTGCCTCGCCCAGCGCATCCAGCACTTTCTCCTTGGATGCCGCCGTCACTTGCTCCTGCGCGAGCGTGTCCCCGTTCCGACAATTCACCGCCTTCAACCCCAGCACATAGTTGCTGCCCAGACTTCCGATAGATCCGGCGATGTAAGCCTTGTTGCCCGCCCGCTGGCAAAGGTCATTGGCGACCTCCGGCGTGAGTTTTGTGTTCGCGGGAAGGGTCATCAGTTGCAACGTCTTTGCCGCCTCGCTGTCGGAGAGCACATTCAGAAAAGGCGATTGCCGCAAGGAAACATCGAGCGCTGTCTTCAGCGTGTCATCGAAAATTGCGTCTCCGGTGCTGTTCGAAAAATCGGCGAGAACGATGGTGTCCTTGTCGGTCAGTTTGGGCAGCGGGCGGTGGAAATAGAAATAACCGCCGGCTGACAGCGCCAGCGCAGCTACGGCGACAACCGCTCGCCTTCGCAGCCGGCTTCGGAAGATTGGTGAACTTAGTGGTTCTTTCTCTTCATTAGTAGTAATGACACTGGTTTCGACCGTGTGCTTTTGAACAATGAGCCCGCTGGAGTTGCTCCGGGTCGTTGCCACCTCCGGGAGAGTATTTCCGTCCTCGGAAGCCACGACCTGTGAAGAAACAACCTGCACCGCCGAAACAAATTGATACCCCCGCCCCGGAAGGGTGACGATATAGCTGTGGTCGCCTGGCTTCTCCTCCAGTGCCCGCCGCAGCAAGAAGATGCTCTGCTCCAGGCTGTGCTCGTCCACAAACGTGTCTGGCCAGACATTCTTTAACAGCTCGTCCCGGGTGAGAACCTTTCCCGGGTTCTGCACCAGGTACAGCAGTACGTCGAAAGCCCGAGGGTTGAGCTTGACGATGGATTCTTCACGGCGCAGCGTGCGTGCCGGGGCATCAATCTGAAACTTCCCGAATTGAAATATCCATCCCGGTCTCAGTGACATAGAGGACATTCGCAACTCTTGTGAGGATTTTTGAGAACGAATGACTGGCCCTTTTTCCATTGCTGCCGCAACATCGCGGCGGAACAACGAAATCGAATGCAGAGACTCTATCAATGGTTTAGCGAGCGGGCAAGTTTCTTCCGTTATGACGTGGTCGGTCACCGCAACAGAAGCACCGTCCGCACTGAGACGACGGTACGCCGGGAAGGGGTGACCCTACTGGTAGGTGGCGCGGCGACTGGGGCTCTTGACGCCTGCCCGCTTTGCGGGAGGAAACTGGCCCCGGATCACGCGTCTGTACTGAACACACAGACCATCGGGGCTCAATCAGAGGTCGGGTCAATAGACCATGTAACCATCGGCGCTAAAGTTACCGAAAAATAGGAGAACTCACCGTGAAATCCAGAATCAGCATTCCAGTCGCGCTGGCGCTCTGCCTGTCGCTAAACGCTAACGCTCAACTCAACAACCGGAGTGGCCGCGCGTTCGACAATCTTGGCTCTCAATCGCGGGGCGGCGCATTCGCCAACTCACAAATTCTGGGCCCGGAAGATCCCTCCAAGCCAGTCACCGTGACCGTGTGGCTCAAGCAGCACAAGAAAGCCGTGCTCGATGAGTTGGTCCGCCAGATGTATCAGCCGGGTTCTCCCAACTATCATCACTTTCTCACCCACGAGCAGTATCGCTCCCAGTTTGCACCGACCGCAGCCGAAGCAACCCAGATGCGTGACTACCTGACTGTGCACAACTTCAACGTAACCTCTGTGGACAAATTTAACCACTATCTGGTCGCACAGGGCCGGGTCAGCGACGCCCAGGACGCTTTTAACGTGCAACTAAGCCGGGTCAACTTGAAGGGCCATATCCATCGCGTGAGCAACGCATCGGCTACCATCCCGGGGCCGGCAGGCGAACTGGTCATGGCGGTCCAGGGTCTGGATGATTTCGCCCCTAGGTCGACGCTGGCGCCGCAGCTTGATCTCGCTACGGGCAAGCCCGCTGCGCCAAAGACGTTTTCGATGGCCGATCCGAACGCTTCTGTGCAAAACAATTGTCTGACCGGCTCTCAGCAAGTGAGGTTTACCACTCTCGGCGGCGGACCCAGCGCGACCTATCGAGGTAATCGCTATGCTACCGATGGGACCAATACCTGCCCCGGCTATATCCCCGCCCAGTTGCAGGCCGCCTATGGGCTGACCTCCCTTTACGGCAAGGGTTGGGACGGTACCGGACAGACGATCATAATCGTTGACGCGTGGGGTTCCGATACCATCCTGCAGGACGCCAACACATTCTCGTCCGCCTACGGTCTGCCACAACTAACCTCATCCAATTTCCAGATCTACTACCCAGAGGGCCACACCAAGTGCGGCAAGGAATGCGTCAACGGGCTATGGAATCTCGAAACCACCCTCGATGTCGAATGGGCACACTCAGTGGCTCCGGGTGCCAACATCGCTCTGGTGCTGGCGCCGGACAACAATTCGCTGGAGATTGCGAGCTTCTGGGCGATCGAGAATCCTGAGGGAATTACCACGCCCTATGCCAACGGCGATCTAGGATACGTGATCTCCAACAGTTGGGCCAGTTGGGAGATCCCCCTTTTGCTTTACGGCGGTCAAGCGCGGCTTGACACCGATTACGAAATGACGGAACTGGCTGCGGCTTTGGGAATCTCGGCCAACTACGCTTCCGGCGATAATGGAGATCTCGTGCAAACGATCTTTGACGATTATGGCATCGACGTTCCTCCGAGCGTTAGCTCGCCGGCTTCGACTCCTTATGCCACAGGGGTAGGAGGGACCAGTCTATTCCTCGATAGCAAAGGCCAGATCCAGTATCAGACCGGCTGGGGAAACAACATAACCCAGCTTACGGAAGCGTCCCCCAACCCTCCCTACGATCCGCCCGTCAATCTCGGTAACCTCTGGGGATCAGGAGGAGGGGCGAGCGCGGTCTGGCCTGAGCCGCCTTTCCAGAGCGGCCTCGGGAACACGTACCGCCAAGTCCCGGATATTTCCTATCTTGCCGACCCGTACACCGGCGTGAACATCATCATTACAGTCAACGGCACCCCCGCCGTCCAGGAAGTGGGCGGCACTAGTTTGGCTACGCCGATGTTCTCCGGCTTGTGGGCCATCGCCAATCAGGCGGTCGGGGCCAAGGCGCCGCTCGGCCAGGCTGCGCCGATGCTTTATTCGTTGTCGGCCGGCGCCATCGCCGATATCACGCCAGTCAGTAACGCGTCGGATGTGAAGGGAAAGATCACCAATCCTCCACAGCCCGTGCTAGTCGAAACTGCAGCCGGTCTGGCACAGCCGCTCGAGAACACAACGACTTTCCTGAGCGCGTTGTACTATGGCAGCTCGACGTACTATGGCAGCTCGACGATCTGGTATGTCCTGACTTTCGGAACCGATACGTCACTCGTCACTGGTCCCGGGTGGGACAACGTGACAGGCTTGGGCACGCCCAATAGCCTTGAATTCATTAAGGCTGCGGTAGCCGCCGCGCCTTAACGCCGCGTAGGCCGTTGGGTTGTTTTTGAAATTCAACAGCCGTAGAAGGCCTCGGCCGAGGAACGCCAGTAGTTGGTTTGCATCGAAAGCGCAGCAGTGGCGAGTCAGAGGCCTACGACTCTCCACTCTGCACAGCAAAGCCCTCATCTCTGAATCGGAGCGTGAGCAAAAACAACGGTCCGCAAAGAACGGAGAGTTCCATGGAAACCAGAATCAGCATTCCGGGCGTGCCGGCGCTCCGTCAGCACCTCAACAGATTTGCAATTGCCACAATCTTAACCGGAGCGGCCTTGCTAGCCGTGGCATGGCCAGCCGAGGCCGAAATCGTCTACACCAAAGTCAACATCCTCATTAAATCTAACCGCAGTTACGTACTCGATCTCAACCACGACGGAGTCATTGATTTCACCATCTCCGCAACTTATGGTTATCAAAAGTGCCCTCCTGGTTCGAGGGCGGCATTTCAGGCGTCTGTTCTTGAGACACCGGCTTCCGGCAACGGTGTCGCGGGCTCGCCCCCCGCAAGGCTAACAGCGGGAGATCAGATAGGGTCGAGCCAGCAGTTTTACGCAGGCACCGGAGAGATGGCGGACCTAAGGGATTGTTACCCATTTTTCGTTCAAGCATTTGGCAACTGGGTTAACTCTGAATTCAGAGCTGAGGCGGGCTATCTCGGACTGATGTTCGAAATCGACGGGGAAACCCATTATGGCTGGGCGCATCTGAGTGTCGTTCTTGGCCCGAAATCGACGGAGGCCACGCTCACCGGCTACGCTTACGAAACCATCGCCAATATGCCGATCAACGCTGGCCAGACCTCAGGCGAAGACGACTCCTCTGCACTAAGCCCAGGCCCACTTGATCGAGAGGATTTCGACCTCAGTGTTTCGGGCATCAATCCCACGCAGGCCCTGTCGCTCGGGACGTGCGCTCTTGATGTTCAAAAGATCCCGCTGTGGAGGCGGAAGGAGCACACAGAAGCCGCACCCGAAACAAATAGCGTCCAATCTGAACGGGAAATCGCACAGTTATCTAGTCAGAGGACTTTATGAAAAAGTCAGTCCGCCAGTGCCTAGACAGATTTGCAGTCGCCACAATCTTTGCCGGAGTGGGCTTGTTAGCCTCGCCTAGGCCAACCTCCGCAGAAGTCGTTTACACGCCGACCAGCATCACAATTGGACCTAACGCTAGTTACAATCTCGACGTTAACAACGATGGTGTCACGGATTTCACCATCACGACAAAGTATTCGGATTTCAAGTGCGGGATGGGGGAGAAAGGTGCTCACAGCTATCATTTAAGTGTTTTCGAGACACCAGCCTCCGGCAACGGTGCCGAGGGCAAGGGCAATCGCCCCGCTAACCTAATCATTGGAGACCAGATAGGACCCAGCCAAAAGTTTTCTAAAGTCAAGGGAATCATGGCGTACTGGGATGTGTATTGTCCTCCTCAAACTGGATCTTCTGGCGGAAATTGGTTAAACAGTTCTGGCTATCTCGGATTGAGTTTCCAGATTGAAGGGCAAACATATTATGGGTGGGCGTATCTGACCGTTGGCGAGGATACCGCCACGCTGACGGGTTACGCTTACGAAAGCACGCCCGGTATGCCAATCAACGCTGGCCAAACAGAATAAGCACGCCGCACCCGAAAACAGTTGGTCTCACTCGATGGTTCGGGCGTTTCCTGTTGTAACATCGCGTTTGCGCTCATCAACCAAATGACCACGTCCCAGAACACGATTGAGAACCTCACCAATCGCGGCGCTCGTCAACCGTGTAGTTCCTCTGACGTTTACTTTTGACCACCCAGTAGGCAAGGGCTTAGGAAGCCTGAAATCGCTGGAACTTGGTTCCCCAGTGACATTCGCTAGTAGGGGCGCTCGGGGCAAAAGTCTCTTGGGAATGCCAGCCTCACTCACGAGCGGGCCAATAAGATGTTGCGTCAGCTATCCGCTGGTTCAGTTGTCAACGCAATCGATAGACAGTTCCAGTTGAGCGACGATATGAGAGTTGGGGCGTGACCGTTAGAATCCAAACGGTGTTGCCATTTTACGCTGAAGATGTGGGAGTCGAACTTTCATCGACCCCTTTCCTGGCGTAGCTTACTTGCATCGAAACTAACCGGGCCACCAGCACCGCCAAATAGAGCTGACCCGTCACTGCCTCTCCAGAACCAAGAGTATGCGCCACCGGGTGGACCGGGAGGATTCCCTGATAACCGACGGTCGTCAGCATTCCAAAACTATAGTTGACCCAACTGGTCACCGCCGAGACACCGCTCTCCGTAGCGTTGAAAGCGCCGGGATCTAATAAGGCTACGATGTGGTAAGCATGGGCCCAGCCGAAACCAAGGCACAGATAAGCAGCAAGCGCGCCTTGGACGCGCATCGCGGTGACTGGCCCCGAGCGGAACACCTGCCAAAGCAATACAACCGTAATCATCAGAATAGCTGCCAGACCCGTCGATGCTCGCCACAGCATGAGCGGGTTTGTTCGCGTCCACAATGTCGCCCACCGCACCACAATCGCTACGATTGACACTACAGATGTCAGCGCGAACAGGGTTCGGTTCTCCCAGGCGATCGCGGCCCCAACCACCAAAATGAAGGAAAACGCGATGTCTGCGTAGATTGGCAAATTACTTTTCTCGAAGCCGATCGCAGGAAGCACGAACGCGACCACCACGAGCAGAAACAGGA